>Ga0194131_10008634_pt1 | contig 13174 bp, 16 predicted proteins | sample TA2KigO120mmetaG_FD_148631 | JGI IMG/M metagenome (GOLD analysis project Ga0194131, IMG submission 148631) | Freshwater microbial communities from Lake Tanganyika, Tanzania - TA2015053 Kigoma Offshore 120m | ecosystem: Environmental > Aquatic > Freshwater > Lake | place: Tanzania: Lake... | reverse complement strand
GATTATTATGAACTTTCAGAAGATTCTATAGCCAGTGAAATCCCTATTGATGGCGTAATGATTATGATCTACCATAATGACAAAGTAGTGTTCAATCAAAATCAATTACCAGAGGAAGTTAAATTAATAGACTTGAGAAAAAAAGAATCTTATAGAGATGAGTTATCAGCCGCCGATGACGAGGTTAGTGTTATTTGGTTTCACGATTTTAGAAATACTTACATGGGTATTTGGAATGATGTAAGAGATTTTAAATTAAGTAATTTAGAAATTTCCCACATAACTCGAATTGGTAAAAGTGGTAAAGAATATAAAATATTTTCGGGAATAACTTATAGTGGTGCTGATGCGGATGAAGAAGAAATCGAGGGTACGCCCAAAATGGGTTATGAAGGTCCCTATTTTTTTTAATTTTTGTAAATCGTCAGCATAAAGTGGACAAAGTTTAGTCTAAATTAGTAGAGAGTTCCCATCATTAACAATTAAACCAATAATGACATGGAACAGCGGCCAAAACAATCTACAGAAAACTTCATCAAAGAGATCCGCCGCAAGACAAGGCGTCTTTTTTCTTCAGAACAAAAGTTAGTAATCGTAATGGAGGCCCAGCGAGGGGAATACTCCATTGGCTTCCTGAATGGCAGCAGGGGCCATGTGGACAGGGACTACTACACTAAGGAAAGGGTTCTCTGTTCGTTGCCTCAGGGATTAATTTATTTGATTCATTTGACAATTTGATTATTTCACAGCATAAAAAAAATAACTGATGAAAAGATTAATCGTAACCATTGGAACCCAAGTGTGGATGACCAAGAATTTAAATGTTTCAACCTTTAGAAACGGAGACCCTATTCCTCAAGCGAAGACAAATGAAGAATGGGAAAAAGCAGGTGATAATAAACAACCAGCTTGGTGCTATTATGAAAATGACCCAGCGAATGGTGCGAAATATGGTAAGTTGTATAATTGGTATGCGGTAAGTGATTCAAGAGGTCTCGCGCCTGTTGGGTATCATATTCCCTCCGATGCCGAATGGACTCTACTTACTGATTATCTGGGCGGGAGTGAAAACGCAGGTGCTAAAATGAAATCCAAGCAGGGCTGGGCTAAAGACGGTAACGGCACCAACAGCAGCGGTTTCTCAGGTCTTCCAGGCGGTGACCTTAACGACTATGGTACTTTCAGCAACATTGGCGAGTATGGTTACTGGTGGAGTTCTACGGAGAGCAATACAGACGTTGCCTGGTACCGCGACCTGAATTACGAGGATGGCGTTGTAAACAGGGACTACTACGGTAAGGGAAGAGGGTTCTCTGTTCGTTGCCTCAGGGATTAGAATTTATTTGATTCATTTGACAATTTGATTATTGATAATTAACGCGAAGCGGTCGATTTTTTTAAATGGCACTTTATAGTGATTTACCGGTTTATAAATCCACTTCCTCAGGGATTAATTTATTTGATTCATTTGACAATTTTATTTTTGGGGTTTGGGGCGAAGCCCCAATTGTTAAAGACTTGACCATTAAAGGCAAGCTGACAATAAGTTCAAATCTGTGGATATTTCGTTCGAACTCAGTCCAGCAATGGGCACTTTGTTGAACTGAAGCCGATTCTTTGATGGATCGGCTTTTTTATTATCCACTGAAACCCCCGCCAGCAAAGGGATTGCAGCGAAGAGGCTGTTCACCCGGGGAGTTCGAACCACCCCTTTTTTCTTATTATACAGGATTCCCTTCGGAAATACCATCAGTTGCAGGCGTTGCTTGCTCTCATACTCCGCTGAAACCCAGGCCTGGCTTAAATTTTGAGCGATCGATAAACTTTTACTTACAGTTTTTTCAAGGTTCGAACCGCGGGTGAGGTTAGCGCCGGTATCTCTACCCGGGAGATTTGCCGCGAGTTAGGCGTTACAGAAGCCACATTTTACAACTGGAAGGCCAAGTACGGCGCTTCTTGCTTTTTAAGGGCGGAGACAATCTGCGCCTCCGTGAATCGGGATTTTTTCATGACAGTTAAAATTTAAGGTTAATACTCAAGTTTTAAACCGTCTGCTTTTTAGGGATACTTACAAACTTTCTTCGTCATAAACAACAAATCTTTTACAATCAGTAATTTGACTTTCGAAAAATGACCTATAGTATATTTTAAAATTTAAGAATTTCTTTTTGTACATCCATTTTTACTGGTTGAGTATCAAATTTTTGACTGACCCCAATTATTCTAGAACTTGCAGTATGTATACGCATCGAAATCTCCCATGAATTATTAAACTTAACAAGCACATAACTCTTGTCTTTTAAAGTGGCAGTCATTTTTGTTGGCAGAGCAACATCGTTAAACTTTAATATCTCTATACTATTTTCTCTCACAATTATTTTGTAATAATTCGTCATGCCAACAATGAATGAAAAAAAGGATGTGGTATTAAAAGGGTTTTTACCCCAAAGGTTTATTTTTCCACAAACCAATGCACACGTCGGATAATACAAATTATCATCAATAAAACTTTCTTCTGCTAGTTTAAGTTCGTCAAAAAGTTTAGCATTACTAATTAATTTTCTTGCAGCGACAACAAAATTGAAACATATAGATTTGTAGTATTCTCGATATGATTTATCTTCAATACTTTTTTTTGGAAACCCACATTGTTGAGTAAGTGCACTGGGTCTTTGGTGTTTTAATGCAGAATGATTGTGTTTAATTGAAAAATTAATTTTATTTGATATAAAATTAACTTCAATATCTGTTACATTTCCCTTTTTGGCTTCATCATCCGATATCCTACGAATTATAATCGTATCTGAATCTTTAATCCCATAACTACCTTTTAACCATTCTAAAATCTTTTTAGCACTTTTTATATATTTGGTTTTAAGATTTTCTGACAAAGTCTCATACTTTGCTTTATCTCGAGATTGGGCATCAAGGGTTTTATTATCACATTTGACATTTATACTACTTTTTAAAATCTCCTTAACTATTACGTATTCTAAAGCTCTGCCTGTTGCGTCTGATTTATTGATTTTTGCCATAGTTTTTTATTAAATATATTTTGTTAACTTATTATTAGTGAATTTATTTATTATTTTATCCTAGATATCTGATTTTGTCTCTTAAGGTTTGTTTTATTTTGCATCTGTTTCACCCAAAACTTTTTCAACACCACACTGCTGGTATGTGTCGCTGCAAATGTGGGCTGAGCACTGATAGGATAATTCAGGTACAATCTTTTCGTATTCAAAAAAGAATAACTAACCCAATAATCCAAACCCTTGATTGTTTTTCTGTCGCGCCAAAATAACTCAATCCCTTTTGCATAACCATTTCCATTCACATCAACTGCTTCTACTGCATTGGCATCTGTTCGGAGCAGCTTTGCATACTCCTTAAAATATACTTGTGTTCGGAAGGTATAATCTCGTGATAAATGCTGATAAGTAAAGATGTAATGATCTGCTTGCTGGAAAGTCAGCTCCGGAGACCAAGGTCGGATATACCTTCGTTCGGGTGTTTGATAGAATATACCATAATCAAAACTGAACTGGGCATTCACACTTAGTTTATAGGATAAGGATACTCTGGTAGCTATGTTTGTTTTATTCAAAAGTTCACTACGTTCCATGCGTATGCCCGGACGAAAGGCCAGTTCATTGGTGATATACACGTAAGATTCTGCAAAAGCAGCAATATACTCTTCATGCGTTTTGCCGGTGTAACTACTTCCGCTGAATCGTGTGGCATTACTATCGCTGAATTTCCAAAACTCTGCACCAAAACGAACTGCACTAATGGCGCCAATCTTTTTCTCCACCAGCCCCCTAACCTGCCACATAGTATTGGTAACACGCAGATCAAAATTCTGCGCATCCAGTACCGCAATACCGGTTGATGTGACCAAAGCATTATTTTGATTCTGCAATTGAGAATTGATGAGGTCATTGTTGAAACTGATGGCAGCAGATGCAATTAGTTTCCACCCCCTTCCAAGAGGCTGACGCCAGAATACATTAGAAAAGCTATTAAAATTGGTCAAAGCAAACGCATTCTTCAAACCAAAACTGTCCAGAGATGGTCTTCTTAAAGCCAGATTACTGCTATTGTAATATGTATATATTTTGAGTATACCGGTGTAGACTTGATTACCGTTGGTTCTAACGAAGTTAGCGCTGATTTGACTGCCCTGATTGATTTTTAGTGGTCTATATGTTATTCTTTTAAACCATTATTATTTTATGAAATAGCAAGTAGACTTGATTACCGTTGGTTCTAACGAAGTTAGGGCTGATTTGACTGCCCTGATTGATTTTTAGTGGTCTATATGTTATTCTTTTAAACCATTATTATTTTATGAAATAACAAGTAGACTTGACTACTACTGGTTCTAACGAAGTTATGGCTGATTTGACTGCTCTGATCGAATTTTCATAACGTTTTGGCGCTTGGCGCAGTGGCGAATTTCGGAGCTCAAAACTGTCAATACACCACAAAAGTTGGTGCGAGGTAGAATGTTGAATTAACCACGTCATCCGCCATTGAGCCAAACGCCTGTTAGCGGTAGGTGTTCTTTCAGTCGTCATAATACCATTTGTTTTAAAGTTTCAAGTTCCCTTGCAGTCAAAGCTTCATTATATAATTCATTTACTTGCCAAAGTCCGCTTGCTTTAATTTTGTCTTTTGTCGAATGGTTACCTAACCAATTTTTAGAAGGTCTCAATTCGATTGATATTGCAAGTGTCGAAACAATTTTACTTTCCCAAAAAAGTCTGTCTTCTTTAGTATCAACCTGAAAAACGCAAAACGAAAGATTGTTTTGAATGTAGTCACTTATTCTCTTCTCTAACTTTTTTTCAAAGTCAAGGTCAAGAAGTTTTAAATTCTTTTCCCTTTCGGCTTTAGAAGTTATATCAAGTTCCCACAATGGCAGATATGGGCTTTGGTCTTTATTCAAAAAGCAACGACCAATATTTTTCCTAAAAATGCTTCGGTTTTTATTTTCTTTTACGAAGTGTTGGTTGAGTCGAGAACGTAATTGCTTGTCACCTGTATGAGTTCCCGCTCTAACAATTCTATCAAGATTGTCGAATAATTCTCCTTTCTCAAAAAGTATATAATTGCCGTTGTTGGGAATATCTTTTTCCTTATCCTTGAATGGAAATGAATATCTCTCAAGTCCGTTAAATATTTTATGCAGTTCTTTTATCATTTATATCACTTAAAAGTTCGTTTAATTTACCTGGTCTTTTTCCCTGCACAATTCCTTTTAATGGTTCTTCAATTTTTGTCAAACCATTTTGTATTGGTTCAAGATATGATTGTCCTGCTAAAAATATGAATTTGTCATTTTTCAGGTCAGCAACATCACCTAATTGTTTTAAAACTTCTTGTCCCCATCTTTTTGCTTCATCTTTTGTCAACACTTTCAATTTGGCTTTTTTCTTTCTTTTATCGGGTGAAACGTAACTTAATGTTACATCATAAGGTTCTATTTCTTTGTCAAGGTCAAGTAAGTGGTAATGTGCTGATAAAATGAAAATTTTGTCAGGGTTTAAAGCTTGTGCGTATGCTAAACTATTTTTAAATAAAGGGCCTTGATACAAGTCCTTAGCTTTCGTTTTGATTTTTCCTTTTCTGGAAACACAAGATATTAGTACAATTCGTTTCATATTTGTTATGTCGTCTGTTACATTTACCGCTAACTTAATTATAGATCTACATTTTACCGGCCGGATAGAGCGGTGTTTCAGTTTATCCAGTAAAATAGGGCGAGCGAATTACTGAGATTAAGAGTCATTTGGAAAAAGTAGAAGAGCGCGCATCATAAAGCCATGTGACGTAATCAGCAACACGTACTGATATCTCAGCTACACGATTTTAAAATGGAGTGCGTATAGATAAGATTTAATTCCCCTTGTTTTATCGCTCTACTTTTCTTATTTATTTCCAGATTATATTCTTGCCTTTAACACATCTAACATACATACCTGCATCCATTGCTGATACCCAATGGCGTACACTGTCTCTGACACTACCAAGGATTTTGCTAATAGCCGTTGAGGAACTTCCAGGAGTTGAAGTCCAATAATAGCAATTTTCCCCTAAAAAAACGAAGCTAGTAAATCTGCAACCGCCAGGCTGACCACTAAAACTCACTTCATCAGTTCCATTGCTGTCGTCATCTCCTTCTCCCCAACCTTTTACAGTTTTCAACTTTTTCCCAGCTTCCTCTGGACCAAGAAAATTTATTAAACTTTGCCATTCTTCGCTGCTTGGAATATGCCATCCTTCGGGAGCCAAACCTCTTGCATCACTAACTGCATACCAATTATAAAGTGCACCAAATTGTTTGCCATTTTTTTTACTGTTTTCATAGTAACACCATGCTGGTATCTTTTCATCCGTGACTCTCTGCCAATCATCCTTAGTTTTTGCTTCAAAAATCTCGTCACCATTTCTAAATGTTTTAACATCTAAATTTGACGACATCCATGTTTGTTGGCCAATGAGAATCTCTTTTAGAAATGCGCTGTTAGTTTTAATTTTTGGAGGCTTTGCCATTTTTCAATTTTTTTAATGCCTAATGAAATAAATTGATAAAATTCCGAATTGAAAATATTTTATGCTAAAGTTATCAACAATTTGAGGAAAAATCCGAAAACTTTTATCCAGACCCACAAAATTTTACTGTCAATCCCCTCTACACCCACGTCCGAAATGGATAAATCCCTGCTGGAAAGGGCTCTGTCTGTAATAGGTCTTTTCTACCAGCACTAAAATCAGTAAAAAATACAGCGGCAGTCAAATTGTCGTACTGCCGGGGACATAGCCAAATTGTCTATATTTGTTTAACCCCAATTTTATACAATCAGTCACTATTTAAATATTATCCAGATGAATATTAGTATCCGCAGATGGGTTGAAGTAAATGGAAAGGAAGCATGCTCCGATTCGTACTCGGTGGACGAAAACGCCTTAACAATTTGGGTGCTGGGAAGGATCAAGGTCCCTGAATTTTCTACAGAGCAAGAAATGAAAAGCTGGATCATCAATATCAACCAACTGGTTGAACCGATATCCGGTCATCCGCTGGGACCCCTACCTTCCAGCCAAAACAAATCGAAGGTCATCAAACCAAAAAAGCTGGAGGTGGAAACCAAGGACGGCTCCATCTACCAATTAACCGGAAAAAAATTTACTTGGCAAGACAAAAAGATCCCGAAAGATTACTCCTCCCTTCAGTCGGTCCTGCAGAACGAAAAATCAGAACAGCTGCCCATCCCTTCGTATGGAAGCTGGTGGGGCACAGAAAATAATGGCGCATTTATCTATGATAACATTTACGTTGACCATTTCATAGCATTTGCCACGTACAAGGAAAATGTTGTATACCGAACAATAACCGGGAAAGTGGTGGAGCTCCAAAACGGTGAATCGGAGTACTGGGAATTTCTTTAAGCTAATTTGCCAGGCGTTTCAGCCGTATGAAGACGTAAAAAAACATGCTCATCCCAAAAAGTCTGACAGGCTTCATTCAGTTCCGGTGACATCCGATGATCAGGTATCGGCAGGGCCGGCGGACCGTAGCAGAATTCAAGCTTGATGCGATTGATCTAGCTGTGGAATTCATTGAAGCGCTGCAGTTAAACTGATTCAAGAAAAACTAATATTAATGCAAAAACCTGCAGCATGCTGCAGGTTTCTTTTTACACTCGAATTCAAAATCAAATATAACGTGTATTAGTTAAGACTTAATCTGACAGTTGGGATTAACTTTAGAGTGAGTAAACAATATCGTTAACCCCAAAATGTCAGATTAAATACTAGCTATTACATATAACGATCCAGAACCTTGATGGGCCAACGTGACAGGTTCGGTGGATTGATGGCATTTTCATAAAGCGGAAAATCATCGTCATATGAATCAGAATCAATAGAACCGGAACTGACTTCGCCGTCGCTATAATTCATATACTCGGGTGTGTCAATATCATATACTTGTACCGAGGCCGCCTTGACTTTTTTGGCAGCAAGGTTGTTAAGATAATCATCTATGTCTTGGAGCGTCGTATCCTTTATATACAAAAAAGCTGTCGTATCGACGGACTCATAATCCTCAGAATTATCTTTCTGGAATACCTCACCAAACAGTTCCGCCTTTTTATCCTTGATTAGTGTTTCAACAAAAGAGCTATGCTTTTCAAGGACCGCATCAGCTTTTTTCTCAGTAACATCCTCTTGTGAAATTTCTATAACAAATCGATTATAGCCGTTCTTGGCAGGGAAATTTTTGATGCCGGAGGATTCAATAAGCCTTAATTCCTTGACAAGAGACTCTGATATCCAAGTAATCGGCTCCAAAGAGTCAGGATTTTCGGCAATCCAGCGTTTAAAAAAATCTTCGACAATTTTGCTATCTGCCTTGATTTTAGGACCAGCTTTTTCGAAAAGCTTTATGTTTTCCGTCATCGCAATATTGAATAGCTCAAGATCATCATTCAATGGAGAGCCCAACTCCCCAAACACCCGCGGTGTGTGGCGCACTAGCTTTTCCATTAGCGCTCGCTCCTGTCGCAAGGAAGCAGGCATGTGATTGTCAACCAACCATGCCATACTGGAATAATCTGATTCGGCTGTGATCAAAGCCAGATAAAGCTCCGGGTTTTCATACACTTCTGCCGGAACACTCTCCTCTTCTGAGTCTAAGATCAGCTTAATAGCACTTTCAAGATCCATTGCTTTTTGCTTTGCCATTGGTTAATTTTTAAAATGGAATTCAAAATAGTAAATATTTATTAGATTTATTGACTTGGCAAATAAATTAACGTGATAGCAAATAGCCGAAAAAGAATAGCGGAAGGCTTTGAAAAAGAGTGGGTTTTGCCTGACAAATTTCGTTCGCCCAAGTTAACGAAAAGACTAAAACTCATTGAAGCGTGTGGTAAGCTGTCAGCTCCCTCTTTTCCGACCATTCATCATTTATGGTTACGAGATCGCTTATATCAAAAAATGCCGCTTTTAAAGAAACTAGACACGTCCGGCGTGCCTGCCGAAAAGATGAAAGGCCTCTTGATGCAGTTGGCACATGATATCGAATGTATCCACGCAATGGGTCTTTTACACGGTGATATACATCCGAAAAATATACTGTATACGGGTGTAGAACTGAAATTGATTGATTTTGAACCGATCCTGGAACTTGAGAGCAACGGAGTGCAATACTATTGTTCAACCAGGCCTTGGATCGCACATGAGGACCTGAAGAATAAAAAACTCTCTTTCCTGACAGACCGTATCGGATTTACACACACTGCCATGCGTCTGTTTAAAATACGAATTCCTGAATTCAGTGTCGTAAACACCTACCGCAACCGGCGTATGTATGATCACCGCATTGGCGGGCTGATCAGCGATGAATTGGTCAAAAAAAGAAATTGCTCTCAGATTCTAGAGTATATTTATGAGACATTCCTGCCCGTGCTTAATTCGAATGAATGACCATGGTAAATAATTTTCGGCTGATTGTGAGCGGCTTTGAGTTGAATGCGACTTGTCACATCCTGACAGATGAACAGGCCAGACGAGCGATTGACATTCAACAAACTCATCCGGAAGGCACCCTCAGCAGTATCGGTTATGAAATTGAACAAATACTGGCTGGATTCTACCTATTCCAAGACAATATCTGGTCTATCAGTAGGCCATTGATCAACAACTCACTGTCATTCCGACTCGTAGACCACAATGGAAAATCGATTGAAACATTCTCAATGAAGGAGATGACAAATCGACTGGATATTGATCATACTCTCAAATCAGAGAAGCGTGTGATCTTGCCAAATAAATCCAAGCAAAATATGCTACTCTACTACGAAGAAAATAAAGGAGACGTTTGTGCTTTTAAAATTTCTGCGAGCGACATTCCCACGCCCAAGGAGTTTAACTACTTGAAGGGAAAGATGCAAACACCCGATGGCTTTTTCGAATACATTGCCGGCGTGTTTTACAACGATGAAGAGCTGTTGATATCCTACGACGATCAGGATGTTGCCGGTAAAACCTCATTCATGAAACTTTGGGTTCCGGACTAAACCTTCTCCCACCCCTTCTTGATGTTCTCATCCACCAGTTCCTGCATTTTAGCTTTAGCATTTTGCTCGCTGCTAGCCAAGTATAGCTTTCCGCAGCAGCATCTGAAAGGGAGTTCAGGCTTCATGTTTTCCGAGGCTTTCCGCAGCAGCATCTGAAAGGGAGGTCAGGCCATTGAGAGAAAGATTGCCTTTATGTTTCCCAAGGCTTTTCGCAGCAGCATCTGATATTGTTACAAACTCTGGCAAATAAAATGACTCTGGATCTTTCATAAACTGTTCAGCGATTTCTAGTGTTAGTTCTTTCTTCATTTTAAGTCACATTATAATAATTATAAATTTCAGATAAATATAAATAAAAAACTTTGCCCCCCCTCTGGTGTCACCCCAATCCCACCTCGTAATGCTGTTCGGGAATTTCGTTGATGTGGGTTAATCGTACTAGACAATTCAACACATCTCCCCGACACCTCAGTTTTTTAAATATCAAAACGATAGTGCAATCAGTCCCTCCATAAAATAATAACCAGCCCATAGCCGACCTTCAATCAATTTCAAATTTAATTGTAACATAATATGGATATTAAAAATTTTTATCATATATTATTTATAATTAGCAGCGGTGGTGGAAGTGAGTTGACGAGCTTGCTATGAATGAGTCTAAATCAATAGATATCTCGTTCGAACTCCGTCCAGCAAAGGGCACAAGGTATTAGAAATGACTTAGACCCAAATGGGTCGAAGTTGGGATGGAAAAACTATCTTCATGATATAGGATTGAGTAAAGAAACAGTTCGGAGATGGTTGAGCGGTATAACCCAGAGTCAAAAGTTATCTCACCGAAGGAGATAGAAGGTGTAGGTAAATTACAAACAAAACAAATATGTCCATGTTGTGGTTATAAATGGTAGTAATGAATTTAATATGAAAGTTAAAAGAACACCAATACCATACCATATTGTGGTAGAACTAAGAGCAAATATTTTAAAAAAATATTCAAAACTACAAATACATAAAAATGGATTTGATTCAATGATATTTGTTAATAAGAAAATTATTAGTGTATTATCCAGGTTTGTTTTACTTAATGAACTTAAATCAATTAAACCAGAAGAATTTGATTTTGATGATTTCAATAACTCAGTAATTAATTATAATGGTTCAGAGTATAGAGTTTATGGATATTCAGAAAAAGAAGAATTTATATACTTTGAAAAAGGCAAAATTAATATGAATTATGTATTCTTAAAATTCTTTAATAATTTCAGACAAGTTCAAATTATTGAAAATATTAAATACGAAGATTTATTAGAATACTACCAACTGGATGCTAATGAAATTCAACTTAAAATACCAATAAATATTTTAGAAAAAAAACAAATTTAAACCAATAGAAAATTAAATATATGAAGTTAGTCACATTTTTTTCGGGAGCAGGAGGATTAGATTTGGGATTTGAAAAAGCCGGATTTAATTGTATTTGGGCGAATGAATACGATAAAGAGATATGGGAAACATATGAAAAAAATCACCCCAACACTTATTTAGATAGAAGAAGTATTACTGATATAAAATCAGAAGAAGTACCAGAATGTGATGGCATAATTGGAGGTCCACCTTGTCAAAGTTGGAGTGAAGCGGGTGCACTAAGAGGATTAGGAGATAAAAGAGGTCAATTATTTTTTGATTTCATTAGAATTTTATCTGATAAACAACCTAAATTTTTCTTAGCCGAAAATGTTTCTGGAATGTTACTTCCAGTTCATAAAAAGTCTTTGGAGAACATTAAAATGTTATTTAGAGAATGTGGTTATGAATTATCTTTTCAATTATTAAATGCATCAGATTTTGGAGTACCACAGGATAGAAAGAGAGTATTCTTTATCGGTTACCGGAAAGATTTGGGTTTAAACTTTAAATTCCCAAAAGGACATACTACTTCTAAAAAAATATTATTAAAAGATGTTTTGAAGGATATTGAAGGAAAAGAATTACCTGCACTACCACTTCAAAAAACTAATGGAGATAAATGTTTTATATCAAATCACGAATATATGACAGGTGGTTTTTCAACAATATATATGTCAAGAAACAGAGTGAGGAAATGGGATGAAATTTCATTTACCATTCAAGCGGGAGGAAGACATGCACCATGTCACCCATCTGCCCCACCTTTCAAATTTATTGAACAAAATATAAGAATCTACGAACCAGGATTTGAAAAAAAATATAGAAGGTTATCGGTTAGAGAGTGTGCCAGAATTCAAACATTCCCAGATGATTTTATATTTTATTATAAAAATATTGCAGCAGGATATAAAATGATTGGTAATGCCGTACCAGTAAATCTTGCTTTATCTTTAGCAAAAGTGATAAAGAAAGATTTAGAGTCCGTAAAAAATAAAAATACAAAAACACCCAAAGCAAAATGGAAACAAGTTTCACAATTAATATAATAAGTTATGCGGGCCGGAATTATCGCCTCTGATCAAGCCACAGTTAACCAAGCTTGCCGGCAGCAGCGGCAAGGACGACGCAGTCCGTGTTCGTGCGGTTCGGGCTTTTTAACTTTTCAGCTATTTAACTATTAAATAAATACCGCGAAGCGGACGATTTTTTTGAAATGGCTCTTTATAGTGATTTACCTGTTTACAAAGCAACTTATGATTTGCTTCTTGCTATTTTTCAGTTTACCAAAGATTTTGGGAAGGAGTAAAAGTACACCGTGGGTGTGAGTTTGAAGAAAGAGACTATTGAATTGCTTACATTGATTTACAGAGCTTTCAGAAGTAGTCAAAAATCAAAAAAAATTATCTTGTGCCTAGTATATAAAAACAAGATTTTTTTGATTTCTATTTTCTATTTTGGTTTTTGAAGTGCCTCACGAACAAGGTAAAAGTCATTATCATCAGTGAACGGGTCTTTCTTCAACAAATTTTTTTCCTTTTCAAGAGATTTACCCCTAAAATCTCGGATATACCATGCAGCGACTAGACGTTCCCTCCAATTTTCACTGCATGCTAAAGATTTAATTATGCCAATGGGAGATTTTTTTACACGGTGCCACTTGGCTATAAATTCGGCTGCTA
>Ga0194131_10008630_pt1 | contig 13183 bp, 9 predicted proteins | sample TA2KigO120mmetaG_FD_148631 | JGI IMG/M metagenome (GOLD analysis project Ga0194131, IMG submission 148631) | Freshwater microbial communities from Lake Tanganyika, Tanzania - TA2015053 Kigoma Offshore 120m | ecosystem: Environmental > Aquatic > Freshwater > Lake | place: Tanzania: Lake... | reverse complement strand
GCCCGTCTTGTCGGTCTTGACCACCTTCACCGGCTATGCTCCTCGGCACCAAATGGGGAACCTACCCGTTCCCTGAGGAGGCGTCGAGTCCTTCCCAACAAGCGTCTCGGCTAGACTTTCGTCTTCCGCTTGCGCTTGCCGAGCATTTCTTGTGCTTGCCGCACCGTCGTCTCGCTCGCCTGCTTGCCCGCCATCATTCTCGCGATCTCGTGGGCCCGTTGCACGTCGTTCAGCAGCGCCGCCCGGGAGCGGGTGGCGTCGTCGACCACTTCCTTGGAAATTGTCCAGTGCGTGGCCGCCGCAGCCGCCACCAGCGGCAGGTGCGTGATGCACACGACCTGCCGCGACTGGGCGATGCGGCGCAGGCGGCCGGCCACCGCTTCGGCCGCGATGCCCCCTAACCCGGCGTCCACCTCGTCGAAGATCAGCGTGCCGACCGGATCCACCTCCGCCAGCACGCTTTGAATCGCCAGCATAATGCGGGACATCTCGCCACCCGAGGCGATCTGCGCCAGCGGCATCAGCGGCTGTCCAGGATTCGCGGAAATCAGGAACTCGACTCGGTCGGCCCCGCTGGCGCCCACCTGGAACAGGCCGTCCCCGAGTGCCGCCACCGGCAAACCGTCGTCGGCATGCTCCCACGAGAAGCGCGCCGCGAACTTCGTGCCTTTCATTTCCAGGTCGTGCAATTCGGACGCCACCCGCGCTTCCAGCGACGACGCGACCTCGCGGCGCGCGGCCGACAATTTTCCGGCCAGCTCGGCCAGCGCCCCGCCGGCCAGCGCGATGTCGGCTTCCAGTTCCGCCTGCCGCGCCTCGCTGGTTTGGAGCGTGCCAAGCTCCGCTCGCGCCCGCGCGGCGTAGGCCAGAATTTCCCCGACCGTGCCGCCGTATTTTTTCTGCAGACGGGAAATCTGGTCGAGCCGCTCGTGGACCTGCTCCAGCCGGCGGGGATCGGCGTCCACGCGATCCCCGTACGCGCTCAAATCGCGCGCCAATTCCTCGATTGACACCAGCGCGCCCTGCGCGGTCGCGGCGGTCGATTCCGCGGCCGGATCGAACGCCGAAACCTGTGACAGGAGCCGCGCAACGCGCCCCAGCAAAGTACGCGCGCCCTGCACGCCGTCGCCGTCGTCGAGCAGGGCCGCCGCCTCCTCGACCCGCACGCGGATCTTGTCCGCGTTGGCGAGCAGCGAGCGCTCCGCTTGCAGCGCCTCAATCTCGTCGGGTTGGGCGATCAGTCCGGCCGCCTCGATCTCTTCCGCCTCGAAGGCAAGCCACTCGCGCCGCCGCTCGCGATCCCGCTGCTGGGCCACCAGTGCTTCCCGCTCCGCGCGCAACGATTTCCAGCGCTCGTGTGCGACCTTGTGAGGCGCGCGCCACTGCTGCACCGACTCTCCGCCGAGACGATCGAGAAACTCCAGGTGGCGCGCGGCCGACATCAAGCCCTGGCTCTCGTGCTGGCCGTGCACCTCGACGAGCAGGTCGCCGACCTCGCGCAGGACCGCCTGGGTGACCAGCGTGCCGTTGATGCGATGGGTGTTGCGGCCAGCGGCGGTAATTTCGCGGGCCAGCACAATCGCGGCATCGTCGCTCGCCAGCCCCAGGTCGTCGAGCCGCCCGCGCACCTCGGGAGACGCTTCAAACAGCGCCTCGACGCGCGCCAGTTTCGCGCCCGGTCGCACCACGGACGCGCCGGCCCGCGCGCCCAGCACGAATCCCAGCGCATCGACCACGATGGATTTTCCGGCGCCCGTCTCGCCGGTGAGGACGTTCAGCCCTTCCTCCAGCGCGAGGTGCAGCCGATCGACGATCGCAAAATCCTGGATGTTGATTTCGGCCAGCATTACCGATCCTCCAACAGCGCGCGGTGGGCGTCCGCAACCACTTCCTGAATGGTATTCAATTCCGGAGCCGCGTTCCCTTCGGCTCCAGAGCGGCCCCACAGCAGAAATTCGAGATTTCCCTTGGGCCCGCGCACCGGTGAAAACGTGAGCCCGGCGACCCGCAGGCCAGCGTCGACACACGCTTGCACCGCCTCAATCAGCACGCGCTCGTGCACCTCCGGCTTGCGAACCACACCGTTTTTCCCCACGTCGCGCGGGCCGGCTTCAAACTGCGGCTTGACCAGCGCCACCAGATCGGCGCCTTCATCCAGCCGCGCCAGGATCGCCGGCAGCACCTTTGAGAGCGAGATGAACGAAACGTCCACGCAGGCGAATTGCACCTTCTCTGGCACGTGCTCCGCGGTGAGATTCCGCGCGTTCACCCGTTCCCGCACCACCACTCGGGGATCCTCGCGCAGCGTCGTCGCGATCTGCCCATAGCCTACATCCACCGCGTACACTCGCGTCGCGCCGCGCTGCAGCAAGCAGTCGGTGAAGCCGCCCGTCGAAGCGCCGGCGTCAAGGCACACGCGATCGGCTACCTTAAGCCCGAATAAATCGAGCGCCTTTTCCAGTTTGAGGCCGCCGCGGCTCACAAACGGCACGTCGGGCGCCCGCAGCGTGATCTCGGCCTCTCGGGAAACCATGGTGCCCGCCTTGTCGACCCGCGCCGCGGCGACGTTCACCTGGCCTGCCATGATCAGCGCGCGCGCCCGCTCGCGAGAAGATGCCAGCCCACGCTCCACCAGCAGCACGTCGAGACGTTCTTTTTGAGGCAAATGCAAAGCCCCCCGAATTAATGCAATCGCTCTCGCACTGCCGATCCATTTGAGCGTCATTGATACAAATGAAGGCGAAAACGATCGGCAGCCGCACTCGTGGAGGGATCAGTGCGGGACGGGCGCCTTGTACGCCACCGGATCTCCGACGAACGCGCGCACCGCGTTGGTGATCGCATCCGGCGTCAGCCCGTTCACTTCACGCAGCACGGCCGGAGAGCCGTGCTCGAGGACTTTATCGTCCACGCCGATGTTGTGCACCCTGACGTCGTGCAGCCTGTTCTTGGCGAGGCACTCCAGCACCGCCGAGCCAAAGCCGCCCATGCGCGCGTGCTCCTCCACCGTCACGATGACCCCGATGTCGCGCGCCACGCGCTTCACCACCGACTCGTCCATCGGCTTCACGAAGCGCATGTTCACGACCGTCGCGTTGATGCCGTAAGCCGCCAGCGATTCCGCCGCCAGCAGACTGGGATACACCATGTGCCCATAGGCCAGCAGCGCCACGTCGCGCCCCTCACGCAGCACTTCGGCCTGCCCGATGGGAATCGTGCGCATCTCCTCAAGAGGCACCCCCACGCCCGTCCCACGCGGATAGCGCAGTGCGACAGGCCCGCCCTTGTACTCGATGGCCGTGTACATCATGTGCCGCAGCTCGTTCTCGTCCTTCGGCGACATGATAACGATGTTGGGCAGCGTGCGCAGGTACGCGATGTCGTACATGCCCATGTGGGTGCCGCCGTCCTCGCCGACGATGCCGCCGCGATCCATCGCGAGCACCACCGGCAGGTTCTGGATGCACACGTCGTGCACGATCTGGTCGTACGCACGCTGCATGAACGTGGAATAAATCGCAGCCACCGGGCGCATCCCCTCTGCCGCGAGCCCGGCCGCGAAAGTGACCGCGTGCTGCTCGGCGATCCCCACGTCAAAGAACCGCTCGGGATGGGTGTTGCCGAACTCCACCAGCCCGGTGCCCTGCGGCATCGCGGCGGTGATGGCCACCACCCGGGGATTGTCCTTCGCAATCTCGGTCAGCGTCTTGCCGAACACCTCGGTGTACTGTGGGATGGGCGCGGAGTTCGCGGGGCTCTTGCCAGTCGCGATGTCGAACGCCACCACGCCGTGCAGCTTGATCGGATCGTGCTCGGCGGGCGCGTAGCCCTTGCCCTTCTGAGTGACCACGTGCAGCAGGCGCGGTCCCTTGAGGCCCTTCGCCTTCTCCAGCACGTTCACCATCTGGGCCACGTCGTGGCCGTCGAACGGCCCCAGGTACATGAAGCCGAGCGCTTCGAACATCACGCCGGGCACCAGCATGTAGTGGAGATGATCCTCGAGGTACTCGGCGTTGCTGAGAAGTTTCTTGCCGATGCCGGGGATGTGCCGCACGAGCTTGCGAATCTCGTCGCGGAGGTGCACGAACTGTGGCATCAGGCGGATGCGCGACAGGTAGGTGCTGAGCGCGCCGACGTTCTTCGCGATGGACATCTCGTTGTCGTTGAGGACCACGATCATGTCCGTGTTGAGGTGACCGGCGTTGTTCATCGCCTCGAAAGCCATGCCCGCCGTGCAGGCGCCATCGCCGATGACCGCCACCACGTGGTGATTCTGACCCTGCAGGTCGCGCGCCTTGGCAAAGCCCAGCGCCGCCGAGATGGACGTGCTGGAGTGACCCGCGCCAAAGATGTCGTGGGGGCTCTCCTCGCGGCGCAAAAAGCCGCTCAGGCCGTTGTGCTGGCGGATGCTGTGGAAGCGGTCGCGGCGCCCGGTCAAGATCTTGTGGGCATAGGCCTGGTGGCCCACGTCCCAGATGATCTTGTCGCGCGGCGAGTCGAACACGCGATGCAAGGCGACCGCCAGCTCGACGGTCCCCAGATTGGAGGCGAGGTGGCCGCCGGACTTCGCCATCGTGCCGATGATGAGGTCGCGGACCTCCTGGCAGAGCTCATCGAGCTCATCCGCGTCAAGACGCTTGAGATCGTCGGGGCCGTTGATCATGTCCAGCAGGGATGCCATTGCTCGTGCTCCTATAAAAGTCGTCTTGGATTCAAATGTTGGGCCGGATTGTCCTTTTTGAAACCCACTCAACGCCGGGCCGCGTCAGAATTGGTGCCACGACGCCGATCACGTCTCCCTGCTCAACAGGTAGCGGGCCAGCGCCCGCAGCGGCTCGGCGGACTCCGGAAAGCCCTTCAGGCAGTCGAGGCCTTCCTCAGTGGCAACCCGGGCGAGCCGCCGGGACTCCTCCACGCCGAAGACCACGGGATAGCTGGCGGTCTCCTCCTTCTCGCCGTAGTCGAGCAGGTCGTCGGTGATCTGGAAGACCAGCCCGAGCCGCTCGGCATAGCCGGTCAGAGCCGCCAGCTGCGGTTCGGTTGCGTCGCACAGGATCGCGCCGGCTCTCACCGAGCCGCGGATCAGCGCGCCGGTCTTGGCGCGGTGGATGCCCACCAGCGCCTCCGCGGACACGCTGTCGGCCCGCATCCCATGGATGTCGAGCAGTTGCCCGCCCACCATCCCCGGGAAGCCGGACGCCTCGGAAAGCTCTTCCACCACGCGGATCACGGCGTCCGGCCGCACGTCCGACACGCGCGCGTTCGCCGCCACGAGCCGGAATGCGTCCAGGGACAGCGCGTCTCCCGCCAGCAAGGCTTCCGCCTCGCCGAACCTGACGTGGCACGACGGCTTGCCGCGCCGCTCGGCGTCGTCGTCCATGCAGGGGAGGTCGTCGTGCACCAGCGAGAAGCCGTGGATCATCTCGAAGGCGCAGGCGGTCGGCATGACGCGCCCGGCATCGAAGCCGAGCGCCTCCGCGGTGGCCACGGTCAGCACCGGACGGAAGCGCTTTCCCCCGGGAAACATGGCGTAGCGCATCATCTCGCCCACCCCGCCCAGGGTGTCCTCACCGCGCGGCAGGAAGCGCTCCAGCGCGGCGTCGACAAGGGTCGCGCGCGCCTTGATGTAAGCCTTCAAGTCGAAGTCGGTCACGGACGTCATTGGGGAGCCAGCGGCTCGAGCCGAAGCGCGCCGCCCTCTCCTTCCACCAGTTTCTGGATGCGCCCCTCAGCGGCCGCCAGCCGGCTGGCGCACACGCGCGACAGCGCGATGCCATCCTCAAAACGACGCATCGAGGCTTCCAGGGGCAGGTCGCCGCGCTCCAGGTGGGTCACGATGTCCTCCAATCGGGACAGCGCCTCTTCGTAAGACAGGGTGTCGAATTCGGTCGCCAGTTCGGTCATTTTGATTCCTCCGCAGTGATTTTTTATGCCGTTACGGCATCCGTCGCCGCGCGGACCTCGCCGAGCGGCACCACGTCGCGCACCCGGACGCCCACTGAGCCGTCCTGCACGCGCACCTCTAGCTCTTGTCCAACAGTCACCTGGGCGACGCAGGAAACCACCTCGCCGCCCTCCACGCCACCCGAAGGGATGGTGCGACATACCGCGTAACCGCGCCCCAGAACCTTCAGCGGGCTCATCGCGTCCAGCCGGGCCGCGGCATGCCGCAAGTCGGCCTGACGCCGTTCCAGGGCCCGCGTCGTCGCGAAGGCCAGCGCCTCACGAAGCCGCTGAACGCGCTCCCGCTCGCGCGCCACCAGTCGCTCCGGCAGGCGCCGCCAGGCCCGTCGCTCAAGGGCTTCCAGCCGCGCCCGCGCCCGCTCGAGCAGGCGCGCCGGAGACACCCGCAGGCGCCGCTGCTCAACGTTCTCAAAACGCGCCCGCATCCGTTCCAACAGACGCGCGGGAGTGATCCGACCGCGTCGCTGCTCAACGTTGTCCAGACGCATTCGAGCATGCTCGTGTCGCCTGCGTATACCGGCGAGAAGCCCGCCGTCCAGGCGATCGAGGTGCAGTCGATGGCGCTCCATCGAGCGCCCGGGCAACTTCATCCACTGCCGCTTCTCCAGCGCGCCGAGCCGCTCTCGAGCACGCTCCAGCCGGCGCAGCAGCGCCTGCCGCAGCCGCACCTGCGCCTCGGAGATGGCCCGCAGCGCCTTCGCGCGGTCCGGCACCACCGCCGTGGCGGCCGCGGTGGGCGTCGCGGCCCGCACGTCGGCCACCATGTCGCAGATGGTCACGTCCGTCTCGTGCCCAACGCCGCTCACCACGGGAATCGGACAGGCCGCAATTGCCCGCGCCAACGCCTCGTCGTTGAACGCGTTCAGCTCTTCGAACGAGCCGCCCCCGCGCGCCACGATGATGACGTCGACCTCCAAACGGAAAAGTCGCCGCAGCGCCGCGATCACGCTGCCCGGCGCCTCGACCCCTTGCACGATGGCCGGCGAAATCACCACGTCGACGCCAGGGTGGCGCCGCCGCAGAGTGGTCAGCATGTCCTGCAGCGCAGCGCCTTTCGGCGAAGTGACGATGCCGACCCGTCGTGGCAGGAACGGCAGCGGCTGCTTGCGCGCCTCCTCGAAAAGACCTTCCCGCGCCAGCCGGTCCTTGAGCTGCACGAAAGCGGCGTACAGCTCGCCGAGACCGTCCAGCTTCAATTCGGCCACCACCAGCTGGTAGGTGCCCCGCTGCTCGTACACGCTTACCCGGCCGAACGCGATGACCTTCATGCCGTCCTCCGGCACGAATCGGCAGCGCGCGGATTGCATGCGGAACATGACCGAGGCGATCTGGGCGTTCTCGTCTTTGAGCACGAAGTAGCAATGGCCGTTCGTGGAGCGGGAGAAGTTGGAGATCTCACCGCGGACCGCTACCCCGGCCAGCTTCAGGTCGTTTTCGAGAAGCGCCTTCACGTGATCGGTGAGATCACGGACGCTCCACACATTCATGGTCAATAGGCTCCTCTTGATTCGCCCATGGCGAAGACAGGGCGATGAATCAAATCAAGTGCGCGTCGATCAAGGTGGGCGCAGGAACGAAGTGAGCGTCAAGACTTGAAAAATGCTCTGATGAGGAGAGCGGGCGCGCGGGCGTGCCCAGGGTAGGCTCTTTCTTGCTCCGGCCCGGCATCTCCTCCCCGGCATGAGAGCCTCAGGGAGGCGATCCGCTCGCAAACGCGAACTTCGGCCGCTCCATGCAATACGATTCGACCCGCTACTACCTCTACGAGGAAATGGCCGCCTATATGCGAGGCGTCGCGGAGGCGCGCTCCGACCTCGTGCGCGTGTACTCCATCGGAAAATCCTACCAGCAGCGCGACCTCCTCCTGGCTGAGATCACCCGCCACGACGGCACGCCCCCCGAGGAGCGCCCGGGCTACTGGATGGACGGCAACACGCACGCCTCCGAGCTGGCCGGCAGCGCCGCCTGCCTGTTTGCCATCGACTACCTGGTCCGCAACTACGGAAACGATCCGGACGTCACCCACCTGCTCGACACGCGCACGCTGTACGTCCTCCCGCGCGTGAGTCCCGACGGCGCCGAATATTGCCTGACCACCGGCGACAGCGTGCGCTCCAATAACAAGCCGTACCCCTTCGAGGAGCGCTGGGACGGCCTGCGCCCGCTCGACATCGACGGCGACGGCCTCCTCCTCCAGATGCGCATCCCCGACCCGCGCGGCACCTGGAAGGTGTCCGAAAAGGATCCGCGCATCATGCTGCGGCGCGCGCCCGACGAGCGCGACGGTAATTTTTTTCGGATCTACCGGGAAGGCGTCCTGGAGGACTGGGACGGCTTCCGCATCGACGTGCGCCCCAGCCCCTACGGCATGGACTTCAACCGCAACTACCCTTACGAATGGGCCCCGGAAGCCGACCAGAAAGGGGCCGGCCCCTACCCGCTGTCGGAGCCGGAGACCCGCGCGGTCGTGCAGTTTATCGTCGACCATCCCAATATTTGCGGGGTCCAGACCTACCACACCTACAGCGCGGCCATCCTGCGCCCGTATTCCATGAAATCCGACGACGACATGCCGGGCCTGGATCTCGACGTCTACAAGGCGCTCGGCGCGCGCGGCACCGAAATCACCGGATACCCGTGCATTTCCGTGTACCACGAGTTTCGCTACGGCCCCAAGGATTTCATCCGCGGAGGGTTCGACGACTGGTGCTTCCACCACATGGGCCTGTATGCGTTCACCACCGAGATCTGGTCCATCGGAAAAGCGGCCGGCCTGGAAATCAAGGACCACATCAAGTTTCTCGACGGCCGCAGCGAGGACGACCTGCTGCAAATCTTCGCGTGGCACGACCGGGAGAACCTGGAAGCCTTCGTGCCCTGGCGCCCGTTCCAGCATCCGCAGCTCGGGCCAATCGAGATCGGCGGCTGGAAGACGCTGTTTTCATGGTCGAATCCGCCCGCCAGATTCCTCCCGGAAATTTGCGAGAGCCTTACGAAGTTCTCCCTGGCCCACGCCGCCGCCTCGCCGCGCCTCGTGCTGGAGTCCTTCGACGCGGAGGTGCTCAGCGAGTCCCCGTTGCTGCGCAAGGTGACGCTGCGCTTCGCCAACGAGGGCTACCTGCCCACCAGCGTGTCGGAAACCGCCAAACGCCGGAAAATCGCCCGCCCGCCCCGCGTGACCCTGGAGGGCGCGGAAATCGTCCTAGGCAAGGGCGACGCGGAAATCGAGCACCTGCACGGCATCGCCAACGTGGTGCACGCGGGCTGGGGCGATACCACCTATTTCCGCGGCGTGACCGACGGCCATCGCCGCCAGGTGGAGTGGCTGGTGCGCGGAGCGGGCCCGCTGACCGCCACGGTCGTCTGCCCGCGCGCCGGACGCCTGACCGCAACTACAGACTGAGCGAGATCTGGTTCTCTTCTTCCAGCCGGAAAATCACGTCGAGGATATTTTTCTGCGCGGCCTCGACCTGCTCGTTGGTCACGTTGCCCAGGTTGTCGGTGTCGGTTTTCAGCATCTCGCGGCGGCGGCCTGACATGTTTTTCTCCACGTTGGTGCGCACCGCGCGCGGCGCTTTGGAGAGGGCCACCGCAAGCTCGTAGGTGTCGACGTCCTGCAGGATGCGCTGCAGACTGATCGGATCGAGGTGGGAGATGTCGTCGAACAGGAACATGCTTGACTTGAGGGTAGTGGCAAATTCCGGGTCGTCTTTTTCCAGCTCGCGGAGAATCTTTTTCGTGGTGGCCGGATCCACGCGCTTGAGGACCTTGACCAGGGGCTGCAGGCCGCCCGCGTTGGCGGTGGTGGTGGTCGACATCATGTCGCCCATGGTTTTCTCGAACGCTTCCACCACCTCGCGGGCCGGCGCCGCGGTCTGACCGATCCGCTGGACCATTTCCTTGTGCATTTCCGCGGGCAGCGCGGTGAGCACCTCGGCCGCCTTGCCGTGGGGCAGCGAGCACAGGATAAACGCGATGGTCTGGGGATGCTCCTTGCCGATCATGTTGAGGATCCGCTCGGTGTCGACCTCGCGGAACAACTCCATCACCTTGGCCCCGGCCCCCTCGCGGGTCGGGGACATGACCTTGGCGTACTCCTCGTAGAACTCGCGCAGCACCTGCCCCTTCACCTGGCCCAGGATGGGCTCGATGCGGGGTATCTCTTCCATGATCTCGTTGATCTCGGCGGGCGACATCTCGCCCATGAGGTGCTGGAGGACGGAGGGGCCGACGGAGCGGAAGAAAACCGCTGCTTTCTGCTTGCCGGAAAGCCTTACTTTTTGCGTTTCGGCGGCAGCGCCTGCCGGGAGACGTTCGGCCATTGGCCCAGGGTTCGACACCCGTTCATGGGTTGCCTTCACCTCATATTGAGCCGATCTCCACGGCTGCTACCGACCGGGGCGCCGAATCCCGACCAGACGTGCGCCGCGGCCCCCGCTGGCAAGGGCTGCCCCGCGCCAGGCAAGTTGAACTGGAGGACGACCGTGGTGCCGCGCGGATCCGTCTGCAAACAGACGCGGTCCGCCCTCTCGCGCATCCCGCTGGAGCCCGCCAGGCACGGGGCCGTTCAACGTGCCCAGCGACGGGACGAAAGCGTCCTCGTATTGAGCGAGGATAGTTGCGGTGGCGTCGTGCCACGGCCAACTGTTGCGGGTGGCATCGTGCCATGGACAACTGTTGCGGGTGGCAGCTTGCCACCGACTACCGGGTAAATGGTGAAAATCCGAACCGCTTTGAGCGGTCACATCTTCAAACCGCCACCTCTGGTGGGGATATCTGATTGGATGATTGGATTGCTCGCCGATCCGCTGGCCGACACGCCCCTCGATCCGGCCGGACTTCTGGACAGGAACGGGATTCTACACCTCGGCCAGGTCGGCGCGCCTCAGGCCGAGGGAAGTCCTGACTCGCCCGCCAATCCTCATCGATGCCCGAAACCCACGTCATGGCCTCCGACTCCGGCTTCCACGCCCGCTGACGTCACCTACCCTTTGCCCGTTGCCTCCAGCCCAGCACGTTGGCGACGTATGGGAGCCCAATTTTCATGGAGGTAAATGAATCTTGCATGAACCCGACCTGATCAAAACCACTCACCATGCAGTTGCCCTTACACGTAAGTCATCCGCGTCTTTCGCGAGAGGCTCGTTCCATCTGAGTTGCCTTGAGTGCGGAGAGTTCGCGCGCGACTACTTCATTGGTGGTGTCGACACATTCGGATTGGGAAGTGGCGACCAATTTGTGTCGTGCGACTTACTTTCTATCGACATGAGTTCACTGGTTATAGACCCAGAACTCACTCCGTCATCGCTTACGGAATCCCAACCACGTGAAGATGTTTACGTCCTCGATGACGAGCACAAGCGTCGAGACTAAACCATTACTCTAAACAGCGACTATTCAGTTCTTTGCCTGAGATTTTGCGGTAGCACGTCGATGTCGGTTGTTGCCATTGCTGATGGCTTCTACGTGGAGCTAGATGCGTCAGACCGATTGGTTTGTGTGTGGGCTTTAAACATTAGGGGGCACGATGAACACCATTAGATACCTGCCGCGAACTGATACGCGCGAGGCGTATGCCAGTTATGACTCCTGGACCCTGCACGTAGGCTTCTGGGTCCAGAGCGAAGTCGCCCGAACCGCGGACTTCTATGCGTGCGACTTCGGCCTGTCCAATGATGGCGAAATAGTCGCCTGCACCGTGGATATCCCTATGTCCAGATGGCACATTGCATCAGACCTCGTGTTTCCCGCTATGCAAGGCCAGTCGTAGCTTACATGATGCCGGGCACGTTCGAGCCGACTTCGTGGTGCATCAAAGTCACAGATGATTTATCGATGGTTGTGGTTGAATTGTCACAAAACGAGCCCGTAGCGGCGTTTGAAGTTGGTACAGGGTTCGTTCTTCAGATTGATGACGCAGCGAGACCTGTCTCGGTGTCTGTAAATCGCATTAACGATCTGCGAAAACGAGGATGACCACGTACAGGATTCTCTCGATTCATCCTCTGTGCCCCATGCTGCCCTGCAATAATGAAAAACCCCGGAGCAAAGCCTTTCGACTTTCGATTTGGAGCTTAGTGGTCCGCGCCCGGGGCTTCATTTCACGATCAGACTTGCGACACGATCAAACCGATTTGGGGCTTAGTGGTCCGCGCCCGGGGCTCCATTTCACGATCAGACTTGCGCCGCGGACCACTAAGACTAAACATGCTGCAGTTGATTGCGCTCAATCAAGCGGTCTAGCCAGAGATTGGCCAGTTTCTCCTGGACGGTGTTCTGGCGCAGGCGCTCGTTTAGGTTCTTCCAGTCCACGAAGTCCATCTTCTGGTCCTGGTTGAAGCAGGTGAAGACGAAAGTTTCCTTGCCAGTCTGCGGATCGATGTGGCGCTGCAGGCACTGCGCGCAGATCTCCTTCATCATGCACTGCATCGGAGAGTTGACGGAGGCAATCGCCTCATGCTCCTGGCAGAAGAACTCCTTGAGGACGCCTTCCGTCCGTGCCGCCTTTACCGCGGCCATCATGCGGTCCGAGCCGATGGCCAGGATGCGGTTGGAGGTCGCCATCGGGAAGAGCGTCTCGCCCATTTCGCCCTTTGCGTAGGACAGCATTGATTGCACGATGTTTCCAACGAACGAGCGGTCCTGCGGCCGCCGCGCGAGGATGGGGTCGCCGGCGTCCACGCTCCACACCACTTGATGGCAGGCATCCTCGATGTGGTCGCGATGAAACACGTCGATGGGCTTCTTGTAGCCGGCAAAATAGACGACCTTGTTGCCGGCGTCCTTCATCGCCTTCGCGATGGAGAACAGCACCGCGTTGCCCAGGCCGCCGCCGCACAGCACCACGTTTTCGCCGGTCCCGATCTCGGAGGGGGTCCCGGTGGGGCCCATCGCGATGACCCGCTCGCCCTTTTTCAAGAACGAGCACAACCGCGACGACACGCCAAGCTCCAGGGCGATCATCGAGAGCAGCCCCTTTTCCTTGTCCACCCACGCCCCGGTCAGCGCGACGCCTTCCATGGCCAGCCGGGTATTTTCATACATCGGCGACTGCGTCTCGAAATTCTGCAATCGGTAGAATTGCCCGGGGTGGAATTTCCGGGCAGCCAGCGGCGCGCGCACGATGACTTCCACGATGGTGGGCGTCAGCCGGATAACGTCCTCCACGATCACGTGGAAGTTCTCGTCCAGGCGGCGGCAGGTGTCGCGCCACGACGCG
>Ga0194131_10008629_pt1 | contig 13188 bp, 6 predicted proteins | sample TA2KigO120mmetaG_FD_148631 | JGI IMG/M metagenome (GOLD analysis project Ga0194131, IMG submission 148631) | Freshwater microbial communities from Lake Tanganyika, Tanzania - TA2015053 Kigoma Offshore 120m | ecosystem: Environmental > Aquatic > Freshwater > Lake | place: Tanzania: Lake... | reverse complement strand
TGGATGCTCGGATCCCTGCTGGCGCTGCGGATCCTGAAATCGATGATCCCGGTGGCGATGCTTTGGGTCGCAAAGTCGATCATCGACCAGGTGCTCACCCCGGGCCATGAGCGCATCTGGACGTTGGTCGCCCTTGAGGCGGGTCTTGCGGTGCTCGATTCGGCGATCCTGAGGCTGCTCGTGCTGATCGACTCTCTGCTGGGCGAGCGCTTCACCAACCACGTCAGCGTCCGGCTCATGGAGCACGCTACCCGGCTCGACCTGCGCCACTTCGAGGATGCCGAGTTCTACGACAAGCTGGAACGCGCGCGGATGCAGACCACCATGCGGATGGGCCTGCTCTCCTCGACATCCGCGGTGGTCCAGGAGGCACTGACGCTTGCCACGCTGGCCGCCGGACTCATCCTGTACAGTCCGTGGCTGGTAGCCCTGCTTGCGATCGCCGTGCTACCCGCATTTCTGGGAGAAACCCACTTTGCCGGGCTCTCTTACTCGATGATGTACCGGCGGACTCCCCAACGCCGCGAACTCGACTACGTGCGCTACCTTGGAGCCTCGGCCGAGAGCGCGAAGGAAGTCAAGATCTTCGGACTCGGGGGACATCTGACGCGCAGATACCGCGAACTCTCCGACCGTTTCTACCTGGAGAACCGAAAGCTCGCCCTCAAACGCGCGGGGCTTGGCGCCGCCTTTAACGTCCTCGGAATCGCAGGTTACTACACCGCCTACCTCCTGATCCTGCAACGGACCCTCAACGGCGAGCTGAAGGTCGGCGATCTGGTCTTCCTTGCCGGTGCTTTTGCGCGCAGCCGGAACTTGATGGATACGTTCTTTGCGACGCTCGCGATGATCTCCGAACAGGCGCTGCACCTGACGGACCTGTTCACGTTCTTCGAGCTCCGTCCCGCGATCGTCCCGCCTCCTGACGCGATTCCCGCGCCCCGTCCGATCCGTTCCGGATTCGAGTTCCGCAACGTCGGCTTCACTTACCCGGGTGCGAGCCGGCCAGTGCTGCGTGATGTGAGCTTTCATATCGGACCCGGCGAGCGGGTCGCGTTGATCGGCGAGAACGGCGCCGGTAAGACCACGATCACCAAGCTCATGGCGCGCCTCTACGATCCCACCGAGGGGCAGATCCTGCTCGACGGACGCGACCTGCGCTCCTACGACATTGAGTCCCTTCGCGAGGAAATCGGCGTCATCTTCCAGGACTACATGCGGTACGATCTGCCGGTCCGTGACAACATCGGATTCGGCCGGATCAGCGCGATCGGCGACCAGGGACGCATCGAGGAAGCAGCCCGCAAGTCCCTCGCCGACAGAGTGATCGCGCGCCTTAACACCGGGTACCAGACCATGCTCGGACGCCGGTTCGAAGGTGCAACCGATCTCTCCGCTGGCCAATGGCAGAAGATCGCGCTCGCCCGCGCCTACATGCGCGACGCCCAGTTGCTGATCCTTGATGAGCCGACCGCCAGCCTCGACGCCCGCGCCGAGTACGAGGTCTTCCAGCAGTTTGCCGACCTCACGCGCGACCGCATGGCGGTGCTCATCTCCCACCGTTTCTCCACTGTCCGTATGGCTGACCGCATCCTGGTTCTCGAACACGGGCAGGTGGTGGAGCACGGCTCTCACGAGTCCCTGGTCGCGCGCGGGGGGCGGTATGCTGAATTGTTCGAACTGCAGGCTGCCGGCTACCGCTAGGAGCCTTCATCCGTCTGGATAATAACCATGAGATTTACCCTCCTCTTGCTCTGGGCCGGGCTGTCGTACCCGGCCGATTGGACACGCTACCGCGGACCCAACGGTTCCGGGGTCGCCGATGCCGTGAACCTGCCGGCCGAAGCCGGCAAGGACAAGAATGTCGTCTGGAAGTCGCCGGTCCTCAAGGGCAATTCATCGCCCGTCATCGCCAAGGGCCGCGTGTTCGTCACGGGACACGAAGGAGTCAACCGCCTCACGCTCTGCTACGACGCCGCCACGGGCAAGGAGCTCTGGCGCGCGTCGATAGAGCGCACGCGCGACGACGGCGCCAATCCCATCAACGGGCCGGCGACACCGACTCCGGCCACCGACGGCAACAACGTCTACGTATTCTTCCCCGAGTTCGGGCTGATCTCCTACACGGCGGCGGGGAAGGAACGTTGGCGGCGTCCGGCCGGTCCGTTCAACGTGATTCAAGGAGTCGCCACTTCGCCGGTTCTCGCCGATGGCAACGTGATCCTGTTCATCGACCAGTCCGAGGGATCGTTCATCGCCGCTTTCGATGCCAAGTCAGGCGCGCAGAGGTGGAAGACGCAGCGTCCCGACGGATTCCTGGGCGGCTACTCGACGCCGGTGGTCCGCAAGCCCGCCAAGGGGCCGCTCGAAGTGGTGGTGGCCGGCGCGATGGAGATCACCGCTTACCAGGCGTCGACTGGTGAGAAGCTCTGGTGGATCCCCGGAGTTACTCTCGGTCCTGCGGCTTCACCGCTCCTCAGCGCGGACACGTTGTACACGCTCGAACCCCATGGCGACGCGCCGCCACCGTTCACGTCGATGCTCAGCGCCGACAAGAACAAAGACGGCAAGATCGGACTCGACGAACTCGGCAACAACGCCGTCCTGCGGAAACTGATGGCGGCCATCGACAAGGCGCATGGCAACAACGACGGCGTGGTGGAAGCCTCGGAATGGAACAAGTCCTTCGCCGCCGAAGGAATGAACGGGCTCCAGTCAATCCGGCTCGGACACAAGGGAGCTGCCGGTAAGGATTCGGTCAAGTGGCGGTACACCAAGGGCCTGCCCTACGTGACCTCGCCGCTGCTGCTCAACAACATCGTCTACGTGGTGCGCAACGGGGGCATCCTGACCGCGGTCGACGCGGGCAGTGGAGAATTGCTCAAGACCGGACGCCTCACCGGCGCGACCGGCGAATACTACGCTTCCCCGGTGGCGGGCGACGGCAAGATCTATTTCCTGGACAAGGACGGCAAGCTGACCATCGTGCGTCCCGGCAAGGACTGGGAAATCCTCGCTTCAGCCGACCTCGACGAGCAGGCCATCGCCACGCCCGCCATCGCCGGAAACCGGATCTTCGTCCGTACCGCCGGAACCCTGTACTGCTTCGGCAGCTAGCCTGGGCTACGATAAAAGAGTGCGCTTTCTCATTTTCCTGATCGTTGGATTCCTGCTGTTCGCCGCCGGGATCGCGGACACGGTCATTGAATACCAATGGTGGAAGGAAGTGGGACGCGTCAATGTCTGGGTGAATCAGTACGCCTACGGAGTGCTGCCGGTTCTGCTCGGCGCCGTGGCGGCGGCCGCGATCATCTGGATGTCGTTCGCGCGCGGACTCAAGTTCGGCGGGTCCGGACTGCGCCACATGCCCATCGTCCTCCGCGTGTCTCCGTTCGCGGCGCTCCTGCTCGGCTTCCTGATCGCAGCCGCCTCTATTGACCGCTGGAGCTTGCTGAGGTTGGTGGGATCGACCGGTCCCCGCGTGGACCATCCCTGGTCCGACCCGGTCTTCGGGATGCCGCTCGGATTCTACCTCTTCACTCTGCCCGCGATCCGCTCAGCTCATTCCTATGTGCTGGGCGTGGTGCTCGCTTCGCTTGCCGCCTATTGGCTCGCGGCCCGCAGCGCGCAACTGCGCCAGACCTTCGAGGAGATGCAGCAGAACACCGACATCGACCTGAGCGCGCTCAACCTGTCCGGCGCCCTGGAGTCGTTCTTTATCCGCGCTGGCGGCGCAGTCTTCCTGTTGTCACTGGCGCTTCGATTCTACCTTCAGCGCTACAGCCTGCTTCTCGCCGACCACGGATTCATGACCGGCATCGACTGGACCGACGAAATGATCCGGCTCCCACTGTTGTGGGTGATGGTCGCCACCTGCTGCCTGGGCGCCCTGCTGCTGCTTGTTGGCCGGCTCAAGACCGCGGGATTCCTGGTGGCCGTGGCATTCGCCGCCAACATGGCGATCCCGGCGGTGATCTATGCGGTTTACGTCCGCCCCAACGAGATCAACCTCGAGAAACCCTACATCAGCCGGCACATTGAGGCGACACGGGCGGCGTTCGGACTCACCAGCCGGGTTGTCGAAGGGGACTTCACGACCGTCGCCGGAGCACGCATCGACCCGGTCAAGAACCGCCCGCTGCTCGACAACATCCGCCTTTGGGAGTGGCGCGCCTTCCACGACACGGTCACGCAGATCCAGGCCCTGCGCCCCTACTACGTCTTCCACGACACCGATGTCGACCGCTACACCATCGGCGGCCAGTTGCGCCAGGTCCTGCTGACACCGCGCGAGCTCGACATCCGCCAGCTCCCCGATGCGCGCACGCGGTGGATCAACCCCCACTTCATCTATACCCACGGATATGGCATGGTCATGGCTGAGGCGAACCTGATCACCTCCGACGGCCTGCCGCAACTCCTGGTGCAGGACGCCCCGCCCAGCATCCGAGTCGACAGCTTGAAACTCACCCGGCCTGAGATCTACTACGGTGAAGTGGTCCACGAGCCCGTGATTGTCACGACCAGCCAGAAGGAATTCAGCTATCCCTCGGGCAACGACAGCGTCTTCACGCGCTATGACGGCAAGGGCGGATTTCCGATCGCTCCCTTCTGGCTGCGCGCCGCCGCTGCCATCCGCGACGCTGACTACAACCTGCTGCTCACCAACCTCATCTCGCCCGACAGCCGGATGATGATCCACCGCAGTGTATCCGAGCGGCTCGAAAACATCGCCGGGTTCCTGGTCTGGGACTCCGACCCCTACCTCGTCGTCACGCCGGATGGCCGCCTGGTCTGGACCGCCGACGGCTACACGGCGTCCGACTCGCACCCCTACTCGCAGTCCGTCCGCCTGAGACGCGGCCAGCGCATGAACTACCTGCGGAACTCGGTCAAGGCTACCGTCGATGCCTATGACGGCACCATCCACCTCTATATCGCCGACCCGTCCGACCCGATCGTCAACGCTTACAACAACGTTTTCCCCGGGCTGTTCGAGCCAGCCTCCGCCATGCCCGCCGAAATCCGTGAACATCTCCGGTTCCCCGAGTATCTGTTCCGGATCCAGGCCGAGATCTACCGGACTTACCACATGCGCGCCCCGCAGGCTTTCTACAACAAAGAGGATGTCTGGGACATCGCGCGCAAGCAGCAGGGCGGCCGCGTCGAATCGCTTGACCCCGCCTACATCGTCGGGACGCTCCCGGGCGAAACCAAACCCGAGTTCCTGCTCACGCTCCCGTTCACGCCGCGCGGCAAGGACAACCTGATCGGCGTCATGGTGGCGCGCTGCGATGGCGACAAACTGGGCGAGTTGAGGTTCCTGCACCTATCGAAGCAGGCGCTGATCTTCGGACCCATGCAGATCGACGCCCGCATCGCCCAGGACCCCGAGATCTCCAAGGATCTCACCCTCTGGAACCAGCAAGGCTCAGAGGTACTGCGCGGACAAATGCTCGTGCTGCCAGTGGACAACACGTTCCTGTATGTTGAGCCGATCTACCTGCAGTCCTCCCAGGCGCGGATGCCGCAGCTAAAGAAGGTGGTGGTCGCCTCGGGCAACGACCTCGTTTACCGGAACACCTACCAGGAGGCGATCGCCGCGCTCACGGGAGCCAAGCTCGAAGCGGCTCAACCGGTTCCCGGAACGGCCGAGCGTCCGGTGGCTGAAGCGAAGCCCCAGACGGATGGGAGTCCACGGATCGAGGAGATCCGGCAGCGTCTGCGCCGGTACCGCGAGCTGTGGAGCCAGGGTAAGTACTCCGAAGCGGGGCGGGAGTTGGAGGCGGTTGAGGCGTTGGTCCGCTAAACGAACACGACCTCGAGGTTGCCCTTCTTCGCGATGGAGTGCTTCTGGAACTCCAGCCGCCGCTCCGGGAAATCCGTCCTCGTGTGCGCCCCCCGGCTTTCCTCCCGGGCCAAAGCGCACCGTGCGATCAGTGTCGCTACCAGGTGCATGTTGCGCACCTCGCATTCGATCCGGGTCACATTGGCCGGATGCGGCACCCACGCCACATCCTGGAGCCTCCGCAGCGCGTCTTCAAGCCCGTCCGCCGACCGCATAATCCCGGCCCGCTCCCACGCGAGCGACCGCAGCTCGGTTTCCTCCATTCGCGGAAACAGCGTCGGCCGTACGGGCTCCGGCATCAGCCGCCTCGCAGCCGCCGAATCGAGCATCGCCTTGCCCGCCCGCGCGCCGAACACGACACCCTCCAGCAGCGAGTTGCTCGCCAGCCGGTTCGCCCCATGGACCCCGGTACACGCCACCTCTCCCGCCGCGAACAGCCGGTCGACATTGGTCCGCCCGTCCAGATCCGTCCGCACCCCTCCCATCGCGTAATGCGCCGCCGGATGCACGGGCGCTGGCTGGGTGCACAAGTCGATCCCGTACCGCAGGCACGTCTCATAGATCCGCGGAAACCGGCGGACCCGCTCCGCCGGCAGGTGCGTCAAATCCAGCAGGATCCGCGCCTCGCCCGTCCGCTGCATCTCGAGCACCATCGACCGCGACACCACGTCACGCGGCGCAAGCTCCTCCTGCGGATGATAGCGATGCATGAACCGCTCGCCGCGCGCGTTCCGCAACAAGGCGCCTTCTCCGCGCAGAGCCTCCGACAACAGGAAGCACGGCGCACCGGGCAGTTGCAGCGCCGTCGGATGGAACTGCACGAACTCGACGTCGCTCACCTCGGCGCCCGCGCGGTAGGCCAGCCCGATTCCGTCTCCGGTGGCCACATCCGGATTCGTGGTCGCCGAGTACACGCGCCCCAGCCCGCCCGTGGCCAGCAGGACCGCCTTCGCCGAAATCTCGATTGAGTCTCCGGTCCAGGCGTCGTAGGCCAGGGCGCCCGCAATGGATCCGCCCGACTCAAGCAGCTCCGTGATCGCCGTGAAGCTCAGCAGCCGGACACTCGGATACGCGGTTGCCTTCTGCCAAAGCGAGCGCAGAATCTCGCGCCCGGTGGAATCGCCCTGCGCGTGCAGGATCCGGTTGCGGGAGTGCGCCCCCTCGCGGCCGAACATGAGCTTGGTTCCCTCGCGGTCAAACGCCGCGCCCCATTCGAGCAGCTCCTCAATGGCGCGCGGACCCTCCTGCACCAGCGTCCGGACCGCATCGCGGTCACACAGTCCGTCGCCGGCGACGAGGGTGTCCTGTTCGTGCAACTCGACCTCGTCTTCATCGCTGACAGCGGCGGCGATGCCACCCTGAGCGTACTGGGACGACGACTCGTTGGGTTTATCCTTTGCAAGGACCAGGACCTGTCCCGCTGGGGCGAGCTCGATGGCGGCGCGGAGTCCGGCCACCCCCGCCCCAATCACCAGGAAGTCCGGCGACAGAGCATTCTGAGTAGCGATGTCCCCATGGTATCAAGCCCGGTTGATCAGAAACGTCGCCACGTGCTCAAAAAATGCCTGAAGCACGGCCCGCGGCTCACCCGCGATCTCCGCCTCATCCAGCGCCTGGGTCATCAACTGGACCCAGCGGTCACGCGCCCGCTCATCCACCGGAAACGGCGCGTGGCGCATGCGCAGCCGCGGATGTCCACGCTGCTCGATGTAGCGCTGAGGGCCGCCAAACCGGAAGACCAGGAAGTCGCGCAGCCGCTGCTCGGCTCCGGCGAGGTCGTGCGCCGGATACATCGGTCCCAGGATGCTGTCGCCAGGGACCTGGCGGTAGAAAGCGGCAACCAGGCGGGCGAAGCCATCCTCGCCGATTGCCGGATACACTTGATCGTCGTCCACTAACCCTATGATCCCGCCTTCGTGTTACACTCGACAACATCCAAATCCAATTCGCCCTCGCCCAGGACAGCACCTTTGATCTCCGGTACGGTGAGAGATCCCGCCGCCTGGACTCCGCACAAATCGAAGCTCTCATCGCCGAGGCCGAGCAGTCCTACTTCAAGGAGGACCGCCAGAACTGGACCCACAAGCTGCCGCAGCTCACCGCTCTCGGGCGCAAGCTCTACCAGTTCCTTGATGGGTCCGACGGCTGGCTCCGCACCGGATTGGCGGAGGGCGGCCCGCTCTTCCTCAACCTCGCCGGACCCGCGGAAGCCCAAGCGCTCAATCCCGCCACGCGCACCACGGTCCGGCAACTGGCGCACCTGCCGTGGGAGTTGTTGCACGACGGCACGCAGTTCCTGGCGGCGCATGGAGTGGTGCCGGTGCGGGTGATGACCTCCCGCGCCGCCGCGGCGGACAAGCCCGCCAACCGTCCGCTCCGGCTGCTCTTCATGGCGACCTCGCCGGAGGACGTCCAGCCGGTTCTCGACTTCGAGCGCGAAGAGTCCGCCATCCTCGAAGCCACTGCCAAACAGCCGATCGATTTGGTGGTGGAGGAAAGCGGATCCGTGGGCCAGCTCGAAAATGTCGTCGACTCGTTCGGCCGCGGCGAGTTCGACGTGTTCCACCTGACGGGCCATGGCACGATTGAGAACGGCGCTCCGTATTTCCTGGTCGAGGACGACTTTGGGCGCCCCGCCACAGCCACCGCCACCCAGCTTGCCAAGGCGTTCGGAAACCGCTGGCCGGACCTGGTCTTTCTCTCCGGCTGCCACACCGGCCAAGCGCCGGACCGGGGAATGGTCCCGTCCATGGCCCATGCGATGGTCGAGGCAGGCGCGCGCGCCGTGCTCGGATGGGCGCGGCCTGTTTACGACACGACTGGCATCATCGCCGCCGGGAAGCTCTATCACTCGCTCGCGACTGGTGACAGCACGCTCGAGGCCATCGCCGACACGCGCCGCGAGATGCTCGAAAGCTACCTCGCCCAGCCCATGTTCGTGACGTGTTCGGATTGGCACCTGCTGCGGATCTACCAGTCCGCCGCCGAGGCTCCGCCGCTCGTCCTGCCGCTCAAGATGCGCAAGGGGGCCAAGCCAAAGCCAAGGCCGGCCGAAACCGAGTTCCTCGACGCCGAAGGCAAAGTGAAGGTGGCCGCCGCCGCCCGCTCCAGCGCTGTCTCCGCGCCCTGGCCAACCCCAGCGATCATTACGGCGTGTTCCTGCACGGCATGGGGGGATCCGGCAAGAGCACCATCGCGGCGCGCCTGTGCCGCCGCCATGAAGCGATGAACCTTGGCGTTCAGCGCGCGGTCATCGTCGGACCGCTCGATGAGTTCCGCGTCCGCCAGAAGCTCAGTGACCGGTACGGCGGCATGCAGCCAGTGGTGGACGAGCTGAACCGGGGCGGCATAGAGTTCAAGCATCAACTGAAGAACGTGATCGAGATGGTGGAGGAGGCGGGCAAGCCGCTCCTGCTGGTCCTCGACGACTTTGAACAGAATATCCCCGCGGAGAACGTTGCGGATGGCTCGCTGAGCCTGGCCGCTGGCGCTTATGGCACCCTGGAGGCTCTCTGCTTCGCGTTCGGAGAGTCCGCGGCCGCCAGCCGCCTGATCGTCACGTGCCGCTATTTCAAGAAGGAAACGCTGCCGCCGAACCGCTTCCATGTCGAAGGCCTGGCCGCCATGCCCGCCGCTGACGTGAAGAAGAAGACGCGCAAGCTCCTGGCGGACATGCCCGCGCACAAGCGAAACCACGCCCGTGAGTCGAAGGCAGTGGAGGTGGCGGACGGAAATCCACGGCTCCTCGAATGGCTGTTCGATCTGATGCGCCAGAACCACATCGTGGACGAGGACTTTCTTGCAGCCCTCGGGGGGGTGGAGACCCGGTTCCGCGAGAGCCTGCTGGCCCGGACCCTGCTGGGTGCGATCGCTGTGGCTGAGCGCAAGGCTGTGGCACGGCTCTGCATCTTCGAGCTTCCGGTGCCCCAGCCGGTGGTGGATGCGCTGGTGGACGGGGCAGGGATCAGCAATGCTGTCGCGTTGGGTTTGGTCGAGGGGACGATGCTGGATGAGGCTCCACACTTTCGGGTTTCCGGGGTCCTGCACCCGCTGCTGCAGGACGCGTTGGAGGAGGCGGAATGGCAGGTGGCCCGCCGGCAGGCGGCCCGGAAGCTCCATGAGGTCTGGTGGAAGGTCCCGGGCAAAGCCCGCGCGAGTCATGTCTTTGAGATTGTTCGCGTCGGTGCGCTGGCCGGGGACGAACAGATTGGTGTCGAATTCGCGGGCGACAGCGCATCGCGGTTGATCAACCGCAGCCGGTACTTCGAGGCGCTTGCCTTATGCCAGATCGCGATGTCCCGGTTCCCCGGCGACTACCGCCTTCTCGGCACGGTCGCGCACGCGGAGAAGACGCTTGGCGCGACGGACTCCGCCCGCAGTCATTACGAGAGCGCGCTGGCCGCTTGCCCGGCCACGGACCTAGAGGAGAGGTCCAGCATCGTCCACAATCTGGCAGGACTCGAAGAGCAGCAGGGCAACGTGACGCGAGCGCTCGAACTGTGGCGGGAGTCCTTGGACGTCAAGGAGCGAATCGGAGATGAGCAGGGTAAAGCCGCCACCCTGCACCAGATGGCGGCGGTCATCGCGAGGCAGGGCCACGTGGCGCGGGCCCTCGAACTTTGGCAGCAGTCCTTGGACCTCTGGGAGCGAATCGGCGATGTGCACGGCAAAGCCTCCACCCTGCACAATATGGCGGGTGTGATCGCGCAGCACGGCGACGTGGCGCGAGCGCTCGAACTGTGGCAGCAGTCCTTGGACCTCCGCGAGCGAACCGGCGATGCGCTGGGCAAAGCCGCCACCCTGCACCAGATGGCGGGTGTGATCGCGCGGCAGGGCCACGTGGCGCGGGCCCTCGAACTTTGGCAGGAGTCCTTGGACCTCATTGAGAGAATCGGCGATGTGCAGGGCAAAGCCGCCACCCTGCACAATATGGCGGGTGCGATCGCGCAGCAGGACATGGCTCGCGCCCTCGAACTTTGGCAGCAGTCCTTGGACCTCAAAGAGAGAATCGGCAATGTTCAAGGCAAAGCCGCCACCCTGGCGCAAATGGCCTGGGCGGCCCACCAGGCCGGAGATTCCGCCCGCCGCGACCAGCTCAACATCGAAGCCGCCCGGGCACTCGGGTCCGTCCGCGCCTATCTCGACCTCGTGACCGTACTCGGCAACCTCGGAGCCACAGCCCAGCACGGCCGCGAACGCTACGCCGCCCAAGCAGCCTGGATCGTCCTCCGTGTCCAAGCGCCCATCGACGCATCAGTCGAAACACTGGCCTCGCTGTTCCACCAAGTCCCCAACGGCGCGCCACTCGAACCCCTCCTGGCTGCCGCCGCCGTCCAGCTCGCCGCAACGCGGGGCCAGGACCACCCGAAGCGATCCGAGTTCCAGGACCAGGCGCTCGAGCTCCTCGTAATCGCCGCCGGGAACGCCGGAGTCCCCGCGGACGGAGGACCATCCTGGTACACCTCCAACCGCCTCGACGACCCCAACCACGTCATTCCCACTCTCTCCACCCACCTCGAAGCCCTCATCGGTGACGGCTGGATCTTCGACCGCACCCCGCTCCTGCACTGAATCAACGCCGCGCCCCGAAGCCGCAGCCCTTTTGGCCGCCCGCGAATGATATGATCCACCATCATGCACATCCGGGTCCTCACCGCTCTCCTTGCCGCCGCCACCGCCTCAGCCCAGGAAGCCCGGCTCACCGGCACGATCACCGACTCAACCGGTGGGGCCATCGCCAGCGCCAAAGTTACCGCCACGCTCTCCGGCCGCAACCAGGCCTTCGCCGCCATCTCCTCGGCTGAAGGACGCTATCAGTTCCCGCGCCTCCCCATCGGCGCCTACGAAGTCCGCGCCGAAAGCCAGGGATTCAAGGCGTTCGTCCAGTCCGGCGTCGACCTCACCACCAACGCCGGTCTGCTGCTCAACATCGTCCTCGAACTCGGCAGCGTCACTGAACAAGTCACCGTATCGGCTGAAGCCAGCCGCGTCGCCACCGAAAGCGCCACCCTCCAGCAGCTCGTCGACGGCGCACGGATCGTGGACCTGCCCCTCAACGGCCGCAACGTCCTCCAACTCGCGCGCTTGGTCCCCGGCACCGGCGAATCGGGCGTCAATATCGGAGGCGGCCGCAGCGGATCCCAGAACTCGGCCATGGTCAACGTGCGCGTCGACGGCGCGCTCAACGTGGACAACGTGTTCCAGGCGACGCTTCCGCTGCCGAGTCCCGACGCCGTGCAGGAGTTCACCATCCAGACCAGCGTCCCGCCGGCCAAGTACGGATTCGCCTCGGGCGTGATCGAGGTCTCCACGCGCAGCGGATCCAACAGCCTCCACGGCAGCCTTTACGAATTCTTCCGCAACGACAAGCTCGACGCCCGCAGCTTCTTCAATCCCACCCGCGTGAAGCGGAAGCGCAATCAGTACGGATTCGCGGGCGGAGGTCCCGTGTGGATCCCCAAGCTTTACAACGGCCGCGACCGCACCTTCTGGTTCGTCAACTTCGAACAGCAGAAGGAACCCCTCACCGCCGCCACCACCATCTTTGTCCCCACCGCCCGCCAGCTCCGCGGCGACTTCGGCGAAGTGCTGCCCCGCGCCATCCGCGATCCGGCGAACAACCAGGTGTTCCCGCAGAACCAGATTCCCGCCAGCCGCCTCGATCCGTTGGCCGTCAACTTCATGCGCCAGTATGTGCCCGAGGCGCAGGACCCGCTCGGCACGCACCGCTACCTCCGTCCCGCCGACAACCATCCCTGGCAGATCCTCGCCCGCGGCGACCAGATTCTGGCGGGCGGAAAGCACAACCTCAACGGCCGCATCTTCCTCACCCGCTTCACCGGACCCACCGGACACGGCAATCTCCCGTCGTTCCAAAAGGGCAAGGCGTTCCGCGAGACGGACCTGTTCGCCGTGGGACTCACCTCCAATATCGCCGCCAACAAGATCAACACCGCCCGCTTTAGTCTCAACGGCAGCTACCAGTTCAACGACTTCAGTCCCAAGATCCCGCTCGACGGCCTCAAGCAGCTCGGCTTCGCGCCCAACTTCTATACCTACACGCCAGACTTTCCGGCCATGGTGGTTTCGGGCGCGTTCAACGTGTCGGTGGAGCAGATCTTCATCACGCGCGACTACAACACCTTTGCCTGGTCGGACGACTTCTCCTGGATCCGCGGCCGCCACACGATCAACTTGGGGCACGATGGGATCCGCACGGTCCAGGTGGATAACAATCTTTCGCGCACCAACGGGTCCTACCAGTTCAGCGGCGCGCTATCGGGTCTCGGACTCACCGACTTCATGCTCGGGCGTCCGGCCTCCTACCGCCAGGGCAGCCC
>Ga0194131_10008626_pt1 | contig 13192 bp, 16 predicted proteins | sample TA2KigO120mmetaG_FD_148631 | JGI IMG/M metagenome (GOLD analysis project Ga0194131, IMG submission 148631) | Freshwater microbial communities from Lake Tanganyika, Tanzania - TA2015053 Kigoma Offshore 120m | ecosystem: Environmental > Aquatic > Freshwater > Lake | place: Tanzania: Lake... | reverse complement strand
GTCGCGGCGCCGCTGTACTCGCGCTATGACAAGTTGGTGCTGATCAGTCGTAGGAACTCACTGCGTGTCGGCTCGTGTTCGAAAGCGCCGCAGAAAGCCGATGTGGTCGTCGTCGAGTTCTGCTTCTCGACGCCGCGCATCATCATGCACAAATGTTTTGCCTCAATCACTACGGCGACGCCGAGCGGGCTCAACGCCTCGTGAAACGCGTCACGAATCTGCGTGGTCAAACGCTCTTGTACTTGCAGACGCCGCGCACAGATGTCCACGACACGCGCCACCTTCGACAATCCGGTGATGTAGCCATTCGGGATGTACGCCACATGCGCCTTGCCGTAAAAGGGGATCATGTGGTGTTCGCAGAGGCTGTACATCTCGACGTCCTTCACGATCACCATCTCCTGCACCTTCTCCGTGAACATGGCGCCGCGAATCACCTCCACCGGGTCGTGCCCCTGTCCCTGGGTGAGGAACTGCATCGCCTTCGCGACACGCTCGGGGGTCTTGAGCAGGCCTTCACGACCTGGGTCTTCACCGATGAGTGCCAACACGTCCTTGTATGCCGAGGCGAGGTCCTTCGTGGTCGCAGCGTCGTAACTCTCCACCTTCTTGTAGGCCATTGCGGTGCTCCTTACGCGTTGTGAATGACGATGTCGGCTGGATACTGCACGATGTTGCGCGGCGTCTCCGCAAGGATCACGTGCACATCGAGATGCGCAGGGATGTGCGGGCGTAGCAGCCCGTGGATGACGACGGCGATGTTCTCGGCGGTCGGGTTGATGGTGGCGAACTCCGCCACGTCGTAGTTGAGGAACTTGTGGTCGAGATGGTCAGTCACATGCCGTTTGGCGATCGATGACAACTCACCGAGATCCATCACGTAGCCAATCACCGGGTCTACCGGGCCACTCACTCGAATGGTGAGTTCGTAGTTGTGACCGTGACCGTTCGGGTTGTTGCACTTGCCGTAGACGCGGGCATTGTCGGCATCGCTCAACGCCGGGTTGTGGATGCGGTGTGCCGCGTTGAAGTGTTCGTGGCGGTATACCGCCACGCGCGGGCTGCTCGGGGAGGCGCTCATCGCAGGGCAAGGCTATGAGACAATCTCGACACCGCCACCTGGGTGTTCGATTACCCAACGGCGCAACGACGCGACGGCGGCAGGGGCAGGCATCGCCAGCACCCAGCCGGCCCGCCCGTCGCGCCCACCTTCGGCGATGTCGAGGATCACGCGTGCAATGTCGCCTGGTTGCAGGGCCGATGCCAGTCCGTCGACTGGCGGAATGCTCTCGGGCAACAGCGCGCGGTGCAGGGGCGTGTCAACCACGCCCGGCGCCACGGTGAATGCGCGAATGCCGTGCGGTTCCCCTTCGGCGTTGGCGACCACGGTCAAGAGATGCAGCGCCGATTTGGAGGACGCGTAGGCAAAGAAACCGGGGAAGGGGTCCAGTTGCGCGAGTGACGACACGTTGATGATGCGGGCGTCGCCGTGTTGCCGCATCGTCGGCCAGAGTGCGTGGATCGCAGCAGCCGGCGCAACGACGTTGAGTTCGTGCATGGCGCGGAACTCTGCAGGTGTGGTTTCTTCTATCGACATGACCTTTGCGATTCCGGCGTTGTTCACCAACGCGTCGACTCGGCCGCGGTCGTCGGCGATCTGGCGTAGCACGGCAGCAAACACCGTGGTGTCGGTGACATCGCAGGGGCGGGCCTCGAACTTGTCGCCCAGCGCTCGTGCGAGTGCCGCGAGTTTGTCGGGGTCGCGCGAAACCCCGACCACCGAGTGCCCCGACTTCACGAACAGTTTGGCCACCGCCGCGCCGATGCCCGTCGACGCACCCGTGACGACGGCAATCACGCCTTCACACTATTCTTCGTAGTGCGATTGGTGTCGTGCTTGGGCGACGTCATTCGCAGGAAAAGAAGGAGCAGCGCATGGCCGTGAACCCCGAACAACTCGAACGGATGCGAACCGGCAAAGGGTTCATCGCGGCCCTCGATCAAAGCGGCGGTAGCACTCCAAAGGCGCTCAAGCTATACGGCATCAACGAGTCGGAGTATTCGGGCGACGCGCAGATGTTCGACCTCATGCATGCGATGCGCACACGCATGATCAAGAGCAGGGCCTTCAACGGTGATCGTGTGCTCGGCGCGATTCTGTTCGAAGGCACGATGGATCGCGAGATCGACGGTCTTGGGAGCGCAGAGTTTCTTTGGACCAAGAAGCGCGTGGTGCCCTTCCTCAAGGTCGACAAAGGTCTCGCCGACGAGCGCGACGGTGTGCAGATGATGAAGCCGATGCCCGATCTCGATGCATTGCTGCTGCGCGGCATCGCCAACGGGGTATTTGGCACGAAGATGCGTTCGGTGATCAAACTGGCGAACCAGGGCGGTGTTGATGCTGTCGTCGCGCAGCAGTTCGAGGTTGGTCGCCGAATCATCGCGCACGGGCTGGTGCCGATCATCGAACCCGAAGTCGACATAAAGAGCCCGGAGAAGGCCGCCGCCGAAACGTTGCTGCGCTCGGCGATTCTCGCGGAGTTGGCCAAGCAGCCGGCGTCGCAACCGGTGATGTTGAAACTCACGATTCCGACGACGGCGAACTTCTACGCCGAACTGATCAAGCATCCGAGTGTCGTGCGTGTCGCCGCGCTGTCGGGCGGCTACTCACGCGATGACGCGAATCGCATGCTGAGCGAGAACCATGGCATGATCGCCAGTTTCTCGCGGGCGCTCAGCGAGGGCTTGTCGGCCAAGCAGAGCGAGACGGAGTTCGACGGCTTGCTCGACGCCACCATCGCCGGCATCTACACGGCATCGATCACCTGAGATCTCGCCGTGCGCATGCTTTTGCCGCAGGCGCGGGACATCACGGTTGCCGAGGCCTACGACGTTTCATCGCGTCGTCGCGTCGGTGGCCGACCGTGGATTGTGATGTGCATGATTGCGAGCGCCGACGGAGCCCTCACGCTTGACGGCAAGGCGGAGGCGCTGGGTAATGCCACCGACCGCGAGGCGTTCCTGCATTTGCATCGCAGCACCGATGCCGTGCTCGTCGGTGCTGCAACGGTGCGGGCGGGCGACGTGTGTACGCCGCTTGCCCCCGGGCGCAATTTGTATGTGGTGTCGCGTAGCGGCGACCTGGGTGTACACGCTGGCGCACTGCGGGGCGCAGCGAACACCCACGTGGTGTCGGGCGACGTCAGTGACCTGGTGGTTCAGATCGTCGGCAACACCTGTTCGTTGGAGGGCGGGGCGGTGCTCAACGGTCAGATGCTCGCCGCGGGTCTCGTCGACGAGGTGTTTCTCACCATCGCGCCGCGATTCGTGTCTGACGATGCCACGCGCATCGCCTTTGGTGCGCCAGCGGCACGCGACGCGTGGAGCCTCACACAGTTGTGCGTTGATGACGAGGGGTTTCTCTTCGCTCGCTATCAGCAGCAGCCGTCTTCGTCATGACGAGCACCGCTTGACGACGAGCACCATCACGCGCGATGCAGACGGCCTCACGATGCGACTCGACTGGCGCGGTGTGGTGTTCGGCTTGTCGCCTCGCACGGTGCGCTTCGCCGACAACGAGATCGTCTCGGAACAGCGGATGGCGGCGGCCGACGCACAAGGGCTTCTGCGCTGGCGCGTCGCGGGCACGGCGGTGCCGGGCTGGTGGCTGATGGGCTGGTTCAGCCGCGCGACCCGCGATGGCCGCTGGGCATGGGTGTGGATCACGCCGAAGCGTGACGTCGTGGTCATCGAGACAACGCGCCGTCGCCGCTCGCTCATCATCGTGCCGAACGACTGGTTCGTCAGTGGATCAGGTCTGGAGTCCGACTGAAGGTCGTCTCGCAATGAGTGGCTGCTACGAGTTCTGCGCTCGCTCAAGTGCCTCGGGTGTTCCGATATCGATATGTGTCTCACTCGTCTCGACCACCAAGGTGCGACCAAAGAACTGCGGCACAACCTCCGTCGAAAAATCTGAGAGCCCCGAAGTCAACCTAACTACTTCTGGGGAAACGACATAGACAGCCGCGTTGGCGAGATTCCCATGGTTGTCGAGGGACTTCTCCCACATGTTGTGCAGAATTCCGGATCTGTCGACTTGCAGGATTCCGCAGCTCCACGGAGTGTTTGTTCGGAAGGCAAGCATCGTAAGGGCGATGCCATCTGGTCGTTTGTGATGGGCCGTTACAAGATCTTCGATGCTGAACAGTGCATAGTTGTCAGCATGGCCTATCAAGACATCAGAAGAACCAAGCCATGCCGAGTGAAACGCAATCGTTCCTGCAGTGCCGAGCAGCTCGGGCTCGAAGTGCGTGTGAACTGCAATTCTGTAGTGCGCTGACCGAATATGGTCCTCAACTACCGATGCCAAATGGTGGGTGTTGACCAAGACCTCGGTGAAGCCGGCAGCGGTGAGTCGTGTAATCCAGATGTCGAGAAGTGGAACTCCCTTGATACGTACCAGACACTTTGGCGTGTGTCGCGCAACATCTCCGAGTCGACTCCCGAGGCCTGCGGCGAGAAGAAGCGCCCTCAACCCCTGAGTTCCTTCAACAGGTCGCTGGGAGAAAGTGGGCTATTGCCGATACGCGAGACTTGTGCAGCCGCTGCGAGCGACCCGAGGACAGACGCCTCCCAGATATTTGCGCCGGCCGCCAGTGCAAGGCTCGCCAGTACGAGCAGGGAGTCACCCGCCCCGGCAACATCGCGCGGCGAAGGATTGAATGCCGGCACTTGGTCGATTTCGTATTCTCGTGGTCCCTTCTGACGAGTGAGTGCAATCAAGCCATCTGCGCCGAGTTTCATCAGGAGGTGCTGGCATCTCGTGGTGACCATGAGAGCATTCGCAACCGTATTGACGCCGCTCTCAGAGTCCTTCAGAGCAAGTCGCGTCTCGCGCTCCGTGGCCGCGATGAGAGTCATGTTCTGATATCGCGAGATGTCACCGATTTGCGACGAAGACTGACTATCGGCGCTCATCACTGCAGCATTGTCTCGACCGATGGCTGCTACGCGATCGATGACAGGCTGAGGCAAGACTCCGTAGTTGAAGTCGGAGAAGACAAGGACATTGGCACCCACCATGGCGTGAGAAGTTGATTCAATCAGTTGAATCTGTATGTGCGGGTCTGCGGATCGTTGCGAGAGTCGACTCACGCGTAGAAGCGTCTTGTCTTGGGCGCGGAATCGTTGCTTCACCGTTGTCGGCCGTGAATCATCAGAGATGAGGTGCGCACGAACACCAAGTCGTCGCAGCTCATTGGAGGCATAAGCCCCTGCCTCATCGTCACCAATCACCGAGATGAGTTCGGTTTGCGCTCCCAGGTTCGCGGCATGCGCTGCCACTACTGCGGCACCTCCAACGAACCTGTTGGTTGAAATCGGTGTAACGACGACGGTGGGATCCTCGCCTGACAATCCGAGCGGCTCGCAGGCGATGTACTCATCGACGATGGTGTCTCCAATCACCACCATCTTGAGCGCTGCGAGACTCTCCAAAATGTCGATGAGGCGCGGGGTTGCAATCTTGTGGCGCTTCAAGAAGTCACTCGGCAGATGCAAGTTCAGCGAATCTGCGGGCTGTCGCTCGCGCTGAATCAAATCCTGCGAGGTGAACGTAACCTCGCCGGACGAGAAGAGTAATCGCCCCTTGTATTCATCCAGTACTGCGAGCTCAGGATTGAATCGCTGCACATGTTCTCTCCCCTTCACCACGACTCCGGGTTGGAGCCGCGCAATCACGTCGGGTACAGATGTGGTGACGAGGATTGCCTCATCGACAAGCGCATTGAGCCGTACCGCCTCGAGCCGCAAGGACTCGGGAACATGCGCATCGTATCCAGCGATGTCATCGGAAATGACACCGACCACCAGGCGCTTGCCGTGTTCCCTCGCATATTTGAGTAGACGTAGGTGGCCCGGATGCAGGACATTGAAGATTCCGCTGACGAAGACGATTTCGGTGTTCATCTCAGTGACCGCGTCCAGTACCGTGCGAAAAACATCCTGTCGTATCAAGCGATGAAGTGTTCACTGCAATCAAATTTACTGTCGCAACGACCCAATGATGTCGCAAATCTGCCACCCACATCCTATTCAAAGTAGATGAACTCGTAGTCTCCGACGTAATCGGATTGTGCAAACAGCCATGTCCACTCGTCGGCATCCAGAAAAGTCTCGCAGGTAAGTGCCCAACACTGCAGATTGAAGAGCTCCTTCACCGTCCGGTAGCTCTCTACCATGATGAATCCTTGACGACCGACCCGAGAGATTTCCTGAAGAGCCAACCACAGATCGGGCAAGCGAAGATTATGAAGGGTGGCCAGAGAGATGACAAGATCGAATTCGCCGGCGAGGAAGGGCAAGGGCTCTCGAGCATCGATGTGTCGCAGCATCGGCCGTACCCTTTCGGTTGCCCCCTGCATTCCGTGTTCGGAAATGTCGCCACCAACAATCTGTAGTCGGGGTTCGAGCAACAGCAGTTCATGCAGGAGGAATGCCTTGCCGCATCCGATGTCAAGCACGCGTGAGCCAGCCGTAAGACGGTAATGTTTGATGAGTTCTTGGGCCACAGGTTTCCAGTAGCCGGGTCGGTACTGGTATCCGCCATAGCCGTAGCGACGATCACCGTCCCAATAGTCGGGACCAAACTGTTTGGCAACGTGCATGCAATGGGGCTTATCGTCGAGCATGCGCGCCAAGTAGTCGCGTTTCGTCGAGGAATGAAGCGGCGTGACGAATGAGCGGAGTGAACCCATGTCAGACCTGCCGAAACGGTGTTTGGCCGTCCTCGGTTGCATCCTTTACGAGCCAGTACTGATCCACCGACTCGGCACTACGAGCGTTGTCGACTACAAGATTCTCAACCGCGAAGTGGAGACTCTTGCCCTTCGCCAGCACCCGCGCAATCACGTTCATACGAACGTCACGCTGGCGGGGAAGCTGGAAGAGGCTGTAGAAGAGGATGCCGTCAATTTCGTCCAGCTCCTGAAGGACACCTTCAAGAATCAGCGTGGAGTCTGGCATGGCGTACTCCGTGGCGGCAAGAAGCAATTGGTGATCGAAACGTCGGCAGTAGTCCCGAAGCACAATGTTCTGCACATGTTGAGGAATGCGCTCTCCCATGAACGGTCGAGCGAAGATGTATCCGCGGAGAGTGCTCACTGGATTCTCGGTAGTCGATACGACATACCACGACGTGACGCCGGACGGAGTGAGATTGGCTCGAAGAATTCACCGAGCTTCTTGTCTCCATATGGCGTGAACACCGCTTTGAATCGGCAATTCATCGACCATCGAGTCTCTGACTCAAGATTGACGCGGTTACCGTGTGGAAGCGACTGGTCGAACACCATCACCTGACCACATCGAATCTCGAGCCAGCGCACTCGGTCTGCAATCGCGGCAAATACGGTCTCGCTGCTCACGCCAGCATTCTGAGGGAAAGATGATTCAAACTCCGCCGAGTGAGCAGGGGGCAGAAGGTACATGGCCTTGGTGCCGTAACAATTGACGAGGGGCAGCCAAACGACGACCTCGTATGCAGAATCCCCCGACCACGTATCCGCGTGTACCGCCAGCAGAGAGCTTGAGTCGTTGGGCATCTGAATGCTGAGGTTGACTCTCTGTTGCATCGCGAGTTCATTTCCCACGATTTCCTCGAGGAATGGACGTGCAACTGCAAAGTACGCGGAGCGAAGTTCGGGTAGAGAGTTGAGTCCCTGGATCACCGACACCCGGAATTCGTTAAGTCTTGCCACAGACACTGAGGAGTGGATGTTGTCGAGAAATGCAATCGACTCGGCAAGTCCCGCTGGCCGCTGTGCGGCAATGGCTTCGGCGGCGATGCGCGCTGTCGTTGAAACGATCCACTCGTGGGCTCCCGAGTCGGCAACATCGCGAATGATGAAGCCCTCCCGGAGGTAGCTCTCGCCGATTGGTCCGAGGCTGACCATTTCACTCATTGGCCGAGCCATTCGTGAGACGATCGCGCATGGCCGTAACGAGACCCGACACCGTGAGACCCCATTCGTCGAGGAGAGTCTGTTGGCTCCCGTAGTGTTTCGGGAACGCATCGGGGATACCCATCCGGTGAATCTTGGCGAGGCTCCGTCGGTCGCGTGCACTGCACAGCTCAAGAATGGCACTACCGAGGCCACCATTCACGATTCCCTCCTCGACCGTGACAACGGCGTGCACACGAGATATCGCGGGGAGAAGACCGTCTTCATCGAGCGGTTTTATGGTGTGGACATGCTGAACCGCTATCTGAAGTCCTTCCGCCGCCAGCAGACCGGCTGATTCGAGGGCGATCTGCGTCATCACTCCCGTGGTGATGAAGAGTCCATCTGACCCTTCACGCATCCTGATCGAGCGGCCGATGGAGACACCGTTCTGGGCCTCGCTGACTATCGGGTCGCCGCCTTTGGCGAGACGAATGTACATCGGGTGCGGCCAGTCGAGGGTTGCTGTCATCAATCGCCGCATTTCCTCTGCATCGCATGGGGCGATGACGGTCATGTTCGGCAACGCTCGCATGATGGCGATGTCTTCAATTGCGAGGTGAGTGGGACCAAGAGGGGCATAGACGCCACCACCACCGTTGGCGATAAGGCGCACAGGTAAGTCGTGCAAACAGAGGTCGACAGCAACCTGCTCATAACAGCGACGAGTGAGGAACGTCGCAATGGTATTGACGTACGGAATGAATCCCTCCATTGCAAGCCCAGCAGCCATGCCAATCACGTGTTGCTCGCTCACCCCTTCCATGAACCAGCGCTCTGGGCTCTCCTTTCGCATCTTAGAAAGGACCCCAGGTCCGAGATCGGAGCCAATGAACACGACGCGTTCGTCGGACTGAGAGAGTTCGTGAACGCAGTCGAGGGCGGTCTTGCGCATGGTGTCGGCTACTTCAAACAGTCGTACATGGCGCGGATGTCAGTCTCGGTCAGCCCCGACTTGTGATGCCACTCCGGGTTTCCCTCGGCGAAAGGAATGCCCTTGCCCTTGATCGTGTGGCAGATAATCGCAGAAGGGCGAGAAACATCGAACGGCAGCGAGTCGAGTATGACTCTCAGTTGTTGGGTGTCATGGCCGTCAACTTCCTTGACTGCGAAACCAAACGCACGCCACTTGTCCGTCAACGGTTCAAGATCGAGAACCTCGCTCGTCGGCCCATACGACTGGAATTTGTTGTAGTCGACAAGCACGATCAAGTTCGAGAGTCGGTGTTTGGCTGCGGACATCGCAGCCTCCCAATTCGATCCTTCGTTGATTTCGCCATCACCCGTCAGCACCACAACACGAGCCGGACTCTGCTTGATTCGAAGTCCGATGGCCATACCAACCCCAATCGGTAAACCGTGACCGAGGGCTCCAGTCGAGGCTTCGACGCCAGGAACCTTTCCGTGTTCGGGATGACCGCCGAGGCGAGATTCAGGACGACAGAAGCCGAGTAACTCGTCGACTGGGAAGAATCCCTTGTCGGCAAGCAAGGTATAGAGGGCCAGACAGCCGTGTCCCTTGCTCAGGATGAAGCGGTCTCGCTCCGCCCACAACGGGTCAGTGGGGCGGTAGCGCAGGACGTCGTCGTACAAGACCCGAAGTATCTCAACCACTGACATGGATGAACCAAGATGACCACGCCCCCCGCCTTTCAGTGCGTCAACCACGAGACGACGGAGGTGGCGCGAGCGCTCATCGAGCGCGACCATTGAAGTTACCAACCTTTCCCTGGGCTGACGACTGGGATCGGGGAGTGAAGCATGTCGCGGGCTTTGCCAAGTTGCGTGGCTCGCAAGTTTGGCAACTGGCTTTCCACGATATCTTTTGCGAACATCCTGCCGCGGGACTTGTCGTGCAGGAACTCGTTGAGCAGAATGAGTGTCCAGCGGAGAGCATAGAGGGGCAGGCAGGCTCGTAAGCGCGGAGCGAAAGTATCATCTGCCTCGAATGTCGAGAGCATGGCGGTCAACCACCATGCCTGGGACTCAGCACCCATGGCAGAACCAGGGTGCAACACAAAGTCGGCCACGAGCTTTACAGGGTCATCCCAACCGAAGTATTCAAAGTCATAGAAGATGAGCATTCCTGCATCCGTGACGAGTGCATTGTGAAACCCAAAGTCCGACGGACTGAGGATTCGGCGGTCGGGAGCAATCTCCTTGTCCCACACCGAGAGCAAGTCGGCCTTTGCGCGACTCGCGCGTGCATCACGTTCGGGTGCCACATGCTCATTGAGGAACTCGGCAAGTCGTTCGTCATGCACCTCTCTAAGGCGTGCCACGCGTGTGTCGATCTGTTCGAGAATCGCGGATGGTCGTAGACACGACTCCGTTGCGAACCCGATGCCGGTGGGCGACCCTCGACTGAGTCGCAGTAACTCGCCAACGAATTGAGCGGCCTGCGCCAACGCACCTTCGCGATCTTTCTCTGGTGGTACGCCGTCAATCCATTCGATGAGCGACCAATTGAGGGCCTCGCTCGTCGCTCTAGCCGATGGCACGGGCAGATTCTCTCGGTTGAGCAACTCCAACGCCTGCCACTCGCGCATGCGTCTCGGTCGTCCGTCAAGTGCGAGATCAGGGTAGAGCTTGAGGGCATAGGTGTTATCGGTTGTCTGAACCCTGAAGATACGACTATGCCCGCGCCCGTCAATCGATACGACATCGTTTACAGCGACACTCGGCCATTCATCCTCGATGATGGACGCGACTTCAGAAGTAGAAAGATCCGACAAGATTTCGGATGAGATGCTGCGCCATGAGGAGTGACGCGAGATTGCTTGGGCGCCCTGGGACCCTGAGTGAGCCACACTCGGGACGGGTTGTACCGGCTGCGAGAACCACACTCGACGCGTTCGGCTTGAAAGTGCGTCGTCCTCGAGCACTTCAACCAAGTCGTCGACGAAGTAGTCGAGGTGCAAATTGTTGATAGTGCGAATTTTCGCTGCGCGAGTCTCGAGGAACTTGACGTTGGTGCGCGGAATCTGCAGGCTCGAGTCGCCAATCACGTCTCGTGACTCGAGCCATTTGAGGGCTGCTTCGCGTAGTGGTGTTCTCTTGTCGTCGTGGTGGCCGTACTCGGTCTTATGGCTCACGATGAAGAGTTCGTGTCCGACGAGTCGCGCACGTCGCATGAATTCGAAGAATCCAGGATGCACATCTGCCTGTTCTATGTGGCGTCCATAGACAAGCCCCTGTATTCGTTGATATGTTTCCTCTCCGCCTTCGGTGGCGAGCAACTCCCGACGGAGGTCGACCTTGTTCGTGGCGTCGGTGTGGACTCCTAGGAGTTGGGCAACGGAGACAAACGCTTGGTCGTAGTTGGCAATCGTATTGTCGAAGTCAAGTCCGATTCGCAGGCTCAGGGCATGTACCCCTAAGTCAATTTTGCTGATTGCATTCGTCGAATGTTGAAGTAACGCTCGTCAGTCAACGAATTCGGCAGAAGTCCGCGTTCGAACGCGTGCTTCATATCTTGAACTGCTTCCCGAATCGAGTGCTGAGGAACGAAGCCGAGCACCGTACGGATGCGTTCCGAGGAGATGTGATACGAGCGGTTGTCGTCGGCGGGCGTGAGTACGAGTTCTACGTCGTCGCCCATCACATCCCGCACCAACGTGGCGAGATCTTCCACGCTCTGATTCTCGTATCCAGCGTTGAAAATCTGTCCGGCAATCACATCATCCGGTGCGTCCAAGAGCGCTTCGTACGCTGCCACCATGTCCGAGATGTGGATGTTTGGCCGCAACTGCTTGCCCCCGAACACACTGATTCGCCGTTTGTGGTACGCAAGATTTGACAAGATGTTCACCACGACGTCGAGGCGTTGGCGACGGCTGTAGCCACACACCGTTGCGGGCCTGATCGTGACCGTCGTGAAGTTTGGTGATTGATACTCAGCGAGTATTGACTCACACTCGGCCTTGAAGCGCGAATAGTCAGTGAGCGGCTCCAGAGACATGTCCTCGGTGACATTTGGGGTGTCCTTCACCCCGTAGACGGATGAACTCGAGGCGTAGATGAATCGGGTTACTCCAGCTGAGCGGCTGATTTCGACCAGGGGGCGAAACGTATCAAGGTTGATTGACTTGCCGAGGTTGGGGTCGAGTTCGAACGAGGGATCATTCGAGATGCATGCAAGATGTATTACGGTGTCATGCCCGGAGATACTCCGGGTCAGCGTTTGCGTATCACGAAGGTCGGCCTTCACCATCGTCAGGTTTGGGTCAGACTCGATGACGTCCTCGCCGTAGAGCATCAGATCAAATACCGTCACCCGGTGTCCCAGCTCAAGTAGACGAGGTGTCAGCATGGCACCGACGTATCCTGCGCCTCCGGTGATGAAGATTCGTCGCTGTTTCACGAATCTCCAAGGTACTTGAACCAATCCGCAGTGGCGGTCGCAATTGAGGCAGGAGTCCAAACCGGAGCAGACCGCCAGTAGTCAATGTGCTGCAAAACCTCGCTGACACCTCTTTCGATGTCCACCTTCGCTGACCAGTCCAACTCCGTGTGGATTTGGGTGACATCCGCAAAGGTGCAATGAGGCTCGCCCGGCCGCTTCGGGATGAATGTCATGTCTCCCCCAAGCAATTCGCAGAGGCGGTTTATCGAGACCGTTGAACCGGACCCCACATTCAGTCGAACGCCACTCCGACTGCTGAGTGCCGCAGTCACAAAAGCCTCGGCAACATCAGTGACGAAGGTGAAATCTCGTGTTTGTGTGCCATCGCCGACAACGGTGAAAGGCTGCCCCGCGAGTTTCTGAGCGAGGAATACACCGAAGACCGCACCGTAAGTTCCCGACGTTCGTGACCTCGGACCGTAGACATTAAACAGCCGAAGAGAGATGGCCGGAAGCTTGTACACCTGGTGATAGTGCATCACGAGCTCCTCGCCAAGCCACTTGGTGAGTGCATACGGGTACTGCGGTCGTATCGGTGCGTCCTCAGAAGTCGGATATGAATCTGGTATCCCGTAACACGAAGATGAAGCCGCATAAACGAGCCGCTTGGAGTTTCCCTCGCGAGCGGCCTCTAGCACATTGAAGGTCCCATCTACATTCGCGTGGAAATAGTCACGTGGCCGGCGAATGCTCGGAACGATGTCCGCAAGAGCTGCCAGATGGAAGACGAGGTCGGCCGCTGAAACCGCTTCCTGCCACCCGCCTCCGTGAGCGATATCTGCTTGCA
>Ga0194131_10008625_pt1 | contig 13194 bp, 7 predicted proteins | sample TA2KigO120mmetaG_FD_148631 | JGI IMG/M metagenome (GOLD analysis project Ga0194131, IMG submission 148631) | Freshwater microbial communities from Lake Tanganyika, Tanzania - TA2015053 Kigoma Offshore 120m | ecosystem: Environmental > Aquatic > Freshwater > Lake | place: Tanzania: Lake... | reverse complement strand
CACCCGTCAGTGGGATAGCTGATACGGGGTATGGTTCCGAACCTGTACACTCGGTCTGCGTATGGGATAAATTTGTTATCCCGTGGATTGTGCCCAAACAAACCGTCCACATGATCGTGTACCTGTTGGGGGGGAACCGGGATAACCGACATTTTTTCCGTCACCGAGACGCCTCCATTGGCGCTGAAAACTCGGACGCATCGTGAATGGTGTATTCGTAGCCTTGTTCGGTGAGAAACAATTGCCGGTTGACCGCATAATCCTGATCGAGCGAGTTGCGGGTAATCACGGAATAGAAATTGGCCGTCGATCCGTTTGCCTTGGGACGCAGAATCCGGCCCAGTCTTTGGGCTTCCTCCTGCCGCGAACCGAACGTGCCGGACACCTGAATGGCTACATTGGCGTCGGGCAGGTCGATGGCGAAATTGGCAACCTTGGAGACGACCAGTCGTTTGAGTTCTCCGCTCCGGAAACGCGCATACAGGGCGATACGTTCCAGTAACGGTGTGCTGCCGGTAATAAGCGGGATGTCGAAGGTTTTCGAGATGATCTTGAGTTGTTGGATATACTGGCCGATGATCAGCACCCGGTCCGTAGTATGCCGCTGGAGAAGCGAACGGATCATATTCATCTTACGGGGATTTTCGGAGGCGATGCGAAATTTGTCGCGCCGATCCGCGAGCGCGTAGGGCATGCGATCTTCTTCGGGGAGATCGACCCGGATTTCCCGGCAGGAGGCTTCGGCTATCCATCCCTTTCGCTCCAACAGTTTCCACGGCATGTCGTAGCGTTTGGGACCGATCAGGCTGAATACGTCGTCCTCGCGTCCGTCTTCGCGGACCAGCGTCGCCGTCAGCCCCAGTCGGCGACGGGCTTGGATTTCCGCGGTAAACCGGAACACCGGCGCGGGTAAAAGATGCACTTCGTCATAGATGATCAGCCCCCACCCTGCCTGATCAAACAGCCCAAAATGTTCGAACTCGTCGTCTTTACTTTTTCGATACGTTAGAATCTGATAGGTGGCGAGCGTAACAGGTCGGATATTTTTCTCTTCTCCGGAGTATTCGCCGATGTCGTCGGGGGTGAGGGACGTTTTGTCCAGCAGTTCGTCGCGCCACTGCCGGAGCGCTACCGTGTTGGCCGTCAGGATCAGACACTGGCACTGCAAAATAGCCATGGCGCCCATGGCGACAACGGTCTTTCCGGCACCGCAGGGAAGGACGATCACCCCGCTTCCCCCCCGTTCGCTGCCACCGATATGGAAGGAGTCTACGGCGCCGGTCTGGTAATCGCGCAACCCGAACGGGCGACTCCCCACCGATTTTTCCCGCAACCGGATCGGAAGACGAACCCCCTCGACATAACCGGCAAGGTCTTCGACGGGAAAACCGCGTTTGATCAGCGCTTGTTTGATGTGTCCTCTGAAACGGTCGCCGATCTGAAGGCTGTGCGTGTCGAGCGGTCCTGTCAGAAAGGGTTTTACCGTTTGCAGACGGGAAATTTCCGCGATCAGGGCCGCGTCTTCGGATTCAAGTACCAGCATCCCGTCGCGTTTGACTAGCCGCACTTTGCCGTACCGTCCGATAAATTCTACGATTTCCCGTCGGATATTCTGCGGGATATCATATTTGCTGAACTGTTCGAGAGACCCCATGATCGCATCGGCGTCCATACCCGCCGATGCGGCGTTCCAAAGCGAAAGCTGTGAAATACGGTAGGTGTGTATATGCTCCGGAGACTTCTCCAACTCGGCAAAACGCGCTATCGCATCTCTGGCGTCTTCGTACAACGGATGATCGACTTCGAGCAAAACCGTACGGTCGCTCTGAACGATCAAAGGATTTTGAAGCTGGGCCACCCTTTAACTCCTGTCGATAAATTTAACCAACTGTCTGCACGGATGTTGCAAGAATCTCCTGTGTCGCGTGGAATACGGTTTCCACGGAAATACGGTTCATACAGTCGAAATAGGGACATTTTTCTCCGATACACCCGGAGCAAGTAGGCACATCGGGTTTTAGCACACGATGTCCTGAGCCGAAAGGTCCCCAGCGGGTGGGACTGCACGGACCCACCGGGCAGAAAAGAGCGACGGTCGGGGTTCCGATCCCGGCGGCTATATGAAGCGGCCCGGTGCTGTTGGTCACGCACAGTCGGCAGACGGAAAGCAGAGCGGCCAATTCTTTGAGACTCATTCGGTCCGCCACGATGCCGGTGGGGTGTGCCGCCGCCACGCGCTGTGCGAGGGCTTCCTCTCCGGGACCGCCGGATACGATCACCTGAATGCCGGTTTCCGACAGTTTTTCCGACAGCATGGCAAACGATGCTTCGGGCCAGTTGCGTGCTGATCCTCCGCTGCCGGGATGCAGCACCACGACCGGTTTTTCCGGATCGACGCCCCATTGGGTCATTCGGCGATCTATCGTCTGCCGGGCATCCGCTGGAATGTCGATATACGGATCGGCAACGGCGGCGCAACCGGTAAGCGCTTCGGCAAGACGCAGGTTGTATTCCACTTCGTGTCGTTTGGCCTCTCGGCGGTGGTCGTATACCCGCAGGTTGAACAGAAAGCTGTAAAGCCGATATCCGGTTCCGACGCGCCTTGGGATGCGGGCCAGACAACAGAGCGCGGCCAGTCGGGCCGTCGGGTGGAGCAAGAGTACGGTGTCAAAACGCTCGTTTCGAATCCGGGTTACCAGTTTCCAGAATCCTGCCGGTCCCCGGTGCAGGCCGGCCGCATCGTCGGTCAGAACGCTGTTTACGGCGGGATGTCCGGCGACGGCGTCGAGGGTGTGGGGCGCGACCAGCACGGCGATATGGCTGGCGGGGTAGCGCGCGCGTAACACGCTCAGTACCGGTGTGGAAAGCAACACATCCCCGATGCGGTCGGTACGGACGACAAGGATGCGTTCAGGGTCGTGGGGTTTTGCCTGTGGCATGGTTCCAGACTTTGAGGATATCTTCGAAAGCCACTCGTCCGGGCCGGACAAGACGCGGGGCAGTGCCTGATACGTCCACCACGGTGGAAGGAATGGCTTCGCCCGCAGGGCCGCCGTCGAGGATAAGGTCGATACGGTCTTCGAGGTCGTCGGCCACAGCTTGGGCGGTGAGCGGTGGTGGCCCGCCGGACCGGTTGGCGCTTGGCGCGGTGATGGGGCGTCCTACGGTGTTTGTCAGCCGCAGGGCGACCGAAGCGCCGGGATAACGAACCCCTATGGTCGTTCCCCCTCCCAGCAGTTCGGAGTCAACACCGGGGGCCGCCGGAAACGCCAGGGTCAGCGGGCCGGGCCAGAAAGCCTCCATCAAGGGCGTTGCGCAGGCTGGGATGTCTGCGACAAGCGAGGTAAGCCACGAGCGGTCGGCGATAAGGACCAGCACAGGGTTGTGCTCCGGACGACCCTTGGCCGCGTATATCCGGCGCACGGCCTCCGAATCGGAGGCGTCCGCGCCTAGTCCATAGACCGTTTCGGTAGGGAAAGCGACCAACCCCCCCGAACGAATCAGATCGGCGGCCCCTTCGAGCAGGGCGTTTTCCGGGTTTTCGGGGTGGATGCGGATGATAGGCGCTTTCTGTTTATCGTTCATGGGACGTCTTTCGAGCGGCAAAACCCAGCCCTTTGCTACCTATATCGCGCCGGTAGTACTTTCCGTCGAACGTTACACACTCGACCGCTTCGTAGGCTTTTTCTATGGCCCCGGCAAGGTCGGGGGCAACGCCCGTAACGCCAAGCACACGCCCACCCGCGGTGACAAGCCGTCCGTCCCGAACCGCCGTGTTGGCATGAAACACGATGACATCTTGACGGTTTTCCAGACGATCCAAACCCGCGATGGGCATGCCTTTTGCGTACACCCCGGGGTATCCCTCGGCGGCCAGCACGACACACACGGCTGCTCCGGGATGCCAGTTTAGCGTCTTTCCGGCAAGGGTTCCCGTACATGCGGCATACGCCAGTTCGGCAAAGTCGGTCTTGAGCAAAGGCAGAAGCGCTTGTGTTTCCGGATCGCCGAACCGGCTGTTGAACTCGATCACTTTGGGCCCGTTTTTTGTCATCATAAGACCGACATAAAGTGCCCCGCGATAGGAGAGACCGTGTTTTTTCATCCCGCGCATCGCCGGCCCGATCACAAGGTCGGACACCGCGTCAAGCGCGGCACGATCCACGACAGGCGCCGGGGCGTACGCGCCCATACCGCCCGTGTTGGGACCTTTGTCCCCGTCATATATCTGTTTGTGGTCCTGAGAGGAGATCATGGGAAGCGCGATTTCGCCGTCGCATACGGCAAATACGGAAGCCTCTTCGCCTTCGAGAAACTCTTCGACGACCACGCATGCGCCCGAAGCGCCGAATATCCGGGTGACCATGATATCGTCGAGGGCTTTTATCGCTTCCTCGACGCTGTGGCATACGATAGCGCCCTTGCCTGCCGCCAGCCCATCCGCCTTGACCACGATGGGTGCGCCATGTCGTCGTATGTAGTCTCTGGCGGCTTCTACGTCGGTAAACGAGGCAAACGCCGCTGTGGGAATGGCTTCATCGACCATGAGTTGCTTGGCGAATGCCTTGCTCCATTCGATACGGGCAGCGGCTCGGACCGGACCGAACGCCTTAATACCGCGTGCTTCGACGGCATCGGCAACACCGGCTTCGAGTGCACCGTCCGGGCCGACGACGACCATGTCGATCCTGTGTTCGGCGGCAAAATCCGCGAGCGTATCCGCGTCCGTCGCTCGGATGGCGGCGCATTCGGCATGACGGGCCATACCCGGATTGCCGGGTGCGGCGTACAGCTTCGATACGTTTGAGGACCGCGCCAGCGCCCACGTCAACGCATGTTCGCGTCCCCCTTCTCCCACCACCAGTATACGCATCCCCTGTCTCTTTCCCGGAACGGCACCGTCTTCTGGATACGCACAGCCACCGGAAAACGGTGTATGGCCCGCGTCTCCTTTTGTAAACATTCTTGGCGGCGATGAAACCTTTCGAAGAATCTCGGCGTTAAAATGTAAGATAAACCGGAGAGACGACCCGGTTGCAACAGATTCGAAAACCTCTGCCGCAACTTGTACACCATAGCCCCTTCAGGACGGCTTGTCAAGCCGCAAAACCGAAGCGAGAGCGAGTAGAAGAAGCCCGAAAGTTGTTGACAGGATACGTGTTGGGTTCTATCATCCGAATCATACGAGGCATATCCGTCCTCCGGCGCTTTTTCGGGTACGCCTGGGTCGTATCGCCCTTTTTTGCGTGTTCCATCCATCGCAGGTCGTTGTAATGAAGGAGCAGAAGATGTCCTATATGAAAAAGCCCGGCTATATATTGACAGTGATGGTCGTTGCCGTGTGTTCGTTTGTTTTAGGGAGCACCACGACAAAGGAGTCTCAGGCGGCAGACGATCTCTACAGCGGAATCACGCTGTTTACGAGCGTGTTGCGGCTGGTAGATCAGAACTATGTCGAGAAGGTGGAACCCAACACCCTGATCTACGGGGCCATCAACGGTATGTTGCAAGACCTCGACCCGCACTCCAACTTTCTCAACAAGGAAAGTTTTCAGGATATGGGCGAGCAGTTTAGCGGCAATTTCTACGGCATAGGCATCGAGTTCGACATCATAGAGGGGTTTCTGTCGGTGATTGCGGTTATCGAGGGCTCGCCGTCGGAAGAGGTGGGACTTCAGTCCGGCGATCGCATCGTCCGGATCGAGGGGGAGTCGGCCATCGGGATCAAAAACGACGACGTGCTCAACAAACTGCGCGGAGAAAAGGGGACCAAAGTAAAGGTTACGGTCGAGCGACAGGGTGTCAAAGGGCCGTTTGATCTGACCATCACACGCGACCGCATCCCGATCCGAAGCGTTCGTGCTTCTTTTATGCTGGACGAAGAAACCGGTTATATCCAGATGATTCGATTTGCCAAGACGACTTCGGACGAACTCGAAGAGGCGATGGCCAAACTCGAATCGCAAGGGATGAACCAACTTGTACTCGATCTGCGGGGCAATGCGGGTGGGTATTTGGACCAGGCGGTGGAGGTGACGAGCAAGTTTCTTCCGGAAGGAAAACAAATCATATCCACACGCGGCCGCACTCGAAGTTCGAACCAGGAGTTTCACACGCAGGGTACGCATCACCCCGATTTTCCGCTGGTGGTTTTGGTGGACCACCGATCGGCCAGCGCCTCCGAGATCGTGGCAGGAGCGATACAGGATTGGGATCGAGGCGTGATCGCTGGGACGCGCACCTTTGGCAAGGGGTTGGTACAGACCTTGTTTGCCGAGCCGCATCTGAGAGACGGCTCCGCGCTCAAACTGACCACCGCCAAGTACTATACACCAAGCGGACGGCTGATCCAGCGAGAATACAAAAACAAGTCGTATCAGGACTATGTGGAGGAGGCTTTTGAAGAGGATGGCGTTGCGCCTATAGCGGATACGCCGGAAGAGCCGGAAAATACCGAGACGCAACCCGCGTTCAAAACATCCGGAGGGCGCAAGATATACGGCGGTGGCGGTATTGCGCCCGATGTGCAGATCAAATTGCCTAAACGCCAATACCCACTGATCATCGGCAAATTCAAAAGCTGGACGGCGTTTGACCGCGCCTGTTTTGCCTATGCCAACGAATACGGCCCGAACCATCAGAAACTCAAAACGGATTTCAACGCTTTTCTGAATACCTTCGAGGTGGACGACGCCATGCTGAAGAATTTTAAAACACAAATCAAAAAGCAGGGTATCGTCTTTACCGATCAGGAATTTTCGGATGATGTGGATGTGATAAAGCTCCAGATCAAGCGATCTATCGCGCGCAACCTCTGGAGCGACGAGCAGGCCAACCGGGTGGCCGCTGAAGGCGATATACAACTTCAGCAGGCCATACAACTGTTCGATGCGCACACGATGTTGGTCAATCACAAAATCCGGTAGTTAGGATACGGCCGGATTTTTTCCGGGCGAGAGGTTTTTGTGCCTCCATCGGTATCTTCAGGAGTAGCTCGGACCGAATTTCGGGCGCGTCTGGAGTCGCTTCGCAGAAAAGATCGATCGGTAGCCGTCGTGCAGGGGGTTTTGCTCTGTGTCGCGGCAGCGGTCGTTTTGCTGGCCCTGACCAGCGGTATGGAGGCGCTGTTCTGGTTTAGACCGCCCGGTAGAACCTTCCTTGCCGTATCGGCGCTTACCGTCGTGGGAGCGCTTTTCGTCTGGCGTTGTGGTCTGCCCCTTTTGCGTCCTCCTCCCGACGACATGCTGGCCCACCGGGTAGACCGCCGGTTTCCGGAACTCAACGACCGGACCACCTTACTGCTTCAACTGTGGCGACAGCACGAGAAGGGCGCGCAACCTTACTCCGCCGCTCTGCTCGATGCCGCCATCGCCGAAAATGTCCATGCTACCCGGCATGTGGACTTTACGGCGGCAGACGATCGAATACGCATACGTCAGGCCGGAAAAACGTTTGCCATCCCTCTGTTGGCTGTTTCCGTCGTTTTTGCCGGTCTTTATACCCCCCTTTCCGCTTCCCTGTACCGTCTTTCGCATCCGCTGACGGATTTTCCCGTCCCCAGTCGCACACGGTTGAGCGTTTCTCCGGGTGATATGGAAATCGCCGCCGGTGCACCCGTCACCTTTACCGCCGAGGTGTCGGGCGAAATCCCCGAAACGGCGGTCGCCGAGTTGTCGGTCGCCGGAAAACCGTGGAAAACCGTCGAACTTGCCCGTCTGTCGCCGACGGCATTCTCCGCAACGCTCCACGATCTGACCGCTTCGACCGAATACGTAGTAAAGGCGGGAGACGCAGAGAGCCGGTCATACCGGATTTCCGTCATCGACCACCCGGATATCGCCGCGCTCGGTCTTTCGTACCAATATCCGGCGTATACGCAACTTGCTCCCAAAACCACCGCCGACGGCAACGGAGACATCTTGGCTGTCAAGGGAACGCGCGTTCGTATCGAAGTGGAAGCCACACAATCGTTGTCGCTTGCCCGTATCGAATTCGACGAGCAGGAAAGTTTGCCGATGGTCGTGGCAGGAACAAAAGCCCAGGCCAACCTCCCGGTACTACACGATACCCCCTATCGCATCATCCTCCAAAACAGGGAAGGGCGCGCCAACCCCGATCCGCCCGTGTATCGAATTACTGCACAGGAAGACCGATACCCGGACGTCATGATCGTTGCGCCCGGAAGAGACACCCAGTTGACCGAAAACATTATGGTCGCCATGAACGTCGCCGGAGTGGATGATTTTGGCTTCTCCGCGATGAATCTCGTCTATCAGAAAGGGACGGAAGGAGAAACGTCGAAAAAGTTTATCCCCATCGAGATGAGAAGTACGACCTTTTCGGTTCCCTATGTGTGGGATTTGTCCGGTCTCGGTTTGTTCCCCGAAGACGTGGTCACCTATTATGTCGAACTCTTTGACAACGATGCCGTCTCCGGTCCCAAACGAAGCGTCAGCCAGACCTATACCGTCCGGGTTCCTTCTATCGTGGAAATCTACGAACAGTTGGAGAACACCCAGCAGGCACAGGTAGACGATCTGGAGGAGATGCTTAGGACGCAGGAGGAGGCGCAGGAAAAACTCCGAGAACTCAACCGAGAACTGGCCGAACAGGAACAAACCGGCAACCCGGAAGAAAAACGCGAGATGTCGTGGGAGAAAAAGAAGGAAATCGAGACGTTGCTGTCTCAACAGGAACAGATGGCTCAAGAGGTCCTCGATGCCGCCGAAACTCTGGAAAAAGCGATGGAGCAGTTGAGCGAGCAGGACATGCAGAGCATGGAGTTAATCGAAAAGATGAATCAACTCCGAGAACTGTTCAAGGAGATCGCCACGCCGGAACTTATGAAGGCATTGAAAGACGTACGCGAGGCGATGAAAAAGCTGGATTCGCAACAGTTGAAAGAGTCGATGAAGGATTTCGAACTCGAACAAGAAGAGTTTATGAAACGACTGGAGCGTAGTCTTTCGATACTAAAACGTATGCAAACCGAACAGGAGATGCTGGCGGCGATCCGGAAAACCGAGGAATTGCTTAAACGCCAGGAGGAGTTGCAGTATGCTACGCAAGAGGCTTCCCGGAACCCTTCGGAGCAGGCAAAGGAAGAACTTTCCAAAAAACAGGGTGAGTTGAGCAAGGATGCCCAAGCGTTGCAGAAAGACATCGAAGACCTTGCGGATAAAATGGAGCAGATCGAGAATACGCCGGCGGAAGGGATGCGGGATGTAGCCCGGTCCGTGCAAAGACAGGGGCTTTCGGAGCGTATGAACCGCATCGGCCAGCAATTGTCGGTCGGTCAGATGACGCCTGCTTCGCAGGGTCAACAACAGGTTTCGGAGAGTCTGGCGCAGACGGCCCAGCAACTTCAGCAGCTTCAGGAGCAGATGGAGTCACAGCAGCGTGAACAGATTGCCGAGGAGATGCGGCAGGCGATGCGCCAACTGCTCAAGCTGTCGCTCGATCAGGAGTCGCTGCGAGACCGGACCACCGGTCCGGGGGGCCGCAACGCCCGCATGCAGGATATGGCGGAAGATCAGCAAGGGCTTCAGAAAGGCGCCTCCGGTGTGGCGGATCAGTTAGTGGCGACAGCGCAAAAGAGTTTTTTTATCTCCTCCGACATCGGGCGGGCGCTCGGAGAAACGCTCACCCGCATGCAGAGCGCCAGCAACGATCTTGCCCAGCGAAACCGGGACAACGCCGCAGCCCGACAGACCGACGCGATGGAAGCGCTCAACCAGTCGGTTATGGCGCTCCAGCAGGCGATGAACGATATGAACGCCTCCGGGGGGGCGTCCGGCATGATGGAGATGCTTCAACAACTCCAGAGCATGGCACAGCAACAGTCGGGTATCAACGACCAGTTGAGCCAAATGGCGGAAGGGCAGCAGTCGGGCAAAAAAATGAGTATGCAGGAACGGGCACAAATCGCCCGGTTAGCGGCACAGCAAGAAGCATTGCGCAAAAACCTCGAACAGATGCAACGCGAACACCGCGAAGAATCGCAGATCATGAAACGGCTCAGCGAAGTCGAACGCGAGATGAAAGAAACCATACACGAACTTCAACAACAGCAGGTGGACCCCGAACTGGTCCAGCGTCAACAGCGCATCCTGTCTCGGCTTCTCGACGCCTCGCGGTCGATGCGGGAGCGCGATTTCGACGAAAAACGCATGGCCACACCCGGCGGGGACGACTTGCCGCAGCTTTCCCCGGCGGCGTTGCCCTCGAGTCTGACGGGTTTCGAAAAGATGCTACGGGACGATCTGTTGCGCAGTATGCGCGACGGAACCTACCCTCCTGAATACGAAGCACTCATCCGAGCTTATTTCCGCTCGCTGTCCGATACACCCCGCGAGCAACGCCAGCCATGATCCGCGTTTCCGGTTTGCTGATCACCGTGATGTTTTACGTCTCCGTCTCCTACGGTCAAACCCGCTCCGTCCCCGGCCAGATACCGGGGGCCGGGGTGTCGGTTCCTTCTCCGTTCAGCCAGCGTTCCACACCGGAAGAGGATGCGGCCCAAGCCCGAAAACTAGAACAGACCGGTCGAATCGAACAGGCGATCATCCTATACGAACGCGCGCTTCAGAAATCTCCGACACAGGCGCAGGCCCTCAATGCGCTTCCGAGGCTCTATATCCAGACACAGCGCTATGACCGCGCCATCGCCCTGTTGGGTGAACAAGTACGCCGCTCTACAAACAACACGGTTTTTCGCCGCCAAATGGCCGAGACGCTTTTTCAGGCAAAACGCACCGACGAGGCAAGCGCCCAGCTTCAGGAGATCGTGGCGCGCAATCCGGAGGAGGAGGGCACGCTTCGTATGGTGGCAGCACTCTACACCACGTACGGACAGTATCAGGATGCCATCCGTACGTACACCGAAGGACGCCGCGCCATCGGTAAACCGGACGTTTTCGCCGAAGCGCTTGCCGGTCTCCATACCACCCTGTCCGACATCCCCGGAGCCGTAAGCGAATACACCCGTCTTCTCAACGCACAACCCGACCGGTTTGCCGTAATAGACGACCACATCGATGCACTGACCTATATCCGGACGCCCGAAACCGTCGAACAGGCCCTGCTGGCTGCCGCGTCCGTCTATGCGAACCGCAAGGATATCCATCGGCTTGTCGGAAATTTTTACTTTCGTCAGGAAAAACCTACCGATGCCCTTGCCTTCTACCGCAAGGCGGATCAAGCGGACGACGCAAAAGGGACACTTCTGCTCGAATTTGTCCGACGCGCCGCAGACGACGGCTACTATACCGAAGCCGCCGAAGCCTGCACCATGCTTCGTAATCCCTCCCTACCCAACACGGTTCAGCCGCAGGCCAGTCTTTATCTGGCCCGCATGTATCAGGAAACCGGAAGGATGGAAGAGGCCGCGGCGGTGTATCGAGAGATCGGCATGCGTTTTTCCCGATCCCGCGAAAACGAAGAAGCGCAGTTTTATTTGGCCGAGCTCGAACTGGTCTTTCGGCACAACCCACAGATCGCGTTAAACGGTTTTCGCGGTCTCCTGACCACCGCGCCCCGTACGACATTCCGCGAGGCCGCCTTGTTTCGTATCGCCGACTGTCACGTCGCCCGTAACAGCGTCCGAGATGCCATCGACCAATACAATCGTATTCTCGATCCGGGAACCGGATTGACCGAGCCTTCGGCGCAAGCCCGCGCCCGGTTTCATCTTGCCGAAATGGAACTGTTCCGCGAACAAATCGATGAGGCGGTCAAGCAATTTACTGCCGTTGCCGAAGCCTTTCCCAACAGCCGATACGCCAACGACGCGCTTCGCTGGTCCCTTCTTCTCTCCGAAATAAAACAGGACGGCAACGAAGCGACCCATGCCTATGTACAGGCCGTGTTGCTGCGCAGACAATTCAAACCACAGGAAGCACTCGACGGGTTTAAATCCCTGCTCAGCCAATTTCCCGAAACCGCCGTAGGCGATATGGTGATTCTGGAAATCGGATCGCTGTTTGACGAACTCGGAAAACCCTATGAGGCCATAGCCGCATACCGTGACCTGATCCAGCGGTATCCGGCCAGCCAATATGCGCCCGACACCCATCGGCGTATCGCCGAACTCTATGAAACAAGACTCGGTGACATCCCCGGCGCGATCGCCGAATACGAAACGGCGATTGTCCAATACCCCGACTATTTCCAGAATGACGCCATTCGCCGAAAAATACGCGAACTCTCGCACCGGCATATCCCCCGCCCATAACGATGCCCTCACCGCTTCATATCCACATAATTGCCATCTGCGGAACCGGTATGGGGGCATTAGCCGTCATGCTCAAATCGCTCGGACATCGGGTTACCGGAAGCGACCGCGATGTATATCCTCCCATCAGCACCATGCTGGCCATGCAGCAAATCCCCGTCTATCAAGGGTTCGATGCCGCGCATCTGGACCCCGCACCCGACCTTGTCGTCATCGGCAATGCCGTGTCGCGTGGCAACCCGGAAGCCGAGACCGTGCTGGAACGCAGGATGCGCTATCTGTCCATGCCGGAAGCACTCAAAGACTTTTTTCTCTGGGACCGGCATCCCATCGTTGTTACGGGAACCCACGGCAAAACCACCACCACCTCCCTGATTGCGCACGTACTCCGTGAAGCAGGTTTCGATCCGAGTTATATCATCGGCGGCATACCGGTCGGTTGGGAAACCGGTGCGCGGCTGGGCGCGGGAAAATACTTTTTGCTCGAAGGGGACGAATACGACAGCGCGTTTTTTGACAAACGGGCAAAATTTCTTCACTATCTGCCCCACATCGCCGTTATCAACAATATCGAATACGACCACGCCGATATCTACGACGACGTGGACCAGATCGTGCTTGCTTTTCGACGTTTTATCAATCTGGTTCCGCGCAACGGCCTGATTGCAGGATCGGCGGACGATGCGCGCGTGCGGGCATTGCTCGGTCATGCCCATACACCTGTGCAGACCTTTGGCAACGCCCCGGACGCACGCTGGTCAGCGCGCAAGGTAACCGTATCGCCGACAGGAACCTCGTTTACGCTCTGCGAGAACGATAACGAAATAGACGAGATGCGCGTTCCGCTATACGGGATACACAACATCCAAAATGTGCTCGCCGCTATCGTTGCGACGCGACAGGCAGGGGTGGACCTAAAAACGGTCGGCGAGGCGTTGCAAACGTTTCCAGGGGTAAAGCGC
>Ga0194131_10008623_pt1 | contig 13196 bp, 11 predicted proteins | sample TA2KigO120mmetaG_FD_148631 | JGI IMG/M metagenome (GOLD analysis project Ga0194131, IMG submission 148631) | Freshwater microbial communities from Lake Tanganyika, Tanzania - TA2015053 Kigoma Offshore 120m | ecosystem: Environmental > Aquatic > Freshwater > Lake | place: Tanzania: Lake... | reverse complement strand
TGAGGAGGACGCCATGATGTCGAGAAAGAATTTCGCCTTGGGATTGATCGCCGCGGCCCTCGTGATGGCGCCGTCGACCCTGCCGTCCGGCCAAGCGCTGGCCCAGGCCTATCCGACCAAGCCGGTGCGGCTGATCGTGCCTTTTGCACCCGGCGGACGCGTCGAGGGCATTGCCCGCCTTCTCTCCCAGAGCCTGCAGGAGCAGCTCGGTCAACCCTTCGTGGTGGAGAGCCGCGCCGGAGCCGGCGGCAGCGTCGGATCTGATTTTGTCGCCAAGGCGCCCGGCGACGGCTACACGCTGCTCCTCGCCTCGGCCGGGACGCATGCCATCCTGCCCAATGTCGACAGGAAGCTGCCCTACGATTCGGTGAAGAACTTCACGCCGATCGCCAATCTCGTCGAAGGCTTCACCTTCATCGGCGCGCATCCTTCGGTGCCGGCAACGTCGATCGCGGAGCTGGTGAAGGTCGCCAAGGAGAAGCCGGGCACGATCAACTTCGCCACCTCGGGTATTGGCACCTACGGCCATTTCGCCGGCGAGCTCTTGAAGATCGCCGCCGGCATCGATCTCAAGCACGTGCCCTATCGCGGCAGCGGCCCGGCGATGAACGACCTCGCCGCCGGCCACGTCCAGCTGATGGTGGCGGGTGAGCTGGTCGAGTTGGCCAAGGCCGGCAAGATCCGCGTCCTGGCGACGACCAACGAGCGGCGCTGGCACGAGCTGCCGGACGTGCCCAGCCTCAAGGAGCTGGGCTTCCCGCAATTCACCGTGCATTCCTGGATCGCCCTGCTCGGCCCCGCCGGCATACCGGCCCCGATCACGGCGCGACTGAACGCGGCGGCCGGCAAGATGCTCCAGGACCCCAAGGCGCAGGAGCAGCTCAAGGTTCTGGGCGTGCTGCCGGTCTTCACCACGCCTGAAGGGCTGGGCAAGCAGATCGAGGCCGACCGGGCGGCCTACGCCAAGGTGGCAGCGACGGCCGGGCTCAAGTTCGACTAGCAGCGGAGCCGCGAGGCCGCAGCATCCGGCCCTGGACCCGGCGATCAGCGCCTGGGCCGGCGCCGCAGTGGCCTAGACTGTGCCGGTCTTCGGCCGCTGCAGCTCCATGGGATATTTCATTGCAGCGCGGTTGTCGCCTCCTGGCCGGCCTACTTGGCTTTGTTCCGATGTATAGGACCGCTTCCGCTGACCCAGCCGACGCCTCCGGCCCACCCCTTAAGTTAACTTAGACCAGCCTCGTCCAGCCTCATACTTAGGTCCACTCGCCAGGCGATATTGCGGGGCGCCACAATGAGGCCAGAAAGCCCATCTCGCCCCGGTAGAGAAATCGCGGCACCGTGAGCAACACCGCCGATTCGTCGATCCGCCCAGGAGCCACAATGAGAAAGATCGCGTCCTTGCTCGTATTTCTAGCGATGGCAGGCTGTGCCAGCACCGCCGACATGGATACATCCGACAACGCTACGGCAGGAATCCGCGCGGCGACCGAGGCTTGGCGGGCGGCTTACGACAGCCGCGACGCCGGGCGGATCACCGCGATGTACGAAAAGAGTGCCGTGCTCTGGGGCACGACGTCAAAGACGATCGCGGCCTCTCCGGAAGCAATCGCCGACTACTTCAAGGATGCGGCGCTCAGGCCTAACGCGAGGGTTGTCTTCACTGAGCAAAACGTACGGGTGCTGGGAGACGTCGCATTCGATAGCGGCCTCTACACTTTCAAGGATATTCGCGACGGCAGGGAAATCAGCAACCCAGCCCGCTACTCCATGGTGTTTCAGCGCAAGCAAGGAAACTGGATGCTCGTTCATCATCACTCGTCACGACTGCCATAGCTCAGTCCACAGCCAGCTCGCGAAAACAGCTGGCCGTGGAGAGAGCTTCTCCGTGACTGAGTTGTCATTGCTGGCGCCTGAAGCGCGCAACGGCCGAAGAATCTTCGCGGCGCGTCACTTGGCCCGATCGAGTTCGGCCAGAACCTTTGGCGGCGACATCGGCAGGCTATAGAACCGGCGGCCGAGTGCGTTGTAGACGGCATTCGACACCGCTGCCAGCGGCGGCACGACCGGAACCTCGCCGACGCCACGCACGCCCTGCGGATGCTTGGGATTCGGCACCTCGATGATCACCGTATCGAGCATGGGCAGGTCCGAGCAGACAGGCATCCGATAATCGAGGAAGCTCGCGTTATCGACCCTGCCGTGCTTGTCGTAGAGATACTCCTCGCTGAGAGCCCAGCCGATCCCCTGGGCGACGCCGCCCTGCATCTGGCCTTCGACATAGCTGGGATGAATGGCCCGGCCCGCATCCTGGATGGCGGTATAGCGCAGCACCCGGACGATCCCGAGCTCGACATCCACTTCGACGTCGCAGATATGCGTGCCGAACCCGCCTTCGGCACCGGTCGTATTGAGCTGCGTTCCGGCACCGATCGGCCCGCCCGTCTCACTGGCCCGCGCCGCGATCTCGGCCAGCGTCAGAGGCGGGAACTTGCCGGCATTCTCGCCGGCCGGTCGCGCCGTTCCGTCCTGCCAGACGACGGCTTCTGGATCGATCTTCCAGATCTTCGCCGCGCGTTCGCACAGGGTCTTGATGACCTTCTCGGTAGAGTGGGTTACCACCATCGCAGACGCGTACGTCACGCGGCTGCCGCCGGTCAGGTTGCTGAAACCGATCGAGCTCGTGTCGCCGATCGAGACCGACACTTTCCGGTAGTCGATGCCAAGCAGTTCCGCCGTGATATTGGCGGTCGAGGCCCGCGAGCCGCCGATATCCGGGTGGCCCGTCACCACCACGACATTGCCGTCCTCCGTGATGCTGACCTGCGCGCTCGACTCGCCTCCGGCATTGAACCAGAAGCCGCTGGCAACGCCACGCCCGCGCTTCGGGCCGAGAGGCGCCTTGTAGTGCGGATGCTCGAAGGCCGCCCGTAACGTTTCCTCGTAGCCGATGCGAGGGAATGTCGGGCCATAAGCGGCCTTCGTTCCCTCCTTGGCCGCGTTCTTCAGACGAAACTGCAGCGGGTCCATTTTCAGGGCTTCGGCGACCTCATCGAGAACGCATTCGACGCCGTAGGCGCCGAGCGGTGCGCCAGGCGCACGATAGGCGGCAACCTTCGAGCGGTTCGACACGACATCGAGGCCAAGGGAATGCACGTTGGCGATGTCGTAGGGCGAGAACGCGCAGCCGGCGGCACCGCGGATCGGCGATCCGGGGAACGCGCCAGCCTGCAGATGGAATGTCCCCTTCGCCGCGACGATCCTGCCGTCCTTGGTGGCACCTATCTTCACCGTGCTGAAGGAGCCGGATGTCGGCCCGGTCGCGCGGAAGACCTCGTCGCGGGTCATCACCATCTTCACCGGGCGGCCCGACTTCTTCGACAGCACCATCGCGACCGGCTCAAGATAGATGATCGTCTTGCCACCGAAACCGCCGCCGATCTCCGCCGGAATTGCCCGGATATCGCTCTGCGGAATTCCAGTCAGGTAGGCGCACATCGCTCGGACCATGAACTGGCCCTGGCTTGAGCTCCAGATCGTCGTCTTGCCATCCGGCAGAACGCTGACCAGGCAGGCGTGCGGCTCGATATAGCCCTGATGAATCGGCTTCGTCCGGAAGCTCCGCTCGACGACGACATCGGCCTTGGCAAAACCAGCCTCGACGTCGCCCAATTTGTGCTCGAGCCTGCCGGCAATGTTCGACGGCGCCCCCTCGAACCGGACGAAGTCATGCAGGATCGGCGCTCCCGGCTTCATCGCCTCCTCGACGTCGATCACCCAGGGCAGAACCTCGTAATCGACCTCGATGAGCTTGAGGGCTTCCGCCGCGATGCTCTCGGACGTCGCGGCAACGGCCGCGACAGGATGGCCGGGAAAGAGCGCCTTCTCGCGCGCCATGACGTTGCGGGACATCCATCGCATATCCTGGATGCCGAGCATCACCGACTTCTCGACGGGGAAGTGCACGAGATCCATGCCCGTCATCACGGCCCTGACCCCGGGAAGGGCCTCGGCCTTGGCCGTGTCGATCGACCGGATGCGGGCGTGAGCGTGCGGGCTGCGCAGGATCTTGGCCCAGATCATCCCGGTCATGGTCGCGTCGGCGGCATAGGCTGCGCGCCCGGTCACCTTGTCTGCGCCGTCGGGACGGATCGTCCGCTTGCCGATCCATTTGTTGTCCTGGACGGTCATTGCGCGGCCTCCCTCAACTCTGCTGCCGTCTCGAGCACGGCGCGCACGATCTTGTCGTAGCCCGTGCAGCGGCACAGATTGCCGGCAAGCCAGAAGCGCACCTCTTCTTCAGTCGGATCCGGATTCCTCTCCAGGAGCGCCCTGGCGGCCATCAGGACGCCCGGCGTGCATATGCCGCATTGCAGCGCTGCCATCTCGAGGAACTTTGTCTGCAGCGGATGCAAATGCCCGCCCTTGGCCATCCCCTCGATCGTTCCGATCTGCCTGCCCTCCGCTTCGGCCGCAAGCACCAGGCACGAGCAGACCAGCCTTCCGTCCAGCGTGATGGTGCACGCCCCGCAATCACCCGACCCGCAGCCTTCCTTGCTGCCGGTCAGACCGAGTGGCCCGCGCAGGGCGTCAAGCATCGTCTCGCCCGGACTACAAAGGAACTCGACAGGCTCCCCGTTGATGGTTGTCGAAACCTGCAACTTGGCCATGTTCAGGCGCCTCTCACTCGGTCGGCGGCGATACGAACGGCGCGTTTCAGCAGCACGCCGGCGATCTTGGTGCGATACTCGATGGTCCCGCGCTTGTCGTCGATTGGGCGGCAGACCGCGCGGCAGGCTGCAGCGGCGGCATCGACAGCCGCATCGTCGAGCTTCGATCCGGTCAGAGCTTTTCCGGCGGCTTCGACCAGAAGGACGGTAGGTGCGACCGCGCCGAGCGCGACGCGCGCCGCCGTGCAGATGCCGTCACGCAGCGTCAGGCTGACGCCGCAGCCGACAACGGCGATATCCATTTCGGTTCTCGGGATCATTCGCAGATAGGCATCGCTGGAGCCCGGCGGCCGCGGCGGAAAACGGAAACCCACGACGATCTCGCCACGCGCCAGGTTTGTGCGGCCCGGGCCGGCCGGCACCGCTTCGACAGGCAGTTGGCGCCGTCCGTTCGGACCGGCAACGGTCACTGTTGCACCAGCCGCGACAAGAGCGGGAACGCTGTCACCTGCCGGCGACGCGTTGCAAAGGTTTCCGCCCGCCGAAGCGCGGCCCTGTATCTGGGTCGATCCGATAAGGTTGACCGCCTCCAGAACGCCGGGCCAGACCGCGCCGAACCTTGGATGCTCAGCGAGTACCGCTCCCGATACGGCGGCGCCGACCACGAAGCTGCCGTCGGGCGCCTCCTCAATATCGGTCATCTCGCCGATTTTCTTGATATCGATGATCGTGCCCGGGCGCACGGTGCCCGCACGCATCTGCACCAGCAGATCGGTACCGCCGGCAAGAATCCGCGCTGTCTCTCCAGCATCGGAAAAGGCCTTGATCGCCTCATCGAGCGTCCGCGGGGAGAGGTAGTGCAAGTCACTCATCGTTTCTCCGTCGTTGCTACGTGAGCCGCGTGGCGCCGTCAACACCAGCGGTGGGGGCGAATGGTTGCGGTGACCGGGCATCTGCCCTTCCGCTAGCGGCCGATGGGGCATTCAAAGACCATCAATTCTTGCCGGCTACCACACTCGAGGTCTACCACCCAGAACCACGACAGGAAACTTGAGGCACCAGTATGGTGCTCTTTGGGCCAAGAAGACGTCTGAGTAAGCGAGCCCACGTCCCCTGTTAACCACACCGAATGCCCAGCTCGAATAGGAACCCGACGATCTGCCATCGCATAGCACGCTCACCTATGCAACCCGGCACACCCTCGTCCGCTAGTTGGCTGCTCGCCCAACGGGCGTACCCCAACAAGGTCGAACTCGACTTTTTGCGGCTCGGAAGACCAACAGATAACGGGTCCATCGAGGCGTTCAACTGGCGCCTCCTTAGCCGGCGGGGACTGTCGCTACTTCGCTCGGCTCACAATGCCAGTGAAGGACTTTCCGAATTTTTCGCTATATCGGCCGCGAGGCGCGCGGCTAAGCTTGCCGGCACCAAAAACGGGGTGGAACAGCGCATGAAGCGGCTTTCGACGCATGTCTTGGACCTCAGCATCGGCCGGCCGGCCGCGGCTGTGCTCGTGGAGCTCTCTCGACGGGAGCCGGGCGATGCCTGGACGCCCCTCGTGCGCACGGAAACGAACGCAGACGGCCGCACCGACCGGCCGCTGCTCTCCGGTGATGCCTTTCGCTGCGGCACATACATGCTGTCCTTCCACGTGGCCGACTATTTCCGCCGAACCGGGCGAGCGGGGGCAGCCGCGCCGTTCTTGGACGTCGTGCCCCTGCGCTTCACCATCGCCGAAGAGGACGGTCACTATCACGTCCCCCTGCTGGTAACGCCGTGGAGCTATTCCACGTACCGCGGAAGCTAGGATCGCCATGACCGCGCCCTACCCCAGAGACCTGGTCGGTTACGGCCGGCGCCCCCCGCTTCCGCGCTGGCCGGGCGAGGCACGCATCGCCGTCCAATTCGTCATCAACTATGAGGAAGGCGGCGAGAACTGCGTCCTGCACGGAGATCCGGCATCCGAAGCCTTCCTGTCGGAGATCGTCGGAGCACAACCCTGGCCCGGCCAGCGCCACCCCAACATGGAGTCGATCTACGAGTACGGCTCGCGCGCCGGCTTCTGGCGGCTTTGGCGGCTGTTCCGCGAGCGCAAGGTTCCCGTCACCGTCTTCGCTGTCGCGACGGCGATCGCCCGCAATCCGGAAGTTGTCGCGGCGATGCAGGAGGCGCAATGGGAGATCGCCTCGCACGGCCTCAAATGGATCGACTACCGCAATATCGCGGAGGCGGATGAGCGCCACCATATCGAGCAGGCCATCCAACTTCATCGCGAGGCGACCGGCCAGCGGCCGTTCGGTTTCTATCAGGGCCGAACCTCGGAGCGGACGCTGGCGCTGGTGATGACCGAGCAGGGCTTCCTCTACTCCGCCGATTCGTATGCCGACGACCTGCCCTATTGGGCAGACGGCCCTCACGGTCCGCAACTGATCGTTCCCTACACTCTCGACGCCAACGACATGCGCTTTGCTACCGCGCAAGGCTTCAATTCCGGAGATCAGTTCTTCACCTATCTGAAGGACAGCTTCGATGTCCTCTACAGCGAGGGCGCTGTCGCCCCCAAAATGCTGTCGGTGGGCCTTCACTGCCGTCTTGTCGGCCGGCCCGGAAGGGTCGCGGCCCTGGCCCGCTTCCTCGACTATGTAGGCACTCGCGAGCGTGTGTGGCTCGCCACGCGGCTCGACATCGCGAGACACTGGATCCGCGCCCATCCTCCGGGTGCCGGTTACCAGCCGTCGCGCCTGCCCCGCGCGCTTTTTATGGAGCTTTTCGGCGATGTCTTCGAGCATACGCCGCTGATCGCCGAGCGCACACAGCGGGGCGGCCTGACCGCGGAGCAAGACACGGCAGACGGTCTGCATGCGGCGTTCATGCGTGTCGTGCATGCCCTGAGCGACGACGAGAAACTGGCGCTCATCAAGGCGCACCCAGAGCTGGCGGGCCGGGAAGCGGTTGCCGGCGCGCTGACGCAAGATTCGACAGGCGAGCAGGGCCGGCTCGGGTTCACCGCTCTTTCGCCCGAGGAGTTCGAGCGCGTCGGTAACATCAACCGCCGTTATCGCGAGAAATTCGGCTTTCCCTGCATCGTGGCGCTCGCGCTCCACGCCGGCCGCGACACGGTCATCGCCGAGATGGAACGCCGTGTATCGGGCAGCCGGGAAACGGAGATCGCGGCCGCGCTTGAACAGATCGGCCATGTCACGCGTGGCCGCCTCCGGAAGAAGCTGGCTGGCCGATGACGGGCGCTCGTGCGAATCATGGACTTCTCACTAGGCTAACCGGGCGCGAGCGGTAGAGGGCGTCTGGCTCTCGCCCCTGACAGCATTTCACTGCATCAGCTCGGCCAGCGTTTCGGCGACGACCTCGGTGGCCTTGCGCAGATCGGAGAGCTTTAGCCGCTCATCGGCGCGGTGCGCATTGGCCTCCTCGATGGAGTGCGGCCCGGCACCGTAGAGAACGATCGGAATGCCTTGTTCGGCGTAGTGGCGGGCGTCCGTGTATAGCGGCACGCCGCCGGCCTTGACCGGTTCGCCCATGATCCGGGTGGCATGGCGGCAAAGGACGTCGGTCATGCGCTTGCCTGCCGGCAGCTCGGTGAGCGGCTTGGCCAGCAGGACGCGCCGCACTTCGACCCGGGCTTCCGGGTGATGCTTGGCGGTTCCGCCCATCAGCGCGCGAAGCTCCGATTCCACGGCTACCGGATTCTCCTCCGGAATCATTCGCCGGTCGAGGCGGAACGTGATGCGGTCGGGAACCACGTTGGTATTGATGCCGCCCTTGATCAGCCCAACCGTGACCTGCGGCGAGCCGATGCCCGAAACACGTGAGACGCGCGCCGAGAGCATCTGCCGGTAAGCGTAGATGCCGCTCATGATGTCGGTTGCCACCTCGAGCGCGTCGACTCCGGTCGATGGCCGCGCGGCATGGGCCGACCGGCCCTTCACCTCGACTTCCAGGTGCAGGCAGCCGTTATGCGCCGTCACCACGCCATAGGAGAACCCGGCGCCGATGGCGAGATCGGGCTTGCTGATGCCTTGAGCAAGCAGCCACCCCGGCCCGATTTCGCCGCCGGCCTCCTCGTCATAGGTCAGGTGCAGCTCGACGGTGCCTTTGAGGGGAACTCCGGCTTTCTTGAGCGCCGCGAGGGCAAAAGCATACGTGGCGAAGTCGGACTTCGAGACGGCGACGCCGCGGCCGTACATCCATCCATCGACGATCTCGGCTCCGTAAGGATCATGTGTCCAGCCCTCACCCGGCGGAACGACATCGCCATGCGCATTGAGTGCGATGATCGGTCCGTTTCCGAACCGGTGCCGGACCACCAGATTGGTCACGGTCTTCATGCCGTGCGCGCGGACGACGTTCTCCGGCACAGCGTGCTCCTCGACGGCGAAACCGAGTTCAGTCAGGAGCTGTGCGGCCCGCTTCGCGTGCGGAGCACAATCGCCCGCAGGGTTGTTGGAAGGCACACGAACGATGTCCGCAAGAAAGCAGCACTGGGCCTCAAATCGTTCCGCGACGAGCTCGTTTAAGCTGGGCATGGGTTCCTCTTTCGTGCGTTCTTTGCTCGCAGGTCTTATCGCGGGCGGGAAAACGATGCCGGCTCGAAACTCTCGAGAAAACCGATCAGCACCTTTGCGGCAATTTCAATGTCCTCGAGCGATGTAAATTCAGCGGAGTGGTGGCTGACGCCACCGGCGCTGCGCACGAAAAGCATTCCGAACGGGATAACGCCATGAAAGGCCATCGCGTCATGTCCAGCACCGCTCGGCAAGAGATGGGGCTTGATGCCGGCATGCCGGACGCAGCCGGCCAGCGCGTCGATCAGCCGCTGACCGCAGGGTGCGGCTGCCGCTGAGTGATGGAATGTGAAATCTGCGGTCACCTCGCGCGTTCGCGCGATGTGAGAAAATTCAGAGCGAAGGGCCGAGACCGCCGCGTCGCGGTCATGATCGCGTGGGCTGCGGATATCGAGGGAGAAGGTGACGCGTCCCGGGACCGTGTTGACGGCGCCGGGGTGCAAATCGAGCTGGCCGACGGTTGCCACAAGATCCGGGGTGCCGCGAGCCACCCGCTCGACAGTCGCGATCATCTCCACCGCAGCGGCCAGGGCATCGCGCCGCAGGTTCATGGGAGTCGTGCCGGCATGCGCCGCGGCCCCTTCGACCGTGACACGGCCCCGTCTGGCGCCGTTAATGCCGGTTACCACCCCGACAGGAAGATTCTGCGCCTCGAGCACCGGTCCCTGCTCGATGTGGACCTCGAGATAGGCGAGCGTCTTGCGCGGATCGCAGGCTTCTCGGGAGATCGCGCCGATGTCGCAGCCGAAGGCCGTGAGGGCATCCCGGCGCGTGATGCCCGCCTTATCTTGCTCCTCTAGGATCGCCGGATCGTAGTGCCCGGCGATCGCCCGGGACCCGCTCAGCGTCGTTGGGAATCGCGAGCCTTCCTCGTCGCCAAAGCCGACCACCTCGAGGCTGAAGGGCAGACGCCGGCCGGCGTCACGGAAATGCTGGGCCGCCGTGACCCCCATCAGGACTCCCAGGTTCCCGTCGAAATGGCCGGCGTCTCGAACCGAATCGATATGCGAGCCGATCAGCAATGTCGGCGCATCCGGCCTTTCGGCCTCGTAGCGTCCCCGCACCGAGCCAACCGCATCGAGGCGGGTCGCCATTCCGGCCTGCCGCATCCAGCCCGACAACAGATCCGCGGCGCGGCGGTGGGCGTCGCTCAGATACCGCCGCGTCACAACACCGGGCTCCTCCGAATGTTGAGCGAGCTGCGCGATACGATCGACGATTCCCTGGGCTAGCGTCCGGCTAGTCATACGTGGCTCCAGGCCCCGGGGTGGGGTGTTGGCGAAAGGTAGGCATGCCGGCGGCTAACGAGACTGCAGCCATGCCGCCAGGGAGCGCCGCTCCTCGACGGTCATCGAGGTTACGTTGTTCGGCGGCATGGCGTTGGTCAGCACGGCATGTACGCGAATAGCGTCTGCCTGCTGCGCGATTGTCCTCGGCGAATCCAGAACGACGCCTTTCGGCGCGGTAGCGAAGCCAAGCCAGGCCGGCTCGGCGGCGTGGCACATCGCGCACCGCCCGGTGATGATCTCGGCCACCGCTTCCGGAACATGAACTGGCGTGGCGGCGGAGTCAGCGTCTCTCTGGAAACGCGCCGGCAGCGCGCTCAGCAGGACCGCTGCCGCCACGCAGGCAGCCGCGAGCCCCCACGACCACCATTTGTCGCCGCGCCCTGCGTGCCGCTCGTTGTAAAAGTGGCGCACGCTGGCGCCCGCAACCAACACGAATCCGACCATGACCCAGGCGTAAGGCGACGCGAAGGTCAGCGGATAATGGCCGGACATCATGAGGAACAACACCGGCAGAGTCAGGTAGTTGTTGTGCCGCGACCGGGCCTTGGCCTGGCGGCCGAATTCCGGGTCGGGCTCCTTGCCGGCAATGAGAGCCGCGACGACCTTCTTCTGGTTCGGGATGATGTTCAGAAATACGTTGCCGGTCATGATCGTGGCCATCAACGCTCCGACATGCATCAACGCGCCGCGGCCCGAGAACACCTGCTGGAACAGCCACGCCGCCGCCACGATAAAGGCGAACACCACGGCCGAGAGATGCACCTCGTTGCGCGCCAGCGGCGAGTGGCAAAGGCGGTCGTAGACGATCCAGCCCAGCCCCAACGCGCCGATGCCGATTGCGGCGGCAGCACCCGGCCCAATGTCGCGAACCGCCGGATCGATCAGGTAAAGATCGGCGTTGGCGTAGTAGATCCAGACCAGGAGAAAGAACCCGGAGATCCAGGTCGAATAGGCCTGCCACTTGTGCCAGATCAGTTCAGCCGGAAGTGCCGCCGGGGCGATCAGAAACTTGCGGACCTGGTAGAAGCCCCCCCCGTGAACCTCCCACGCCTCGCCGCCTTTGCCTTTCGGGATGTCGGGGGTCTCCCGCAGCGCCGCGTCCAGGTGCATGAAGTAGAAGGAGGAGCCGATCCAGGCGATCCCGGCGATGACATGCACCCACCGGACCAGCAAGCTCGCCCACTCGTTAAGAACGGCGTCCATGCGCGACTCCCCACCCTATTTTTTGGCTGCGCAACCCGCTCGCCAAGCCCCAGCTTCATAGACAATCCGGGCGCAGCGAAACAGACTGGAAAGATCGTTTATTTTTCAAAATTTTTTTTATAATAGGGCTCCAGGATGGCAACCCTTGAGAACATCGCCGTATTCGTCCGGGCCTTTGAGCTCGGCAGCTTCTCGGCCGCCGGCCGCAGTCTGCGCATGTCTTCTGCCGTCGTCAGCTATCGTATTCAATGCTTGGAGGAGCATCTCGGCTGCCGTTTGTTCAATCGGACTACGCGGCGCCTGTCGCCGACCGAGAATGGGCGGGTGTTCTACGAGAGCAGCCTGGAGATCCGGGACGCGGTGGAGCGTGCCGAAGCGCGCGTTTCGAATGCCGGCGCAGCTCCGCACGGCGTGCTCAAGGTCACGGCGCCCCTCGGTCTGGGCAGACGGCTCGTCGCGCCGCTTGTCCCGCGTTTTCGGATCGAGCACCCGGAGATAGACGTTCGCCTGAGATTGTCCGACTACATCGTCGATCTTCTTACAGAGGCGGTCGACGTCGCCGTTCGCATGGCTGTCTTGGCCGACTCAAGTCTTATCGTCCGGAAAATCGCAGACGTCGAGCGGGTTCTCTGCGCAGCCCCTTCGTATCTGGCCAAGCGCGGACAGCCCAAGTCCATCGAGGATCTCGATCGTCATGAGTGCCTCCTGCTTCGCTTCCCGGGCTCTCAGCAGTTCCGCTGGCCGCTGCGGCGTGGGCGTCGCGTCGTATCGGTTGCCGTTCGAGGACATTTGGAGGCCGACGACGGCGATGTCCTTACCGACTGGGCCCTGGCCGGCGAGGGTATTGTCATGAAACCGGCGTTCGAGGTCACCGATCACCTGAGAGCGGGCTCACTGGTCACGGTCTTGCCCAGGCACCAGCCTGTTCCCGCTACTCTTGCCGTACTCCATGCGTATCGCCGCATGGTCCCGCCGAAAGTCCGGGCCTTCGCGGACTTCACCGCCCGCGGCGCGCGAGAGGCCATCGATATGGGAATAGCCGGGTTTGCACCGTATGCAGACCGGGGTGCCCATGATGCGGAGTCCTGATCCGGGGGCGCCGCTCCGAGCGTTTTCAAACGGGCACTTACATGGGCGACGTCCGACTTGCGCAAAGCTGGAGTTGAACGGAACCAACCGAGTCCCAGTCGGTGAACAGGGTCATTCATGACGTCGGGTTTCGCCGGCGGGCGGCAATGAGCATCGCCGTTGAAGATTTTCTGCCTGATGTGGCCGCCACACCGTGGCATTCTCCGCCGCCTTGCCAGAATCGCGGAGAGCGGCTGACTGGCTGGCGGAGGGAGAGAAACTGAACTTAAACGTTCTCTCGCGATTTTACTCATAAAGCTATATCAATATATCATTTGATCCCGCGCCGTGATACAAGGCGGAGCCGGGCGGGCGGGGGTGCTCGCTCG
>Ga0194131_10008622_pt1 | contig 13196 bp, 11 predicted proteins | sample TA2KigO120mmetaG_FD_148631 | JGI IMG/M metagenome (GOLD analysis project Ga0194131, IMG submission 148631) | Freshwater microbial communities from Lake Tanganyika, Tanzania - TA2015053 Kigoma Offshore 120m | ecosystem: Environmental > Aquatic > Freshwater > Lake | place: Tanzania: Lake... | reverse complement strand
CGTCAGCCGCGCTCTCCGCGCCGCAGGCGTCAGACGCGACTCCGCGCCGCTACCGTCAGACGCGCTCGCCGCGCCGCAGGCGTCAGACGCGACTCCGCGCCGCTACCGTCAGACGCGCTCGCCGCGCCGCAGGCACTCGCGCAGGTCGGCCGCCCGCGCGCGAATGGCGTCGACGTCCTTCCGCGGACGCCGGGCGAGTGCGGCGAGCGGCAGCCGCATGCGCAGGTTCCCGGCGAGGCGCTCGCGGTTCCGGGCGAGGAAGTCCCAGTAGAGCGCGTTGAACGGGCACGCACGCTCGCCCACCGCGGTCCGATGATCGTAGGCGCAGTCGCGGCAGTGGTCGCTCATCTTGTTCACGTAGTTCGCCGACGCAGCGTAGGGCTTGGTCGCGATGCGGCCGCCGTCGGCCCAGAGCGACAGCCCGAGCACGTTGGGCGTCACCACCCACTCGTACGCGTCGGCGTAGGCGAGCCAGTACCAGTCGTTGACGGCCTGCGGGTGGACGCCCGCGATCAACGCGAAGTTGCCGGTGATCATCAGGCGCTGGATGTGGTGATTGATGCCGTCCGCGAGGAGCGTCTGCACGGCCTCGCGGACGCAGGCCATGTCGGTTTCCGCGTCCCAGTAGAACCGTGGCAGCGGCAGGTCGGCGGCGAGCGCGTTGCTCCGCGCGTAGTCCGGCATGTCGTGCCGGTAGACGCGCAGCACGAACTCGCGCCAGCCGACGACCTGACGCACGAAGCCCTCGACCGAGGAGAGCCGCGCCCGCCCCTGTCGCCAGCGCTTTTCGGCCCGGCGGCAGAGATCGAGCGGGGCGAGCAGCCCGAGGTTCAGCAGCGGCGACAGCAGCGAGTGATAGAGCGCGCGCTCGCCGCGCACCATCGCGTCCTCGTACGGGCCGAACAGGTCGAGGCGGTGCTCGAGGAAGTCGTCACGGAAGCGCTCGGCGTCGGCACGCGTCACCGGCCAGGCGAACCCGTCGAGCGTGCCGAAGTGATCGGGGAAGTCGCGTGTGACGAGCCGCATCACGCGGCGGGTCTCCGCGTCGGGCGGGAAGCGAAGGATCTCGGGAAACACGTGCCCCGGCGGCGGCACCTCGCGGTTGTCGGCGTCGAAGTTCCAGCGCCCGCCGGCCGGCGTGCGGCCGTCCATCAGGAGCCCCGTGCGCCGGCGCATGTCGCGGTAGAAGCTCTCGAGGAGGAGCGTCTTCCGCCCGGACGCCCAGCGCGCGAACGACGCCGCGTCGCTGAGGAACATGTCGTTCGCGACGACCTCCACGTCGGCGATGCCCGCAGCGCGCGCGGTGGCCGCGAGGCGCGCGCCCGCGCCGGCTTCCGCCGGATCCATGAGCCGCAGCCGCCGCGGCCGGAAGCGGCGCACGTGCGCTTCGAGCGCCGCGCGGTACGTCGGCGCCTCGGCGCGGAAGTCGACCTGCCAGCCCGCGGCGCGCAGCTCGTCCGCGAAGTGGCGCATCGCCGACCACACCAGCACCAGCTTCTGCTTGTGGTACGGCAGCCGCCGCGCGCGCGCCTGTGACTCGACCAGCAGGACGCGCGTGTCGCGGCGCTCGTGGCCGCGCAGCGCCGCGTGCCCGGCTGTCAGCTGGTCGCCCAGGATCCAGACCGTGGTCACGGTGCTCACGCGCGAGTCTTGAGCGTCGCGAGCCCGCCGTCGACGCCGAGGACCTGGCCCGTCACCCACGCCGCGTCGGACGACAGCAGGTACGCGATCGCCGCCGCGACGTCGTCGGGCGAGCCGAGCCTGCCCATCGGGTGCAGCGCGAGCGACGCCTTGCGGCCGGCCTCGCTGGCCACGATGCGCGCGCTGAGCGGCGTCTCGACGAGCCCGGGCGCGACGACGTTCACCCGCACGCCGCGGCTGGCGTAGGTCGCCGCCGCGGAGCGCGCCATCGCCTCGACGGCGCCTTTCGCAGCCGCAACCGCCTCGTGGCTGCCGAGGCCGATGCGTGCGGCCGCGGTCGAGATCAGCACCACCGTGCCACCGCCGGCGCCGAATGCCTTCACCGCGCCGCGCAGCACGTGGAATGCCGTCAGGAAGTTGCTCGCCATCTGCTCGGCGAGGTCCTGGTCCGACACCAGGTGGATCGGCTTCAGGAGGATGGCGCCGGCGAGGTTGACCACACCCGCCGGACGCAGCCCCGCCGCGCCGATCGCCGCATAGAGCGCCGACACCGCCGCCGGGTCACGCGCGTCGACTGCCTGCACGCCCGCGCACGCGTCGCCGAGCGACGCCGCGAGCGCGTCGAGGCGCGCGGCGTCGCGCGCGACGGCGAACACGCGGCGGCGGTCACGCGCGAGCCGGGCGCACAGCGCGGTGCCGATGCCACCGGTCGCGCCGACCACGAGCACGACTTCGGGCTCCTGTTCGATCGCATCCTGACTCATGTCGCCTCCCGGACAGCCGGCCGTCGTCGTCGCTGCCTCGACCGTGATCATGCAGCGAATCGGCGATCGCGAAAGCCCTGGCAGCCGCGCGCGATCCGGCGACCACCGTGGCCGGATCTTGGGCACGCCACGCGGGCGGTGCCCGTCCGATCGGCAACGCCGCCACCGACCACCCGCGCGGACGATCGAGCGGATCGCGGCGCCGCTTTTGCTTCGCGTCGCGGGACTCCTACCAGTGCGCGTCCGGGCGCCCCGCCCGGCAGCCCGACCACACGCCCAGGAGGACCGTCGAATGATGCCGCAGCGAGCCCGCTCCACCACGGGATCGACTGTCCCGCTTCCGCTCTCGCGCGCCCTCGAGCGGCTGCACGCGCGCTTCCGCGACGTGAACGACGGCAAGGTCGCCGACTACATCCCCGAGCTCGCCAAGGCGAAGCCCGAGTGGTTCGGCATCTGCGTCGCGACCACCGACGGCCGCGTCTACGAGGTCGGCGACACCCGGCAGCCGTTCACGATCCAGTCGATCTCGAAGCCGCTGGTCTAGGGGCTGGCGCTCGAGGACCAGGGACGCGACGCGGTGCTCGCCAGGATCGGCGTCGAGCCGACCGGCGACGCCTTCAACTCGATCAGCCTCGAGCCCGGCACGGGACGGCCGCTGAACCCGATGATCAACGCCGGCGCGATCGCGGCCGCGTCGCTGGTCGCCGGCCGCTCCGACGAGGACCGCTTCCACCGCATCCTGTCCACGTTCTCGATCTACGCCGGGCGGCAGCTGGGTATCGATCAGGTGGTCTACGAGTCCGAGCGCGACACCGGGCACAGGAACCGGGCCATCGGGCACATGCTGCGCAACTTCGACATCCTCGGCGAGCACCCCGACGGCCCGCTCGACGTGTACTTCCGACAGTGCTCGATCGCCGTCGACTGCCAGGCGCTCAGCGTCATGGGCGCGACGCTCGCGAACGGCGGCGTGAACCCGATCACCGGCGAGCGCGCCGTCAAGGGCGACACCGTCCCGGACATGCTGAGCGTGATGACCACGTGCGGCATGTCCGACTACGCGGGCAGCTGGGTGTACTGGGTCGGCATGCCGGCGAAGAGCGGCGTCGGCGGCGGCATCCTGGCCGTGCTGCCCGGACAGCTCGGCATCGCGGTGTTCTCGCCGCCGCTCGACGAGCGCGGCAACAGCGTGCGCGGCGTCGCGGTCTGCAAGGAGCTGTCGCGCGAGTTCCACCTGCACTTCCTGCGCACGGCGCGCGCCTCGCGCTCGGCGGTCCGCGCCGCGTACGACATCGCCGCGGTGCGGTCGAAGCGCGTCCGCACCGAGGCCGAGCGTCGCGTGCTGTCGGAGGAGGGTCGCCGCGCGCGCGTCTTCGAGCTGCACGGCGACCTCGCCTTCTCCGCGGTCGAGTCGGCGGTCGCGCAGGTGGTCGAGTGCAGCGCCGAGCAGCCGATCCTCGACCTGACGCGCGTCACCGCGATCGACGACGCCGCGGCGGTCATGCTGCTCGACCTGGTCGTGGCGCTGGGCGAGAGCGGCAAGTCGCTCTTTCTCGTGCGCGGGTCCGACCAGTCGCGGCTGCTGCGCCACTTGCAGGAGAACCTGACCGACGAGCGCCGGCGCTGGCTGCACGTCTTCCCCGAGCTCGACCTCGCGCTCGAGCGCGCCGAGGACCAGCTGCTATCCGCGCGCGGCTCGTTCGTCGCCGGCAGCGCGGCGATCTCGCTCGCCGACCACGAGCTCTGCCGCGGACTCGACGCCGACGGCGTCGCGCACCTGGCGCGGCTGGCGAAGCACTGCAGCTTCGCCACCGGCGAGATGATCCTGCGCAAGGGCGACCGCGCGGGCGCGTTCTACCTGCTGGTCGCGGGCAAGGTCAGCGTGACCATCGACCTGCCCTCCGGACGCCGGCAGCGCGTCTCGACACTGTCCACCGGCATGACCTTCGGCGAGCTCGCGATCCTGAACGACGCCCCGCGCTCGGCCGACGTCCGCGCCGACGGGCCGACCGAGTGCTTCGCCCGCTCGATCGAGGACTTCCGCACCCTCGGGAAGACGCGGCCCGGCGTCAAGCTCGTGGTGCTGGAGAACCTGCTGCGCAACGCGTCCCAGACGGCGTCGCGGCTCACGCAGGAGATCGCGGCGCTCGCCCTCTGACGATGCGCGGCCTTCTCGTCTCGGATCTGCACTACTCGCTCAAGCAGCTCGACTGGGTGCGCGAGGCGTCGGCGGGCTTCGACCTGGCCGTCGTGGCCGGGGACACCCTGGACATCTCCTCCACGGTCGCGCTCGGCGCCCAGATCGTCGTGGTCTTCAAGTACCTGCGCCACGTCGCGCAGCGCACGCGCATCGTCGCGAGCTCCGGCAACCACGACCTCGACGCCAGAGCGGCGACCGGAGAGCGCGTCGCGAGCTGGCTCTCCCGGGGTCGCCTGCCGGGCGTCGTCAGCGACGGCGAGTACGCGGAGCTCGGCGACGTGTCGATCTCGGTCACGCGCTGGTGGGACGGTCCGCAGGGCTGCGCCGAGGTGCGCGCCCAGCTGATCGCCGACGCCGCCCGACGCAGGCGGCAGTGGATCTGGGTCTACCACGCGCCGCCCGACGCCTCGCCGGTCAGCTGGACCGGCAGCAAGCACTACGGGGACGCCGAGCTGCTGAAGCTCATCCGCCAGCTGCAGCCCGACATCGTGCTCAGCGGCCACGTGCACCAGTCGCCGTTCCGGCGGGGCGGCTCGTGGGTGGACCGCATCGGACCGACCTGGGTGTTCAACGCGGGGCAGATCGTCGCGCCGAGCCCGCCGCACGTCGTGTTCGACACCGACGCGCGCACCGCGATCTGGACGTCGCTCGCCGGCTGCGAGATCGTCCACCTCGACCGCCCGCTCGAGCGGCCGGTCGCCGAGCTCACACCACCGTAGGGTCGGGCTCGGGGCAGCGTTCGGAGCCGGGCAGCGGCTCCGGCTCCTGGTGGTGCACCAGCGTTTCGAGGACCTCGTCCACCATCGCCAGGTGGTCGCTGCCCTCGTACTGCCGCTTCACGTCCACCAGATACGTCGTGAGGTAGTGCAGGCGCCGAGCGAGGAGGCGCGCGAGCTCGATGCCGACGTCGGGGTTCGCCGCGATGAACGCCTGCGGCTCCTCGATGACGCGGCACGTGCAGGGCTCGAGGGCGCGCACGGTCGCGGAGTGCGGCTGGTCGAGCAGGACCGCGACCTCGCCCAGGAACGCGCCGGGCTCGGACACGACGTTGATCTGCGTGTCGCCCTTCACGATCTCCACGGCGCCGCTGGCGAGGATGTAGAGCACGCCCTTCCGCCCGCCGTCCTCGAGGATCGTCGCGCCCGGAGGGAACGACTGGAGCGGCAGGGATTCACAGCGATCGAGAACCGCACGCACGTCGCGAGTGCAGCGCGAATCGTCAAGTAATCCAGCCGCGTTCCGCCGCGCGCATGCCCCGCTCCTGTACCCGGGGATGCCCTTCGGCGAAGCAGCCCGGCATGCCCTACGTGCTGGTCTGCACCGCGATCGGGCTCGTCCTCGGCTGGATCCCGATGCTGCTGCACGGACCGATCCCCGAGAAGTACGACATCCTCTACCTCCGGGGCGACGTCGCGGTCTGGGGCTGGTACACGGCGCGGCTGCTGATCGGCTTCCTCGTCGGCGTCACGGTGTGGCCGCACCCCTGGGATCTGCGCGGACCCCTGATCGGGCTGCTGGCGCTGTTCCCGCTGACCCTGGTCTCGCTGGCCACCCCCGGATGCGGGGCGCCCTGCATGGGCTGGAACCTGACCTCCGCCGCGGCGATCGGGATCCTGGTCGCCGGGCTCGCCCGCGCGATCACCGGCCGCGACGCCGCGGTCTGACGGCGGCGACCGGTCAGGGCAGCGCCACGAGCGCGGCCGCGACGTCGAGGCGACCGTAGCCGAAGAGGTTGTTCGGGACGTTGGTGGCGTCCGTGCCGCCGCAGGTCCCGGACGCCGTCACCGCCGGATTCGCGCTCCCGAGGAGGGCGTCCTCGGTGACGCCGACGTTGCCGCGCAGGTCGGGGCGCGCACTCCACAGCAGCGCCACCGCGCCCGCGACGTGCGGCGCCGCCATCGACGTCCCGGACATCGCGCCGTAGGTCCCGCCCGGCAGGCTGGAGCGGACCCCGACGCCGGGAGCCGCGACGTCCGGCTTCAGCCGATTGCTGCCGTCGACCGTCACGGGGCCGCGGCTGCTGAAGGACGCGAGCGCGTCGTTCGAGTCGGTGGCGCCGACCGTGACCGTCGCATCGTCGATCGCCGGCGGACTCGCGACCGTGCCGCACCCGGAACCCGAGTTGCCGGCCGAGCCGACCACGAAGATGCCGGCCGCGCGCGCGGCCTTCACCGCCTTGCGCAGACTCTTCGGGAGGCAGCCCTCGCTCGCCGTGCACGACCACGAGTTGCTGATCACGTGCGGCGCGCGCGCGGGGTCGGGATTCATCCCCTGCGCGTCCCACGGCGCCAGGAAGAAGTCGAAGCACTCGAGGTAGCGCGACGGCCGGCCGACGCCGTTCTCCATGTTGCGGCACGCGATCCACTTCGCGCGCGGCGCGACGCCGATCTGGTTGCCGGCCTTGTCGTCGCCGACGCCCGTGCCGAGGACGTGCGTGCCGTGACCGTAGTCGTCGCACGGCGTCGCGGAGCTGAAGCCGCACGGATTGGTGCCGTTGCCGTCGATGTCGGCGTGGATCGCGTCCCACCAGTTGTAGGCGTGCTTGACCTTCTGCCGCGCGGCCTTCCAGCCGCGGTAGCGGCCCTTCAGCGCGGGGTGGTCCCACTGCACGCCGGTGTCGGCGCTCGCGTAGACCACGCCGCCGCCCCGATGGCCGAGGGCCCACAGGTCGAGCGCGCCGATCCGGACCACGCCCCACTCGACGGTCACCGGCAGGATGTCCTGCGCGTCCGCGTCGTCGCCGCGCACCGGCGGCGGCAGGTCGAGGCGCACGGGGGGATCCGAATCGATCTCCGCGACGTCGTCGCGCGCCGCGAGCATCTCGAGCTGCGCGAGCGTCACGTCCTCGACCGCGATCGCGTTGGCGATCGCGTAGGCGCGGTGGCGGATGCCGAGCGCGTCGAGGGTCGCGCGCAGCGGCCGCTGCGACTCCGCGGCGACCGCGTGCAGCGCGCGGTGCACGAACGCGACCCGCGCGGTGCGCACCGCGACCAGGTAAGCCGCGGTCAGGTCGGCCTCGGCGCGCATCAGGAGCAGGGCATCCACCGTGCCGCCCTGCCGGGCGGCGTCGCGCAGCGCCGGGTCGATCGGATCGCCCGCCACCCGCGGCAGGCGCACGACGCCCGCTTCCACGCCCGGGACGCCGAGCGCGAGGATGCAGGCCAGCGACCAGACGAGGAGACGTGGAACGCGCTTCATGCCGCGACGTCGTGCCAGAACCGTGCCGCGACCGCGCCGTGGCCCGCGCCCGGAATCGCGGCGGATTCGCAGCCTGTAAAAGGCGGGCATCGGTGCGTTCCCATTCGTGCGAGCGAGGTTCCCGCAGCGCCGCCTCAGCTGCGGTTCAGGCGCGCCGCGAGGCCGATCACGACGGCACGCGGGCTGACGCGCAGCGCCTGCACGCCGAGCTTGTTGGTGAAGCCGTGCACGACCATCCGCCGGCCGGCCATCATCGCCGCGTAGCCCTCGCGCGCGACCGACATCGAGTCCGCGGCGCCGAACTTGAAGAGCAGCGACGAGTCGTTGCCGGCGTGTCCCGCGAACTCGGTCTCCGTGGCCCCCGGGCAGCTGACCGTCACGGTGACGCCCGTGCCGTCGAGCTCGTACGCGAGCGCCTCGCTGAACGAGTTCACGAACGCCTTGCTGGCGTAGTAGGCCGCCATGAACGGTCCGGGCTGGAAGCCAGCGGTCGAGCCGACGTTCAGGACGCGGCCGCGCTTGCGCGCCAGCATGTCCGGCAGGAGGAGCCGCGTCAGCTCGACCAGCGACGTGACGTTCACCTGGATCATCTCGAGCTGCTTCGCGGGATCCGCGTCGGCGAACGGCCCGTTGGTGCCGAGCCCTGCGTTGTTGACCAGGAAGTCGATCGCGAGCCCGCGCGCCCGAAGCTCGTCCACGCAGCGGCGCGGTGCTTCGCGGTCCGACAGGTCGAGCGGCAGGACGTGCACCTGCGCGCCGCCCTGCCCGCCGATCTCGCGGGCGAGCTCCTCGAGCCGCTCGCGGCGGCGTGCGACCAGAACGACGTCGTGCCCGTCGGCGGCGAACAGGCGCGCGTAGTCGCGCCCGAGCCCCGCCGAGGCGCCGGTGACCAGAGCCGTACCCTTCATCCGGCCGGCGAGGCTATCCGCCAGGCCGGCCCGCGGCAATCAGGGCGTGGTCGGCTACGGCTCGTTGGCCTCGAGCCACGCGACGGCGCGGGACGCCCAGTCCGAGAACATCTGGTGCTCGGCCTGCGTCGCACGCAGCTGGTCGACGACGTCGGCCCGCACCGCGCCGGGCTGCGCGACCAGCGTCGGCCACAGGGTCGGCTGGGCGGTCACCGCCGCGACGACGGCGTCGGTCGAGGTCGCGACGAAGCCGTCGGGGCCGACGAAGCCCGCGGCGCGCAGCTCGGCGACCATCGCCCGCGACTCGGCGAGCGTCACGCCGACGACACGCGCGAAGCGCTCGTCGTACAGCGGCGCCGGCGGGTGCGCCGCGAACGACGTCGGCACGCCGCGCGCGGCGAGGCCGGCGCTGTTCGCCGCCGCGGCCGCGTTGTCGACCTCGGCATTGTCGTCGTTGCCGCACATGAGCCACGCGGTCGGCGTGGTGGTGATCGCCGCCGACGTCACGCGGCCGTCGGCGCAGAACGCGATCGCGGCCGCGAAGCGCAGGTTCGGGAACGCCGCAGCGACCCGCGACGCCGCGATCGCGCCGAGCGACAGCGCCATCGAGCCGCCGTTCGACATGCCGAGCACGTGCAGCGGCGTCGTCGGCCCGATCGTGCCGGCTGCGCGCAGGCTCGCGACCAGCGCGTCGAGGTTCGCGAAGTCGACGTTGCCCGCGGTGAGGCTTGCGTCCCAGCGGGCCTTCCCGTCGCCGTTCAGGTCGCCCGCGACCGCCTCCTCCGCCTCCGTGCCGAGCACGCCGAAGCCGGACTCGAGCAGGCGCAGCGCGAGCGCGAAGGACTCGTCCTGCAGGATGAAGCCGGCGCCGCCGCCGGTGCCGTGCAGCAGCAGCACGAGGCCGCGCACGCCGGGCGGGATCTTCGCGTGCACCGTCTTCGCGCGCGTGGTGCTGCCGGTGAAGGTCGAGGTCGCGAGCGTGGTCGGACGCGCGGCGACGACGGCGGCGACGCTCGCGTCGGCGGCCGGCATGACGAGCGTCGAGTGCCACTCGTCCGGGTCGTCGAGCAGCGCCGCGTCGCCGGTCCAGCCGGTCACCAGCTGGCTCTGCGGGCGAACGTCGGCGAACACGTGCACCGTCGCGCCGACGGGGTACGTCCCCGAGCCGTAGCCGTTCGTGACCGTCAGGCGGTTCACGCCGCAGGCCGCGGGCGGCGGCGCCTTCGCCTGGCCGGTGAAGCGTCCCGGCGCGTCGCTGGCCGTCGTGCTCGGCGGGTTGCCGGTGGCGCGCGCCGGCGCCTCGGCGCACCACGCGCTGCCGCCGAGGTCGAGGCGCAGCGCGATGCGCCCCTGCTGCGGCTCGTCGAGGCCGTAGCCCCAGCCTGCTCCACTGGCGCGGAGCGAGATCCGGTCCGGGGAGACCGTCACCTGCGCGACCGGCGCGCCGGGCGTGCGGTCGCGGTACGAATAGCCGCGCGGGCGGGCCCCGCTGCCGAGCGCCGTCCAGCCCGACGCGGGCAGCGTCACGCGAACGATCTCGCCGCTGCCGGCCGCGTTGGCGACGTACAGCGTGCCGCCCGCGACCGTCGGGTCGTCGGCGCCGCCGGGCGCCGGCGGAACGATGCGGCTCTCCGGCGCGGCGCGGCCCGTCGCCGAGCGGAACGAGAGCCGCCGGTGGCGGGGATCGAGGGGCGGGATCGCGTCGTCGCGCAGCGACAGCGACGTTGCCTCGACGAGCACCGTGGCGGCGCGCGCCGGCGCGGCGGCGAGCGCCCCGGCCGCGAGAGCCGCGAGGGTTGCGAGCGCGCGCAGCACGCGCGGGATTCCGGTCGCCATTCGGGAGGCCTCCGTTCAGCGGCCGAGCGCACGCCCGACCGTCGCATTGGATGCGCGGCAGCGCCGGTCGGTCAAGCCGTTTCTCCCGCGACGCGCGGAACGCTAAGCCGTCCGGGTGGAAGACACCATCGGGCGGGCTCTCGGCGCGGCTTCGGACTTCCTGTGGGGCTGGCCGCTCATCGTGCTGCTGTTCGGGACGCACCTGTTCCTGACCGTGCGCCTCGGCTTCATCCAGCGCTTCACGTGGACCGGCATCAAGCTGTCGGTCGCGCGCGACGGGAACGCCGCCGGCGACATCAGCCCGTTCGGCGCGCTCACCACTGCCCTCGCCGCGACCATCGGCACCGGCAACATCTACGGCGTGGCGGGCGCGGTGCTCCTCGGCGGACCCGGCGCCGTGCTGTGGATGTGGCTCACCGGCGTGTTCGGGATCGCGACCAAGTACGCGGAGGCGCTGCTCGCCGTCAAGTATCGCGTGCGGAACGAGCGCGGCGAGATGTCGGGCGGTCCGATGTACGTGCTCGAGCGCGCGCTCGGGCAGCGCTGGCTCGGCCTCCTGTTCGCGCTGTTCACGGCGCTCGCGTCGTTCGGCATCGGCAACATGACGCAGGCGAACGCGATCGCCGAGATGATCTCCGTCCAGGCGCCGGGCTTTCCGAAGTGGATCGTCGGCGCCGTGCTCGCCGCGATCACCGCGGCGGTGATCCTCGGCGGCATCCGCTCGATCGCCCGCGCCTGCGAGCTGCTGGTGCCGTTCATGACCCTGTTCTACGTCGCCGGCTGCATCGCGATCCTCGCGATGGAGTGGCGCGACCTGCCCGACGCGGTCTCGCTGATCGTCTCGTCCGCCTTCACCGGGCAGGCCGCCGTCGGCGGCTTCGCCGGCGCGGGCATCCGCGAAGCGGTGCGCTTCGGCATCGCGCGCGGGCTGTTCTCGAACGAGTCCGGGCTCGGCAGCGCGCCGATCGTCGCCGCCGCGGCGCGCACCGAGAACCCGGTGCGGCAGGCGCTGGTGTCGGCGACCGGCACGTTCTGGGACACGGTGGTGGTGTGCGCCATGACGGGCCTCGTCGTGGTGACGTCCGGCGACTGGACGGCCAACGGCATGACCAAGGCGTCGCTGTGCAGCGCCGCGTTCGAGCGCGTCGGAGTCTTCGGAACCTTCATTCTCACCGGCGGGCTGCTGACCTTCGTGTTCTCGACCATCCTCGGCTGGGCGTACTACGGCGAGAAGGCGGTCGAGTACCTGCTCGGCACGTCGGCCGTGTCCCCCTATCGCTGGCTGTGGGTGCTCGCGGTGTTCGTCGGCACCGTGGCCCACATCGACGTCGTGTGGACGTTCTCGGACGTGATGAACGCGCTGATGGCCCTGCCGAACCTGGTCGCGCTGCTCGCGCTGAGCGGCGTCGTCGCGGCGGAGTCGCGCAAGTACCTGCCCGCGCTGCGCGACGGCGGCCGCTGAGCGGACGCTCGCGCGGTCAGCGCGGTGCGAGGTGGAAGTACCAGGTGGTGTCGCGCCCGGCGATGCCGTCCGGCGCCCAGCCGTGCAGCTGCGCCATCAGCTCGACGAGACGCGCGCGCGTGGCCGGGTCGGTGACGCGCTCGAGGCGCCGCTCGTGGAGACGGTGGCCGAGACGGACCTGGACGCGCGGATCCGCGAGCGCGACCGGCACCCAGCGCCGGCGCTCGGCCTGGAACGACGGGACGTAGAGCTCGCGGCCGTACGGGATCGCGTCCGTCCGGAGCGACCACGGGTCGTCCGGCCGGATCTCGAGCTCGACCGTGCTGCCGGCCACGCGCCAGTCCGGGCTCGGGTCGGGGTCCACCGAGCCGCTCAGGGCGCCGCCCGGGAACGGCCCGATCGGACCGTCGGCGAAGCGCGCAGCGACCGCCACGACCGCCAACGCGAGTGCCGCGGCACCCGCGACAGCCAGCAGCTTCCGGATCACGCGCATCGTCGTCTCCTTTCGTGCAGCGAATCTATTGTCACGGATCATGACTTTATATACAAGAGCCTCATGGATCTTCGGCAGCACGGCGACGAGCCGCTCTCCCTCGAGGCGCAGCGCGACGGACGCATCGCCCGCCGCGAGCGCAACCGCGCCGCGATCCTGGCCGCACTCGGCGACATCCTCGGCTCCGGCAACCTCGAGCCCACCGCCGAGCAGGTGGCGGCGCGCGCGGGCGTGCAGGTGCGGACGCTGTTCCGCCACTTCCCCGACATGGCCAGCCTGCACGCCGAGCTCGCGGGACGCATCCGCGCGGAGGTCGTGCCGCAACTCGCCGCCGTTCCCACGACGGGCGACGCGGCCGAGCGCGTGCGCCGCCTGGTCGCCGCGCGTGCGATCGCCTTCGAGCGCATCCTGCCCTTCAAGCGCGCCGGCAACGCGATGCGCTGGCGGCTCGGGTTCCTGCAGAAGCATCACGAGACCATGGTGAGCGACCTGCGCCGCCACCTGCTGCTCGTCCTGCCGGAGCTGCGCGAGCACGACGGGGCCGCGCTCGCGGCGTTCGAGCTCGCGACGTCGTTCGAGGCGTGGGACCGCCTGCGCGCCGAGCAGCACCTGAAGCCGGAGCGGGCGCGCGAGGCGATGGAGTTCGCGGCGCTCGCGGTCCTCGCCGCCCTGCCGCGCGGCACGCGCGGCGCCG
>Ga0194131_10008617_pt1 | contig 13201 bp, 12 predicted proteins | sample TA2KigO120mmetaG_FD_148631 | JGI IMG/M metagenome (GOLD analysis project Ga0194131, IMG submission 148631) | Freshwater microbial communities from Lake Tanganyika, Tanzania - TA2015053 Kigoma Offshore 120m | ecosystem: Environmental > Aquatic > Freshwater > Lake | place: Tanzania: Lake... | reverse complement strand
TCCTCAAGCAGCTCAAGGACTTACGAGCTTTTACTGTGTCGCAGGAAGAGTCCCAAGAATACGTCGAAATGAAGGATCAAATACTGGAAATAGGCAGCCAAAACAACCCGGCTAACCGCTGGGATTTGCCGGTTGTCCCACAATCCCCCGCCATCGAAGTCAATCCCACCCTCCGGCTGTGACAAAACGAGAGTTTCAAGCGTCCGGTCGGCACAAGGAAGCGGTACACGCACCCGTAGTGTGTCCGGAAATCCAATTCCAGCACGACACCAGAGGGCAGCCGCATCGCAGCCCCGTGAAAGTAGCAAGAGGGGATTCACATCGACTATGGAACAGAGCAACGCCCTGCCGAACCACCAGGAAGCGGCCCGTTACGGTCTGCGTACCGTCAACAGAACGGCGCTTGGTAGTAAAATACTGCCAGAGTGCCAACACGGAAGCGGATTGCCATGAACAGCAAGCGGACTCACCTCGCGGTGCCGGTCACGGCCCTACTGATTTGCGCGACTGCGGCGGGCCAGACGCAGCAGAAGCAACTGCTCGACCGCTATTGCGCCAATTGTCACAACGACAGCGCGAAACAAGGCGGGCTCAGCTTGGCCCAGGCCGATGCCTCCAAACCCGCCGTGAATGCCGAACTGTGGGAGAAAGTTGTACGAAAGGTGCGGACCGGCGTCATGCCGCCACCCGGAATGCCGCAGCCGGCCGAAGCAGATCGTCGCGCGTTGTTGACGTCTCTTGAAACTTCGCTCGACGCCACCCGCGTAAACCCTGGCCGCACGGAGTCGCTGCGGCGACTAAATCGGACCGAATACCAAAATGCGATTCGCGATCTGCTCGCGCTCGACATCGATGCCACCACAATGCTGCCGGCCGATGAGAGCGGTCACGGCTACGACAACGTTAACGTCGGGGATCTCTCGCCCACACTTCTGAACAGCTACATCGCGGCGGCGCAAAAAATCAGCCGGTTGGCGATTGGCACGGTGCAGACTTCGTTGCAAAACGATACCCTCTCCCTGGCCGCCGATCTGACGCAGGAAGATCACCTGCCCGGCATGCCGCTTGGCACGCGAGGCGGCTTGGCCGCGTCCTACACTTTTCCGCAGGATGGCGAGTACGAAATTCAGATCTCGCTGATGCGCGATCTGGCCGGCGTCATTAGCGGACTGCGCGATTCTCGAAAGCACGAAATGCTGGTCCTGCTCGATAGCGAGCCCGTCGCGACCCTCACGGTTTCCAAAGCGTCGATCGGCTACGAAGTCCTCAACGAAAAGCCGCTGAAGGCGCGCATCCGCGTTAAAGCCGGGCCGCACAAAATCGCCGTGACCTTCGTCAAGGAAGGTTCTTCGTTGGTCGAAGCGCCGCGGTTGCCAACCGAATCGCGCTTCAACGACCGGCGCTATCCGCGAACCGCGCCCGCCGTCGAACGCGTTTCGGTCACCGGACCGTATGCTCCAAAGGGCGCCGCGGATACGCCGAGCCGAAAACGTTTGTTCGTTTGTCAGACCCAGGATGAGAAATGCGCCGGTACGATCCTTTCCACGCTGATGCGCCGGGCCTATCGCAGGCCGGTTGAAAAGGCCGAGATCGACGGCGTGCTTGCGTTCCATCGAAAGGGCCGCGGTTTCGACGACGGCATTGCAACGGCTGTCACGGCAATTCTGACGAACCCTGAATTCCTGTTCCGCGTCGAAAGCGATCCGAAGGGCGTCGCGCCGAATGGTGTGTACAGAGTGAAGGATCTCGATCTGGCGTCCCGGCTGTCGTTCTTCTTGTGGAGCAGCATCCCCGATGACGAACTGCTCAACGCCGCGATTCAGGGCAAGCTGACTGGCCAGCCGGGTGAACTCGATCGGCAAACGCGCCGCATGCTGGCCGATCCGCGCTCAAGAAATCTGGCTACGAACTTCGCGGGCCAGTGGCTCCGCCTGCGCAATGTCGATGCGGTGACCCCGAGCGGTAATCTCTTCCGCGACTTCGACGACAATCTGCGGCAGTCCATGCGCAAGGAGACGGAGCTGTTCTTCGACAGCGTGCTGCGCGAAGACCGCGGCGTGATGACCTTCATCAAAGCCGACTACTCGTATCTGAACGAACGGCTCGCGAAACACTACGGAATTCCGAACGTGTACGGCAGCCGTCTCCGGCGCGTGACGCTGAGCCCGGAAAGCCGCCGCGGCGGTCTTCTGCGGCAGGGCAGCGTGCTGTCGGTGACGTCGTATGCGACGCGCACTTCTCCAATTCTGCGCGGTGTGCTGGTGCTTCGAAACATCATCGGCGCCCCGCCCGTGACGCCCCCGCCGAATGTGCCCGCGCTCGACGAAGGCACGATGGCGGCCAATCTGCCCATGCGCGAGCGGCTCGCCACGCACCGCAACAACGCGGTGTGCGCGAGTTGCCACCGGACGATTGATCCGGTCGGCTTCGCGCTCGAAAATTTCAACGCGGTCGGGCAGTGGCGCGAAACGGAAGTTGAGGATAAGCCAGTCGATTCCTCCGGCGCGCTGCCGGGCGGCAAGGAGTTCCACGGAGTTGATGGACTGGAAAGCGCGCTGTTAAAGCGGCCGGAGCTGTTCACGACCGCGCTGACCGAAAACCTGATGACGTTCGCGCTCGGGCGCGGCATGGAGTACTACGACGCGCCCGCCATCCGAAAAATTGTGAAGGATGCCGAAAAGGACGGCTACCGGTTCTCCTCGATCCTGCTTGGCATTGTAAAAAGCGCGCCGTTCCGCATGCGCCGCGCCGAATCGACCGCAACCGCGAGACGATAAAGAAGGAAGAAGGACTAACGCTGTGTTTCTAACCAAGAAAGCGATTCCCAGAAGAACCCTGCTGCGAGGCGGAGGCGCCGCCGTTGCGCTGCCTCTTTTGGATGCGATGATCCCCGCCGCGACGGCGTGGGCGCAAACACCCGCCAAACCCGTGCGCCGGCTCGGCTACGTGTTTGTTCCGATGGGTTGCGATCACTCCCGCTGGACGCCGCCCGGCGAAGGCAAGTTGGATCAACTCTCGCCGTGTCTGGCCCCGCTGGCGCCGGTGAAGGATCAGGTGACCGTCGTCACCAACACGCGACTGCAGAACGCCTATCCGGGCACACACGACACATCGAACGCGGCGTTTCTGAGCGCGGCCAAATCGAAACACACCGAGAGCTCCGACTATTACCTGGGTATCACGGTCGATCAGATCGCGGCCAAGGAGATGGGCAAGGATACGCAGTTGCCGTCGCTGCAACTGGCGATGGATCTCAATCCCGTGGCCGGCGTTTGCAACAACGGCTACGCGTGCGTCTATCAGAACTGCTTGTCGTGGTCGGGGCCGACGACCCCGCTGCCGTCCGAGGCGCATCCGCGCGTGGTCTTCGAGCGGATGTTCGGCGAAGGCGGCAACGCCGAAGCGCGGCGGGCGGCGTTGCACAATCGCGCCAGCCTGCTCGATTCGTTCACGTCGCAGATCGCGAAGCTGAAACAGCGCGTGGGCGGCCCCGACCGCGCGCGTCTGGATCAGTACACCGATAGCGTCCGGCAAGTCGAGCGCGAGATCGAACGCGCCGAGAAGGCGGTGGCGGATAACAAGACGCCCGATCTGGACCGGCCCGTCGGCGTACCGGCCGCATTCGCCGATCATGCCAAGCTGATGTTCGACCTACAAATACTCGCGCTGCAAGCCGACATCACACGCGTGATCACATTCCAGTTGACGCGCGAACAAAGCAATCGAACGTACCCGGAAATCGGTGTCTCCGATCCGCATCACCCGACCAGCCATCATGGCAACGATCCGGTGAAGGTAGAGAAGATCGCCAAAATCGGAACCTATCACGTCAAACTGTTTTCGGAGTTCCTGCAGCGGCTGAAGGCCACGCCCGATGGAAACGGATCGCTGCTGGACCACACCGTTTATCTGTACGGCAGCGGCATGGGGAATCCAAGTTTGCACGACCACGAGAACTTGCCGATCCTTGTCGCGGGCGGCAAGGCGACCGGGTTCAAGGGCGGCCGGCATATCCGGTTGGCGAAGCCGGTGAGCCTAGCCAATGTTCACGTCACGCTGCTCGATCAGGTCGGCGTGCGTCTCGATTCGTTCGTCGACAGCACGGGCAGAGTCGAAGATCTGTTCCAGCGGGTCGACCTCGCTTAGGAGTTGCGTATGCGCTTGATCATTGGGTTTCTCTTCGCCTTCACCGCATGGGCGTCGCCTCTGGCCGACGCAGCCGAGCGGCGCGATGTGGCGGGCGTGCGCAAACTGCTTGCTTCCGGCGCCGACGTGAACGCCGCGCAGGTCGATGGGACTACGGCGCTACACTGGGCCGCCTATCACGATGACGCCGAGATGGTGGCGCTGCTTGTGAAGGCGGGCCCGACCGTCAACGCGTTCAATCGCTACGGCGTGCCGCCGCTGGCGCAGGCCTGCACCAATCGGAACGCAGAGATCGTCAACCTGCTTCTCCAAGCGGGCGCGGACGCGAACGCCAAGATGAAGGGCGGCGAGACGGTTTTGATGCTGGCCGCGCGATCGGGCAATGTGGAATCGGTCAAGGCGTTGCTTGCCGGCGGCGCGCGCGCCAAGGATCGCGAGCGGCTGGGGCAAACGGCGATCATGTGGGCGGCGGCGGAAGGGCATACCGGTGTCGTGCGCGCGCTGATCGCGGCGGGCGCCGATTTCAACGAAACGCTCGATTCCGGATTCAACGCGTATCTGTTCGCCGTGCGCGGCGGGCATCTCGATACTGTGCGCGCTCTGATCGCCGCTGGCGCCGGCGTGAATGAGTTGATGAAACGCAAGCAGGGCGTGCGGGGCTCGACCGGCGCGGGGCCAACGAGTCCGTTGGCACTGGCGATTCAGAACGGGCATTTTGATCTGGCGATCGCTCTGGTCGAAGCCGGCGCCGATCCCAACGACACACGGACCGGCTACACGCCACTACATACGATTGCCTTCGTACGGCGGCCCGATTCGAGCGATACAAGCGATCCCGCGCCCGCGCAAGGCGCGGGCCGATTGACCAGCCTCGGCTTCGTGCGCGAACTGGTCAAGCGCGGCGCGAAGGTGAATTTCCGGCTGGCCCTAGACGGGCCAGCCAGGCAGCCCAACACTTGGTCCGCCGTGGCCGCGCCGGGTTCGACGCCGTTCCTGATCGCCGCCGACCGCGTCGACGTTCCGCTCATGAAGCTTTTGCTCCAATTGGGCGCCGATCCGCTGCTGCCGAACTTCGACGGCACAACGCCGCTGCTTGCCGCGGCCGGCGTCGGCACCAACGAGCCGGAAGAGGAAGCGGGCGAAGAGCTCGAAGCGCTGGAGGCCGTAAAACTACTCCTCGATCTCGGCGCGGAAATTAACACCGTCGACAGGAACGGCGACACAGCGATGCACGGCGCGGCGTCCAACATCAGTCCGCGCGTCGTCAAACTGCTGGCCGATCGTGGCGCAAATCCTCAGGTTTGGAAGAATCCCAACAAGGCGGGCGGCACGCCGCTGTTTATCGCCGAGGGCTACGCCACCCGTTTGCCAAGGCCCGACGCGGCCACAATCGCGGCGATTACGAAGTTGATGAACGCGGCCGGGATTTCGACCGAGGGCAAGCGCCCGAAGATCATCGACAGTTACGAGAAGCCGTCCGGCTCCGAACGGCAGCCGTAGGCATCAGGCGTTCGACCGTTCGCCCACCGGCATCCGCAGCCAGAACAACGCCGACATCACGTTCAACCCCGCCGCGACAAGGAAGTAGAGCCCCGCGTCTCCGCCGTTCCATCGCGCCAGCAATGGGAAAGCGCTCGCGCTGACGAACCCGCCCAGGTTCCCGATCATGTTCATCGCGCCCGACACCGATCCGGACTTGCCTCCGCCGATGTCGATGCAATACGCCCAACTCGGGCTAATTGTCATCTCTGTTCCGAACGTCGCCAGCGTGAACAACGCCACCGCGGATTCCACCGTCTCCGCGCGGCTCAGCAGCAGTAGCGCCGTCGACGACAGCATGAATCCGCCGAGCGCCGGACCGCGGCGGCTCCATTGTGGATAGCGACGGAAGAGCCAGTCCGTTAAGAATCCCGAGACCCACTGCGCCGTTGCGCCGACCAGTAGAATCACCATCGAGTACCACGACGCGCGGTCGCGATCGATCTTGTATCGCTCCATCAGGTACGGCAGCATCCACGACAAACACAGGAAGAACGTGAAGTTGCTGGCAAAATACTGCGCCATCACCTGCAGCATGGCGCGCGAGGCGAAGATCTTCGACAGCGGGATATCGGTCCGCGCCGTAGGCGGCGCGGGTTTGTCGCGGAACCATGCGAACCAGATCATCGCCCAGACGAGTCCCGGAATGCCAAGTAAAAAGAACGCCCCCCGCCAGCCGCTCGCATCGAGCAGGCCGGACAAGATCGGAAACGACAGCGCCGCGCCCAATCGCGAACCCGAGAAGATGATTCCGTTCGCGCGGCCGTGCAGCGCGGGAGGCAGCCAAGTGTAGAAGGCGCGCGCAGACGCCGGGAACGCGCCTGCTTCGGCAAGGCCAAACAAGAACCGGACCACGACCATCGATGTAAATCCCGACGCCAGACCCGTAAGCGAAGTGAACAGACTCCACGCCGACACGACGATCGTCAATGTCCATCGGGGGCCGAAGCGATCGGCGAACCAGCCGGCCGGAATCTGCCCGAGAGCATAGGCCAGCGCGAACGATCCGAACACCACGCCCATCGCGTCGTTGGACAACGCCAGATCTTTCGCCACCAAGTCCTTCGCGGTCGAGATGGCCGCGCGGTCGAGATATAAGATCCACGAGAGCAGAAACAGAAGAACCAGCAAGACGCCGCGCGCGATCATACCGTCAACAACGCCCGAATATGCCGGTTCGCCGGCGCTTCCGCGTTACCCGGCTCGTGTTTGCCCCAGTTCGCCGACATCGCCACCAATACCAACTTGCGGCTCGGGATCATCACCGCGCAGTTGCCTCCGGCCCCGATGGACATGAACGTATCGCGCGGCGCATCCGGCCATGTGATCGCGCCCGGATGCAGCCGGCCTTTCGCGTTGAACCACCAGTTGCCGCCGTAGATACCCGCGCCGAAATCGGTGAAGTGATCGGAGCCGCCGCCGTAGGTTCCCAGCTTCAGGTAATCGTTCGTCTCGGCCTTGCGCGTATGCGGGATCGAAGCGGGCACTTGCACGCGGCAGTAGCGTTCGAACAGCGACTTCGGCAGTACCTGTTTGCCGTTCCATGTTCCACGATCGAGCCAGAACCGCGCGATGCGCGCGAAGTCGCGCACCGACGCCGAGATCCGCCGGTTCGTTGCGCGAAACGCAAGACCGTCCTCCAAGCCGAGCGTGTTGCCGATGCGCGCGCCGGCCCGCTCCGGCTCTTCGCGAAAGATGCGGTCAAACAGCGTTTTCTGATACAGGTTGACGGCGTAATCGTTGTAGGCCCAGGCTTCGCCGGGCGCGTCCGGCCGCGCATAACCGCTCGTCATGTTCGTTAGCTGGGCGAGCGTCATCGCGCGGTCTTTTGGGGCGAGATCCCAGCCGAACTCCGCGACGCGCGCTTCGAGATTCGGAATCTTCTTCTCGGCGATGGCGAAGAACAGCAGCGTTGTCATCACCGGTTTGGCCGACGACAACACATCGCGGCGTTCGGCCTGATCGCCCCAGGGCAGGACGGTCTTCCCGTTTTTCAAGATGCAGCCGCGGCCGCCGAGATCGGGCGGCGCCGCGGCCATCATCATCGCCAACAGTGCGCGCCGCGTCACTTTCGAACTAGCCGTTGGGGAGAACTGCGCGGCACACGAACGATCTCGCCGCGCACTTCGAGTTCGAGTTTCACGGTCGTCGTGTACCAAGTCAGCGAGCCGATGCCATCGGGCAAATGGGGCGCCACCAGTTCGGGCAGATCGGAGAATTCGACGCCCGGTTCGCGCTTTGGCACCACCTTGAGGATCGCCTTCCGAAACGCCTCGAACTTCGCGGCGTCGATCGCGGTTGGCTTCTTCCCCGGAGCCGGAGTCCGGCACTCCACTTTGCTCGTCATGTTCCCGCTTCTCCCATCTGGGCCCGCTCCAGCAGGCCGTCTTCAAACGAGTAATCGATGTTCTTGCGTTGGTCTTCCGCCTTCCACCATTTATGGGTTTCCTTGAGGCCGGCGGCGAACTCGGTCGGCTTGTACTTCAACACACGTTGGGCTTTGGCGATCATCATCGTGATCGGAGGCAGGTCGAAGTACATTCCGAAATAGAGTTTCGGGCCCATCGGGCTTCCGCCCATTCGCAAGATCAACTCGCGCGGCATGCGGATGATGCGCGCCTTCTTGCCGTGCGCGGCGGCGAACGCCTCGAGCAGGTCCGCCTGGGTGATGGAGCGCGCGTTGGCGACGTTAAACGCATGGCCGACGGCGGCCGGCTCCTCCATCGCGGTGATCGCCGCGGTGACGAAGTCCTTCACGTAGACAAACTGCATGAGCCGCCGCCCATCGCCCGGCAACACCCAGGGCCGTTCGTCGCGCAGCCGGTCCCAGAAAAACTGCTCGCGGTAAAACGGGTTGCCGGGCCCGTAGACGAATGGCGGCCGCAGCGTCACCGCGGGAAATCCGTAACGCTGATGCATACGAAACAGCGCCCGTTCGCTCATCGCCTTGTTGCGAGCGTAGACATCCGGGCAGTCGTCGGGCACCAACCCGTCGCCTTCGTAGTGATTCAAACCGCCGCCGTAGGCCGCGACGCTCGAAACGAAAACATACCGGTTCACGCGCTCGACAAACATGCGCGCGGTCGCTTCGACCTGAGCGGCCGTGGTTCCGCGTTCCCAATCGTAGACGTTGTCGAAGACGACATCGAAGGCGAGGTCGGTGAGGCCCGATTGCATGGACGCCGGATCGTTCCTGTCGGCGACGATCTCGCGCACCTTTGGCCCCAGATCATGTCCCGCGCGGCGGTGCAGAATCGTCACTTCGTGGCCGTTCTTGACAAGGCGCGCCACCAGTTCACGCCCAATAAAAAGCGTGCCGCCGATCACCAGAATCTTTCGCCTCGGAACCACCACGATTTGCTCCTTCCGCAAGGGAAGTCCTTGCTATACTAGCATCCGAATGCCGAACCGAGGCGCCGGACCGGTGGCCGCGCAGGCGTTAACGGCGCTGCTTGTCGACGACGAGCCTCTCGCCCGCGACGAACTGGCCTATCTACTCAGAGATTTTCCCGACGTCGAGATCGCGGCGACGGCGCCGAATGGCCTGGAAGCCATCGCCATGATCGAGTCGATCGAGCCCGACCTTGTCTTTCTCGACGTGCAGATGCCCGGGCTCGATGGACTTGGCGTCATTCGGCGGCTTCGTGAAAAAGGCACCCCGCTTCCTCACTTCATTCTGGCGACGGCGTTCGATCACTACGCCGTCGATGCGTTTCAAGTCGAGACGTTCGATTACATTCTCAAGCCGATCGAAAAAGACCGGCTTGCGGCGACCATCGATCGCGCCCGCCGCGCGATCGCCGCGAAGCCCAAGCCGGCCGAGCCAACCGTCGAGCAGGAAGCCCCGGCCGGGGGCTACAAGACGAAGGTGCTGGTCCGCCGAGACAACCGCAACCTTATCGTCGACGCCAGCGAGATCATCTACGCGACGATCGACGGCGGGCTCATCACGGTCGTCACTCCGTCGATGGAAGGCGAATCGACGTATAAGACGATCGAGGAGATGCAGTCCAACCTCGATCCGGAAATGTTTTGGCGCGTGCATCGTTCGTGGCTCGTCAACATCAACCGGATCAAGGAAGTGATCCCGTGGTTCAAGTCGAGCTTTCAATTACGCATGGACGATAAGCGCGGCACCGAAGTGCCCGTCAGCCGTGTTCAGACGAAGCGGCTGCGTTCGCTGTTCCGGCTTTAGATCGGCAGCCCCGCACGCCAGAGCGAATAGCCAACGGCTTGCCGGCCGTACAGCCACCAGTCTTTCCAGCCCGTCTCCGGCTTGATCGCGCGCGGGGAGCCGAACACGCGCAACCCGCGCGCTTCGAGCATCTTCTTTGTGCGGTAGATGTGATAGCCGTCGCTCACCAGAATGCAAGTCTTCAAATCCATGCGGCGCATGATTTCGGCGACGGCCACGGCGGAATGCACCGTCGTCTCGCCCTCGTCTTCCAGGATGATCGACTCGCCCTGCACGCCTTTGCCGATCAAATAATTCCGGCCCACGGTGCCTTCGGTGAAGACAGGGTCGCCGCCCGCGCCGCCTGTCGTGATTATGTGTTCGGCCAAACCGCGCCGGTAGAGCGCCAGCGCATGATCGAGCCGCGCTTTCAACACCGGCGACGGTTTGCCGCGATATTCGGCCGCACCCATCACGACGATTACATCGGCCTGGCGCGCTTCGTCGCGGGTCGATTGATCGTGTATTTCGCGCGCCAGCACAACCAACCAAATCCCGGAGGCGAACGCCGCCACCGCCGCCAGGCGGCCCCACAGTCCGGACACTCTAGAATGACGCGCTATGCTTAACAGTCTATAGGAATGCTCGGCGCTCACCATCCGTTGATTAAGAGTGTGCGAAAGGCGGTTCAGCGCGGCGGCCGGACCGCCGAAGGCCTCGCCGTCGCCGAAGGCCCGCATTTATTGCGCGAGGCGATCGATTCGGGTGCGCACATTCACGCCGTACTTTCGGTCGAGCCGCTCGATATGCCGCATCACCAAGTCGATGCCGCGACGATGTCGAGCCTCTCTTCGGTCGAGTCCTCGCGCGGCGTTATCGCGCTTGTCGATATTCCGGAATCGCCGCTTGATCCGATGCTCGCGGGAAATCCGTTGCTTGTTCTGCTCGATGGGATTCAAGATCCGGGGAACGCGGGAACAATCCTGCGTAGCGCCGAAGCATTCGGCGCCACGGGCGTCGTCTTCCTCAAAGGTTCGGTGAATCCGTGCAATCCGAAAGTCCTTCGCGCTTCGGCGGGATCGATCTTTCGCATTCCGTTCGCGACGATGGAGTGGAGCGAGTTTCCGGCCGAGCGACTCAATATCTACGCCGCGATGCCGGCCGGCGGCGTGGCGCCGCATCGCGCCAAACTCGACAAGCCCTGCGCGTTTGTTGCCGGCAACGAGGGCAACGGCGTTTCGAGCGCGATCCTTCAAGAGGCCCGCGCGATCACTATTCCGACCGAACGTGTGGAGTCGCTGAACGCGGCGCTCGCCACGTCGATCCTTCTCTACGAGGCGCACCGGCAACGCACATGAGTCTCTTCGACACCGCCATGCCCCGGCCTCTCGCCGAGCGCCTTCGCCCGACGACGCTCGACCAGTACGCCGGCCAGGAACACATTCTTGGCAAAGGCAAGCCGCTGCGGCGCGCCATTGAAAACGATCAGCTTTCGAGCATCATACTTTGGGGGCCGCCCGGTGTCGGCAAGACGACGCTGGCGACAATCATCGCGTCGTCGACCAAGGCCGAATTCATTCCTTTTTCGGCAGTTCTTGCCGGCATCAAGGAGATCAAGGAAGTGATGGCTCGCGCCGAGCAGACACGCCGGCTGGGCCGCCGCACGGTGCTGTTCATCGACGAAATTCATCGGTTCAACAAGGCGCAACAGGACGCCTTTCTGCCGTATGTCGAGAAGGGCGATGTCATCCTGATTGGCGCGACGACGGAGAATCCGTCGTTTGAAGTCAACTCGGCGCTGTTGTCGCGATCGCGGGTCTATCAACTGCGGGCGCTCGAGCCGCCGCAGTTGGTTACGCTTCTGCAAAAGGGGCTCGCCGAGTTAAAGAAATCGTGTCCGGATGATCTGCTCGAACAGATCGCGATCTTTTCAAACGGCGACGCCCGTTCGGCGTACAACCTGCTTGAACTCGCCGCGGCGGCGGCCGAGGGCGACGAAATCACGCAGGCCTCGCTGGAAGACATTCTGTCGCGCAAGGCGTTGCTCTACGACAAAAGCGGGGAGGAACATTACAACATCATTTCGGCGCTGCACAAGTCGGTGCGCGCTTCCGACGCCGACGGTGCATTGTACTGGCTGGCGCGCATGCTCGAAGCGGGCGAGGATCGCATGTACATTGCGCGCCGGCTGGTTCGCATGGCGGTCGAGGACATCGGCATGGCCGATCCACGCGCGGTTGAGCAAGCCATCGCGTGTCAACAAACCGTGCACTTTCTCGGTATCCCGGAAGGCGATCAGGCGCTGGCGCAGTGCGCGTTGTACCTGAGCCTGGCGCCCAAGTCCGATGCCGCCTACAAAGCGTTGAAAGCGGCCATGTCGGCGGTGCAGTCGCAAACCGCCGCGCCCGTTCCGATGCACCTTCGCAATTCACCCACTCGCCATATGAAGCAGTGGGGGTATGGGGAAGGATACCGGCACGCGCACGAGTTTGGCGGCGCCGTCAGCGGCATGGAGTGCCTGCCCGAAGCGCTTGCGGGATCGGAGTTTTATTCGCCGACCGATCGGGGCGTCGAGCCCCGGATCGCCGAGCGGTTGGCGGCAATCCGGGAATCGAAGAAGAACTTCTACAAAAAACCTACTTCCGGGCAGTGACGGTGATCTCGATGCGCGCCTTACCGACCAGTTTGGCGACGCCGACCGTTGTGCGAGTCGGCCGCGGCTCGGGCACAGTTTTGACGTAAACCTCGTTCATGCGCTGGAACGTATCCATGTCGGTGAGGAACACTTGCACCATCACGAGATCCTGCATCGAGTGCCCGGCCGACTTCAAAATTTCGTCGATGTTGTCGAAGCACTGCTTTACCTCGTCCTCGAACTTCTCGGGGTATGAACCGTCTTTCTTAGCGCCAACCTGTCCGGAGACATATAGTGTCCCACCCGAAAGAATGGCGGCCGAGAACGGGCGGCCCTTGGCGAAGTCCTTCGGCGCAAACGGTTTCTTTTCAGCGTTTAGGAAGCCGACGGTCAGAAGCATGGTGGCGGTTAGTAGGAGAGTTTTCATACGGCCAAGTATCCCACGGACGGCGCCGATGCGGTACCCTCATTGGCGTGGAGTACCTTTTGGCGGAGTGGCCCCGTACCACGACTCGGCCATCTGGTACCATCTTCAAATGAGACGCTTGTCCTATTGTTGCGGCTCGGTCGGAAACGCAATCTAGTGTAGTGCGTCAAACGGATTGGGCATTATTCAAAGCCTTGCGGGCGCGCTTGACCTTTTCCAGGATGTCGTTGGCCTTGGCGGTCCAGATGAACGGCTTGGGGCTTTCGTTGTGTCGATCGAT
>Ga0194131_10008616_pt1 | contig 13205 bp, 11 predicted proteins | sample TA2KigO120mmetaG_FD_148631 | JGI IMG/M metagenome (GOLD analysis project Ga0194131, IMG submission 148631) | Freshwater microbial communities from Lake Tanganyika, Tanzania - TA2015053 Kigoma Offshore 120m | ecosystem: Environmental > Aquatic > Freshwater > Lake | place: Tanzania: Lake... | reverse complement strand
TATTCCTATTTTAGAAATTAACTCTGGGACTAATGCATAGGATTTGTATCCGTAATCTATAAGATTTTTGATGTATGATACAGTCGATGTATTTAATTTGAAAATTTTTGTATCTTGTACTAAACATTCAAATGGAAAAAGTCCAGTAAGGATACTTGCTATGCCAGGAACTGTATGTGGTGCAGAGCTTATTGCCTGCTCAAAATAAGTTCCATTTTTAATTAGGTTATCGATGTTTGGTGTTAATGAGGTTTTTGTGTTTCCATAACATTTGTCAGCTCTTAATCCATCTATAACAAAAAACAGAATATTGGGTTTCAAGTATTTGTTTTTTATTTTTTAATACTTTATTTATTGGTTTTACTATCAAGTAATAAAGTCGATATTTGTGAAAGAAAAAATTAGGGTTGCATTTATTTACAAACCATCATGGGTTTTTTTATCTGGTAATCATTTTGATAATACAACATACTATTTTTTTATGCATGCACTAAAACGAAATGTTGATTTAGATGTAACTTATTTTCCAGTAGAAAATGATTTTGACTGTGCAAAATTAAAAGGTAAATTTGATCTTATTTTATTGCCAAACAATAACACTGATGGGTCTCCAGATAAGCTAATAGGAATTAACGAATTGGGTGTGCCAGTTATTTGTAGAACAGGCGATCCACATTGGGCAAAAAAATACAATCAATTTAGTTTTCATGAAAAATACAAAATAGATTATTACTTTAATTTTATGCATGAGAGTTATTTTTACAAGTTTTATCCACGAAATTTCAAATATAAAACGATTGTATTTGGTGTAGAGTCTTCCTTATATCAAAATCTAATACCTTTTAAGAACAGAATAACAAACAGAATTTTGAATTCTGGTGCAGTAGGCAAATTAAGTTTGAAATCATGGATAGCAAGCAGATTATTAGCTTCTAAAAGATCTGGATGGTATTTTTATAAATTACGAACAAAATGTAATGAGTTACCATATGTTGATTATTATGGAATGTCAGAAGAAAAGTATATCCATGAAGATTATGCTTCGCTTTTATCCAAATATAGGGCAGCTATTACAGCTACAACATTCTATCCTACTATAAAATATTGGGAAACTTCTGCAGCAGGTTGCTTAACATTTATGGAAATAACTAATACCAATAAAGGTGAATATCTTGGGTACAAAGATAATGAAACTGCCATTTTCATAAATGAATCTAATTATAAAAAAAAATTTGAAGAATATCTAAGTGATATCGACAATCCCAAATGGGAAGAGATTGCTGAGAAAGGAAGAAAGTATACACTAAGGGAGTTTAATAATGATAAAGCAGTTGAAAACCTTGTTAAATTAATGAAAAGCGTTTGTGAGTCTGCCTAAGATCATATTAATTTTCTAAATTGCTTGCTATTATATCTAAAGCATAATTTGATATCTTATGTTCTTTATGAGTATCATCCAAATATACTTGAAATGTTCCTTTCTGCAATAATTCCAATTTTTGTTTTATTGTATTTTCATATGTTTTGTATAATTCGCCAGAAAAACAACATGGATCATACTTGTTAAAAATTTGTACATATTTTCTTTGGTCACCATAAGATGCCATAACATACAATTCCAAATAATTTGCAATACCATATAGTTTAGGATTTAGCTGTTCATAATCTCCAATATCTTTTTGCTCATATCGTAAATACAATGGATATGAACCTGCTACAGAATAACTTTGAGAAATTCTTTGATCAATAGCAGCATAGAGTGTCGTAGTCCAACCCCCTCCAGAAATACCTACCATATAATAAGAATCAAAATCATAATTTTCATCTACGTAATTTAATGAAAGTGCTATTGGTTCAACAAAATATTTTATCGCTGAAAAGTCATCGGAATCTAATAAAACAAACTGATTATGAGAAGAAAATTTCACTTTTTCAAAATTTGTTAAGTCAATAACTGGTTGATTATTCATTCCCATTAAAGGCATTGAAAATGCCAATACAGAATAGCCTCTATTTAAAAAAAATTGAATTGTGTTTTTACCATTGAAAAAATCTCCTGCGTGGCCCTCATGGTAAATCAAAAGTTTATTATTGGAATTTTTTGGATGAAAAAAATAAGAGATCGAATTAATATCATTATCCATAGTAATTATTATTTCATCTATTTTACGAATGTTCTCTAAATCGTTGTATCTACTATCTGTGATATTGTTATTAACAGTAGAAGATAATAAGTGTGGAAAACCTTTTTCACTCCAGAGTAATTCGATAATCGAATTACGTTTTTGAATTATATCTACCTCATCATCCATTCTAACTAATGATTTAATTTCATTATCAGATATTTGAAATGGCAAAAAATTATCTTCGTAGGAAAATTTTCCATCATAGATAGTACTTTTTAATAACTTTAATGATAAAATTTTGTAATGACCTATTAACAGACCAGTAGAAAAAGTAAATATCAATAAAATGATCAATAATGTAGCGGTTTTTTTTTGCATGATTTAAAATTAAGGTTTATCCATATGTTTTCTAAAATATTCTAAATCTTTTTCATTTGCAAATGTCCTTTTAGCAACATGCTCCATGATTTCTTTGTGTAATTGAGCTACTTTTTCAAATTCATCTTTAGTTAGTTTTTCATTATTGGTTAACTTTGTAATCATTTTTATTAAGTCTAAATTTAATTTGAGAATAATTTCAGAGTTTACAACCATTCTACGTTGGTAAGGGTTAGTTTCTAACCAGATGTCTGCTTCTGATCTATATGCAGCCGTTCTTTTCCAATGAGCATACCCAACTAAGATGAGTATTGGAATACCAATTATAGTTATGATTAAAACATATTGTAAAAAAGACGGAAAAATAGCTTGTAATGATGGCAAGCGCTCAATAGCAAGATAATATGTTACTGTTAGAGTATTTACCGCTGCAAAGATAAATGCAAAGTAAAGTGACCAACCATTCCTAAAATAAAACCAAGCACGAAAAGCTTTGTGTTTACGCACAAAATCTGCTGTCTAATTCCAATATATCAATTTCACTGCTTATTAGTTTTGATCAACTACGAATTTTTAGCATTTGATATAGTGTATTTTAATTTCTTTGATCATTATTTATGATTTCAGCAACTTCTTTTGCAGCCTCTACACATGTAGTTATTTTTCCAGAAAATATGGCAATTATTTTTGAATTAATTTTTTTTACCAGTGTAGGCCTTTCGTCTGTATCTTCCACTTTTGGTGGCACCGCCCTTATTGTGAACATTGAACCAAGATGTTTTGCATTTTTAATTTCAGGGATGAATTCGCATGTAGATTTTATAAATTGAGTAAATTTTGTAAAAGGAGGATTTTTTACTATTCCCTTATCTAATAGTGGTAAGTATTTTGGCTTAATTTCAGGAAATTTTCCAGTATTGGTTTGATGAACTTCATGAACAACGTTGCATAACAAATGGAGATTCGTGTTAGCCAGTGGATCGATGCACATAAATGGGCCATCCATAATTACAACACTTTTATTTTGAAATGATTTAGGTAATTTTACAACAGGTTTTTCACACAATTCAAATTGATATTCATTTTGAAATTGTGGATATTGATTTATTAATTTATTCAAGTTTGCATATGTACAAACAACTACTTTATCAAAATTATCAAAGATTTTTTCATCAGCAGTAGTATTAAGATGTATTTGTATGTTATTTTCTTGTAATCTGTGCCAAGCTAATTCTTTTAATTTTATAGGATCATATACTGATTCTTTAACACGCACACAAAGATCAATTAAATTTTGTTTAATAAAAGATAGTTTTGATACTTCTATTTCTAATTTATATTCACGACAAAAATTGAGAAATTGCTCTGCAGAGGTTAGACTGTTTTTTTTAGCAATACAATAATAATGTTCATAATCATAGACTATAGCATCAAAAAAAATCTTCTTAAAACTATTTTCGGAATTTATGATTCCCATAACTGTTTCTTTACTACGTGGGTAATGATAGCCTCTGTGAACTCTAAATTGATTTGAACCTGATGCGGCTTTTAGTATGTCATCATATCTCTCAAAAAGTTCTACATTATGATCATTTCCTAGCGTAAATGCGGTGGTAACTCCAAAAATACCGCCACCTATAACTGCAATTTTCATTTATTCATTTTAATCCTTGAATTACTTGTATAACATCTTTTGCAAGATTTGCAGAATCATAGTTTACTTTTGACTTATTTAATTTTTGTATAAAATTTTTGCACTCCAACTTTAATGGAGTATGACGGGCTTGAAAAATTGGTACAAATAAATCACTTTTTGTTTTATTTTTATAAAGTGTTGAATTATCCCAACTGTAAACATTTTTTGAAGTTGCAATTGTAATGATTTTTTTCTTTTCATTTGAAACGCGATTAATGTGTATATGACATTTTTCGTTTTTCTTAAACGATGATTCCAAGTAGATAACATCAGATTTTGTATAGATGCCAAAACTACTATGTAAACGAATTTTTCTTGGTTTTCCTAATAGTGTAATTAATATAGATAAATCATGAGAAAGTAAATTTAAAAAAATATCATCATCAAAAGTTCCGAATTTTTTCCATTCACAATTTAAATAATTAATTTTTTCTTTTTTATTTATTTGAATAATTTTTTTAAATACTTCATCAAATATGAAAACATGCCCAACGAATAAAGTCAAATTTTGCTTTTTTGCTATTGAAATAAGTTCTTTTGCATCAGTCAGATTGGTAGCTAAAGGCTTCTCAACAAATACGTGTTTTTTTGAAAATAATGCTTTTTTAACTAATTTATAGTGTGTTTTTACTGGAGTTGCAATAACTATGGCATCAATTTTCTTATCGGAAAAAATTTCATTACTGCTTGTGAATTTAATTGTAGGATAATTTTCATTTAACCATTTGATATTTTGAAGATTCCCATTACTACTACATTTTGCTATTGATGATATTTTAGAAAACTCTCGGATTAGGTTCTTTCCCCATCTGCCAATTCCTATAATTCCAAGTTTTTTCATATTATAATCAACCATGTATACACGTTTTTATTTGTAAATTTCTCATTCTTGTTAAGAATTGCGTATCTTAATTGCTTCTGGTGCTGGAGGCGGCACGTCTAAAGGTAGTATAGGCAAATATTTTCATTTAAAAGAATTTGGTGAAGCTCTCACGAAATTCAATGTTGAATACAAATTGATCAGAGAATCTGATTATGTTGTTGGATTTCCTACAAAAAAGATCTTAAAGCTGCTTTCTAGTAAGAAAAAATTCAAAAAACTTATAGAGAGTTTTAAACCTGATGTAGTTTTAGTTGATAGACAAAGTAGTTTTGGGTTTGAAGTGATTAAAGCTGGAATACCACTTTTTGTTTTGTTAAGAGGGCATTATTGGTCAGAGTTAGAATATGCAAAGGCAACAATCTACAAGGATCCTCTAAGACGTAAAATTATTGATATGAGAAATGATGTTGCAAAAAAGGTATTTGATGGAGCATCTATAATACTACCCATTTGTAACTATTTGAAAGATGTTGTAAAAGAACATTATCCACAACAATCCATAGCTGTTTTTGTCGAAGGAGTAAATAGTTCAAGATGGTATAAAAAAGAAGGAATGAGATTGCATCACCCATGTGTAGGTCTATTACAAGATGCAAACTGGTGGAGAAAAACAAAAGAGATGTTAACATTAGAGAAGGTTTTAGATGCAATGCCTGATGTAAATTTTTACTGGGCTGGGGATGGACGATATAAAGAAAGAATACTTTCAGTGTTAGAAAAATTCAAAAATTTTCATTGGTTGGGACCACTACAATATCCTGATAAAGTAAAAGAGTATCTAAGTGAGATTGATGTTTATGCATTACTTACTGGCATGGACACTACACCATTATCACTAAAAGAGGCACAACTAATGGAAGTGCCTGTAATAGCCACAAATGTAGGTGGAAATTCTGAAATAATGGTAAATAACAAAACAGGATTCTTAGTTAAAGAAGGAAACGAGTCTGATTTAATCGAAAAAATTTCTATTCTTCTTGAAGATAAAAAATTAGCACGACAGATGGGTGAAAATGGTAGAAAGTTTATTCAAGAAAAATTCAGTTTAGAAGAAAGCGCAAAAAACTTTATTGCAATTTTAGATTCATATTTTAAAATGAAAATTAAATCATAATGTTTTTGATTTTGATGTAGTTTGAAAAATTCTCCTATTTCCACTAAACTAGCAACGTATTTTATAACTATATTAACAAAATTTTAGCTTCTAAACTAATCAATACTATAGTTTAGTCCAATTTTGTGTCAGAATTAATTTCTTTTGTAATAAATAATCTATACCAAATTTCTAGTGCTAACAAACCCAGAAATTTATTTATGATTTTTACATCTAAATCTTCTTTATCAATATATTTTTCAATCCAGTCTTTATTTATCCAATTATCTTTCACTATATTGGAATCAAGTAAATATTGTTTACATAATTCTTTTCCATAAAATTTCCATAAGTTTAGAGTATTAACATTAAAACCTAGTTTTTCTTCAGTGATTAATGAATCTGCTTTATATTTAGATAAAATATTTCGTAATGGTAGCTTGCCAATATTGTTTTTTTGATCATACTTACTATCGCATGGTAAATGAGTTGCAAAAGAAATCATTTCTTCAGAGAGTAAAGGACTGATCGAAACTAATCCAAAATGATTAGCAAGTCTTGTGTTTACTATACTAAAATTATATAATAATTTCCCATTATAATCAGCAAGGAATACTTGACTTAGTGAATTAAGAGAATTCTCAAAATAAGGAGTTAAAATATCATGAATTAAATTCCATGAAAAATTTATTTTTCTTGTAAATAATTTTTCATGATCTGCAACCCAATCACGTTCATGGCATTGTAAATATGCTTCTACTTTTTCTAAAGGTGTAGAGTTTTCATTTGTTAGCTCTAAAAATTTCTTATAGCGAAATGTATAACCACCAAACAACTCATCTCCTCCATCTCCAGATGCGATGAATTTTGATATTGGTTGTGCCTTTTTTACTACATAATACCAATGCAAATCCCAAAATGGTAATCCGATGATACTGATTGCTTTTGGAAGTTCGCTAAGATAGTTTTCTAAAAATACAATATGATGATTTGCGCCAAAAAAATTTGCAATTTTGGCAGCATTAGTTGTTTCGTCAATACTATTTGCAAACTTTATTGATATGGCTTCAATTGATACATTAGGAAATGTTTTTTTTAAAATGGCAAGAATTAGTGTGGAATCTATACCACCACTAAGTGCAAGAGCAATTTTTTTCTCAGAGGAATTTGCAATCTTGTTTTTAATGTTTTTTTCAATTAATTTTTCTATAAATTCTTCTGATGCACTTACAGGCTTGCTAATAAAATCTTGCCAGTTTTTTTTTGGCAGAAGAGGGGTTTGTGTTGGATCATATCGTAATGTAAGTATGTTTCTCATAGTATCTGGTTTTACACTACTATTTTTTTCCACGACCAAGACCTCTAAAAATTAATTTAGCTTTTCTTGCTTCATAATAATCAAATATTCCTCTAGAATCTACAACTATTGGAGTTCGCATTTTTGTGGAAAGAAATGTAGGTTCTATATTGTAAAACTCTTTATGTGCTGTAACAAAAATTAAAGCATCAGTTTCACGTAGAGATTTTTCTAGTTCATCTTCAGTTTGTATATCAAATATTTTTGTAGATTTGTAATAAGGATCATAAATTTTGATATTAGCACCACATTCTCTTAACTTTTCTATAATTTGTTTTGCAGGTGTTAATTGTAAATCTTTTACATCTGGCTTATATGATATGCCTAATAATAGGACTGTGCTATTTTTTAATGGTTTTTTTACCTCATTAAAAGCATCAGTCAACATATCAATTACATGATATGGCATTTTTTCATTGATTTGTCTCCCATATGAAACGATGTTTAATTTACTATCCACTTTTTTTGCAGAGTTTAGTAATTGGTAAGAATTTACAGGTAAACAAGGTCCTCCTACACCGGGTCCTGGAAAATGAATCTGAAAATTATACTTTTTATCTGCAGCTTCAAGTACTTTGAATATATCTATACCGAGTTTTTCAAATAACACTGCAAGCTCATTAACAAATGCTATGTTAATATCACGAAAAACATTGGTTGTAAGTTTTACAGCATTAGCAGTTTTACAATCTGGCATTTTAACTAGTTCTACATGAAATACATGTTTGTAAATTTCTAATATTACATTTGCAGATAATTCATCAATACCACCTACTAAACGTGGTAAAGTTGTAAAGTCATGTAGTATTTCTCCCGGGTTTGCATTTTCTGGACATACTCCTATCAAGAAATCTTTGCCGGTTTCCAACTTTTTATCAGAACCTTCTATGATCTTAACTAATTCATTTTCTACAAATCCAGGTTCTATAGTACTTTCTACAATTACTAATGAGGATGGTTTTAATAGATTGTTTAGTTGTGAGCCTACTGAAATAAGAGCTGAATAGTCAGGTATGCTGTTTTCATCCATAGGTGTGGGTAAAGAAAGTATGATCACATCCGAAAAAGGAACGCCTTCCTCAATTCTAGTAATTGCTGAAAATTTTTCATTTTTAATAACTTTATCAAATATTTCCGCATAACCAGGCTCATCTTTTAGTGGAAAATTTTTAGAATTAATTTGATTGACTAGTTCATGGTTTATATCAACACCTATTGTTTTTAGTCCTGAATTGGCAAATGAAAGAGCTGTTGGCAGTCCAATTCTTCCAATTCCTATCACACAAATCTTTAGAGAACCTTCTGCAAGAGATCTTTTAACTTCATCCAGGTTTCTCGTATCAATTTTCTTTGTTGTGTTTTCAACCATTTTTTCCTCTATCAAACGTTAATTGAGGACGTTTTTTTGTAACTAATATAATTTTGTGCTAAATGATTAATGCTCAAAATTTAAAAGCAGATTAATTCAACCAAAAACGAGTTTTTTGATTAAATCGGTAATAACAGCTGCAGGAAAGGGAGTTAGATTGCTTCCCGTAACAAAAGAAATGCCAAAAGAGATGATGCCTATTTTTACTAGACTTAAAAATGAGCGTATTGTTATACCACTTTTGCAATATATTTTTGAGCAATTATATTCTCTAAAAATTAGAGATTATTGTTTTATTGTGGGCAGAGAAAAGCGTTCTATCGAAGATCATTTTACACCACACCATAGCTATCTAAGAGAATTATCGAACAAACACAGAAATCTAATATCGAATTTTTATAAAAAATTAGAAAATTCACATCTTATATGGATAAATCAGAACAAACCACTAGGATTTGGTGATGCGATCAAACGAACTGAGCGATATGTTGCAGATGATGATTTTATTGTTCATGCAGGCGATGTGTCTATCTTAACTGAGAGTAACCATCCGATTCTACGCTTAATAGATGCTGCACGAAAAGATTCCTCAATTTCGGCAGTATTATTATGTAAAAAAATAAAAGATTCAAAAAGATACGGGGTTCCACAAATAAAAAAGATTTCAAAGACGTTGTTTGCAGTTAAAGAAGTAGAAGAGAAGCCAGATAAACCAAAATCTAATTTTGGTATATTGCCCATGTATTATTTTAAACCAAAAATCTTTAATTGTTTAAAAAAAATTAAACGTGGTAAAAATGAAGAGTTTCAATTAACTGATGCTATTCAAAAGCTAATAGAAGAAGGCGAAAAAGTTGTTGCTATTCCATTAAAAAATAATGAGATAGAAATTGATGTTGGAACAGTTGAATCTTATAGATATGCACAACAGATATCATACGAAAAGAGCATTAATTTTTAACTAAAAATAAATTCGAATAAACATGAAAATCGGAATTATTGGATTAGGATTTGTTGGTCTTTGTTTTGCTTCAGTGTTGGCTTCAAAAGGTTACAAAGTTATTGGCATAGATTCAGACAAACAAAAAATTGAGAACATAAAAAGAGGAATATCTCCTTTTTTTGAACCAAGATTAGAAAAATTTCTAAGTTATGCTTTGAAAAAAAACTTGTTAGTATCAACACAAATTTCCTCACTTGAAAATTGTGATCTTATTTTTCTCACTGTAGGTACACCACCATCTAAGCGTGGTAGAATTGATCTATCTATAGTAAAACCAGCCATAAAAGAAATTGGTAAATTCCTAAAAAAATCAAAAAACAAACCGTGTATAGTTATAAAAAGCACTGTTGTTCCTGGCACCACTAGAAATTTGATTTTACCCATACTAGAAAGAGAATCATCAAAAAGAGCTGGCAAAGAATTTGGTCTAATTACAAATCCTGAATTTCTTCGTGAGGGTATGGCAATAGATGATACTATAAAACCTCATCTGATAGTGTTAGGCGGTATTAGAGATGAATTTTTGAAAAAATTAGAAAAATTTTATAGAGATTTTCATTCAAAAGTGCCTATATTACTAACTAATTATGAAACTGCTGAATTGATAAAATATGCAAATAATTCTTTTCTTGCAACCAAAATTAGTTTTATTAATCAAATGGCAAATATCTGTCAGGCTATACCTGGAACAAATGTTGAAGAGATATCAAAAGCAATTGGTTATGATCCTAGAATTGGAAAACTCTTTCTAAATGCTGGTCCTGGTTACGGTGGTTCCTGTTTGCCAAAGGATATTAAGGCATTGACAAATTTTGCATCATCAATAGGTATCAAACCTACTTTGTTAAATGCGGTTGAACAAGTAAATAGAAACCAAATAAAAAATATTGTAAAATTGATCGAAACATATGTTGGAATAGTTAAACAAAAAAATATCTCCATTTTGGGAGTAGCATTTAAACCAGAAACAGATGATGTTAGAGATTCTGTATCAATTGAGTTGATCGAAGTGCTGCTTAAAAAAGGTGCAAAAATTATACTTCATGATCCTAAAGCAATAAAAAATGCAAAAAATGTTTTTGGAAACAAGATCACCTACGCGAATTCAATTAAAAATGCATTAAGAAATAGTCATTGTTGCGTCGTAATGACGGCATGGAAACAATATGCAAATCTTAATCAAAATCAAATATCTTTGATGAAAAGACGAATGATCATAGATACTCGAAGAATTCTAAATAAAAAAAAATTTGATACACAATATTATGCTATTGGTGTAGGAAAAAAATGAAACTAATTGTAACTGGAGGAGCAGGATTTGTAGGAAGTCACTTAGTGAAGTATCTAGTAAAACAAGGGCATGATGTTTCAGTGATAGATAATCTTGCAAGAGGTACTATTGAAAATTTAGAATCAATTAAGAAAGATGTACAATTTTATAAAATTGATATTCGTGATTTTACAAAATTAAACAATGTTTTAGATAATGTTGATGGTGTTTTTCACGAGGCTGCACTTACAGTAGTGCCTGAATCATTTACTAACAGAGCGGAATATTATGCTGTAAATGTAAAGGGAACTGAAAATATCTTTAAACTAGCAAAGAAATTTAGTTTCAAAGTAGTTTATGCAAGTAGTTCAAGTGTGTATGGGAATACGACAAAGATTCCTATTAATGAAAGTGTTAAACGAAAACCAATAAACCCGTATGGTGAAACAAAACTAGAAGATGAGTTCTTAGCTGAGCGATACGCAAAATTAGGTGTTTCAGTTATAGGACTGCGTTATTTCAATATTTATGGAGAAGGGCAATCCAGTTCTTATGCTGGCGTTATTACAAAATTTATCGACAACATCATGAATTCCAAACCACTCTTTATTTATGGTGACGGTAACCAAGTTAGAGATTTTGTATTCGTAGAGGATGTAGCAGCAGCTAATTTACTAGCTATGAAAAGTGATATTAAATTTGCATTTATCAATATAGGTTCTGGTTATGTAATTTCTATTTCTGAACTTGCAAATAATATCATGCAGCATTCAGGTTTATCGCTCAAAACTATTTACACTAATCCTCTAGAAGGCGATATTAAATTAAGTCAAGCTGATATAAGTTTGGCAAGAAAATTATTGAAATGGGAACCAAAAACAAAATTAAATGATTGGTTACAAACAAGAATCGAAAAGTTAATGAAAATTAAAATGAAAACAAATGCTTCTTTATGATGTCCAATTTATGTGAGAAATATTGAAATTATTAATTGGTGGTTCAAGTTCAAAATTTTTTCATTTACAAGAGTTTTCTCATGCTCTGAAAAAGTGTGGTATAGAATCTAAGTTAGTTTTTGATGCAGACTATGCAGATGGATTTCCTAGTAGAAGAATAAGCAGCTGGTTTAATTCAAATAAAAAATTTAAAAATTTAATTCAAGAGTTTAAACCAGATGCAATTCTAGTAGATAGACAAAGACATTTTGGTTTAGCTGCTACAAAAACTAACATACCTTTGTTAATTCATCTAAGAGGCAACCATTGGGAAGAGCTAAAAATGGCACGAGACACATTATACAAGACTCCTCCAAAAAAAATTGCATTGCAAAAATGGGAAGATATTGCTGAACAGTGTTTCAGTGGTTCAAAAATAATTTTGCCAATATGTAATTTTTTAACAAAAATTGTTAGAGAACGTTATCCAGATAAACCCGTTGAAACATTGTATCAAGGTATTTCTCCATCAAATTGGCATGATAGTGATGGTATGAATTTAAAACATCCATGTGTTGGATTACTTCAAAGTGCTATAATCTGGGAAAAAACAAGAGAATTATTAACTTTAGAAAAAGTTTTGAAAGCAATGCCTGATGTTATGTTTTATTGGGTTGGAGATGGTCCGTATAAAGACAAGATTCTTCCAATATTAGAAAAATATCATAACTTCAAATGGCTAGGTCATTTAGAATATCCTGATCAGATAAGACAATTTCTTTCTGAGATTGATGTATATGCTCTTATAAGTGGTATAGACATGTCTCCACTAACTTTACAAGAAGCGCAATTGATGAAAAAACCAGTTATTGCAACTAATGTTGGTGGCATACCTGAGCTTATGAAAAATGGCAATACTGGTTTTTTGGTAGACAGACAGAACTCGCAACAAATAATTGAAAAACTTTCAATGTTATTAAATGATAAAAATAAGTCTAAGAGTATGGGAGAAGATGGTAGAAGGTTCGTAGAAGAGAATTTTAGATGGGAAAAAATTGCTCAAGATTTTATTGATATTATACACAAACATCTAAG
>Ga0194131_10008615_pt1 | contig 13206 bp, 11 predicted proteins | sample TA2KigO120mmetaG_FD_148631 | JGI IMG/M metagenome (GOLD analysis project Ga0194131, IMG submission 148631) | Freshwater microbial communities from Lake Tanganyika, Tanzania - TA2015053 Kigoma Offshore 120m | ecosystem: Environmental > Aquatic > Freshwater > Lake | place: Tanzania: Lake... | reverse complement strand
GCTGCGCTAACCGGTAGTGGAGAACCGGCAAAGTAAACGCATCCTGGCGAACGAGAAAACTGGGGACGAACGGTGACAGGTACTGCACGGAGACGTATCCGAAGGAATCACCGAATGGAATGCGCGCCCAAACGGCATCCATGGAGAGCGGCCGTACGAACGTCTGACCGGGCAACTCGCCGATTTTTTCGCTGTCGCCGTCCGGTTCTTTGCGTACGTTCAGGAAGCCAAAGTCGACGAAGTAGAGACCTTCGAATTTCTTCTTCTCGGCTGCAAGATCGGCTTCCGCAACCACTTTGCCGATGTAGCGAGCAGACACGTACCCCTCCTTCGCATTGGCCAGGCGGATCTTCGCCCACGCAGCGTTCTCGAACTCCACGACATCGACGCTCGCACCCTGCTCCAATCGCTGTAACTGTTCGGAAGTGATTTTCGGTGCTGCACGGACATTCAGGAACTCATTCGTCACGCGATACAGATCCTTTCCCGACTCGGCACCGGAACGAATCGCCGTGTACTGCGCCTGCGTGCGCACATCCAGCACCGGGATCTCCTCCTTCGGCTCCTCTTCCTGCGGAAGCGGAACGAGGTACGGCAAACCTGCTCCCGATCCTCCGGCCATCATCGGCGGCGGAGTGGCCACCAACTCCTTCATGCGAGCGAGATCCTCTGCAGTAAACGTGAAACTGTCCGCCTGGGGAATCTCCGATGTTTCAGCGCCACCACACCCTGCAAACAGGATGCCAAAGGAAGCGACGAGCAGGAACGCGACGAGCGGACGGATGTGCATAGGCTCGGAAGAGCGGCGGCGGGAGCGGTAGTATGTCATGGCTACATGCGGTCAGGAACAGAAATAGTGAGAAGAGAAGCGCCGGTCTTGAGGACCTGTGCGGTTAATTCCGTGAGAGATAGCCGTAAACTCCTCTGGGGTTCTTCCGCTTTCAGTATCGGCTCGACGTTGTAGAACGCATTGAATTCCTGACACAGGGCATACAGGTAATTCGCGAGAATGTGCGGCATGTGTGTGCTCCGCGACTCCTCCAGCGTGGCGGAGAACTTCAAGAGCATATTGATGAGGGAACGCTCCTTTTCGGTGAGCGCCCTGATATCCTTCGAGGATGCGGTCTTGCCGGCTTTGTCGAGCACGGAGCGCGCCCTCGCATGCGTGTACTGCAGGTACGGAGCGCTGTTTCCGTCGAAACTCAACATCTTGTCCCAGTCGAAGACGATGTCCTGCTTCCTGCTCTGACTGAGGATTCCGTAGGCCACGGCACCGATGCCCATCATCTGAGCAAGATCCCTGCGATCGTCAGTCTGGATGGTGTCGCCGTGGTCAGCGATTTTCCTCTCCGCCCGCTCCACGGCTTCCGAAAGCACCTGCTCCAGCTTCAGAACATTCCCCTTGCGCGTACTCATGCTCTTGTCTGCAAACCGCATCCGGCCGGAAAGGACGTTCTCGAAGACGGGAAGTTTCCACCCCAAACGTTCGCACGTCGCCACGAGCTGTTCAAAGTGCAACTTCTGCGCGATGTCGGTCACAATGAGAATCTCCTGTGGATTGTAGGTATCCATCCGGTATCGCATCTGCGCGATGTCACGCGTCGAGTAGAGCGTCGCACCATCGCCTTTGCGCACCAGATACGGAGGCATGCCGGTCGCTTCCGGAAACTCTACGATGAGCGCACCTTCCTTTCCCTCCACAAATACTCCTCCCTTGATCCCCTGCCGCAGGATCGGCTCCATTTTGTCCTGATAGAAAGACTCACCGAGATCCAGATCGAACGACACATGCAGCAACCCGTAGATTCCGGAGAGACTCTCCTTCGTCAGTGTGACGATGTCTTTCCAGAACGACGTCAGCTCTCTGTCCCCGGCTTCCAGACGACGAAAAGCTTCTCTGCCGGCATCCTCCAGCGTCGTGTCTTTCTCCACCTCCTCATGGAAACGCACGTAGAGCGAAAGCAACTCATCGATGGAATACGCGGATGCTTTCCGTCCGTCACCCCACTTCTGTACGGCAACGGCAAGTTTTCCGAATTGCGTCCCCCAGTCCCCGATGTAGTTCCACTTCACGACCGGATATCCTGCGTGTTCGTACATATTGGCAATCGCCTGTCCGATGAGCGTCGTGAGGAGATGGTGTGCCCCGAGCGGCTTTGCGATATTGGGCTGCGAGTACTCGACGATCACCGGTCGCTCTCTGCTGCGCTTGACCGCAGGGGTGCATGCCGTGAGCGTTTCTCCCAATTGGTCTATCAGTGCCTGCGGCGTGAGCCAGACATTCACGTACCCGTTCCCGGCGACCTCCGCCTTGGCGACGCTGTCGAGCTGCTCCAGATTCCGCACAATCGCGTCGGCGATGTCCTTTGGAGACTTTCCTGCCGCTTTCGCGTAGGACAGAGCGGCATTCGTCGTGAGGTCACCGAATGCACTTTCCTTCGGGCACGACCAGAGAATCTGTGCGTCCTGTATCCCAAAATTGTCCTTCAGCACCCCCCTCGCCGACGCTGTGAAAATATCACGAGTCATTTGTGCTGCATGAACAAATGTACTGTTCAGAAAAGTAGGCCAAATGTAGCACTGAAGTGCCCTATTGCCACTTGAAAACAAAATTTGATCTTGCTCACAGATAGTACTCATGTTTTGAACACAAAATGTATGCACGTTCGTCCACCTGTGATACGAATAGAAAAAGTACTCATGGCAGAGCCATATGAACCCTATTGTTATTCAGGGAAAAACGCACTATAATAGCCTAATACATGCGGAAAACCCTTATCTCCATCCTGGCGATTTCCCTCACGCTCTCGGGGTGTTCCGGAGGGAAAACCGAAATACCTCTGGAAGCGAGCGGAGCGAGAACGGCAGCGGCGATCATGCACCTCCTGGCGCAACAGGTATCCGTCAACCGACGTCCGAGCGCGACGATGGGAATTTTTTCAGGAATCTTCACCTCGCAGGGCGTCTTCCTCCCGGTGAAAAGCGCAATACTCGGATTTGAAACACAGCAAAAAATACTCGAAGGATTTGCGCGAGCAGACACCGATGAGAACTACGCGCTGCTTCTCGAAGTCGGCAACATCCTCCAGGTCGACATCATCGATACCCTGAACCGCAGCGCGAACCGGCGTGAGACACTCGATACCTACATCCAGTCGCTCCGGAACACGGGCATTCTCCTCGAACGAAAAATCGGCGAGTTGGAGATGCTCCTCGATGAAGTTCAGAACGAAGTTCGTGAACAGAAGAAGCTGACACGCGAGATCGAAAAGATCGTAAAGAAGGCTGTGAAAGATCAGGATTACGCAGTGGCCAGCGAAAAAGAACAGGAGCTACAGACTGCGAAAGCCGATCTTGCAGAGATGGAAACGAAGGCGGGTCAGACCGAAGACATGCTCGGACGTTTCCGTGAACTCTACGGCGTCGCCGCGGTCCGTCTGCAGGCGATGGACAACAACCGTGAAATCCTGATCGCCGGTCTCAAAGTCATTGAGGTTCCCGGCATCAAGGACCTCGGCATCCTCGAGCAGGGAAAGAGCTACAAAACGCGTGGTCGTGGCGGTGACAATATCTTCCTGCAACCGCAGCAGATTCTGTAGGCGGAAACGACGCTGCGGGAAGCGCATCGGACAGCCGTATTCGACTCAAAAGAATGGTCGCTTTCCGACGATTTGCAGCATCCGGCAGGATTGTCTAACTATGGAAAATCTGCTATAATTTAAGGATTCTCTGAACTTTACCAAATTCATGGCTCCCGCGTCCCCCGCACCAAAGGCACCGGCACAGCGATCACTGCTCATGAGCGCGATCGATGATCTGCTCGGCCTGAGTCCGAACGCAGAGAGCGCGCTCAAGTCCGCGCAGGACAGGAGCCTCACGGACGACGAACGCAGAGCGATCGAACACTACGAAGAGGGTCTCCAGAAGACTCTCGATCTCATCGCACCGGCGGGAATGGAAGTGCACGCGACGGATATTCTCCTCAACGACCAGTACGTCCGCACGCTGTACGTCTACAACTGGCCCAACTACATCTACCCGAACTGGCTCTCGCAGGAAGTGAACTTCGACGCGCAGATGGACATCGCGCACTTCATCTACCCATCGAGCAACAAGGCGATCATGCGCATGCTGCGCAAGAAGGTTGCCGAAATGCGCAGCTCCATCCGTATTCTTGAGCAGCGCGGCATCGTCCGCGATCCGACGCTCGAAGCAGCACTGCAGGACGCCGAAGAGCTCCGCGATCTTCTCGCACGCGGACGTGAAAAGCTCTACCAGTTCGGCATGTACATCACACTCTACGCCGACGAGCTCGACAAGCTGAAGAAGCTGCAGACCGACATCGAATCCCTCCTCGGAGGAAAACTCGTCCTGAGCAAGCCAGCGTTCCTCCAGATGGAACACGGATTCACCAGCACGCTCCCGCTCTGCATCGACGAACTAGAGATCAACCGCAACATGAATACGTCACCGCTCGCGACCAGCTTCCCGTTCTCCTCAAGCGACCTCACGGACGACCACGGCATCCTGTACGGCATCAACCGCCACAACGATTCCCTCGTCATCTTCGACCGCTTCGATCTGCCAAATGCCAACGCGACGGTGTTCGCCACCTCCGGTGCCGGTAAATCGTTCACTGTGAAGCTCGAAATTCTCCGCGCGATGATGTTCGGCACGGACATCTTCGTCATCGACCCGGAAAATGAATACGTCGACCTCTGCAAGACGGTCGGTGGGACATACATTCCCCTCTCACTCCAGAGCTCCTTCCACATCAACCCGTTCGAGCTTCCCAAGGCCGTCCGCGGCGACGAAGCGAAGACCGGTGAGGTGCTGCGATCGGCAGTCATCACGCTGCACGGTCTCTTCAAGATCATGCTCGGCACGCTGACGCCGGCAGAGGACGGTATCCTCGACAAGGCGATCCTCGACACGTACGCGCTCCGGGGAATCAGTCTGACAACGGAAAACCCCGCGACGATCCCTCCCCCGACGCTGCACCAGCTCGTCGACGTGCTGCTGACGACCGACGGCGGCGAAAACATGGCACGCACGCTGCAGAAATACACGGAAGGAAGTTACGCCGGACTCTTCGACCAGCCGACGAACGTGGAACTCAACAACCAGATGATCGTGTTCCAGATCCGCGACCTCGAAGATCAGCTCCGTCCCATCGCGATGTACGTCGTCCTGAACTTCCTGTGGAATCGCATCCGTTCAGAACTCAAGCGTCGTCTCCTCGTGGTGGACGAAGCGTGGAACCTCATGCAGTACGACGATTCCGCTCGCTTCCTCTACGGTCTCATCAAGCGCGCGCGCAAGTACTACCTCGGCGTGACCACCATTACGCAGGACGTCGAAGACTTCGTGAACTCACCGTACGGAAAACCGATCATCACGAACGCCTCGCTGCAGATTCTCCTCAAGCAATCCCCCACTGCGGTGGATAACCTCCAGAAACTCTTCTACCTGACAGACGGTGAAAAGTATCTGCTGCTCAACTCCGACGTCGGTCAGGGCCTCTTCTTCGCAGGGAACAAGCACGTCGCCATTCAGATCGTCGCGAGTCCGCAGGAGGAGCACATCATCACGACGAACCCCGAAGAAGTCATTCAGCTCCGCGAGGCAAAGCACCGCGAAGACGAAGCACGGAGAAAAGGAGAGGACTTGATTCCGAAGGGCATCGATTCCACCGGAGCGGTGAATGCGGAGAAGGCGGCGGCCGAACATGCGGCAGCTGTCGAAAAACAGCGCGCCATCGATGCGGAAACGCAGAGCAAGAGCATCTTCAAGGATACCGCTGCTGCAGATGCACCGGCACCCGCCGGCACCGCAGCAACGGCAGAAGCTGGAAAAGAAAATACACCGTCCATCGACAACCCGGCGACGGAACCGGTTCCCGAACCGGAACCGCCGGCACAGGCGCCGGAGGGCGGTGCCGGAAAGAAATAAGGTTCACTCTTCGACGACTTTCCAGCGCGTCTCGGGCTGCAGTTTTCCCGGAAGCGCGAAGCCAGCGGCCCTCCGGTGTCCTCCCCCCTGGAACTTGCCCGCCATTTCCGCGACGTCCACGTCATCCCTCAGTGTCCGGAGCGATCCTTTCACTTTCCCGTCACGCTCACTGAGAATCATGGAGAACCGCATCCCCGGAACAGCATTCAGATAATCAATGGCGCCCGTCAGCTCGTCGTATCCCGCTCCCGTCGCACGGAAGTCTCCCTGCGTGACCGCAGACACCGCACCACCCTCATCCGTCAGCGAGATCTTCTCGAGAACACGACCCCAGAGCTTGAGCGTCGAAAGCTTCGCCGTTCGGAACACTTCATGGATCATCTCCTGACCACGCGCACCAGCCCGCAGCAGCTTGCCAACCGTACGGTAGACCTCCGCAGTAGTATTACTGTGCAAAAGACCTCCGGTATCGGTGTAGACGCCCGTGAGAAGACAGGTGGCAATCTCCGGATCGATGTCCCAGCCTGCAACTTCCGCAAACTGCAGAACAATCTCGCAGGACGATGCTGCCGCGGGATCGATGATGTTCACCATTGCAAAGCGTGTGTTCGTCGGGTGGTGATCGATACAGATGCCGGGGATGCTCCTGTCAAAAATCTGCGGATGCGAAAGATGCAATCCCGTCAACTTCGGCTCAGCGGTATCGAGAACAATCAGAGCATCATCCGCAGTCAGGTCGGGATCGGTATGTATCCTCGATACTGCATGGAGGAAGGAAAATGTCGCAGGAGCGGGATCCTTGCACACCATGCGCACCGCCGCACCGGGAAGGTACCGTTCGAGAAGAAGACCCATGCCGAGAAGCGATCCGATTGCATCACCGTCGGGATTGGCATGGCAGAGCAACACGACGCGCTTGCAGTTCTTCAGAACTTCCATAGCACGCAGGACATCGCTTCTCGCAATCATAAGGGGGTGATCATAGTCGCTCCTGCAATTTCCGTTCAACCGCACACGTCTTGCGTAGAAGAGAAGTTACGTTGTGAATGTATAAAGAGCAGTGCACTTAGCAGAGTAGTACATCGCGGTGAACAATCATTCAATGCAACTATCACGAAGTAACTCCTCGACTCTGCTGCCGCGCTCTCCGCGCCTGTCTGCTTCGATCCGCACATCGGGCATACGGCGGAACTCCAGTCCGGTGAGACGGTGCTTGATGTCACGGATGTTCCCGCTGAGGTACGTCACTGCGGCGTCGGTACTCTTCAGTGCGCTGACGAAGATTTTCACAGATGTACCGTCGGGAGAGACGACCACATCGGTGATCGACACGATGCCGCATGCGGGCGGACAAGTCAGAATCACGGGCGCAATAGCCTTGCGAATGACGGAGGCCAGCATTTTCGGACGTTTGGACATGGGGAGATTTGATTATATCGTATGATCCGATGTCGAAAGGCCCATTTTCCGTTCTCTTCGCCGGCACTCCCTCCTTCGCCGTACCGTCGCTTCTCGCACTGGCGAACGACGCCGGTTTCCGTGTAGAACTCGTCATCACGCAGCCGGATAAACCTGTCGGAAGGAAGAAAGCAGTCACGCCGTCTCCGGTGAAAGTGACGGCACAGAAACTTGGTATTCCGGTGTGGCAACCTGGCGACATCAATAAGGAGTGGACAGTGGGCAGTACGCAGTGGACAACACCGGACTTCCTCGTTGTCGTTGCCTACGGACAAATTCTCAAGCGCGAGATCCTCGTCGCTCCGAAGATCGCTGCCATAAACGTCCACGCATCCCTTCTCCCCCGCTGGCGCGGTGCATCCCCCATTCATCATGCGATCCTCGGAGGTGATGCGACGACGGGAATCACCGTGCAGCGCATGGCGGAAAAACTCGATACCGGTCCTGTGCTCCGGCAAATGGCAACATCCATCGAAGCACGGGAAACATTTCCAGAGCTCCACGACAGGCTGGCCGTCATGGGCGCGGAACTCCTCGTCGAAACACTGAAAAGCCCTCTGCGGGAAACTCCACAGGATGAACGTGCGGCAACGATCTGCAGAAAACTATCGCGCAAGACCGGCGATGTTGATCCACTCACCATGACAGCCGAAGAGATTGATCGCAAGGTCCGCGCCCTCAACCCATGGCCCGGCGTGCGATGCGCGGTCGACGGCACCATCGTCAAACTGCTGCGGACGTCGCTCACGGAACGCCCGGAGTCCGTTCCATTGGGGTGCAGAGAATCCGTTCTCCACTTGCTGGAAGTGCAACCGGAAGGGCGCACCGCGATGACCGCAACAGAGTGGATGAGGGGAAAGCGATGAGCATAGGTATACTGCATGCCATGTATCGAAGTGTGCGCGTGGTGATTTCGGCTCTGTTGCTCATGCTGCTGACGGCGGCTACCAATGCTGTGAACCCGGCGGATATCGACGGAGACGGCCTCGCCAACACCGAGGAAGACAGAAATAGTGATGGAATCGTGAATACCGGAGAAACGGACCCATACGATGCCGACACGGATGCAGGAGGCGAAGCGGACGGCACCGAACGGCAAGCCGGAAGAAACCCGCTCGACCGCACTGACGATTACACCTACGACCTCGACAACGACGGACTGACCAACGGGCAGGAGGCGCTCATCGGCACAAACCCCGCGAAACCCGATACCGACGGTGACGGAGTGAACGACAAGGATGACGCATTCCCGTTGGACGCGAAGTACAGGACCGACCAGGACAAAGACGGCATAGCCGACGAGTATGAAGCGCTGCAGGGACTCTCTCCTGAAAAACGCTCCGATGCCGACGAGGATGCGGACGAAGACGGTCTCAATAATCTGGAGGAATTCATCGAGGGAACCGACATGAAAAACAGAGATACGGACGCCGACGGCAAACCCGACGGTGAAGAAGTGGCCGACGGCGAAGATCCGCAGGAAAACCCCTGTCTTGCCCTGGCAGGCCCCGGCGATGTGCTGCACGACCTTGATGACCACTGGAGCAGGCCGTTCGTCACGGTTCTCCAGCAAATCTCCTCCGGTGAATCGGGACCACGGATCATCGACGGATATCCGAAGAAAAGCGGAGGGCGGGAATTCCTTCCCGATCGCGAAATCACCCGCTACGAGCTCCTGAAGATCGCATTGCTGAGCAACTGCATCTCTCCCGTCATGCCCGGCTCCGGCAGCATCGTCACATTCGAAGACGTGCGGCTGACCTCGCGTGCACGCGAATCGGAAGAGCAGATGAAGCGCAGATCCGTCATCTACACGGCTGCAAACCGCGGCATTGTACGTGGATACCCCGACGGACACTTCCGCCCCGATCATCCGGTCAACCGCGCGGAGGCACTGTCGATTCTCATGAGCGCCTCAGGACTGGAATCGTTCGACGAGGAAGCGCCTCCCATGAGTTTCATCGATACGGACGAGAATGCCTGGTATGCGGAATCGCTCCGCCGTGCCGCCTCCTACGGATTCATTGAAGGATACCCGACAGGCTCCGGTGCCGTCTTCCGCCCCGGCTCCCCCATCACCCGTGCGGAAGCCTCCAAGCTCACACTCTTCATCATGATCAGCAATCCGCGCATCAACGGGTATGTGGTGCCGGTGGAGGGATTGGATTTGTAAAAGGGCTAGAGGGAATATAAGTATCCGAAGTGACCGAAGGGGATCCCTTCGGCAACCTCGGAAACTTCGTAAACTTTGCAAACCCCTTATACATGCGCCTTCATTTCATTCAGCGCCTCGACGAACTTCTCGAGGTCCTCTGCATCGAACATGATGGTCGTCTTCTGGCCGCCGCGGCTCTTCTCGGAAATCTTGAAGAACTTGCCGTTGCCGCTCTGCTTCAGGTCGATGTAGAACGTGCGCTGGCGCGCGTGGATGGTCACCGAGTGGATTTCATCGGCGTACCTGCGGTCGCCTGCGGGACCGCCGCGCGGAGGGCGCGGTGCGGGAGCTGCTGCACCGTCATCGTCGCCGGTGGAACCGCCCGTCAATTCGGACATGGGATCAAACATACACTGATGGGAAAAGAAGTAGATTGCCCTCTCTGCCGCCGATGCCGTCGCATGCGCCGTGTTTGCACCCGCGTCGTTCACCGCACTCTCAGAGAAGTGGCGGGAAGAGAATAGAGGGTTCCCCCACCGTCTTCCAACTTTTTCCCAGACTTCCCCATGTCGTAAGGTCCCGCTGCTCATTTTTCAGAACAAAATTTTTGTTCAACATTTCCTCTGCATACGGAACGTTCAGCTGCTTGCTGATCTTCTGAGCAGTCACAGGGATGAAGGGCAGGAGCATCAGGGAAATATGACGAAGCTTCTCTGCAATCGATCCGAGAACCTCCATCCTCTCATCCCCCTTCAGCGTCCAGGGCTTTGATTCGTCCATCGAGACATTCCCTTCCATGGCGAGTGCAACAGCCTGCGCAATGAGGGCATCCGACAGAGCGAACGAGTTCATTGCCTGTTCATATGCTTTCCAGTGCTTCTTCACCGCCGCAGACATTTTCGTATCCTCCGGAACAGCAATGGTACTCCCCTCTTTCTTCAGGAGAACCAACACGCGATTGAGCAGGTTGCCGATTTTATTGCTCATCACACCGATGTACGTCTCTTCGATGCGCTTCCAGCTGAAATCACCGTCATTGCCGACGGGAATTTCCTGACTCACATAAAACCGAAGCGGATCCGGATTGCCGGAAAACTTCTCCAGAACTTCCTCCGGTTTCACCACATTGCCGAGGGACTTGCTCATCTTCTGTCCTTCGCTCGTCAGGAACCCGTGAATGAGGAGACGATCCGGTGAACGCACTTCGGCAGCCTTCAGCATTGCCGGCCAGATGAGCGCGTGAAACCTGGCAATGTCTTTCCCGATGACGTGCGTCACTTCGGCAGGCTTCTCCCACCACTGCCTCTGCTCATTCTTCGTAAAATAACCGAGTCCTGAGATGTAATTCGTCAACGCATCGCACCACACATACATGGTCTGCCCCTCGTCATCCGGAACGGGTACGCCCCACGAGAGCGACGACTTTGGACGCGAAAACGATACGTCTTCCAACCCCTGTTCCATGAGCGACGTCGTTTCGTTTTCGCGGAATGCCGGAAGGATTTTGTACTCTTTCTTCAGTAGTTTCTGCAGCCATTTCTGCTCCTTCGACAGCAGAAAAAACCAGTTCTCCTCCTTCACTTCCTGCGGCGCCTTCCTGTGGTTTTCGCACAGTCCGTCAACGAGGTCTCTCTTCGTGAGAAACCTCTCGCAGCCGCTGCAGTAGAGTCCGGTGTACGTCCGCTTCTCCAGAACACCCGCTCTCTGCAGCCGCTTCCAGAGTTCGATGACCGTCGGCCAGTGCTCCTTCTGGTCGCTCGTACGGATGAAGTGGTCGCAGGAAATACAGAGACGATCGTACAGTTCACGGAACAGCGGCACATTGCGGTCCACAAGCTCACGCGGGGTCACCTTCTCCTTGTCCGCCGTCTGCTGGATCTTGATGCCGTGCTCATCGGTACCGATCTGGAAACGCACCTCGTCCCCGCGAAGTCTCATCCAACGGGCGCAGACATCCGCCAGCACCTTCTCCAAAACGTGTCCCATATGCGGAGGCGCGTTTGGGTAGTCGATTGCCGTCGTTATGTACTGACGATGCACGGCTTCAGCATACCAAATCCCCGGATGAACACACGCCGAACACCGCTAAAACGTCATCCGCACAAACCGCTGCCGCCCGTCGTCGATTCAATGAGATTGCAGACCCAGTTCACGAACGCGACACCCGTAACGGCGAGCACCATGCCCACCAGCACAATCTGCAGAATCTTCTTCGCTTCCTCCTTTCCCTGATCATTGCCGAACGAAGACTGCCACTTCACCGCAGCCCAGAGCACACCGATGACGGCGAGACCGCCGACGAACGGAATGACCACCACGTTCACTGCGGCAACCGCGAGGTGCACGATGAAGGCCTGGCCATCGCCGCAGTACGTTCCGAGGGCATTGCAGTACACCGCAAAATACGATGCATCGGCATACGCCGTAACGGGGGTGAGGAGCAGCGCGATGAGGGAAGAGATCTTCATCATGGATGGAAATTAGAAACCGAGATTCAGAACGGCATTCGCCAGCGCATAGGCGAGGTTCATGACAAACGCGCCGGTGATGCTCCACACGAGTCCCTTGCGCAGGGTATCGAGCTCGCCGGACTCTCCGCGGGAAAGAACCATCTTGAATGCGAAGAAGAGCATCGACAGTACGAAGAGAATGTTCATCACGTAGAGGATGGATTCCACCGCCACCCACATGACACCGAGATGCGGCTCATCGTACGGAATGAGAGACGACCGATCGACAACGAACGATACGAGTGCCTGGGATGAGAGCGCGAGTGCGAGCCCGAAGAGAGAGGAGAGAATGGCTGTCTTTCCTTTGGTAGCACGGCCATCGTCACCCAAGTTCACAATGTAGAACACGCCACCGATGACGATGCCGAGGATCGAAAGACCCATGACGATTTCCAGAATCACCGTCGCTATGACCGGAATGTAGCCCACGAGCATGTTGCCGCCCGAGGTACACCCTCCCGGAACCCCAACGCAGGGATCCTGCGCGAAGACAGTTGCCGGAATTGCCGAGAGCAGGAAGAGAAAAAAGCGCATGGGTTACGTGAAGAACGAATCGTTCAAGGTACGGAGAATGAAACCTGCGAAGTTCACGATGATGAGACCGATGATCGCCCAGGTGATGATCTCCTTGCCCTTGCTGTTCAGGCCTCCACTCGGGCCGCCCGAAATCATGATCATGAACGCGCCGATGAGCACCCACAAGACGCAGAAACCCACAGCAATCACGAAGAGAAGACCGGAAATATCTCTGAAGTATTCAACGAACGTCCCCGCTCCCGGCTGAACACCGATCGTGCTGCTGGGTCCGAGCGGCTGAAGAAGCGGAACACAGGTCTGGACTCCGTTCGCAATCTTGCAGTCGTCCTTGCCCGCAGACCCGCCGGTAGTGACCACAGTGCCGCCGCCACCACCACCGAAGTTGCCGCCGCCACCGAAGTTTCCGCCGAGCACCCCACCGATACCCCCTCTGGCACCAAATCCTCCCACTCCACCGGTAGATGCCTGTGTCGCGATACCACCCGGACCACCGCCTTGTCCACCGCCTGGGCCGAATCCCCCACCCCCTGGAGAACCCTGATCACCGCCGAAACCCCCAATGGAAGACGTAGGATTGGAAACAGTACTGAACGA
>Ga0194131_10008611_pt1 | contig 13208 bp, 12 predicted proteins | sample TA2KigO120mmetaG_FD_148631 | JGI IMG/M metagenome (GOLD analysis project Ga0194131, IMG submission 148631) | Freshwater microbial communities from Lake Tanganyika, Tanzania - TA2015053 Kigoma Offshore 120m | ecosystem: Environmental > Aquatic > Freshwater > Lake | place: Tanzania: Lake... | reverse complement strand
AGCAGCTGGCGGAGGTGCACATCGAGCTGGATGCCACCGCGCGCGAGGCGCTCGCGGGCGGGGCCGCCCGCGAGGGGGCGGCCGCCGGGAGCGCCGGCGGCGCCGCCCCCGCGAGCTGACGCATCCGCGGGGACGCGCGCGCACGTACCCGCCTACGTACGCCCGCAGTCGCACCGGCGTGCCGTGTATGATCGAGGCCCCTGCGGTGCGTTGGCCCTCCCACCCGGGCCTGAGCCTGTCGCAGTGAGTGGAGCCGACCGATGAGCGGTACGAACCGCGTACTCGCGATCCTTCTCGGGGTCCTCGCCGTGCTCGTCCTCGCGGTGGGCGGGCTCTCGGCCGTCCTGCTGCTCTCCGGCGGCGAGGACGCGGGCGGCGGCGGCAGCAGCGGCATCACGACCGGCGGCGCGGGCGGCTCCGGCACGAAGGGCGGCCGCGCCGCGCAGGGCCAGCTGCGCCTCCCCTCGAGCGACCCCGTCACGCTCGACCCGCACCTCGCCGGCGACGCGCTCTCCGCCGAGTACATCGTCGAGATCTTCAGCGGGCTCGTGACGATCAACCCGAAGCTCGAGATCGTCCCGGATCTCGCGGAGAGCTTCGACGTCAGCCCGGACGGCAAGCAGTACACGTTCAAGCTGCGCGGCGACATCTTCTTCCACAGCGGCCGCCCCGTGACCGCACAGGACTTCAAGTGGTCGTTCGAGCGCGCCGCCTCGCCCGAGCTCGCCTCCCCGCTCGCCATTTCGTACCTCGGCGACATCATCGGGACGCGCGAGCGCTTCTTCGGCATCGCGAAAAACATCAAGGGCCTCGAGGTGGTCGACGACAAGACGCTGCGCTTCACGCTCGACGCGCCGAAGCCATACTTCCTGGCAAAGCTCACCTACCCGACCGCCTTCGTGGTCGACCGCCAGCAGGTCGAGGCCAACCCGCGCAACTGGACCCGCCAGCCGAACGGCACCGGTCCCTACCGCCTGCGCGAGTGGCGGCTCGGCGAGCGCATCGTGCTCACGGCCAACGACCGCTACCACCTCGGTGCGCCGAAACTGAAGGAGGTCCTCTACCTCCTCGCCGGCGGGTCTGCGCTCACCCGCTTCGAGAACGGCGAGCTGGACGTCGCGCCGATCAGCGTCAACGACATCGACCGCGCGCGTGATCCGAACAGCGCGCTGAACAAGCTCTACTCCACCTGGACCGACTTCTCGATCTTCTACATCGCCTTCAACACGAAGGTGCCGCCGTTCGATGACGTGAACGTGCGCCGCGCGTTCGCGATGGCGATCGACCGCAAGAAGATCGCGCAGGTCACCTTCAACAACATGGTGCTTCCGGCGACCGGCATCCTGCCGCCCGAGTTGCCCGGGTTCACGAAGAACGACAAGACTTACTCGTTCGACCCCGGCCGCGCGCGCACCGCGCTCAAGCAGTCGAAGTACGGCGACCGGCTGCCGCCGGTCGTGCTCACCGAGGTGGGCGGCGGGGCGCAGGCGGGGATCGACACGCAGGCCTTCGTCGAGCAGTGGAAGACCGAGCTCGGGGTGACCGTCGAAATCCGGCAGACGGACTTCGCGACGTTCCTGGCCGACCAGGACGCGGGACGGCTGCAGATGTTCAACGGGGGCTGGATCATGGACTACCCGGACCCTGAGGACATCCTCGACCTGAAGTTCCACTCCGACTCGCGGCTGAACGACGTGAAGTACTCGAACTCCGCGCTGGACCGCCTGCTCGATCAGGCCCGGACGGAGCGGGACGTCGAGAAGCGGCTGCGCCTCTACCAGCAGGCGGAGGAGCTGATCATCAAGGACGCGGCGTGGATCCCGCTCTACTTCCCGCAGCGCCACATCGTGGTGGCCTCGCGCGTGAAGGGGTGGTTCGACCCACCGATGGTGATCCCGCGGCTGCGCTTCGTCGAGGTCGTGCGGTAGCGCGGCGCGTTCCGCTGCGAATCGGGGGCGCGGGGTGACCGGCTACATCATCCGGCGGCTCTTCTGGCTGCCGATCATCCTGCTCGCGGTCTCGTTCCTCTCGTTCGCGATCGCGCGCTTCGGCCCCGGCGACCCGGTGGCGGTGGCCGCCGGGCAGTTCCGAGACCCGGAGGTGCTAGCACGGGTACGCGCGGAGCGCGGGCTCGACGCGTCGCTCCCGGAGCAGTACTGGCGCTGGCTCACGGGCGCCGTGCGGGGCGACTTCGGCGAGTCGTTCCTGCAGCGCGGCTTCACCGTCTCCGAGCTGATCTTCCCGAAGATGTGGGTTTCCGCGCAGCTCGGCTTCGTCGCACTCGTGATCGTGTTCGGGCTCGGCATCCCGCTCGGGCTGATCGCCGCCAAGCTGAACGGCACCTGGCTCGACCCGCTCATCGTGAGCGTGCTGCTGTTCTTCAGAGCAATTCCCGTGCTCGTGCTGATCCCGCCGCTGCTCTGGCTCTTCGCGCTGAAGCTGCGCTGGCTGCCGGTCGGCGGGTGGGACGGGCTGTTCGACGTCTACTGGATCGGCGGGGTGATCGCGATCCCGATCCCCGACCCGCACGTCTACCTGCCGCTCCTCGCGTTCACAATTGGCGGCTTCGCGGGAGTGGCGCGGCTCGTGCGCTTCACCGCGCTCGAGGTGACCCGCGAGGACTACATCCGCACGGCGCGCGCGAAGGGGCTCCCCGAGGGCACCGTGATGATGCGGCACATCCTCCCGAACTCGCTGCTGCCCGTGGTCACCGTGATCGGCTTCGCGCTCGCCGGGATCATCGAGGGGGCGTTCTTCGTCGAGACGCTCCTCGGGATCCCCGGCATCGGCCGCTTCCTCTTCGAGGCGGTGCGCAGCCGCGACTACGACACGATCATGGCGGCGACAGTGATCTTCGCCGGCGTCTTCGTGATCATGAACCTGCTCGTCGAGATCACGTACTCGTTCATCGACCCGCGCGTGCGGCTCGGAGCGTCGCGATGACGACGACGGAGGCGGAGGCGACCCGCGTCACCGAGGCTCCACGCGGCGAGAGCCAGTGGGGGCTGCTCTGGCGGCGCCTGCGCAGGAAGCGGCTCGCGATGATCTCGCTCGTGATCGTCGCGATCATCTACGCGGCCGGGTTGCTCGCGCCGTTCGTGGCGCCGTACTCGTTCACACAACAGAACCTCGACCGCCAGCTCGAGGGACCGAGCCGCGACCACCTGCTCGGGACCGACCGGCTCGGCCGCGACATGCTGAGCCGCGCCATCTACAGCGCGCGGACGACGCTGATCGTGACGACCGCTGTCTTGCTCACCGGCTCGCTCGTGATCGGCAACGCGCTCGGGCTGCTCGCCGGCTACAAGGGCGGCTGGATCGACAACCTGATCATGCGCGTGGGGGAGATCTTCGCGGGGCTGCCGGCGCTCGTGATGCTCATCCTCATCAACACGACGCTCTCGCCGCGGGCGATCCATGCCGTGCGGTGGATCGAGGATCACACCCCGCTCACGGGGCTTGTCTCCTCCGGCCTCCCCTCCTACCTCGTCGTCTTCGGGGCACTCTCGCTCTTCTTCTGGATCGGCACGGCGCGGCTGATCCGCTCGCAGGTGTTGCAGCTGCGAGAGCGCGACTTCATCGCCGCCGCTGAGTCGCTCGGCGCGCGGTCGGGGCGCGTGATCTTCCGCCACCTGCTCCCGAACGTCTCGTTCTTGATCGTGCTCGAGGTTTCCTCGACGCTCGGCGCGATCGCCGGGTCCGAGATCTTCCTCACCTGGTTCGGGGTGGGGGTGCAGCCGCCGACGCCGTCGTTCGGGGCGATGCTCTTCGACGGGTCGGGCGCGCGCACCTTCCAGGCGCACCCGCACCTGCTGCTGGTCCCGGGCGTGATCGTCACGATGCTGCTGTACGCGTTCGTGCTGCTGGGGGACGCGCTCAACGATGCGATCGCGGGTCGCTAGCGCCCGGCCGCATCACGTTCGCGGATCGCGCACCTGTGAGGGATTACCCCGAGAGCGGGGCGCCCGGGGTCGCGTGCTATACTCGCTCTCGCGGCAGGTTCAGAGTGTCGGTGGGGACCGGAGCGCCGACGATGGGCGTGACGGGGTAGAGGGTGCAACACGCGTGGCCATCACCACGGAACGGCTCCCCCGGTCGCGCGTCGCCCTCGAGATCGAGGTCGCCCCGGAGCGCGTCGAAGCCTCGATGAACAAGGCGGCGCGCCGCCTCTCCGAGCGCGTCCGCATCCCCGGCTTCCGCCCCGGCAAGGCCCCCCGCCCCATCGTCGAGCGACACCTCGGCCGCGGCGCCCTGCTGCAGGAGGCGCTCGAAGAGCTCATCCCCGGCATCTACAACGAGGCGCTCGCGTCCGAGCAGATCGACGCCATCGACCAGCCGGAGTTCGACCTCAAGTCGACGGAGCCGCTCGTCGTCTCCGCCACCGTCCCGGTGCGCCCGTCGGTCGACCTCAAGGAGTACGCGGCGCTGCGCGCGCCCGCGCCCGAGACCGCGGTCACCGAGGAGCAGGTCCTCGAGACCCTCACGAGCATCCGCCGCCGCTACGCGACGCTGGAGCCGGTCGACCGCGCGGTCGGCTGGAACGACCGCGTGCGCGCGGACGTCACCGTCTCGGTCGACGGCCAGGCGGAGCCGCACGTCGAGGAGGACGCCGAGTTCTCGCTGCGCGAGGGCGGGATCGTCTCGCTGCCGGGCTTCTCCGAGCGGGTGATCGGCCTCGAGCGCGGCGGCCCGTACCAGATCGAGTTCGCGCTCCCGGAGGACTTCGGCGGCCCCGAGCTCGCCGGCAAGCAGGCCTCCTACACGGTGACCATCCACGAGGTGAAGCAGGAGGTCCTCCCCGAGCTCGACGACGAGTTCGCGCGCTCGCTCGACGAGGGCTTCGAGAGTTTCGCAGGGCTCGAGACGCGCGTGCGCAGCGACCTCGCGGAGGAGCTGGAGCGGCAGGCGCGCGAGCGCTACCACGACGAGATCGTGGACCTGCTCGTCGCGACCGCCACGATGGACTACCCCGACGTGCTCGTGGAGCGGGAGGTGGACCGCCTCATCGACCGCGAGTCGAACCACGCCTCGCACACCCAGGAGGGGCTGCAGCGCTGGCTCGAGACGATCGGGCGCACGCTCGATGACGTGCGGGACGAGCTGCGGGAGGCGGCGGACCTGGCGGTGCGCCGCTCGCTCGTGCTCGCCGAGCTGGTCGACGCGGAGACCCTCGAGGTCACCGACGAGCAGGTCGACGAGGAGATCGGGCGGCTGGTGGAGCAGCTGACGGGACCGGAGGCGGAGGCGTCGCGCGAGAGCGCGGCGCGCCAGCTCGTGGACACCCCCGAGGGGCGGACGTCGATCCGCAACCAGCTGCTGACGCGAGCCGCGATCGAGCGGCTGGAGGAGATCTGCAAGCAGGCGGAGGGCGCGGAGGCCGGCGCCTCCGCGCGGCGCGGTTCGCGCCGCCGCCGCGGGCGCGCCGCCGAGGACGCGGAAGCGGGCGAGTCCGAGGCCCCGGAGGTCACCAGCGATGATGCACCGGCCGCCGAGGCGCAGACCGCGCCCGGCACGGCCGACGGCTCATGAGCGACGAGCAGGCAGCAGCGAGCAACCCCCGAGCAGCTGGAAACGGGTTCCCAGTGACGCACCGTCCGATTCGCCCTGACGACTTCTCGCCCGGCTTCTTCACGCCGCGCAACATCATTCCGATGGTGGTAGAGGCGGGTCCCCGCGGTGAGCGGGCGTACGACATCTACTCCCTGCTGCTGAAGGAGCGGGTGGTCTTCCTGGGCACGCCCATCGACGACCAGGTAGCGAACTCCATCGTCGCGCAGCTCCTCTTCCTCGATCGCGAGGACCCGGAGCGCGACATCTCGCTCTACATCAACTCGCCGGGGGGCCTCATCTACGCGGGGCTGGCCATCTACGACACGATGAACCTGGTCCGCGCCGATGTGTCCACCATCGCGGTGGGGGTGACAGCGTCGATGGGGACCGTCCTGCTCGCGGCCGGTCACAAGGGGAAACGCTACGCGCTCCCGAACGCCACGGTGCACATGCACCAGGCGATCGGCGGCGGCAGCGGCCAGGCCGCGGACGTCGAGATCCAGGCGCGCGAGCTGATCCGCAACAACGAGAAGATCCGCAAGATCCTCGCGGACGCCACCGGGCAGCCGATGGAGCGCATCAAACAGGACACGGACCGCGACATCTACCTGACGGCCGAGGACGCCCGCACGTACGGGCTCGTCGACGAGATCCTGGCTAAGCCGGCCTGAGCGGTAGCCCGGGCAGGATCGCGGGGACGGGAGAGACGGGGATTCGATGGCGAGCGGGACGACGCGCGGCAGCCGGGTCCAGTACAACTGCTCCTTCTGCGGGAAGAACCAGGACCAGGTCAAGCGCCTGATCGCTGGCCCCGGGGCTGTCTACATCTGCGACGAGTGTGTCGAGCTCTGCCAGGAGATCATCAACGAGGAGACCCAGTCCGGCGGGAAGTCATCCGGGAAGTCGTCCTCGGGGAGCATGCGCACGCCGCACGAGCTGGTACGCCTGCTCGACGAGTACATCGTCGGCCAGGAGCACACCAAGCGCGTCCTCTCGGTCGCCGTCTACAACCACTACAAGCGCATCGAGGCACCGGTCCAGGCCGACGTCGAGCTCGAGAAGTCGAACATCCTGCTGATCGGCCCCACGGGGACCGGCAAGACGGAGTTCGCGCGCACGCTCGCCCGCATCCTGGACGTGCCGTTCTCGATCGCGGACGCTACGGCGCTCACCGAGGCCGGCTACGTCGGCGAGGACGTCGAGAACATCCTGCTGCACCTGATCCAGGCGGCGGACTTCGACATCCAGAAGGCCGAGCGCGGCATCGTCTACATCGACGAGATCGACAAGATCGCGCGCAAGAGCGACAACCCGTCGATCACGCGTGACGTCTCCGGCGAGGGCGTGCAGCAGGCGCTCCTCAAGATCATCGAGGGCTCGGTGGCGAGCGTGCCTCCGCAGGGCGGCCGCAAGCACCCCCATCAGGATTTCATCCAGATCGACACCTCGAACATCCTGTTCATCTGCGGTGGGGCGTTCGAGGGGCTGGAGCGGATCGTGGCGCGCCGTACCGGGCGCGGCATCCGCACGCTCGGCTTCAAGTCGGACCCGCGCTCGCGCGCCGAGATCGAGATCGAGAAGGCGCACATCCTGCGCGACGTCTCGCACGACGACCTGCTGCAGTTCGGGCTGATCCCGGAGTTCGTCGGCCGCCTCCCGGTCGTCTCGACGCTCGACCCGCTCGACGCGGAGATGATGGTCGCAATCCTCACGCAGCCGAAGAACGCGATCGCGCGGCAGTTCCAGCGTCTCTTTTCGATCGACGACGTGGAGCTCGTCTTCACCGACGACGCGCTGCGCGCGATCGCGGAGGAGGCGATCGGCCAGAAGACCGGCGCGCGCGGGCTCCGCACGGTCGTCGAGGATCTGCTGCTCGACGTGATGTACGAGACGCCGTCGCGCAACGATGTGCGGAAGTGCGTCGTCACGGGCGAGTCCGTGAAGCAGCGCCGCCGCCCGCTCCTGATCACGGAGTCCGGCCAGGTGCTGAACGGCGAGCCCGAAGAGGTCCCCGAGTCGGCCTAGCCGCCGCGCGCGTCCCCGCCTGCGCTAGCCCGGATATCGCCAGAGCGCGTGCTCGGGCGGCTCGTCGCTGAGCCGGAACAGCGGAAGCGCGAGCCCGTCCCCGAGGTCGGCGAACGCGACCTCCACGCGGGCCCCGATCGCCACGCGCTCCTCGTGCTCCGGCCGCCCCTCGGCGTCGACCAGCGTCGCGATCACGCGCAGGGCGTAGTCGGGCGCGGGGACGGCGCGCTGCTCGTCGAGCTCGACGAGCACGATCGGGTACGGGACGCGGTCGCGGTACGCCGGGTGGATCGGGTGGGTGACGATCTCGTACGAGTAGATCGTCCCCTTGCCGGAGACGGGGGCCCAGTCGAAGTCCAGGCAGGTGCAGTGCTCGCACGCGGTGCCCGGCGGGTACTGCAGGAGCCCGCAGTCGCGGCAGCGCTGCAGCGTCAGCCGGTGCGTGCCGGCGTGCTGCAGGTAGGCGAGCATCGTGGGGTCGTTCTCGGGGACGTGCACCCGCACGCCCAGGTACTCGGCCATCGCGCGCCTCCTACTTCCGCAGGATCAGGGCCGAGCCGGTGGCGGGGCTCGCCCAGCCCAGGTTCATCGTGATCTCGGGGTCGCGCACCTGGCGGCAGCCGCGCTCGCTGTAGTCGTAGGTATGCTCCCCCTGCTGCCAGCTCGGACAGTAGTCGTCGACGAGCCCGCGGAGCTGGCGCACGTTCTCGATCACCATGTTCATCCCGTGCGAGTAGACCTCGCAGAGGTGACCCCCACTCGGGTTGTTCGGGCGCGCGCCCCCGAGCTCGATGATCCCGCTCGAGACGTACTCGCCGCCCTCACCGACCTTGCAGAAGCCGTAGGCCTCGAGCTGGAAGAGCGTCGTGAACGTGAAGGCGTCGTACGAGCCGGTGATGTCGATGTCCTCCGGGCCGACGCCTGCGTTCGCGAAGACGATCGGGCCGCCGTACTGGCCGGCGTGCAGCGAGATCGGCGCGTACGACCAGTGGTAGTTGCCCTTGCGCTTCGTGGTGCGCCCGGCGACGCCCATGATGTGGATGGGATGCTGCTTGAGGTCGCGCGCGCGCTCGATGCTCGTCACGATGACCGCGGTGCCGTTGTCCGTCTCGACGCAGCAGTCGAGCAGGTGCAGCGGCTTCGTGATCCAGCGGGAGCTCAGCACGTCGTCGACGGTGACGCGCTCCTTGTAGAAGGCCTTGGGGTTGTTCGAGGCGTGCTTGCTGTGCGCGACCTTGACGTGGGCGACCTGCTCGCTCGTCGTGCCGTGCTCGTACATGTGGCGCATGAACGCGGGGGCGAACGACTGCGCGGCCGAGGTCATCCCGTAGATGGCCTGCGGGATCGAGCCGCCCGTGTAGACGGGCGCCTGGCGGCCGGTGCCGCCGATGCGCGCCTGCGTGTAGCCGTTCATCGCGCGGAAGACCGCCACCGTGCGGCACATGCCCGCCTCGATCGCGCCGATCGCCAGCCCGATGAGCGCCTCCGTGCTGGAGCCGCCGCCGGAGCAGTCCATGTAGAAGTTCAGCCTGATGCCGAGGTCGCCGGCGATCGTGGGGGAGTCCGTGGAGTCGTTCCCGTGGTACGAGAGCATCCCGTCGACGTCCGCGGGGGTGAGCCCGGCGTCGCGCATGGCGTTGCGGATGGCCTCCACCCCGAGTGCCCTCGTGGTGCGTCCGGAGTTGCGCGAGAACTCCGTCTCGCCGATCCCGACGATGGCGTAGCGGTCTCGTAGCGCGTTCACCAACCCGCACCCCCTCTCAGTGCTGGCGCATTGTAGGGCGGACCAGTGCGCGTAACGCGCGCCGGGCCTACGTTTCGCGCGTGGACGCGCCGACGGTCACCCTCTTCGCGGCCGGGCTCGTGCTGCTCGTGCTCGGGGCGGAGTCGCTCGTGCGCGGAGCCTCGCGGCTCGCCGCCTCGCTGGGGATCTCTGCGCTCGTCATCGGGCTCACCGTGGTCGCGTTCGGCACGAGCGCGCCGGAGCTCGCAGTGAGCGTCTCCTCGACGTTCCAGGGCAACGCCGACGTGGCCCTCGGCAACGTCGTCGGCAGCAACATCTTCAACGTGCTGCTGATCCTCGGCCTCTCGGCTGCGGTTGCCCCGTTGGGCGTATCTCAGCGGCTCGTCCGGCTCGACGTGCCGCTGATGATCGGCGTCTCGATCGTGCTGCTGCTGATGGCGCTCGACCGCTCGATCGGCCGCGTCGACGGGGCGCTGCTCTTCGCGGGGGGCCTCGCGTACACGGGCTGGGCGATCCGCCAGAGCCGCCGCGAAGGCCGCGCCGTCGCCGAGGAATACACGCAGGAGTTCGGCGAGCGGGACACGACCCTGCGGCGCGTCGCCTTCGACGTCTTCCGTGTGTTGCTCGGGCTCGCGCTGCTGGTGCTCGGCGCGCGCTGGTTCGTCGACGGCGCCGTCGAGTTCGCGGAGGCGCTCGGCATGAGCGACCTCGTGATCGGGCTGACGCTGGTCGCCGCCGGGACGTCGATGCCCGAGCTCGCGACCTCGGTGGTGGCGAGCCTCCGCGGCGAGCGCGACATCGCGGTCGGCAACGTGGTCGGCAGCAACCTCTTCAACATCCTGGCGGTCCTGGGGCTCTCCGGGCTCGTCGCGCCGGACGGCGTCGCCGTCGCGGCCGGGGCGCTGCGGGTCGACATCCCCGTGATGACGGCGGTCGCGATCGCGTGCCTCCCGATCTTCTTCACCGGCCGGCTGATCGCGCGCTGGGAAGGATTCCTCTTCATCGCGATGTACGCCGGGTACGTGCTGTACCTCTACCTGGACGCGACCGAGCGCGGGGCGGTGGGGCCCTTCGCCGTGGTGACGCTCGGCTTCGTGCTCCCGATCGTCGCGCTGACGCTCGGCTACCTCGCGCTGCGGGCGCTGCGCGCGGAGCGCCGCGCCGCGGGGGCGTGCGAAGCCGGCGGGGCCGGGAGCGGGTAGCGGCCGGCGATCGCTCAGCGCCCCGGGTGCGCGGCCAGCTTCACCCGCTCCAGCACCGCCGGGTTCACGACGCTGCGCGGCAGGTACCCCCGCAGCACGTCCGCTGCGGCCTCACCGACGCGCGTCTGCAACAGCGGCGCGGAGCGGTCGGAGTAGTACGCCGAGTGCGGCGTCGCGATCACGTTGTCGAGCGTGAGCAGCGGGTGGTCGGCCCGCACCGGCTCGGGGTCCCAGACGTCGACGCCGGCCCCGGCGATGCGCCCGTCGCGCAGCGCCTCGAAGAGCGCGCGCTCCTCGACCACCCCGCCGCGACAGGTCGTGACCAGGTACGCGGTGGGCTTCATCAGCGCGAGCTGGGCGGCGCCGATGAGCCCGCGCGTCTCCACGTTGAGCGGTGTGTGTACCGAGACGTAATCCGAGGTCCGCATGACCTCCTCGAGGCTCGTGAGCCGCACCCCCGCGCGCTCGGCGATGGCCGGGTCGACGTATGGGTCGTTCGCGATCACCTGCAGGCCGAAGCCGCGGGCCCGCTCGGCGACCGCGCGCGCGATCTTGCCGAACGCGACCAGCCCGAGCGTCTCGCCCCGCAGCGGGCCCGTCGGCGGGAGCGGGGCGCGCTCGCCGCGGCGCACGGCCCGGTCGTGCAGGGTCAGCTTCCGGTTCAGCGCGATCAGGAGCGCGAACGCGTGCGTCGCCACCTCGTCGATGCAGTAGTCGTTGACGTTGCACACGACGACCCCGCGCGCGGTGGCGGCGTCCAGGTCGATGTTGTCGAACCCGACGCCGTAGCGGACCGCCACCTTCACGTCGGGGCAGCCGGCGAGCACCTTCTCCCCGACGGGGTAGCCCGTGCAGAGGATCGCATCCGCGCCCCGCGCGAACTCGATCACCTCGTCGTCGCTCCGGCAGAGCCGTGCGATCAGCTCGGCATCCGCCGTGGCGAGCGCCTCTCGCTCACGCGGGAGGTCTGTCGTCCGGGCGTCGATGTGCGCGACGGTGAAGCGAGCCATCTCGAACCCTCTCTTCCCTACGGTCCAAGGCTCGGGCGCGCGCCGGCAGGGCTCGACGCCCGTTCACGCAGGAGCAGCGCGAGCGGCAGCGCGAGCGACACCCCGACCGTCGCCAGTGCGACGAGCGGCGTCCACTATGCGCGGCCCAGGTGCGTGCGGTCCACCACAACCCAGGCCGCGACAACGCCCGCCGACACGAGCACGTCGATTGAGAAGAACGCCGCGACCCGGTCGGCGAACATCGCGGTCACGAACGCGTCGGGCGCGACGCCGTGCTGCGCCAGCCAGGGGACGACCGCCGTGTACGGCATGACCACTCCGACCACGCCGCATGCGGCCCACAGCCAGGCGCGGCTGTTCATCGGACGTGCGCGGGGACTCGGCCGGCGATCGTGGCTGCCGGTCAGGCGAGCCGTCGAAGCTTCTTCAGGCTCTTGAGTTCGCGCGGCGGGTCCATGCGGCCTCCGCGGATCGTGAACGACACCTCGCCGACGTACACGTCGCCGTGCGAGTCCACCGCGATTCCGTGCGGCGCGATGAAGTGCCCCGGCGCCTCGCCCTCCTTGGCGTCGCCGAAGCGCGCGAGCAGCCTCCCCTCGGGGCTCAGCACGCTCACGCGGTGTCCCTGATTCGGCGCCCCCTCCATCAGGCCGACGGCGTTCAGCTCGCCCACGTAGACGTTCCCGTCCGGGCCGACCGTGAGCGCACAGGGGCGGTGGATGTTGTTCCACACCGCGAGCGCCTTCCCGTCGGTATCGAAGACCTGGACGCGGTGCGCCTCCCGGTCCGCCACGTAGATGCGGTCCTGCGCGTCGATCCCGATGTTGTGCGGGACCATGAAGTGGCCGGGGTCGATCCCCGGCTCGCCCCAGGAGCAAACGAGCTTCCCGTCCGGTGTGTATTTGTGGACGCGTGCGTTCCCGTAGCCGTCGCTCACGTACAGCGACCCGTCGCGTCGCGAGATCGCCACGTCGGTGGGGCGGTTGAACGGCAGCCCGCTGAAGCGGGGCGAGGACTGCCCCGGCGTGCCGATCGTCATCAGCAGCGCGCCCTCGGGCGACCACTTCGTGACGGTGTGGGCGCCGTCGTCGACGCAGAAGACGGAACCGTCGGGTGCGATCGTGACGGCGTGCGTGCGCGCGGTGAAGGTGCCCTCGCCGAAGGTGCGCAGGAACCGGCCGTCGCGGTCGAGCACGATGAGCGGGTTCTTCGTGTTGCGGGTGAGCAGGTAGACGCGGTCCTCGGCGTCGACGGCGACGCCGGGGGTCTCGTGCAGGGTCATCCCCGCCGGGAGCTGCTCCCACGTGGCGAGCGCGTCGTAGACGAACGCCCCGCTGCCGATCTTCACCATCGCATCCCCCTCCCGCTCTCGCCGCCGGCTGCCGGCTGCCGGCTCGTCGGCATACTACGGCGGCGTGGCGGGAACGGGACGGCTGGTCGCGAGACGGCGCGCGCCCGACGCCGGGCCGCGCTCCGCGTGGGGCCGCGAGGGCGGCCGGTGCTATCCTCGCGGGCCATGACGACTCCCCGCACCCGACGCGCCGCGCCGCGCCGCCGCCTCGACCAGTTGCTCGTCGACCGCGGCCTCGCGCCGAGCCGCGAGCGTGCCCGCGCGCTCATCCTCGCGCGGGAGGTGGTCGTCGATGGAGCGCTCGCGCGCCGCGCCGCCGCGCCGGT
>Ga0194131_10008605_pt1 | contig 13212 bp, 10 predicted proteins | sample TA2KigO120mmetaG_FD_148631 | JGI IMG/M metagenome (GOLD analysis project Ga0194131, IMG submission 148631) | Freshwater microbial communities from Lake Tanganyika, Tanzania - TA2015053 Kigoma Offshore 120m | ecosystem: Environmental > Aquatic > Freshwater > Lake | place: Tanzania: Lake... | reverse complement strand
ACGGGTGCGTGAGGCAGGCCCAGCCCACGGTCTCGAAGCTGCCGCAGGAGGTGGCGAGCTCGCTGGCGAACTCGGGCGGTTGCGAGATCGGCTGCCAGAACGGAGGCCGCGCGGGGTCGATCTCGATCGTGTTGAGGTACAGCTCGAACTGGCCTTCGGAGTACTTGACCAGCTTGGCGCGCGTGAGCGCGTGCACCTTGAGCAGCGGGTTGAGCTCGAAGGTCAGGTGGTACCACTCCGACCAGCCGCCTTCGGCGAGCACCTGCGCCTGCGCGCCGATCACGACTTCGGCCTTGCCGTCGGCGAGGCGCCGCACGCGCAGGGGCAGCGTCACCGGCGTCTTGAGCGCGGTCTCGAGGGCCTGCGCGCGGTCCTCGAGCTCCATGCTCTTCTTGAACGGCATGTTGGGCTGCTCGTCGCGCACGCGCGCGATCTCGGCGAGCTCCTCCTGCTGTTCCTTGACGGCCCAGAAGTTCATCGGACCGTAGACCACCGACTCGACGATGCCGTCGACCTCGTCGACGCGCAGCTTGTAGCCACCCGAGCCCGTGTCGACGCCCGCGTCGAGCAGCGTGCGCCCGAAGAACAGCTCGTCGCTCGTGTAGACCGTGAAGTTCATGTAGCTGCCGCGCGCGTCGGGCACGCCGAGCCCGCACAGCACCTTGGCGCCCGAGACCGGCTCGCGGTCCCACACCTGCTGGCCGTCGATCACGCGCGCGCTCACGCCGGCCTTGGCCGCGAGCTCCCAAAACGGCGCGGCCTCGAGCGGGTTCTTCACCACCGGGATCGTCGCCGGCAGATAGCCGCGCAGGGTGTAGCCGCCCCAGGCGCCGACCGCGCCGAGCAGGCCCGAGAGCACCAGCGTCGGACCGCGGCGCAGGCGCAGCAGCGCTCCGAACACGAGCACGAACAGGAGGAAGCCGCCGCCGCCGACCGCGGCCGCGAACGCGAGCGGGCTCCAGGTCGGGATCGGCGCGGGGAGCTGCTCGATCGGCACCTGCACGCCATCGAGCGCGAAGCCCTTGGTCGGGCTGGGAGCGAGCTTGCCCTTGTAGGGATTGTCGCCGCTCGAAGAGGTCGGCGAGAACGAGCGCACCACGAAGCCGGGGATGGCGGTCTCACCCGGGTTGCGGCCGGAGTTGAGCGAGGCCCACGCCACCGGCGACTCGGCCGGGTCGGTGGTGCCAAGCGGCGCGAAGGTGCCTTCGGCGGCGAGCCGCGCGAGGTTCGGCAGCTCGCCCTTGCGCATCATCTCGGCCACGGTGCGGCCGTCGGCGCCGTCGAAGCCGAGCACGATCACGCGGCCGTCTTGGGCCACGGGCTCGGCGGAGGGAGCGAGGACGGCGAGGGCGAGGCTGAAGGCGAATTGGAGCATGGTCAGTGGAGGACTCCGCTGGCGCGGCGGCCTTTGCCGGTGCGAGTCGGCGCGGCTAGGATCCGCGGCCTGCAGCACGGGCGTCACGCCCGCCGCAAGCACGGAATGATCAAGGATTTGGGATCGATCCCTCGGCAGGGTAGGGGCCAGCGTGGAGCGAAGTCAACGCGCGCGGGAGCCGCGCGCGCCGCCCTCGCCAGCTGGCTCTTGGTACTGCTCGGGGCGCTGCTCGTCGGCTGGTTCGCGCTTGTTCCTGTAGAGACCGAGGTCGCCCCCGCGGCGCTCCCTCCCACCCCTGAGGCCACCCCGGCCCTCGAAAATCCCGAGGCCACGCGCGTCGCGAGCGGCTTGGGAGTCGAGGGCCCGCGCCCGCTGCCCGCCTACCCCAAGGAGCTGGCGGACCCCACGCGCTTCGTGGGATTCGGTCGGATCGAGGCGCACCTCTCCGCGCCCAGCGGAATCACGCCTCCGACGCACTGGACGCTGGTGCTCGAGCCCGCCCCCTTCAAGATCGGCGCCGAGCACGCGCGCGCGCGGCGCATCGAGGTCAGGGGCGGGCTGTCGCTCGTCGCGGACGATGTCGCGCTCGGCAGCTACACCGCCCGCGCCGAGGCCGGCGACTTCGAGTGCAAGCCCATCGACTTGGAGCTGCGCAAGCCCGAGCTCATCGACATCGTCTTCCCGCTCGAGCTCTACGAGCGCGGCACGCTCACCGGCCGCATCGTCGACGACCTCGGGCTCCCCGTGCGAGGCATGCCGGTGTTCGCGCTGTCGCGCGCCGGCAAGGCGGAGCGCGAGACCCGCACGGGCCCCGACGGCGTGTATGCCTTCGAGCGCCTGCCCGACGGCGACTGGCGCATCCGCGTCGCGACGCGCGAGCAGCCGCTCGTTTCCGCGGAGGACGTGACATTTGCGGCGCCGTCGCTGCACCTGCGCGATTTCAGGGTTCCGCGCGTCGGCTCGATCCAAGTGCAGGTCGTCGACGAGCTCGGTGTCGGGCTCGTCGGCACGCTGGTCGAGGCGCTCGGCTCGCGCGCCGGCCCCCTCTCGGTCACCACCGGCCCCGACGGCTTCGCCGAGCTGGGGCCCGCGATCGCGGGCGAAGTGCGGCTGTTCGCGACCGACGCGCGCGCGGGGCAGGCCGAGACGCGGCTGACCTTCGACCCGACCGCGGACAACCCGACCCCCATCCAACTTCGGCTGCGCCCCTAGGCGCTGCGCCCCCGCACCCCGGTCGAGCTGTTAGAAAACATGCCCTCCCAACCGCTCGTCGACCTCTCGACCCTCGACCTCTCGCGCGTGCTGGTCGGACCCGACGAGGTGCGCCAGTTGTGCCCGCAACGCAAGCGCTTCGCGCTGCTCGATTCGGTCTTGCACATCTCGGAGGACCGCTCGCTGGTCGTGGGCTGCAAGCACCTCACGGGCGACGATTGGTGGGCCGCCGATCACATCCCCGGCCGTCCGATCTTTCCGGGCGTGCTGCAGCTCGAGGCCGCGGCCCAGCTCGCCGCGTGGCACTTCCTCTCCTTTCACGCCGTCGACAAGAGCCAGTTCGTCGGTTTCGGCGGCCTGAACGAGACGCGCTTCCGCGGCATCGTGACGCCGCCCGCGTGCCTCCTGCTCGTCGCCAAGCCCGTGCGCGTGCGCAGCACGATGTTCACCTACGCGGCGCAAGCGTTCGTCGAGGGCAAGCTCGTGATGGAGACCGAGATCCTCGGCGTGAGCGTGTGAGCGCGCGCCCGGTGGCGGGCGGAACAGGGCCGCGCGCGGTGCTAGATTGAGCGCGCCATGAGACGCTTCGCCGCGCTGCTCGCCTGCGTCACGCTCGCCGCCTGCGGAGCGTCCGAGGCTTTGCCGCCGCAGCATGTGCTGCTCGTCGTGGTCGACACGCTGCGCGCCGACCACCTCTCGTGCATGGGCTATCCGCGCCCGACTTCGCCGCGCATCGACGCGCTCGCAGCGCGCGGAACGCTGTTCGAGAACGCGGTCTCGCAGGCGTCCTTCACGAGCCCCTCGATGGTCTCGCTGATGACCGGTCGCTACATCGCCAAGGAACGCCTCGACATTCCCGCCGAGCTGCCGACGCTCGCCGAGAGCTTCGAGCAGGCGGGCTTCGCGACGGCGGGTTTTCGCTCCAACCCGATCCTCAAGCCCGAGTACGGCTTCGAGCGCGGCTTCTCGCGCTACCTCACGATCGACGAGTACGGCAGCGACGCGGACATCGCGGCCTGGCTCGAGTCCGCCCAGGGGCAACGCAGCTTCACCTACATCCACATCACCGAGCCCCACGATCCCTACCTGCCGCCCGAGGGCCGGCGCGCGTGGCGCGAGCGCAAGGACCTCTTGCCCGGCGACCGCGCCGAGTACCTGCCGCGCGTGGCCGCCGAGCTCGGCCTCGCGGACCCACAGCGCGGCATCGAGCGCATCAAGGAGGAGATCGGCGGCTACGACGACGATGTGCGCTACGCGGACGGGCGCGTCGGCCACTTCCTCGACCTGTTCGAGCGCGCGGGGCTGATGTCGACGGGGCTCGTCGTGCTCGCAGCGGACCACGGCGAGGGCCTGTGGGAAAAGGTGGCCTTGATGAACGGGCAGCGCGGCGCGGCGCTGCGCCGCGGCGAAACGCCCGATCTCCTGAACACACTGATGCCCACCCACGGCAATCAGGTCCACCGCGAGCTCGTGCATGTGCCGCTGATCCTCGCGGGCGCGAGCGTGCCGTCGGGCCAGCGCGTGCAGGCGCCGGTCGAAAACGTCGACCTTTTTCCGACGCTGCTCGAGCTGTGCGATCTGCCGACTCCGGGCGGACTGCAGGGCGAGAGCCTGCTGCGCCAGCTCGACGGCTCGAAGGTCCGCAAGCAGTGCGCCTTCAGCTTCACGCGCTTCAACACGACCGTGATCAGCCCCGACGGCTGGTCGCTGATCCTGCCGACCGCGGAAGGCGAGTGCGGGGAGCAGCTCGCGCTCGAGCTCTTCGACCTGCGCACCGACCCGCACCAGCGCCGCAACATCGCCGCAGCGCACCCCGATGTCGTCGAGCGCCTGCGCAAGCTCGCCCAAGAGCGCCTAGAGATCGGCATCCACGGCACGATGAAGGTCGACGACGGCGGGCTCGCGGCGCTCTCTGGTCTGGGCTACCTCGACCAGGTGCAGCGCGAGAACGACCGGCGCGAGATCGAGGCGCTCCCGAGCAACGAAATCCTCGCCCGCGTGCTCAACATGGGCAGTCCCTGCGCCCGCCGCCTGCTCGCCGCCGAGATCCTCGCCGCTCGCGAGCTCGCGCCCCCCGAGCTCGAGTTGCTGCGCAAGCACCGCGGCTTCGAGACCTCGCGCGCCGTGAACGAGCTGCTCGACCGCGCGCTCGCGCGCTAGGTGCGCCGCGGGCAGAGCCCGGCGAGGCTCGCCATCAGGACGATCGGCACGAGCTCGCCCCAGATACGCAGCTCGCTCCACACGCCGGCGAAGAACATGCCCAGCGCGAAGACGGGCGCGACCCACACGACATCGCGCAGCCACGCGGGCTCGATGCGCCGGCGCACGAAGGGCAGCACCAGCCACAGTCCGCCGAAAGCGAGCAGGTACCAGCGCCACATCAGCGGATCCTGCAGCGACTCCCAGTTCTCGAGCCAGGCCGACTGGTAGACATCGCCCGGCTGGCGGCGGTAGAGCGAGCGCAGCCACCACTTGATCCCGAGCCACAGCGCGAGCTGCGCGGCGCAGTGCGCGACGAGGCGCAGCTTCGGTTCGCTGCGCCAGCCCGTGAAGAGCAGCGCGAAGGTGAGGAAGCAGGTCGTCTCGCGATTGAATGTGCCGAGCGCGAAGAGCGCGTAGAACGCAGTCCAACGCCGCTCGAAGAGCAGCACGAGCCCCCACGCGAACACCGCCACCGCGGCCATGTCCCACGCGTACCAGAACGGATACTCGCGCGAGGCGACGTAGTGGATCGCGAGCAGCGGGAACAGTCCCCACGCGCTCACATGCACCATCCAGCGCCGCTCGAAGAGCGCGCTCGCGAGCCGCCCCGTCGCGACGAACGCCGCGAACGCGAACAGCGTGTCGAGCACATGGAACACGGCGCGCGGCTGCGAGCCGACGAACAAGTGCTCGCACAAGAAGCGCACGAGACGCGGCACGAGCACCCGATGCGCGAACGGCTCCGCCGCGCCGCGCGGATCGATGCCCGCCACATTCTCGAGCGCGCCCGGCAGGTACACCTCGTTGAGCGCGATGCGCGCCCACGAGAGCAAACCTGCGAGCACGAGCGCGCCGGCGAGCGCGGCGGGCGCGAGCGCGAGCGGCAGACCGCGACGCTCTTTCGCTGGCGCGTTCACTGGTCGAGGAAGGCACCGAACGCGGGTGCGGGCCGCGGACTGGGACGCTCGTCGCCTTCGGTCCCGAGGATCGCGAGCACATCGAGCTCGGCGCATTCGCACGGCGCGCCGGCGAGCTCCGCGATCGAAGGTCGCGTCATGCCGCCCTCGCCGCTGATCGCTTCCTTGACATATGTGCCGTGCTGGGCGCGGATCACCAGCTCGATCTGCGACGCTCCGTCCTCCGCCGCCGGCGCGAGTTCGGCCTTCACGATCTCGATCCAGCGCTCGCGGTCGAGATCCGCGCGGCGGTGCGCCACGCGCTCGGGCGTCTTCTGCACGATGTCGCGCCGCGGCCCGACGAGCGCCGCGATGCGCGCGGGGTCGAGCGGCGCGCTCGCCTTCACGAGCGCGCGGTACTCCTTGGCGTGCTTCTCCTCCTTGAGTTGCGCCACACGCGTCTTCTCGGTCCAGTGCAGCCCGAGCACCTCGAGGCGCCCCTCGTTGCGGCGGTTGATCTCGGCCTCGCAGGCCGCGAGGTCGACATCGTAGCACTTGGGTCCGAGCATCTCGACCACGAACGGCCGTCCCTCACCGAGCATGCGCACATTGACATCCTCGCGCCCGGCGCCGTGGAACTTGTTCTTGCGCGTCTTGAAGGCTGCGCCGAGCACCCAGCCGACGAGCTCCTGCACGGAGTCGCGCGTCAGCTTGCCGAACCCCTCGCAGCGCACGCAGCCGCGGCGGCGGCGCGGATGGCCCTTGCAGTCGGGGCAGAAGAAGACCGTCTGCGGCAGGTCGCGGGAGAGCTTGCGGTAGCGCCCCTCGACGAACACCTTGGACTTCGGCAGCGACGCGCCAACACCGGCGAACTGGCTCATCTGGAACCTCTCGTGCGGGCTTGCGGCGACCGCCAGCGCGGTCCCCGGAACGACTCGGACGTTCAGCGCGGGAGAGGCTAGCGAACGACCACGCGAGCCGCCAAGCGCGCCCGCGCAATTGCCCGTACCCCGGCCCCGTAGTACGGTTCCCCGCGGCCCTGTCGCGGGCTCGAACCGTACGGCCCCATCGCCACGCCATGTCCCCCGCTGCGAGCTCCAAGAGTGCCCCGTCGGTGATCGTCACCCTGCCGACATGGAACGAGAGCTTGAATGTGCTGCCGCTCGCGCGCGCGCTGCTCGACCTCGGCCCGAACTACGCGGTGCTCGTGATCGACGACAACTCGCCCGACGGCACCTGGAAGCTCGTGGCCGAGGCCGCGGCGAGCGAGCCGCGGCTGCAGCTCCTGCACCGCACGAGCGACAAGGGCCGCGGCGCCGCGGGCCGCGCCGGATTCGTGCGCGCACTCGAGCTGGGCGCCGACATCGTGGTCGAGATGGACGCGGACTTCTCCCACCAGCCGCGCTTCGTGCCCGCGCTGGTCGCGCGCCTCGACGAGCCGGGTCGCGAAGTCGGGCTCGCGCTCGGCTCGCGCGCCGTCTCGGGCGGCAGCGACGACGACCGCGGCGGAGTGCGGCGCCTGATCACGCTGTGCGCGAACCTCTACATCCGCGTGCTGCTCGGCGTGCCGGTCCAAGACTGCAACTCGGGCTTCCGCTGCTGGCGCCGCTCGACGCTCGAGCGCATCCGCGTGCAGGACACCTTCTCGAAGGGCCCGGCGATCGTGCAGGAGCTCCTGTTCAAGACGGCGCGCGCGAGGATCGGCATCGCGGAGGTCGGGATCGAGTTCATCGAGCGCCAGCGCGGCGAGTCGACGCTGACCTGGCGCATTCTGATCAAGGGCTACACGACCGTGCTGCGGCTGCGCTGGATGGCGCTCCGCGGAAAGCTCTAGGCGATGGAGAGGTCGCGGCAAGGCTGGCTCGGGCTCGCGCTGGCGCTCGCCGTCTACGCGGCGCTGCGCGCGCTGCTGCTCGGCACGAACTTCGACGAGTTCGCGATGCCGCAGTTCGAGCAGTTCCCGATGGGCACGCTGCCGCTGCTCGCGGGCGTCGAAGGCGGGCTGCCCGTGTCGCGCGTGTACGACAACTCCGCGGGGCAGCTCCTGACCGGCTGGCTCGCGGTGCCGAGCTACGCGCTGTTCGGCGAGACCTACCTCGCGCTCAAGCTCGTGCCGCTGTTCCTCGGCGCGCTCGCGCTCGTGTTCCTGTGGCTCGCGGTGCGCGAGAGCGCGGGCGAGCGCGCCGCGCTGCTCGCCGCGCTCGTCTTCGCGCTCGGACCGACGACGCTCGTCAAGTACTCGACCTTCGCCTCGGGCAACCACTTCGAGACGCTGGCGTTCAACGCGCTCGCACTGTGGTGCACGCTGCGCATGCATCGCTCGGGCGTGGTGCCGCTGCGCCTGCTCGCCACGGGTTTCACATGGGGTTTCGCAGCCTTCGTGTTCCTCGGAGCGCTCTCGACGGTGCTGCTGCTCGCACTGCTCCACCTCGGCCTGCGCGGCCCGCGCGCGACGCTGCGCGATCTCGCTTGGCTCGGCCCAGGCTTCGCGCTCGGCATCGCGCCGCTCTTCGCGCTCAACGCTTGGACGGGTTGGCGCGGCTTCGAGTTCCTGCACAACAAGTTCACCAAGGAAGGCACGGACCTCGGACTCGTCCTCGAGCGCCTTGCTGCCTTCGCGGGCGAGCACCTGCTCGCGGCGACCCAGTACCGCGACTTCGGTGGCCTGTCGGGCATGCTGGCGCGCGCGCTGTTTCTCGCGGCGTTCGTCGCGGGATACCTGCTGCTCGTCCCGGCGGCGTGGCGCGGGCTCTGCGCGCTCCTGCGCGGAGCGCTCGGCAAGCCCGAGCAAGGCGCGACGCGCGTCGAGGACGCGCTGGCGATGTTCCTGTGCGCGTACTTGCCGCTCACGGCGCTCGCCTTCGCGGCGAGCGGGCTCGAGATCGCGCCCAAGGATCCGCCCATGGAGGCCGAGGGTTACCGCTACTTCAACACGCACCTCTTCTACGCGACCTTCGTGATCGCGCTCGGCGCGGTGCGCTTGGCGCAGGGCCGTCGCGCGTGGCTGCTCGCGGCGCCCGCGCTGGTGGCGGGCCTGTTCAACGGTGCCCTCGTCGACTGGAGCTTCTCGCACACGCATCTGGGCGCGCACTACGACGGATTCAATGTCAAGCAAACCGCCAACCAGCTGCTCACGCCGCGCAACGGCTACAGCACCGCCGAAGCCTGCGCGATGGCCGAGCGCTATCCGCCGCTCGTGCGCTCGGCGCTGTACCTCGGAATGGGGCGCGTGCGCGCCATGCAGCGCGTGCAGAAGAGCCGCGGCGGCGAGCTCGACCTGTGGAGCCTGCTCGACGAGTTCCCGCCCGAGCGCCGTCCGGAGGTCGCCCGCGGCATCGGCGTCGCGTTCCGCAACCTCGCGCGCATGCAGAGCCGCCTCGACACGCGCTTCGTCGACATCGCGGCCACGCGCCTCGCCGCTGGCGACGAGCTCGCGGGCCTCGCGCTCGAAGGGCTCGCCACGGACTGGGAGGTCGCGATGGCGTGGGACCTGCCCAAGCGCCTGCCCGAGCTCGAGGCGCTCGCGCGCGAGCTCGAGACGCGGCCGGAGCTCCTGCCGCACTTCGTGCGCGGCGTCGGGGCCGTGCTCGGACGGACGCTGCGCCGCGGCGTGAAGGTCGAAGAGCGCGCGATCGTCGAGTTCGCGCCCGGAATGGCGGCGCGCGCGAGCACACCCTTCTGCGAGGGACTCGGCGCGGGCCTCGAGGACGGCCTGCGGCCCGCGCAGCTCGAAACGCCGCTGGAACAGGTGCTTCCCGGCCTCGATGCCGCCGCGCTCGAGCGCGGGCGCACCCTGCGATGCGCGGAACTCGCCCGCTAGTTTCGCTGCCGTCGCCCGGCCGCGATCCGTAGAATCCGGCGCCGCGATGCATCCCATCCTGTTCGAGCTGCCTTGGCTGCACTTCCCGATCCGTTCCTTCGGCGTGATGCTCGCGCTGGGGTTCCTGCTCGGCTCGCACCTGTTCCTGCGGCTCGTCACGCGCGAGTCGAAGGACCGCGCGCGCGAGATCGAGCGCTACGGCGCGATCCCGATGTGGATCCTGATCGGCGTCGTCGCGGGCGCGCGGCTCCTGTATGTGATCGTCGAGATCGCGCGCGGCTCCCCCACCGGCGAGGAGTACCTCTCGAACCCGCTCTCGATCCTCGCCGTCTGGGAAGGCGGTCTGGTGATGTACGGCGGTTTCGCCGGCGCGATGGTCGGCGGCATGTGGTGCGCGAAGCGCCATCAGCTACGCGTGTTGCACGCCACGGACTGCGGCCTCGTCGCGGGTTTCTTCGGTCAGGCCCTCGGACGAGTGGGATGCCTGCTCGTCGGGGACGACTACGGCTCGAGCGTGCCGGAGCGCTGGCAGCACCTGCCGTTCCCGCTGACGCTGCGCGTGCCCGACCCGCTGCCCGAGCACAGCCTGTTCGGCGCGGAGAATGCCGGGAAGCTCTTGTGGGCCACGCAGCCGATGATGTCGATCAAGGCTCTGATCGTGGCGCTCGTGTGCCTGTGGATGCTGAAGCGGCGGCGCTTCGAGGGCCAAGTCGCGCTCGTCGGCATCGCGCTCTATGCGGCGCTGCGCTTCGTGGTCGAGAACTTCCGCGGCGATTCGATCCGCGGCGTGTGGTTCGACGGACGGCTGTCGACCTCGCAGCTGATCTCACTCGTCGCCGGCAGCAGCGCCGTGGCGCTGCTCGTCGTGCTGCGCAACCGCCGCGACGACCTGCGCGTCGCCTGACTCGCCGGCCGTGACGAAGCTGAGGGTCCACGCTGGAGTCGACGAGGCCGGGCTCGGGCCCCTGCTCGGGCCGATGACCTTCGGCTACAGCGTGTTCCGCGCGCCGTGCGGCGCCGATGAGCTCTGGCGCGCCCTCGCTCCGGCCGTCAGCGACCAACCGGGGGCCGATGGGCGCTCCTTCGTGGTCGCCGACTCGAAGCTGGTGTTCAAGCGCACCGCGCGCTGCCGCCGCCGCCTCGAGTCCACGGCGCTCGGATTTCTCGCGCTGAAGGCCCCCGGGCGGCGCCCGCACACCGACGCGCGACGCTACCTGTTCGACAACCCTCGCGAGCTCGCTCTCGACGCTGGATCGGTCGACCTGCATCCGTGGTACCGCTCGGGCGCCGCGCCGCTGCCGCGCCATGTCGATGCTGGGCTGCTCGAGCTGCGCGTCGAGGACCTGCACCGCGCGCTGGTGCGCGCAAGCGTGGAGCTCCTCGACCTCGGCGTGCGCGTGGTTCCGGAGGCGGAGCTCAATCGCTCCTTCGACGAGACGGACAACAAGGCGCGCACGCACTGGCTGCAGTCGCGCCTGATTTTCCGCCGCATCTGGCAGCAGCACGCGCAGGAGGGCGTCGAGCTGTGGGTCGATCGCCACGGCGGACGCATGCACTACGGCTCGATCCTCGCGGTCGACTTTCCCGAGGCTTCCGTCGAGCTCGTCGACGAGTCGAGCGAACTCTCGCGCTATCGCCTGACCGAGCGGCGCGGCGGCGCGCGGCGCATGGAGATCGCCTTCGCCGAGCGCGCGGAGTCGCGCTCACTGCCCGTGGCGCTCGCGTCCTGTCTCGCCAAGTACGCGCGCGAGCTCGCCATGGAGTGCTTCAACGCCTACTGGGGTCGGCTCGAGCCGGGACTTGCTCCGACCGCCGGATACACCGAGGACGGCCGCCGCTGGCTCGCGGATGCGGAGCGCGCGCTGGAGCGGGAAAAAATCGACCGGTCGGCGCTGGTGCGCTCGCGCTAGGTCGGCGCCGCGCTCGCCCGACCGCGCGCGCGGCGCTATCGTGGGAGCGACGTGGCAGGCTGCGAGCCTCCCCCTCCTCGAAGCGGAACGACCACGGTGAAGATCGCGATCCTCGGCGCCGGCATTTCCGGACTCGCGCTGGCCCGCTTCCTGATCGAGGGCGGCCTGCCGCGCGAGCGCGTGACCTTGTTCGAGGCGGCGCGCTCGGTCGGCGGCCTGTGCGCGTCGAAGAGCGTCGAGGGCTTCACCTACGACGTCACCGGCGGCCACATCCTCTACAGCAAGGATGCGCGCGCCATGGCGTGGATGAAGGAGTGTGCCGGCGGCGAGAGCGCCTTCGTCGAGCAGGAGCGCCACACCAAGATCCGCTTCGCGGACCGCTGGGTGCACTATCCGTTCGAGAACGGCCTCGGCGACCTGCCGCAGCAGGCGAACTTCGACTGCCTCAAGGGCTACATCGAGGCCTGGCAGCGCCGCTCGGTCGACGGCTCGCGCGCTCCGGCGCAGTTCGGGGCCTGGGTGCGCTGGCGCTTTGGCGAGGGCATCGCGCGCCACTTCATGGATCCCTACAACGCGAAGGTCTGGAAGCGCGAGCTCGACTTCCTCTCGAGCGACTGGGTCGCGGGCCGCGTGCCCGACGCGCCGGTCGACGATGTGCTGCGCGCCTCGATCGGCATTCGCACCGAGGGCTACACGCACCAGTCGGTCTTCTACTACCCGCGCAGCGGCGGCTTCCAAGCGATCACCGACGGCATCGCGAGCACGGTGCTCGACCGCGTGCGCCTCGCGACGAGGGTGCGCGAGGTCGAGCGCACCCGCGCGGGCTGGAAGGTGAATGGCGAGGAGTTTGACGCGCTCGTGAGCACGCTCGCGCTCACCGACCTGCCGCAGCTCGTGCGCGATGTCCCGCACGCAGCGGCCGACGCGATGCGCACGCTCGAGTACAACTCGATCACCTGCCTGCTCGTCGCGCTCGCGCGCGCCGAACATCCCAAGCTCTCGTGGATCTACCTGCCGCACCACGAGCAGGGGCCGACCAACCGCGTGACCTACATGTCCAACTACGCGCCGGGCATGGCGCCGGCTGGCAAGAGTTCGCTCCTGTGCGAAGTGACGCACCCCGGCGGGGCGCCCTATCCAGGGCCGGAGCTCGAGCGCGAGGTGCTCGAAGGCCTCGAGCGCTCCGGCATCCTGCGCCGCGACGAGGTGCTGTTCACCGATCGCACATCGACCCGCCACGCCTACATCGTGTTCGACGCGGCCTACCACGCGCGTCGCGAGGTGATCTTCGACTGGATGGCGCAGGTCGACCTCGTGCCGCTCGGGCGCTTCGGGCGCTTCGAGTACGACAACTCGGACCAGTGCGTGATCAGGGCCCGCGAGCTCGCCGGTTCGCTGCTCGGGCGCCTTCAGCGCGGGTGAGTCGGAATGGAGAGCCCCGCGGGAGGCTCTCCAGGCCCACGCCAGCGGTATCAATGAGGCGCAATTCGGTCCGCAGGGCCTCCCGGCTCCCTTCCTGGGCGTTCTTGAACTACACTCCTTCGGCGTGCTTCGAACCGGCCCCCTCGCCGTGCTGCGCATGTTCCTTGTCCTGCTCCCGTTCTGACCTCCGCCGCGTCCCATGAACCTGATTCCCCGATCGCCGCTGCCCGCCGTCCTGCTGGCCGCGCTCGCCTTGTCGAGCTGCGGCAAAGGCGGCGGATCCTCGGCGCCGGCCGCACCCGAGGGACTCGGCTATGCCTCGACTTTCGAGCTCGCCACCAAGGGTGAAGACTTCGTTCCGCTGGTGGCATCCGT
>Ga0194131_10008604_pt1 | contig 13214 bp, 10 predicted proteins | sample TA2KigO120mmetaG_FD_148631 | JGI IMG/M metagenome (GOLD analysis project Ga0194131, IMG submission 148631) | Freshwater microbial communities from Lake Tanganyika, Tanzania - TA2015053 Kigoma Offshore 120m | ecosystem: Environmental > Aquatic > Freshwater > Lake | place: Tanzania: Lake... | reverse complement strand
GCCGTTCTCGCCGCGCTCATTCGTGCGCCGAGTTATTACTCCGACAACCGCAAGGACCTCAAGGCACGCTGGAAATGGGTCCTCGACGGAATGGTCCAAAGTGGCTGGCTGACGCCATCTTTGCGTGCGAAGGCGCACTTCCCAGAGATCCGCAAGCCTGCCAACGCCAATCGCCTCGGCGGTCAGGTGGGCTACCTCCTCGAGGCGGTCAAGTCCGACCTGCGCGCCGTGGGCTACACCGACCAGGAGATCGAGGCCGGCGGCCTGCGTATCGTCACGACGTTCGACAAGGATGCACAGGCCGCGGCGGAGGCGGCCGTAGCCGAGGTGGGTCCCACGGTCGGTACGCAGGGACTGCGCATCGGTCTTGCGGCGGTGCGTCCGGGTACCGGTGAGGTGGTCGCGATGTACGGTGGCCCCGACTACGTCACCGATCCGATCAACAACGCGACGCGAGCATTTGCGCAGGCGGGCTCGACGTTCAAGCCGTTCGCGCTGACGGCTGCGCTCGAGCAGGGCATTCCCCTCGACTCGGTCTGGGATGGCAATTCGCCGGCGGAGGTCAAGGGATACTCGGTGCGCAATTACGGTGACACGTCCTTCGGCGATGTCACGCTCACGGAGGCAACCGCACTGTCGATCAACACCGTCTACGTCACGGTCGAAGACCAGGTGGGCGTCGACAATGTCGCCGACGCGGCCTACCGCCTGGGTCTTCCCGTCGACACGCCCGGTCAGTCACCGGACAGCCTCGACCTCACCTTCGTGCTGGGCACGGCTTCGCCCTCGGGCATCAGCATGGCGTCGTCGTACGCCACACTCGCTGCTCGTGGCCAGCACACGGGGTGGTCGACGGTGAAGCAGGTCTACGGCACCAACGGTGGCCTGCAGTACGAGTGGTCGCCACAGATAGACCAGGCCGTGCCTAGCGAGGTGGCCGACACTGTGACGGGCGCACTGCAGACCGTCATCAGCTCGGGCACGGCTACCGGCGCGCAGGCACTCGGCCGGCCTGCTGCGGGCAAGACGGGCACGAGCAATGAAGATAAGTCGTTCTGGTTCGTCGGCTACACGCCGCAGTTGTCGACGGCGGTGCTCATGGCCAAGGAAGACGCGGAGGGCAACCCGATTCCCCTAGCCGGCCTCGACGGCGGCGCGCCCGCCAACGGCGGTGGTGGATACACCGTGGCGATTTGGACGGCGTTCAATCAGGCAGCCCTTGCCAACCTGCCGGTCGAGGACTTCATCGTTTCGGCGCCGACCGTCTCGCCGACACCGTCGAGCAGTTCGCCGTCACCGAGCGTGTCACCCACGCCCACGGACTCGCCGATACCGACACCGACACCCACACCGTCCCCGACTCCTACGCCCACGCCGACCGAATCGCCGACGCCCACGCCGACCGAGTCGCCCAATCCGGAGCCGACCGTCACGGGGGATCCTCCATAGCCACGGTCTGACCGCAGTCATTCGCATCGGACCCGTACCCTGTTCTGACACCCGAAGGGGGCACCGTGGCAAGTCGCATGAGTCAGCCGATCTGGAAGGACCAGCCGGACAAGCACGACTATCCGGCCGCCGGCAACTACCTCAGCCTCATCGCAGACGCGGCGCTGGTCGATCACCTGTTGAAGAAGTTCAAGAAGGCACCACTGGTCACCTATGGGGCCAAGGATTTATTGCGCGCCTCCCGCCTTGAGCTTCTGCCGTTGAGCGACGTTCACGTCAAGGAGGATCTGATCAAGATCATCCAGGGGGTCAAGCTGTCGCCGGTGCTTCTCGTGCGTGGCGGCATCGAGTTGGGCTTGCCCCTCACGATCGCCGACGGCTACCACCGCGTGTGTGCGAGCTACCACGTCGCCGACGACACCGACATCCCTGTGCGCATTATCGACCTGCCCCGCGTCGGCAAGGCCGTCGCGCAGGAAATCGTTGCGGATGCGGCCAAGTCAAAATTGCAGACGAAGAAGCGCAAGTAGCCCGTGAGCGCATCGCACGACGAGGCCCTGTCTCGGACGCCCGACATCGTCCTGCCCACGCGGGAGGACCCGGTCGTGCGCGCGAGCACCCCCATCATCGGTGGCCCGGTCGGTCGATTCGCGCGCATCGGCTCCGGCGGCTTTTGGACGCCGGTCCGCGCCTTGATCCTCCTCGCCACCCTCGCCTACATGGCCGGTGCCCTGATCGACTGGCCGTGCATGTCGAACGGGTGGGTCTCTCCCGACAACTACGAGCACCTGTGCTACTCCGATATCCCGCCGCTGTATGGCGGCCGCGGATTCGCCGAGGGCTCGTTCCCTTACCTGCAGACGCCGAGCAACGGCGAAGTCCTCGAGTACCCCGTGTTGACCGGCGTCTTCATGCAGATTGCCGCTTGGATCACCAAAGCCATCATCGTTATCGCACCCGAGGCGGCGCCGTCGCTGACCTTCTTCGTCATCAACGCGATCCTGCTCTTCCCGTTCTTCCTGATGGCCGTGGTGTGCGGGGCACGCATCGTCAAGGCCCGGCCCTGGGACGCCGCCATGATCGCCCTGGCGCCGACGATCATCCTGGCCGGCCTCATAAATTGGGACTTCATCCCCATCGGCCTGGTCATGTGCTCGCTGCTGCTGTGGTCCAGGCGCGTGGAATTCTGGGCCGGCGTTCTCCTTGGCCTGGCCATCGCGGCCAAGTTCTATCCGCTGATCATGCTCGGCCCGTTCCTGCTGCTCTGCCTGCGCGCCGGGCGCATGCGCGAGTTCGGCAAACTGCTGGTTGGCACCGCGCTCGCGTGGCTTGTCGTCAACATCCCGTTCATAATCGGCAACTTCGACGGGTGGGTGCACTTCTACGAGTTCAGTCGCGAGCGCGGCCAGGACTGGGGATCGATCTGGTACGCCATCACGCTGTGGGGACTGCCGCAGATCCCGCCCGACATGCTCAACTACGTCGCCACCGGGTCATTCCTGGTCCTGTGCGCGGGCATCGGCGCGCTCATCCTCTTCGCGCCCCGCCGACCGCGCCTCATCCCGATGCTCTTCCTCGTCGTCGCCGCCTTCGCGGTGACCAACAAGGTGTACTCCCCGCAATACGTCATGTGGTTGGTCCCGCTGGCTGCGCTCGCCCGTCCGAAGTGGCGTGACTTCCTCATCTGGCAGGCCGCCGAGATCACCTACTTCATTGCCATCTGGTGGTATCTCGCCGGCTACGGCATCGCGGACGCTAAGGCGATGACGCCGCAGTGGTACGCGTTCTTCACCTTCGTGCACGTGCTGGCCACTGCGTGGTTCGCCGGCCTCCTCGTGCGCGATGCCCTGGTGCCGGCCGACGACATCGTGCGCAACGACGGGGTGCCGGCCGATGAGGATGACCCGGCGGGCGGCTGTCTCAACGATGCGCCCGACGTCCTGCCGTGGCTCAAGAACAGGCAGTCCCGGGAGCAGGACCCCCTCCCGGTCGGCTGATCAGCGCACGTATGTGTACCCGCGCGCAATGTCCAGGTCTGCGCAGGCCCCGGTCCCGGTGACGGCCGTGAGGGAAGCGCCGTCGGCTGAAAGGCGCACCTTCGCGGTGCGTGTGCCATCACTCCAGCAGTACTCCTGGCCCGCGGTGACTGACAGCGGATCACGCCATGTCTGGCTTCCGATTCCTGTGCGGGGAATCATGAGTTGCGACATCGGCCGGACGGCGTTCAAGCCCCCGATGCGCACTGTCCCCACCGGGTCGACGGTGAAGGCGATCTGCGACTGGTACTGACCCGCAGGCAGGCCCTCCGACCAGGTGTCTCCCCGGTAGGTGAACTCGTTGACCTTGGCGTCGCGGAAGAACCACAGACCCTGCGCACTCCCGGCCTTGCCTTGGGAGATCACCCCGCACGGCGTCCCGGGGACGGGATTGGAGGACGGGGCACCGAGCTTGGCGAGCCATCGGTCGCGCTGTGCGCCGACGTAGAGGTCGTAGGGGCAGATGGCATGCAGTTCGCCCCGGGCGCCGGGGGAATTGTCGAATCTCTGCTGGTTGATGAAGGAGTTGGTGTGGGCGGAATCCTCGACCCGGAAGTCGAAGGCCACGCTCTTGCCTGCCTCTCCCTCGAACCAACCAATCTGGGTGCCGGCCTTGACAGGAGTTCGCGCGACCGGCTGGCCGGCACTGGATGGCGATGGCTCGCTGGGCACCACGCCGGCGACGGCGCCGACGACTCCCTTGACGTGATACACCTGAACCTCAATCCCGCAGCCGGCGTCGAAGTAAAGGGAGTATTCGGGCTTGTAGTCGGCTGAGGCACCCGGTGCGCGGTAGTACGAGGCCTGGTAGAGGACAAGATCAGTAGGCGCGTAGATCGGCAACCGCTGCCCGTGCAACTCCGGCTTGGTGTGCACGTATGAGCGGATCGACAGACTGCCGCCAAATGCCGTCTGTTGGCCGATGGGGACGACGACCTGGACGTGGTCGAGCGCCATGACATCTCGCGTGAAGACCGGGCGTTGCTTGCAGGATTCGGGAGGGGACGGAGACGGTCCGGGACCCGGGCTGGTGGAGGGGGAGGGTGACGGCGCGGGCCCCGAAGACAGCTGCCAGAGCAGTTTCCCCTTGTTCTTGCCCTTCTTGATCCGAGTGCAGACGACCGTACGACCGGGTCCATCGCCCATGGTCATGCCGACCTTCTGGCACGGGGTGCCGACGAGGGACGCCGCCTGAGCCGGCCCGGAAAGCAGCGACGCCATCACGCCGAGGGCTACTGCTGACGCAAGACCAACGACCGATGCGCAGACGGCATATCGGGACTTGGCCATGGCGGACTCCTACATCGGGCACCTGGAGTGCCAGTGTGCCGAGGTTCCCCACGGCGTGTCCAGGACTACAGGTCGAGATCGACGACCACGGGGGCGTGATCGCTGGGTCCCTTGCCCTTGCGGGCCTCTCGATCGACGTAGGCGTCCGTGACACGTGACGTAAATGCCGAGTTGGCGTAGACGAGGTCGATGCGCATGCCCATGCCCTTGTGGAAGGCACCGTCGCGGTAGTCCCAGAACGTGTAGGGCTCGCCCTTGAGCGCCCGCGGCATGACGTCGGCCAGACCGGTCGCCCGCAGATCCTCCAGCGCGGCCCGCTCGGCGGGCGTCACATGGGTCGACTGGGCAAACAGCGAGATATCCCAGACGTCCGAGTCCTCGGGGGCGACGTTGAAGTCGCCGATGACGGCATAGGGAAGATCAGGCGAGGCCGCCATCTCCATGGCGACCGTGTCGCGGAGCACCCCGAACCATTTGAGCTTGTAGTTGTAGTGGTCGTGATCGGGCTCGCGGCCATTGGGCACGTAGACACTCCACACGCGCGCGCCGCCGCATGTGGCTCCCACGGCCCGTGGCTCGATCGATCCGTCGTACGCCGGCTGGCCCGGCAGGTCGCGCACGACATCGGAAAGCCCGACGCGAGACAGCAGTGCAACGCCATTCCACCGGCCATCGCCGTGCGCGGCCACTTCGTAGCCGAGGACCTGCACCGGCATCTCCGGGAAGTCAGCCGAGGCACACTTGAGTTCTTGGAGGGCAACGACGTCGGGCTGCGCCGTCTGGAGCCACTCGACCAGTCGATCAAGGCGCGACTTGACCGAGTTGACGTTCCACGTGGCGATCCGCATGCCCCGAGGCTATCCCGGGATGCACGAGATCAACTGGCCGTCGGCTCAGGCTCAGGTGTGGGGGTCGGCTCGGGGGTCGGTTCGGGGGTCGGTTCGGGTGTCGGCGTAGGAGTCGGCTCCGGCGCGATAGCCACGATGAGCGTGATCACGGTGCCCTTGTCGGCGACCGTGCCGGCCGGTGGATCCTGCTCGAGTACGACGCCCTGCGGGACCGTCTCGGACTCCTCGTAGACGATGTTGACCTGCAGGCCGGCCGCCGAGAGCGCACCTCGGGCGACGCTCTCCTCCTGGCCAACGACCGAGGGCACCTGCAGCTTGCCGCTCGAGACGACGATGTTGACCTTGGTGCCGACGTCGACCGAGCTCCCCTCGGCAGGGTCCTGCGACAGCACGTAGCCCGCCGGTTGAGTGCCGTCTTGCTCGGTGACGTTGCCGAGGACGAGTTTGGCGTCGCCGAGTGCGAGCTCGGCGTCCTCCACTGACGTCAGGCCGACCAGCGGCGGGACATTGGTCTTCTCCTTGCCAGCGCTGACATTGACGTTGACGGCCTGACCCTGCTCGAGTTGCTCGCCGGGAGTGGGCTGCTGGCCGATGATCGTGTCGACGGGCTTCTCCGACACCTCGGGTGTCTGCGAACCCAGCACGAGACCCTGCCGCTCGAGCACCGACTCCGCCTGCTTGATCGTCAACCCGCTGAGGTCGGGCACGGAAACGGTGTTGGCGGTCGTGCGATTGAGCACGAGTGCCGCGCCCAGAATCGCCAGGCCGATGAGAGCGAGCACCCCTATGGTCACCGCCGCAACGAACCCAGCACCGCGCTGCGCGCGCCTGCCGGAGACGGGAGCGGTGTCGACGGCGTAGACCTCGGTGGGGTTGACCACGTCGAGGCGTTGGGTCGGATCACCGGTGACCATGGGGACGGCAGCGGTGAGCTGCGCACTCGTGGGTGCTCCGACCACCGCGCGCTCGACATCGGCGCGGAACTCCGCAGCGGTCTGGTAGCGATCATCGGGGCTCTTGGCGAGCGAGCGCATGACAACAGCATCGACCTCGCGTGGCACCTCGGGATCGACCTGCGACGGGGGAAGGGCCTGCTCGCTCACGTGCTGATAGGCGATCGACACCGGGGAGTCACCCGTGAACGGTGGCTTGCCCGTGAGCAGTTCGTAGAGCAGGACGCCCGAGGAATACAGGTCGCTGCGCGCGTCGACGATCTCGCCTCTCGCCTGCTCGGGTGAGAGGTACTGGGCGGTGCCCATGACCGTCTGGGCCGAGGTCATGGTGTGACCTGAGTCGTTCATGGCACGTGCGATGCCGAAGTCCATGACCTTGACGTCACCAGTGCGAGTGAGCATGACGTTGGCAGGCTTGATATCGCGGTGCACGATGCCGTGTCGGTGCGCGTAGTCGAGTGCACTCAGCGTGCCCGCGGTGATCTCGAGTGAACGCTCGGGAAGCAGGCGGCGCCCACTGGAGAGGATCTGGCGCAGCGTCATGCCATCGACGTACTCCATGACGATGTAGGGCACGATCGTGGACTCGGTGCCGTCGAGGTAGACGTCTTCGCCCGTGTCGTAGGCAGCCACGATGTTGGGGTGGTTGAGGGACGCCGCAGACTGGGCCTCCCGCCGAAAGCGCGCCTGGAACGCCGGGTCGCGGGCGAGGTCGGGGCGCAGGATCTTGAGGGCGACGCGTCGCCCGAGGCGTACGTCGCGGGCCTCCCATACCTCGGCCATGCCACCACGACCGATGACCGCCACGAGTTCGTAGCGGTCGCCGAGCATGCGGCCCTGACCCCCCAGCGAGGGAGGTTGCCCTGTGCCCTGCGGGTCCTGGGGACCTTGCGTCACGACCGCCTCCTGTCGGAACCCGAGTGGACTCCTGATCTGGACGATCCAGTGTCGCAGCCAGTTCCCTGCCGTTGCCCGGGAGCAGGTGTGTGTCGGGTCACCGCAGCCCCGCCTCGAGCATGGCCCGGGCGATCGGCCCGGCGATGGCCCCGCCGCTGAGTTCGGCTTGGCCGCCGGCTTCGACGACGACGGCGACAGCGATACGCGGATTGGTGGCTGGCGCCATGGCGACCATCCACGACACCGGTGCGCCATCGCGTCCGGTCTGCGCGGTGCCTGTCTTCGCGCCCACGGCGACGGTGTTGCCCTCCCCGTCGGTGATGCCCCGGAGGATGCCGCCCGTGCCGTAGTCGACGACCGCCACCATCATCTCCTGCAATTGAGCGGCATCAGCGGGACTCATGGCCGTGCGGAAGGCGCGCGGATCGGCAGTGCGCAGGATGGTCAGGTCCGGGCCCCGGATCTCCTGCACGAGGTAGGGCTCCATGACGACGCCGTTGTTGCCGATGCCCGCAGCGACCATCGCCATCTGCATGGCAGTGGCACGCACGTCGAACTGACCGATGGCACTCATGGCCGTCTGTGGTTCGTCGGGGATGTCGGGGAAACGCGAGGTCGATGCGCGTAGTGGTGTCTCGAAGGCGGTGTCGAAGCCGAAGAGCTGCGACTGCGCACTCAACGCGTCTGCACCGAGTTCATTGCCCAGCCAAGCGAACGCCGTGTTGCACGAATAGGCCAGGGCGTCCTTCAGAGTGATCTCGCCGTTGGGCCCGCATTCTTGTTTCGTCCAGTTGCTCAAGGTCTTGTTGGTGAGCGGAAGATCGTATTCGGCCGGACCGGGCAGCACCGAGTCTATGGTGAATCGGCCGGAGGAAAGGGCCGCCGCCGCTGTGACGAGCTTGAACGTCGAACCGGGCGGGTTCAAGGCCACGATCGGGCGATTGATGAGTGGCTGCGACGGGTCGTTGATGAGTTCGTCGTAGTACTCGCGAATGGCCTGCGGGTCGTGCGACGACAGTCGATTGGGATCGAACGACGGTGACTGCACCTGGGCGAGGATTCGACCGGTCGAGGGTTCGATCGCGAAGGCAGCCCCCTGGACTCCGGTAAGACCGGCCCACGCGGCATCTTGAACGGCGGCATCGATGGTCGTGGTGACAGCACCGCCGCGCGGCTGTCGACCCGCGATGAGTTGCTGGAGGCGATCGACGAAGAACAGGTCGGACGAACCCGACAGCACGCCGTTTTCGGTGCGCTCCAGTCCAGTTGCGCCGTAGACGATCGAGTAGAACCCGGTGACCGAGGCGTACTCCTCGCCCGACGGATACACGCGCAGCCACTTCAAGGCGCCCTTGGTCTGCTCCGAGAGGGCGATCGGCTCTGGACCGGTGAGGAGGGGTCCGCGCTGGCGGCCGTATTCCTCGAGAAGCACGCGCTGGTTGTCGGCTCGGGCGCGGTAGTCATCCGAGTGAAAAACCTGGATGAACGTGACGTTGGCCAGCAGGGCGATCAGCAGGATGGCCAACGCAATGCTGATTCGGCGGATGGATCGAGTCATCGCTTCATCACCTGGGTTGGTGCCGTGTCGGCGGATAATGGCAACGCTGCGGGTCGCCGGGCTCGATGGGAAATGACAAGTAGGATCGCGATGATGATCCAGTTGGCGACGAGCGATGAGCCGCCGTAGGAGAGGAAAGGCGTCGTGAGACCCGTGAGCGGGATAAGTCGCGTGACTCCGCCCAAGATCACGAACACCTGGATCGCGAATGTGATCGACAGGCCCGCCGCGAGGAGTTGCCCGAAGGGATCGCGCACCGTGACCGCAATGCGCAAACCGCGCTCGATGAGCACGGCGTAGAGCAGTAGGACTGCGAAGACACCGGTGAGTCCGAGCTCCTCGCCCAGGCCCGCCGCGATGAAGTCGGTGTTGGCAAAGGGCACCAGGTCGGGATAGCCGCGCCCGAGCCCGGTGCCGAAGAGGCCCCCGTTGGAGAAGCCGTAGAGCGACTGCACGATCTGGTAGCCGCCGGTGTCGGCGTAGGCGAAGGGATCAAGCCACACCTGAACACGGGTGCGCACGTGTCCGAACAGCAGGTAGGCGCCGACGGATCCGATGGCGAACAGCAGGAAGCCGAGGACAAGCCATGAGATGCGCTGGGTCGCGATGTAGAGCATCGCGACGAAGAGACCGAAGAAGAGCAGGGATGTGCCGAGGTCACGCTCGAAGATCAGCACGCCCAGTGAGACCGCCCACACGATGAGAATGGGCCCGAGATCGCGGGCTCGCGGGAACCCGATGCCAAGGAACTTCGTGCGCACCAGTGCCAGCGAGTCACGGGTGACGACGAGATAGCCCGCGAAGAAGATGGTGAGGAAGATCTTGGCAGCCTCAGCAGGCTGGAAGGTGAGGCCCCCGATCCGCACCCAGAGCGTGGCCCCATTGACGGTTGCGCCGATGATGGGCGCGAGTGGCAGGAGCAGGAGCACGACGCCGATAAGGCCGGCGGTGTATGTGTAGCGCTGCAGGACGCGGTGGTCGCGCAGCGCGATGAGCACGAGAATGAACAGCGTCGCGGCAAAGGCATACCACGTGAGCTGATCGTAGACGTCGGGCGTGGTAACGGGGTTGTCATTGCGCTCAGCACGCTGGGCCGCGGCGACGTCGAGCCGGTAGATCATCGTCAGGCCGAGGATCGTCAGCAGCGTCGCGATGGGAAGGATGAAGGGATCGGCGTAGGGCACCCTCCAGCGCACGATGAGGTGTGTGGTCAACGCGATGGCACCCACGACGCTAGCGGTGATCCAAAAGCGCGGGTGCACGCCCTCGCCCGTCGACCAGGCGACCTGGAGCGTGCCGAGCACACCGAGGCCCCACGCGAGGATGAGCAGTGCGAGTTCGAGGCCGCGACGCTTGGGCTGCACGGTCGCCGCATGGGCGGCCGTGCTCACGGCGTCACCTTGATGGCAGGGCAACCGGCGGGAGTCGGCACCACCGCGCACGCGGCTGCTCGCACGCGCAGGTCATTGACGATGCGCTGTGCATCGGCCTCGCTGTCGGCGACGATGCCGTCGGCGACCAGGCCGGCGTCGAAGAGCGGCAACGATCCGACGGTGAGGTCGGAGACCTGCACCGTGGATTGCATCGGGAGGCCGAGGAGACTCCCCGATACGCCTCGGTAGATCGTCACGAGCCCGTCGGACTGGCCGACGTACCACTGGGAGCGCACCCATGCGGTGCCGGCGATTCCCACGGCGACGATGATGGCGATGACAGCAGCGGCCACTGCGGCCACGATCGTCCAGATGCGCTGTCGACCCGCATTGCCCCCGGCCGAGCGCGCGAGGGGAGCGGCCCCCTTGATGGTCGGCATCTCTGAGGTCGGGGGCCCATCGACACGCGCTGGCCGATCCGGGGCATCGGGGTCGACCTGGGCGTCCTTCGGGAAGTGCACGCGTGGCAGTCGAGCGCGTACGCGCGGCTCCCCGGCGGCGCCGACCACCACCGCTTCGCCGCCGGTCAGGTCGGCGAGTTGCTGCCCGTCGACCTCGAGCACGTCTGCCACGACGACAGTCACGTTGTCGGGGGCACCCCGCGCAAGTGCGAGGTCGACCAGGGCGATGACCGTGGCGGTGGGCTCGGTGTCGGCAAGGATGCTGCGGAGTTCGTCGTCTGCGACGACACCGGTGAGGCCGTCGCTGCACAGGAGGAATCGATCGCTAGCGCGCGCTTCGATGACCGAGAGATCGGGATCAGCCGGCTGCAGGCCGTCGATGGCCCGCATGATCAGCGAGCGGCGAGGGTGGACTGAGGCTTCGTCTTCGCTGATGCGCCCGGCATCGATGAGCGTCTGCACGTAGGTGTGGTCGTGGGTAATGCGCGTGAGGTCCCCGCCGCGCAGGAGGTATCCCCGGGAGTCACCGACGTGCACGACGGCCACGCGGGCGGTGGTGCCTTCGTCGATGAACGACAGCGCGGTGGTGGTGGTGCCCATGCCGACGAGGTCGGGGTTGTCGATGACGACCTGCCCGATGCTGGCGCCAGCGGCGTGGACCCCAGCGGCCAGCGAGGCCAGGGTCTCCCCGGGGTCGCCGTCACCGTCGACGACCTCTGCCAGGGTCGCCACGGCCGTGGCACTGGCGAGTTCGCCCGCGGCGTGACCGCCCATGCCGTCAGCGATGACGAGAAGTCGTGGGCTGGCGTATCCGGAGTCCTCGTTTTCGCGACGGACCATGCCGACGTCGGAGCGCGCGGCGTAGCGCAGGGCGAGGGCCACGGCTACTTCCGCAGTTGCAGGGTCGTGCGCCCCACGCGCAGTGGCGTGCCGGGCGTCAGGGCGGTGGGCTGCGTGATTCGCGTGCGTTCGATCCACGTGCCGTTGGTGGAACCGAGGTCTTCGACTATCCACCCACCGTCGCTGGGATATATGCGCGCGTGTCGGCTCGAGGCGTAGTCGTCGTCGATCACGATCGTGGAATCAGGTGCGCGTCCGATGGTGATCTGCGCCGTGCCCAGGGGGATGACGGTGTTGGTCAGCGGTCCGTCGACGATGACGAGCGAGGGTCCGACGCGGTCTGACTTCTTGGCCTTCGGGGGCTTTGGGGGCTTCGCGGGCTTGGCTGGCTTCACGGGGCGATTGGATGCGGGTCGCGCCTCACGGGGCTGCAGCAGGTCTCGGCGCAGCGCCACGACCGTGATGATGACGAAGAGCCAGAGCGCCCCGAGGAACGCCAGCCGCAGCAGCGTGAGGGCGAACTCGGTCATCACCCGGTCCGGAAGACCAGCGTGGTCGTGCCGACCGTGACCGTGCTGCCATCCATGAGCGCTGCTTGCTGCACGCGCGAGCCGTCGATCATCGTGCCGTTGGTGGAGCCCAGGTCGCGGGCGATGGCGGGCTGGCCGAGGACGATCTCGCAGTGCAGGCGTGACACGCCGGGATCCTCGACGCGAATGTCAGCATCGGTGCCGCGACCGATGCGACTTACCGCGCGGACAAGCGGGTAGGCCGTGCCACCGACCTCGAGGTAGGGCTGCCCCGGCACCGCTCCCGAGGCGGCGGCGGACACGACCGCCGCTCGCGCCTCGGAGTGCACGCGGAAGATTCCGGTCTCTAGCGACTCGTCGCTGTCGAGTCGCACCTCGGCCGGGCCGATGAGCGCGTAGGACTGCTCGCCGGCGTACTCGGTGACGACGGTGGCCAGTTCGGTCTGCAGGGCATCGCGGTAGGGGCTTAAGCGCTCGGAGTCGTGGGGTGACAGGTCGATGGTGAAGACGTTGGGCACCACGGTGCGCCCGCGCGAGACGATGGCCGCTCGGTCGTCCATTTCCTTCTGCAGGGCCGCGGCGAGCTCGACCGGCTGGACCTCGGACTTGAAGGCACGCGCGAAGGCGCCATTCACGATGCGGTCGAGACGGTCTTCGAAGCGATCCAGCAGGCCCACCTGTGAATCGTACGTCGCGGTGGGCTCGATGAGTCCTAGCGACCGCCCCACACGCGCGGAAAGAACCCGCCGACGTGGTCGGCGTAGTCGTACCAGGCAACTCCATGGCGCTCGGCGAGGAGGCGGTCCTCCCAGAAGGCCTTGCCCAGGAAGAAGCCGAGCAGTGCGAACCACACGACGACCTGCCAGACCGATCCGACGGCCAGGGTGAAGCCCAGCGCGGCGATGAGTACGGCGACGTAGATGGGGTGGCGAATGACGCCGTAGATGCCGCGCGTGCGCAGTCCGGCGCCCTCAACAGG
>Ga0194131_10008599_pt1 | contig 13219 bp, 9 predicted proteins | sample TA2KigO120mmetaG_FD_148631 | JGI IMG/M metagenome (GOLD analysis project Ga0194131, IMG submission 148631) | Freshwater microbial communities from Lake Tanganyika, Tanzania - TA2015053 Kigoma Offshore 120m | ecosystem: Environmental > Aquatic > Freshwater > Lake | place: Tanzania: Lake... | reverse complement strand
GCCGCGCGGACGCCGCAAACCAAGGCGATGCTGCTGAACACGCCGTGGAATCCGACCGGAACGGTGTTCACGCGAGCCGAGTTGGAAGCGATCGGCGACTTTTGCATCCGCAACAACATTACGCTCATCGCCGACGAGATTTATGAAGCGATCGTCTACGACGGCAATGTTCACATCTCACCGCCCGCGTTGTCGGACGAACTTCGGGCGCGATCCGTACTGATCAACGCGCTCTCGAAGACATATGCGATGACCGGTTGGCGCGTTGGCTACGTCGCGGCGCCGGCGGCCTTTGTACAGGCGATGTTTCTAATCCTGCAGCAGTCAAGCCGCGGGCCGGCGACGTTTGTGCAAGACGCGGCGGCTGTGGCGTTGAACGGACCGCAAGACTGCGTGGCCGAGATGCGCGCCGAGTACACGAAGCGGCGCGCGCTGGTGCTATCGGAACTACGGGAACAGGGCGCGCTTTCGCCCGAAGGCGGTTTCTTCGCGATGGTCGACGCGCGTTCGCTCGGCGTTTCGTCGAACGAGATCCGCCGGCGATTGCTCACCGAGTTCGGCGTCGTCGTTGTGCACGGCGCGGCATACGGCCCGGGCGGCGAAGGCACACTGCGCGTGTCATTCGCGGCGGGCGGCGCGACACTGGAAGAAGGACTTCGCCGCGTCAAGGCGGGGCTGATCGCAATCGCGCAATGAAGATTTCCTCGTTACCTACTCCGGCGCTGGCCGTCGATCTCGATCTCTTCGAGGCCAACATTCAAAAGATGCAAGCGGCTTGTTCACAAGCGGGCAAGCTGCTGCGTCCGCACGCGAAGGCGCATAAGCGAATAGAGATCGCGCGGCGGCAGCGGGAGGCCGGCGCCGTTGGCGTCTGCTGCACGACATTGGCCGAATTGGAGATTTTTTCGAACGCGGGCTTTTCGGTTCTGCTGACGACACCGGTCGCCTCTTCGGTCAAGACAGATCGCGTTGCGGCGCTTTCGGGCGACGTCACGGTCGTCGTCGATCATCCGTTTCAAGTCGCGCTTTACGAGGCCTCGGCGACGCGGCCGCTGCATGTTCTGGTCGATCTCGACATCGGCGATCATCGTACGGGCATTCCGTGTGACGAGCGCGCGATCGAACTGGTCCACGCGATCGCTTCGACGAAGCATCTGCGATTCGGCGGACTGCAAGCCTACTCGGTTTCCGGCTCGCACACCGATGGGCACGACTCGCGGCGCGCGCACTCGACGCAGGCGATCGGCCGGGCGATCGAGGTGCAGCGCGAGTTGCTACGACTGGGGTTCGACGCGACCCGGCTGACAGGAGGCTCGACGGGAACGTGGGACATCGACATCGCGATTCCCGAACTCACCGAGATGCAGGCGGGTTCGTATCCATTGATGGATGTGGCGTACCGAAAAATCGGCGGCGTTCCGTTCGGGCCGGCGATGACAGTACTTGCGACCGTGGTCAGCGCGTCGCACGCCGGACGCGTCACGGTCGACGCGGGGTTCAAGGCGTTCTCGACCGATCGGCCGTTTGGTCCTTCGGCGGCGAGGTACCCGGACGCAACGTGGCAGTGGGCGGGCGATGAACACGGCTTCCTGCTGGGTTCCGAGCTGCCTTCGCTCGGCGAACAGGTCGCCTTCATCCCACCGCATTGCGACCCGACCGTCAATCTGCATCAGAGTGTCTACGCCTATCGCGGAGATGAAGTCGTTGAGGTGTGGCCGCGGTGAGTCTGGTTTCGATTCAACGGAATTTTGAAGCGCTTCGGCGCGATCTCGAAGCCTCTGGCGTGGGCGAGGTACGCTTCGACGATGTTTCGCGAGCGCTGTATTCCACCGACGCGAGTGTGTATCAGATGAAGCCGACGGGCGTCGTCGTTCCTTCGACGCGCGAAGATATCGTCAACACATTCGCGATCGCGCGCAAACATCGCTGCCCCGTGACGATGCGTGGCGGCGGCACGTCGCAAGCGGGCCAGGCGATCGGCGAGGGCCTGCAGATCGACACGTCGAAACATTTCTGCCGCATTCTTGAGGTGAACGCCGCCGAGAAGTGGTGCCGGGTCGAACCGGGCATCGTGCTTGATGAGTTGAACGCCGTTTTGAAGCAGCACAACCTTCGTTTCGCACCGGATATTTCGACGGCCAGCCGCGCGACCATCGGCGGCATGATGGCGAACAACTCGTCCGGCGCGCGATCGGTGCTTTACGGCAAGACGATCGATCATGTTCTCGAACAGACCGTTCTGTTCGCGGATGGCGAGATCCGCGCGTTGCGGCCGCTGTCTGAGGAAGGACTCGAGCGCGAGTGCGAGGGCGATTCGATTGCATCGCGCGGCTATCGTTTGCTGCGGGAGATGGGCCCGGCGCTGGCGGAAGAGGTGGAGGCGAGTTTCCCCAAAGTGCTGCGCCGCGTGATGGGTTACAACCTGGACGAGTTCGCGGATCCGTCGAAGCCGTTCGATCTGACGAAGCTGATTGTTGGATCGGAAGGTACGCTCGGCATCGTGCTCGAAGCGAAGCTGCGGCTCGTCGAACTGCCGAAGCACAAAGCGGTGCTCGCGATCCAGTTCCACCAACTGCTGGACGCGCTGCAGGCCACTCCGGTTATCCTCACTCACAGGCCTTCGGCGGTTGAGGTGATGGACTCGTTCATCCTCAATCACACGAAGCAAAATCCAGCGCTGCACAAACAGCGCGAGACGTTCATCGAAGGCGAGCCGGGCGCGCTGTTATGCGTGGAGTTTTACGACGATGCCGCCGACAAGCTTCCGCCGCGCATGCAGGCATGCGAAGCGCATTGCCGGGAGCACGGCTTGGGCGATCGCTTCGTGCACGCCGCCGATGCGCTCACGCAGTCGCGTATCTGGGGGCTGCGCGAAGCCGCGCTCGGTTTGAGTATGGCGATGAAGGACGACAACAAATCGTTGTCGTTTGTGGAGGACACGGCCGTCGCCCCCGAGAAGCTGCGCGATTACATCGCCGAGTTCCTGGCGATCATCGCCGGGCATGGCTCGCGGGCGGGCATCTATGCGCACGCGTCGGTTGGCTGCTTGCATGTGCGGCCGGTGGTTAACATGAAGACCGAAGAGGGCATCAAGAAGTTCGAAGCGATCGCGAACGACGTCGCGGCGCTGGTGCTGAAGTACGGCGGCGCGCTTTCGGGCGAACACGGCGACGGCATTGTGCGCAGTCCGTTCATCAAACAGATGTTCGGCGAAACGATCTACGAAGCCTTTCGCACCATTAAGCGCACTTTCGATCCGGACAACCTGCTAAACCCAGGCAAGATAGTCGATCCGCCGCCGCTGCTTTCGAACCTGCGCTACGGCCCTTCGTACAAAGCCATCGCGACCACGACGCATTTCGACTACTCCGATTTCGGCGGCTGGGCGGGCGCGGTTGAGATGTGTAGCGGACTGGGCGCGTGCCGCAAGAAGGTCGAAGGCACGATGTGCCCCTCTTACATGGTGACGCGCGACGAGCAGCATTCAACGCGCGGCCGAGCGAATGTGCTGCGGCTGGCGATGTCGGGCAAGCTCGGCGAAGCGGGCCTGGATGATGACGGAGTAAAAAAAGTCCTCGACCTTTGCCTGGAATGCCGGGCTTGCAAGACGGAATGCCCGGTCGGCGTGGACATGGCGCGGTTCAAGAGCGAGTTTCTAGCCGCGCGTTGGGAGAAGCAATCGCCTCCGTTGCGGGTCAAGATTCTCGGCCACGCGCGCGAGTTGGCGAAGTTCGGCAGCGCGTTCGCGCCGTTGTCGAATTGGATCGCGAACTCGGCGGTTGCGAGGACGCTCAACGAATCTGTAACCGGCATCGATCGACGCCGCCCTGTTCCAGCGTGGACGTCGAAGCCGCTGACCGCGCGTGTGAAGTTAACCGGCACTGGCGCGCTTCTTTTCGTTGACACATTCACGAATTACTATGACCCGGAAATCGGCGAGGCAGCGCTGGCCGTGCTCGGGCACGCCAGTGTCGAGATGGGTCTGGCGGCCAATGTTTGCTGCGGACGGCCGTTAATCTCCCAAGGCTTGTTGAAAGAGGCAACGGAACTTGCGCGCGCCAATACGGAAGCGCTCTACGATGCGGCTTCGAAAGGAACACCGCTAATCTTTTGCGAGCCGAGTTGTTTGTCCGCGATTAAGGACGACGCGCCCGATCTATTGCGCGGCGAAGAGCAGCGCAGGGCGCGCGTCGTCGCGAAGTCGGTGGTGTTGTTCGAAGAGTTTGCTTCGAAGTTGGATCTGACGCTGCAGCCAGGGCCGGACGAGATCGTCCTGCACGGGCATTGTCATCAGAAGGCGATGGGCTTGCAGCCGCCCGCGGTTGCGCTGCTGTCGAAGATTCCTGGTGCGAAGATCACGGCGCTCGATTCGGGCTGCTGCGGCATGGCGGGCTCGTTCGGCTACGCGAAGTCGAATTACGAAGTGTCGAAGGCGATCGGGGAGCGGCGTCTGCTTCCCGCGGCGCGCGGGCTGAAGCCGGGCGCGGTTCTCGCAGCGGCAGGGACATCGTGCAGACATCAGGTGCACGATTTCACGGGTGTGGAGGCCAAGCATCCGGCGGTGCTGCTGGCGGAGTTGCTCGCGCGATGAACCTCGCGTGGATGTCGCTCGGCGCATTGCTCGTGACGGTTGCGTTGAGCTGCGCCACTCGACTCAATGCCGGGTTGATTTCGATTGCGTTCGCGTGGATCATCGGCGTGTATTTCGGCGGCATTCCCGCGCGGCAGATCGTCGCGAGCTTTCCTTCCGAGTTGTTCTTCACACTCGCCGGCGTGGCGCTGCTGTTTAGCCAGGCAACGGAAAACGGCACGCTCGAACGCGTGGCGGCGAAGGCCGTCGCCGCGTGCCGCGGCCGAGCGGGCCTAGTGCCGATTTTGTTTTTCTTTCTCGGTGCGGCACTCGCTTCGTGCGGGCCGGGGCCGATTGCGGCAGCCGGGTTGCTTGCGCCCGTCGCAATGTCGACGGCGCTGCGATTGAACATTCCGCCGTTCCTGATGGCGCTGATGGTCGGCAACGGCTCGAACGCAGGAGCACTGTCACCGCTCGCGCCGACAGGTCTTGTCGCGGCGGGTGTGATGGACAAAATCTCACTGGGCGGGCACATGGCGGAGTCGTGGGGTTATAACCTCTTCGCGCATTCGCTAGTCGCGTTCGCGGGCTACTTCGCGTTCGGCGGCCTGGCGCAGTTGCGCCGCACCGACCGGATGGAGACAAGCGCCGGCGTCACTCTCGAACGCGCCCATCTCATTACACTCGGAGTGATCGGGATACTCGTGGCGGCGATCGTCCTGTTTAAGGTCCACATTGGTCTGGCGGCGTTCGCAGCTGTCGTCGCGCTCAGCGTTTGCAACGTCGCCGATGAAGAAGCCGCAATTCGCAAGATGCCGTGGAGCGTGATTGTGATGGTGTGCGGCGTATCGATTCTTGTCGCGCTGTTGGAAAAGACTTCGGGTATCGATCTGTTCGCGAATCTGATTTCGAGCGTGTCGACGCCGGGTACGGTCGTTCCGGTCGTCGCCGCGATTGTCGGGCTGATATCGGCTTACTCCAGCACCAGCGGCGTCGTGCTGCCGGCGTTCCTGCCGTTGGCGCAGAAGCTTGGCGGCGACGCGCTAAACCTCGCGTTCACGATCAACGTGGCAAGCGCGCTGGTCGACGTTTCGCCGCTATCGACGATCGGCGCGCTCTGTGTGGCGGGCCTGCCGCAAGGCCAGGACAGCAAGCGGCTTTTCAACCAACTCCTGGCATGGGGACTATCGATGACGCTCGCCGGCGCGTTAGTCTGTTGGGTTCTGTTCCGATGATTCGACACTTTCTCTTCGCCGCGATGGCGGCGCACGCGCACGACCTTGGCATCACGGGCGTCAACATAGAAGCCAACGGCGGCGAGACGATCGTCCGCATTCAGGTTCATGGCATCCACGTGCATCGGAAAGACCCGGTCGCGGAGATATCGAATCGCTTCAAACTCACGATCGACGGCCAGCCGTTTACGCCCACGACACCGCCGCAGATCAAGCCAGAAGGCATCAACGACGTCATCATCTGGGAGGCCCGCCAATCGGTGCGCGCGGGCAAGATGGTGTTGACCGCTCCGATCTTTCCCGACATCCCTTCGGAGAAAACGCTGGTGAGCGTACTGCGCGACGGACAGCCATTTGGTGAGACGATTCTCGACGCCGATTCCGGGCCGACAACGGTCGGCGAGACAACCACGCAAGCACTCACTCGGTTCGTGCCGATCGGCATTGAACATATCTTGCTCGGTCCCGATCACATCGCGTTTCTACTTGCGCTGCTGCTGCCGGGCGGGCGTTTTCGAGCGCTGGTCACAGTGATCACCGGCTTTACGATTTCGCATTCGATCACGCTGGCGCTGGCGGTATTGCGGCTCGTTACGCCGGTGCCTTGGCTGGTTGAAGGCATCATCGCGCTGTCGATCGTCGCCGCGGCCGGCGAGAATTTGCTGTCGAAGGGCGAGACTCGTACGACGGTGCGCGCTCTCTACGCCGCGGGTTTCGGGCTCGTGCACGGCTTCGGATTCGCGGGCGCGTTGGGCGACACGGGACTGCCGCATCACGCGCTGGGATGGGCACTGGGCGGCTTTAATATTGGCGTCGAGATTGGACAACTGGCGATCGTGGTGGTTGTTGTTCCGCTGCTTGCGAAACTGTCGAATCGAGCTCTGGCGGTGAAGTACGGGTCTATGGTGATTATGGCGGCGGGTTTATTCTGGACCGTGCAGCGCTTGTTCCTGTAGCAGGAGGCGCTCGAACTCTTCTTCGAATTGGCGCATGGCTTTCAGCACGGCGGATTCGTGACGTTCCAGTTTCCTTGCGATTCGCGCATCTCCCTTGTACACGGCGGCATGCTGCACGCCCCAGTAAAGCTTCGTCATCAGCGGCATCACTTGATACTCGCCGAAGACTTCCGAATCCGGCGAACAGCGGCCGTGATATTTGAGCGCCAACGGCAATTCGCTCTCCTCTTGGATCCCAGGTACATGTTTAGCCGCCCAATCACCGAACTCTTCCCGCAACACCCGATCAACCTCGTCCATCCTCGTCCTTGGAAACACGCCGACGCGCACACCGGCGAGATCCTTTAGCTCGGTCAGTGAATACGGCACCGATCGCTCGCGGTCGAACTGGGCGCCTTGCTGCCGCTTTCGCAGAGAGGGTATCGCGCTTTCACACTCTTTGACGCGAGCGGAAATTTCTATTTTCTCGTACGGCTTGAGTGTGCGAATGACCGGTAACAGCTTGTGGCGCACGCGGGTTTCGAGTTCAAAACAGACAAGCTTCATCGCCGGAAGGAGAAGGCCATATTCTTCCCGCAACCGGTCCTCGATTGATTGCGCTGTCATCCGCCAAGCGATATCGCGATGTCTTCTTTCAGCGACTGCGAGGGAGGGTTTTCGTCACTGAAGTAGAGCTGCCAAACGCCAACGACGCTTGGCGGCTCCGCAATTCGTTCAATCAACTCAGCCAGACTGCGATCCTCTACGCATTCCATACTAAACGCCTTCTTCTTGGGTTTGTGGACATACATGTGGCGATCAAAGCTATAGATGTAGCCCTCGCGCTCTAGCAATTGGTCCTTGTCGTCGATTTCGATAATTACAGGCATCGCGCGCTCCTTCTACAATAATATCCCCCGCACTACCTGCCCATGCACGTCCGTAAGCCTGAAATCGCGGCCCGCGTAGCGATAGGTCAGCTTTTCATGATCCAGGCCAAGCTGGTGCAAAATCGTCGCGTGCAGATCGTGAACGCTGACGCGTCCTTCCACGGCTTTGAAGCCGAACTCGTCCGTCGCGCCATGCACGATGCCGCCCTTCACGCCGCCGCCGGCCATCCACATCGTGAAGCCATACGGGTTGTGGTCGCGGCCATCGCCGTTCTCGGAAACCGGCGTGCGGCCGAACTCGCCGCCCCACACGATGAGCGTGTCGTCCAACAACCCGCGCAGCTTCAAATCGCGAATCAAGGCCGCCGAGGCGCGATCCATGTCCGGGCAACGCTCGCGCAGGTTCTTGTTGATCTTGGCGTGATCGTCCCACGGCTGGCCGTTGCCGTAATAAATGTGTGTGTAGCGGACCCCGCGTTCGACCAGCCTGCGCGCGATCATACACGCTTCGGCGAATTTACCGGCGCCGTACATCTCGCGCGTGGCCTCGGACTCCGACTTCAAATTAAAGACATCGCTCGCGGTGAACTGCATGCGATAGGCCGTCTCCATCGCCGCGATCTTGCCTTCCAGAAACGCGTCGTCGCCCGCAGCGCTCTTGTGTTCCGCGTTGAGCGATTGCACCAGATCGAGTTGCTTGCGCTGTTCGTCCGCGTTCATCTTCGCGTTGCGCAGGTAGCGGATCATCTTGTCGGGATCGTTCTCGGCCTGGTTGAAAAGCGTGCCCTGGTGCTCGGCCGGCAAGAAGCCCGCGCGCCACAACGACGCACTCGCGCCGCCGCTGATCACAACAAACCCCGGAAGGTTCTTGTTCTCCGAACCGAGTCCGTAGGAGATCCAAGCGCCCATCGACGGACGCGTGGCCGCGATGTTGCCGGAGTGAATCAGACTGCGCGCGGGCGTGTGTGTAGGATTGAACGTATAAACACCGCGCAGCACGCACACGTCGTCGATGACACCGGCCATTTGCGGCAGCAACTCGCTGAGTTCGATGCCGTTGCGCCCGTGTTTCTTGAATGCAAACGGCGACGGGAGCAAGCCGCCTGTTACGCGCTCGGTGCGGAGATCGACGCTCGACGGGCGCTGCCCTTGATACTTCAACAGCGCCGGTTTGGGATCGAACAAATCCATCTGCGACGGGCCGCCGGCCATGAACAGAAAGATCACGTGCTTTGCCTTGGGCGCGAAGTGCGGGCCGGTGGGCGCGGCGCCGAGCAAGTCGGCGAGCGCGAAGCCGCCAAAGCCCGCCGTCATCGATTGGAAAAATTGCCGTCGATTTTCGATCATGGCCAATACATCAACTCGTTGGTCGCCAGCAGCGCTTGGGCGTAGTCGGTAATCGACGCGCTTCGCAGATAGGCCAATCCGAGTTCGATCTCCTTTTTCGTGGCGTTTCGTGCAAACAGCCGCCGGTACAAAGTATCAATCGATTCCGGCGCCGCAAACTTCGCCAGCGCCGCCGCCTGTTCCTGCACGAACGGGCCGTTCATCAGAAACAACTGCTGCAACGGCGTTGTGGTGACATCGCGCGCGGGGCTGTGCTGATTCGGATCGGCAAAATCGTAGATCTTGAGCAGCGAGCTAAGCCGCGAGCGATTGACCCTTGCGTAAACGGTGCGCCGGTGATTGACCGCGGGCTCTTCGGCGCGCGGCTGTTCCCGGCGGGGGACCCGCGCGTCGTCCGGTTCCAGTTCGATCGATGGCCCGCCGATTGTGGGAATGAGCAGCCCCGACGCGCGCAGGACGTTGTCGCGCCATGCTTCAAAATCGACGCGGCGCGGCGACATCCGCCACAGGAACTTGTTGCCTGGGTCTTTCGATTCGTTCGCCTTGTTCCCTTCGCTCGACTGCCGGTATGTCGCCGAGAGCAAGATCTCGCGGTGCAACCTCTTTAGCGACCATCCCCCGGCGACGAACCGGGCCGCGAGCGCGTCCAGCAGTTCGGGATGCGAGGCCGGCTCGCCTTGCGTGCCGAAGTCGCTTGGAGTTGGCACGAGCGGTTTGCCGAAGTGCCAGCCCCAGACGCGATTCACAATGACGCGAGCGGCAAGCGGCCCGGCTTCGTCGAATATACGATCGGCCAGTTCGATGCGGCCCGATCCATTTTTGAACCGTGCGCCGCCGAGAACTGTCAAAAAGCCGCGCGGCGCGGGCGCGCCGGGATTGGCGACGTTACCTCGCTCAAAGACCGGCAGGTCTCGCGGGGTGTCGAGGCGCACATCCTGCAGCGTGAGATCGGGGTCGGATCCGTCGATCCAAACGCCGGCATCGATCACCGCGTGCGCCAGCGGCGCTTCAATTTTCGGAAGCTCGGCGCGGAGCGTTTCGAGTTCGGCGCGAAAGCGTTTTTCCTTCACGGCGGCTTCTTCGGACTTCGTGCCCGGTTCACTCTTCATCAGGTTTGCGAGGTAGTTCAGATGGAAGATTCGCTCCTGCATCCAGGCGAACTTTTTCTCCGTCGCTGGGTCGACATCGGCGAGCGGGAGTTTCGTTTGGAGGACGCTTGCAAAAACGCTGGCGAGAGAGTAGTAGTCCTTCGTGAGGATGGGATCGAACTTGTGATCGTGGCAGCGCGCGCAACCGACGGTGAGGCCTAAGAAGCCACGCGACACAACGTCGACGCGTTCATCCCAATCGTCGGAGGCCAGCGTCTCAATGACTTCTTTCGAGAGGCGCGCGTCCTTGTGATAGACCGGTCCCGCACCAAGAAAACCAAGCGCGCGGATATCGCCGCGCGCGGCGCCGGGCATCTGATCGGCAGCGAGTTGCATTTTCACGAAGCGATCGTAGGGCACGTCGTCGTTCAACGCGGCGATCACCCAGTCGCGATATCGCCACGAGAACGGATACCCGGGATTGGTGGCTTCGGTGGTTGGGTTGTCCTCGCCCCAGCGGGTGACATCGAGCCAGTAACGGCCCCATCGCTCGCCGTAACCGGGATCGCGCAACAGGCGGTCGATGAGCTTTTCGCAGGCCGCTGGATCGACATCATTGGCGAAGGACTCGATCTCTTCAAACGACGGCGCCAGACCGGTCAGATTCAAAGACACGCGGCGAATCAGCGTGCGGCGGTCCGCCGGGCGGGACGCCGTCAGACCATTGGTCTTCAGCGCATCGGCGATCAGAGTATCGATCGATTTGGCCGAAGCCTTCAGCGGTTGAAACGCCCACCACTGTTTGCTCTTAATCATGTCGACGCCCGAGGTACTCTTCAGCACCAGGCCCGACTCACGCGGATCATACGCACCGGCCTTGACCCAGGCGTCGAACTCGGCGACCGTCGATTCCGGCAAACGGCCCGAGGGCGGCATTTGCAACGCGGGCTTACTGTAACGCAGGGCATCGAGCAGCTTTCCGGAGTCGACAACTCGCTTGGTGCCATCGCGCGTGTCGAGCGCCAACCCGCCCATAGGCGATTTCATCTTCGAGGAGTGGCACGCGTAACACTTGCCTGCGAGCATGGGCCGGATCTTTTTTTCGAAGTGCTCGGCGCGGGGATCTGGCTGCGCGAAGAGCGCCATCGACAGCACGGGAACCAGCGGCAATCGTGTCATGATCGTCATCTGCAATTTTATGACACTGGGGCGGTCGATCCGTGCTCGGGGCGAGCCGGCCAAGGCGCTACACTAATCTCCAATGTTCGGCATTCGATTCATCAAGACCCAACCGACGACTTTTCTGATCCAGTACAAGTCCGGCGGAGCCGTGCGGGAAGGCCCGGGGCTTTCGTTCTTTTACTACGCGCCCACAACGTCGCTGGTCGCCGTGCCGCTTGAGAGCACCGAAGCGCCTTTCATGTTCGAAGAGCGAACGGCGGATTTTCAGACGGTCACGATTCAAGGCCAACTCACCTACCGGATCTCCGATCCTCGCAAGATCGCCGGGTTGATGAACTTCGCGATCGACCCCGGCACCAAACGCCATCTTTCGGAAGACCCGCAGCGCCTCGGATTTCGCATGCTCAACACGATGCAAGTTCAAGTGCACGCGATGATCCAGAAGCTGCCGTTGCGCGATGCTCTCGGCTCGACGACGGCGCTCGCCGACACGGTGCGCAACGGACTGCGCGCCGCGCCGGAAGTCGCGGCGCTTGGAGTTGAGATTCTCGGGCTGGCGATCGTCGCCATCAAGCCTACGCCGGAGACCGCGCGAGCGCTCGAAGCCGAAACACGCGAAGCGTTGCTAAAGAAGGCCGACGAGTCGACGTACGCGCGGCGCAATGCCGCCGTCGAGCAAGAACGCGCCATTAAGGAGAATGAGCTCAACACGGAAATCGCGGTTGAGAACAAGCAGCGCCAAATCCGCGAAGCGAAGATGGACGCCGATCGCGCCATCCAAGAAAAGCAGCAGGATCTGGAGCGCGCGCGTCTGGAAGCGCAGATCGATCAGGAGACACTTCGCAAATCGTTCGTCGCCGCGGCGGCGGAAAACTCACGCACCGAATCCGAAGCCCGCGCCTATGGCATGCGGACGCTGTTCGAGTCGATGAGCCAGATCGATGCGAAGGTCCTTCAAGTTCTGGCGCAAACCGGAATGAATCCGGAACAACTGATCTCATCGGCGTTCCAGGAAATGGCCTCCCGCGCCGACAAGATCGGTGAGTTGAACATCTCGCCGGACCTGCTCCGCGAGCTGACGAAAAAGCGATGAGCCGGCCTCGGCCCAACGACTGCAAAGTAATTCTTGTAACTCGGCGCACACGCCTCAACGAACTCGTCGAGCGATTCAACACGCAGGAACAGGCGCGCTTTTACGTCGAACGGCTTGGCGCGGATTTCGGAGACTACCTAGCGGAAGATCGTCAATATCAACTCGCGATTCGCGAGACGACACAGGCGATCGAATCACTCGCTCGCGTGCATCGTCTCGACCGCCGTTACCTGCCAAACTTCGTCTTCGGTCCGGAGGATCTCGTCGTCGCGCTTGGCCAGGACGGTCTCGTCGCCAACACAATGAAGTATCTCGACGGGCAACCGTTGATCGGCGTCAATCCCGACCCCGCCCGCTGGGACGGCCAGTTGCTGCCATTCAAGACTTCCGATGTCGCCGAGATCGTCGACGCCGTCGCCCGCCAATCCCGGCCTACGCGCGAAGTGTCGATGGCGGAAGCGCGCCTCAACGACGGCCAGCTTTTGTGCGCCGTCAACGACCTGTTCATCGGACCCAGTTCCCACATTTCAGCTCGATATGTAATTCGCCAGAATGAGCAATCCGAGACGCACTCTTCGAGCGGCATCATTGTGTCGACTGGCCTTGGCTCGACGGGTTGGTATAGAAGTTTGGTTGCCGGCCGCGAGGCCGAGTTTCGCTCGTTTCCGTGGGACTCCGACTTTCTGATGTACACCGTTCGCGAGCCGTTTCCATCTCGCACGACCGGAGTGTCAATGCTGACCGGCGCAGTCTCCAACGACGCCCCGCTTGTGCTTCACTCGCTGATGGCCGAGCGCGGCGTCATCTTCAGCGACGGCATTGAGACCGACTTCCTGCAATTCAACGCCGGCGCGGTTGTTACGATTCAACTCGCACGGA
>Ga0194131_10008593_pt1 | contig 13223 bp, 12 predicted proteins | sample TA2KigO120mmetaG_FD_148631 | JGI IMG/M metagenome (GOLD analysis project Ga0194131, IMG submission 148631) | Freshwater microbial communities from Lake Tanganyika, Tanzania - TA2015053 Kigoma Offshore 120m | ecosystem: Environmental > Aquatic > Freshwater > Lake | place: Tanzania: Lake... | reverse complement strand
GACGTCAAGCGCGAAACCCTCTACGTGAAAGAGAACAACCAATGGCAACGCGAAGGCCCCGAACGCACAAAAATGACGAATGCCGTCTTAGCGGTGGAGCATAAGAATGTGGTCCTCGTGAATGAATGGGCGAAGGCCAACCCGCGTTGTTTGAATAGCAACACCCGAGAGAATGAGAAATACATCAGGTTGTCAAAAATTGTAACCGATGGAGAGAAGGAGGGGAATATAGATAAGGTGATACGGAAAGTAGCAAAGCGTGTGGCGATTGAAAAGGGTGTTGGTCAGGGAGAAGCAATTGAAAATGAAAACAGTTGAATATTCAGAATTTTTACTTCAAAAGTTCCGGTTCCAAAACCTCAGACCTTTATTTTCAAACACTTTTCAGCCAAAAATATTCCGTTCAAAATCATGAAAATCCAAAAGTCCTGGTTCCAAAACCTCGGCTCCCTATTTTTCAAACACTTTTCAGCCAAAAATATTCCGTTCAAAATTGCATCCCCAAAAAATCGGGAATTTTATAGATTGGAATTTTAGATTGATGATTTTGGGGGATGCAAATGGTTATTTGTTGTATTATGGCGTTATGCCTTGGTTTTATGTATTAGTTACAATACTATGATGTAATATGATGTATATAAATAAATGTATTATAATTTTATGGTGTTGGTGGATTTGGGTTTTTGTATCCTGTCCAAATAAATGTCCATTTTGGCCTTTGCGCGTGGAAGTTTTGAAACGTGAAATTCAAAACATCGAAAATCGGGGTTGTGAGCATTATGCTCTTATTTTGTATTTTTTGGTGTAAAAATACGTGACTGATAATTTTAAAGCTGGTGGCGTGGTCGTTGAACGATGTGAAGGGGTGTGGTAATTCGTAGTTTTAGGGAGGTTTTTTGTCTTAACTGTATGTATAAAACGCCAACGTATCAAATGACATATACATGCAAACCATGTATTTTTCAAACAACATCTAGGAGAGATTTTGAACGTCATCTTTTGACACAAAAGCATATTGATGGCGGTAATACGGGTAAAACACCTATAAAAACACCCGAAGGTTATTATTCATGCCCAAATTGTCACAATACATATAAATCTCGCACTAGCACTTATACACATATCGCAAAGTGTGGAATTATTAACAATACACAAAATGTATCTGATTCAACTGAACATCATATATCAACAGAACCATCTACTATTACAGAAGAATATATCTCCGAGGTTATTTCAAAAAACCAAGAACTAACAACCGCAAATCAAGAATTAAGAAATGCGATGTTGCTTTTGATTCAACAGAATACAGAATTTCAAACCAAAATGATGGAATTCTGTAAAAGTGGCATATTATCAAACACAACCAATAACAACACTAACACCAACACCAACACGAATAGCCATAATACCATCACCAACTGTAACAACCCAACCTTTAACATGAATATGTTCTTGAACGAGAAGTGTAAGGATGCGATGAACATGAAGGACTTCGTGAATTCCATCCAGTTGAGTATGACAGACATGGAAAACGTCGGTAGGCTTGGTTATGTCCAAGGTATGTCAAACATTCTTATCGACAACCTCCAGAAAACAGACGTCTATAAACGTCCCGTCCATTGTAGCGACGTCAAGCGCGAAACCCTCTACGTGAAAGAAAACGACCAATGGCAACGTGAAGGCCCTGAACGCACAAAAATGACGAATGCCGTCTTAGCGGTCGAGCATAAGAATGTCGTCCTCGTTAATGAATGGGCGAAAGCCAACCCGCGTTGTTTGAATAGCAACACTCGAGAGAATGATAAATACATCAGGTTGTCAAAAATTGTAACCGACGGAGAGAAGGAGGGGAATATAGATAAGGTGATACAAAAAGTAGCAAAGCGAGTTGTGATTGAGAAGGAAGAACCGATATAAACCTGTTTTCGTATTATATAATACAATACAATACTATCGTTTTACACCATCCTATGAACATCGAATACATCCTTCCTCTCGTCACATTCTGGAACGCGATTTCATCCTATTTCGCAAAATACCGACCACCCGAAATCACGAATAATGCGGTGTGTTTGATACACAGCGTGTCATTCATCGCCCATTACAATTATGATTACAATATGAATTACGCGGTTCATGCGAGTATCGCCTTTTTCATCTACGACCTTTTTTACATTCTGCGACATGTCTTCATCTCCTACCGTCACTGCCACCGCCGCGACGATCACCGCGATGATCCACATCCACATTCACATCCACATAGAGACGAACTTAATAAACGACTTCCGTTCATCGCTCACCATATCGCATCAATATATATTCTGTATTCCGCCATAACCTTCACCAACGGTCTCGCGATCCTAGACGCATTCCTTATACTAGAGAAATCGAACATTATGATTTATGTATCGTATCATCTTCACAAACAATACCGTGAATATACACGCATCAACGCAATATCTGAATTTGTTCAGCTGATGATATATACATATTATCGCTTATTCGCTTTATCGGTGTTTATTTATGAACGGCGACAGACAGCATTATTCACCTATCCCTACATTACACAGTTATTGATTTTGTTGGTATATTCGATGGGATATGTGTGGAGTTATCGATTATTGAAGAAAAACATCGCGAATTACGGGGTGATATATGCTGCTGCGGCTTCGAGAAAATAAACTTCTGCTGGATGAAGCAACGCGCCCACACCACTTTTGCTGCGAATCTCTCGGATTGTGTTTTGTATTTCTGTAATACCTTGATTTACTGACGACGACGCTGACTGCGATGACGCCAACATCGACTCACGAATAAACGCGTCGATATCGGCGCGGGTTGGATTGGGGTTGTTAGGAAGAAGGACGACCATGGAATCGAAACGAATCGAATATTATGTAAATAGGTAATAATATCTGTTTATATAATGTCACTCACACTCCCCCTCCCCAACGCCCATTTTATCTGGTATTGTGCGTGGTTGTCGGTCCCTTCGACAATCTATGCGCTAACATGCTATACCCCCATCTCGCAATCATCCCCGCGTCTGTATGGGCGACATCTCTCAACTATTGGCGGTACCCTCTCCGCGATTTATGGCGGCGAACACTCGATATCGCAGTTGTATTCGCCGGCGTAAGCTACCAGACCTATTACGCATTTAGATATACCTCGCCAGCACATTTCACAGCTTACTCTATACTCAACGCTGTGAGTGCGGCATCCTATATCGCGAGCAACACCCTAATGAACCGAGGACGAATATGGCCGGCTACCTATGCTCATGCGAGTATCCACTTCTTCGCGAATCTGGCAAATGCGGTGCTGTATAGCGGTATATTCACATATAAAGATAAAATATATAAACAAATAAATATATAAAATATAATAGTGTAGTAAATGACGACAACGTCAACGACACGTCTCTCGAAATGGGCAGCTGATATCCGCGCAATCAAAGAAAACAAACTCACCCCCAAAGATAAACGACAAGCATTTCAACATCTTGAAAATATCATCGCATTCAATAATGTATTATTTTATACAGGATTCTTCTTCTCTTTCCTGGATGTCTCATATGTATTTCCATGGGTTATGATGGGGCTATCGATTAGCTCGCATTGGACTACTGTAAGCCATCATATAAGTCATGGAGGTTATATCGACAAAAACGCCGACGCCGACAAGAAACACCATAATAAATACAATCGTTTCACTTACGGTGTCAAAATGCGCCGTCGGTTCCTTGATTGGATGGACTACATATTGCCCGAGGCATGGGCGTGCGAACATAATATCCATCATCATTACAAATTAAATGAGGCGACCGACCCTGACAACGTCCAACAAAATCTCGTCATTCTTCGCACGATGAATGACCCGTGTGTCGTGAAATACGGTATCATCGCATTCTTCGCACTGACATGGCGTCTCTTTTATTATTCATCGAATTCATACAAGTATTACAAGGCAGCTAAAATTAAACGCACAATGACCGAAGAAGACTTTAAACAGATGACGCTTGCCGGCGCATTTACAAACGAGTGGCCGTCGTGGATTAGTAAAGTCGAATATTTTACACTGGTTCTATGCCCTCTTCTTATTTATCGCGCAGTATGTTTCGCCATGATTTACACAATTCATGTGTATTTTCCCGCCATTTTCACCGCCGCACATTTACAAAACGTCGTCATGAATTACGTTTTCGCCGACCTTTTCTGTAATGTTCATACCTTCGCCATTATTGTGCCGAACCACGCGGGGAGCGACATGTATTTATACCGGACATCGGTGAATGGGGGGAGCGACGAATGGCTCCTTCGCCAGTGTATCTCATCCGCAAATTATACGGCAGGTAATGACGTGATCGATTATTTACAGGGATGGTTGAATTACCAAATCGAACACCACCTGTTCCCTGACTTGTCGGCGTATGAATACCAACTCATTCATCAAAACGTAAAAGAGGTCTGCCGCCGCCACGGCGTTCCTTATGTAAGCGAAAATGTATTCATCCGATTATGGAAAACGGTGAAAATCATGACCGGGCAAGAAAGTATTCCATATTATGAGGGGAGTGAGTTGGAGAAGCATATGTGTCATGAATTCGTGTCATGAATTCGTGTCATGAATTCGTATTTTATTATGATTACAATTCGGTAATTATAATAATATGTTAAACAATACACAAATTTTAGTATGTATGCTATTAGCATACATCTTCCCAATCGCATTCGTCTATTACAAATACCAACATTCAGATACGGCAACAAAAAGCATCTCTGCCATCATCACAAGCACCGAACCCTTCGTAACATTCGCTTCCGCTTCCGCCACTTCCGTTCCACATGATAATGCCCCCCCAATCACCACAGTATTCCAAACCCGTCACTTTATCGCACTATGTATGCTCATCATGGCCGGATTCACCGTGCTTTATGAATACCAGAGACAGCGATGGTCTCTCGCCGCCATCTTCGTCCTCCTCTGCGGGATATTCGGCGTGATATTCATTCCAGAGCAAAATCCGTCGCATTACATCTTTGCCGCCGCCGCCTTCTTCGCAATCGTCGGGTTTATGTGCGGGCATACGTTCAACCACCACCACCACACCACCGCCCACGACATTCACGACACCCTCCGCCTCCTTCTTTACGCACAATTTCTTTTCACAGTTGTCACCATCATCGGCGTAATTCAAGACGCAGAGATATTCGCGACCGAGGCACTATTTCTCCTCAATTTCGCAGTATTCTATATCTATCTCCACTTTCATACTTTTTCATCCCCGCCTTCGTAGCCGCTACTACTACTATCGATATGAGATAATTCCAGCATCTTATGACGGTCATCATCAGCATCATTATCATTATCATCATCAGTATTCACACGATAACTGCGCCGATAATCGCGAATATACTGATACAGCAGTAAGCCCGCCGACACTCCTAAAAACACCAGCGAAACCCCAATCATCGCATCAAACGGTTCTTTGAAATATACGAACGAATACGTCAGCTGGATGATGCGACGAACTAAGTCTACCCCACTAAGTAGAATATTCGCAGGAATTACAGTTTGCGGAGTATTCAGGATATATATTTTATTATACATGTATAGTTGTAAGCCGAATGCGATGAAAAAATACATGGTTATCGCCCCCATAGTGACCGGTGGTGTATGCTTCACAGTATAAATCACGGCCCAAGGCGCCGCAAGGATAAAATACGTTGCTTGAAATATGACCTGAAAATCGATGTTGGATATCATATTTCCATGAAGTTTCATCGCGTATTCAATCACATTATTATATGCGGAATTCAAGAAACACGATACGAAAATAATGACGGTATTTTGAACGACGAGGCCGCCACCGCCACCGCCACCGCTGTCGTTGTATTGAAGGATATACTGCCCCGTCGCAATCGCATGTGAAACAACCAACGCCGCACAACTCGCGTAATATAAACGCGTCACCGGCTTTTTCAATAGAAATTTGAACCAGGGGATATTAAATATAATGAAGCCCGATCGCAGTATTGTATAATAACTCAACGTCACGGTGTTTAGCGCGTAAAATACGAATACGGTTTCGACGGTATAAAGGACGCCGGTGAAAACAGGATATTTAAGCACGGCGCGACGTTCCGGCGCAAAATAGGCCTTCGTTCGATCCCATGAGAAATTACGGATAAAAAGGCATCCATAAAACGGTGTAAAAACAAGACTTAATAACACGCTGAACCATTCATTTTTGTAGCCATAGTTGTTCGTGATATATTTCATACAAATCAGATATTCAGATAATGTTACGACAAAGAATATGGAATTTAGCACGAGAAGCCAGGTCATATACGACGACCGAGACGCAAGTAGTATTATATATTCATCTTGAAATATATCTATATGTTTTCCGAATAAAATTGATATAAATTGACCACTTATACACATAATAACGACCCTCCTTTTGTCATTATAATGTCATCCAATAACCAACGAAACCGTTATAGCACACCTGAACGTGAAGCACCCGATTGCCAAGACTGGACACCTGTCACGATGAGTAAATCAAGACCGGCGACAGTATCGTCATATAAAGATGCGGCAGCATCCAGGCCAACACTCGCATCGATGACGATGACCAAGAATTCCGCATCTGCTGTCATCGCGGCAACCACTTCTGCGTCAAAAGGCACCGGTGCCGACGAGGCCGACATGGCAAAAAAGACGAAATACATCGCCAAAGCCACAAGCGACGCTGTTCGAACCGCGCGTTGCGAAAAAAAACTCACCCAAAAGGAACTCGCGCATAAATGTAATATGGACGTGAGTATTATTGCCGAGATCGAACGCGGCGGAACTTGTGTGTATAATGCGACGCATGTGAATAAAATTCAATCGGTCTTGGGAGTGAAGATTCCGAGAGCGTAAAATAACCGACGATAACAACTTAAATATCTATTATCTATTATCTATTATAAATAATACGCGACTGTATTGACAATACAACACAACGACATGGGCGGTAATAAACAACATAAGAAAGCACACCATAATAAGGGGAAGAGCGGTGCGAAAAAGAGCACGGGCGGGCGCACGGCATCGGCAGCACCCGTCACAATCAACGACATTTCCGCCGAGTTTCAAACCATAATCCTCGATTTTTTGCGTGATATCGACGGTTCCTTCCCCGAGTATCGCGAGGTGTTATCGGCGTATTTGGGATATTCGCATGAAATGAAGCCGATGCCCGATGAATTGTATATCGAGTTATATACACATTGTAAGAGTGTGTATCCTGTCCGTTTTTTTGATATTCTCTATAAAAATGAGGCGATGTTGGCCGCCCCTGCCACAAGCGACGATGACGCAAAGGCCGTCTGCTTCCTTCCTGGTGTTGATTTCCGAGAGATTTGGGCGACCGAAGATATCACTGAGAATACGAAAGACACGATTTGGAAGTATCTTCAGCTCATCCTGTTTTCGATTGTGAATAATCTCTCGGACATGGGTTCATTCGGCGACACCGCAAAGCTTTTCGAAGCCATTGATAATAACGAGTTGAAGACGAAGCTCGAAGAGGTGATTGGTGAGATGGGGTCGATGTTTGGAGCCGATGGTAGCGAACAACAACCGAATCTGGATGAGACATTTAAGAAGGCGACCGAGTTCATGAATCAGGCGTTTGAGGGACATGCCGCAGAGCAGCACCAGCACCAGCAACAGCCAGGTCAAGCCGGGCCGTCGTCGCATGCGATGCCAGACGCAAGCTTTATCCATGAGCATCTCTCGGGCATCCTGAATGGAAAGATTGGCAAGCTTGCCAAGGAAATCGCCGAAGAGACCGCCGCCGACCTGAATTTGGATATGGAGAATGAGACGTCGATGAAGGGAGTGTTTCAGCAACTCCTCAAAAATCCGACCAAGTTGTCCGGCATTATTAAGACGGTGGGCTCTAAACTTGATTCGAAGTTGAAGTCGGGTGAGTTAAAGGAGAGCGAGATTATGCAAGAGGCGAGCGAGCTTATGTCGAAGATGAAGAGTATGCCGGGAATGAATAATTTGGCGAGTATGTTAAGCAAGATGGGGATGAATGTGCCGGGTGGAATGGGCGGCGGCGGAAAAGTGAATTTCGGGGCGATGCAGTCACAACTGAACAAGAATATGAAACAAGCACAGATGCGCGAGAGATTATTGAAGAAAGTTCAAGATAAGCAAGCAGCGCAGGCCGCACAGGCCGCACAGGCCGCACAGGCCGCACAGGCTGCACAGGCTGCACAGGCCGTTGCCTCTTCTGCACTCCCGAAGGTTTCAAACGGCGCAACCACCGCAGTCTTTCAATCAGGCGAAAAGCCGGCAAAGACGCCACGCAATCCTGCCTCCGCCGCACCCGCACCCGCACCCGCACCCGCACCAGCAAAAGAGAAAAGCGATTAATTATAAATACATTCTACATAATATATAAGTATTAAAGTATATTATATAGTATCAAATTAGACGACATCGTATTCCATTCCATTCCATTCACGCCTACGAAAGAAATGAGCAAAGACCAAGTATTTTGGATGGAAGATCCTGCCGTCCTTATGAATAAGGATTATATTCGCGAGATATGGCCGCAAAAGTCGATGGACCCCCCCGCCAAACTGAACGCAATCACCCGCTTCGTTATCCTCGCCACCATTTTAGGCTACTTACTCACGTCATCGTTCTCCCTCTTTATTCTCGGCGCGATTACTTTAGGAATTATTGTCATCGTTTATAACTTTGTTCATAAAGGAAAAGCTGGAACCGATACAGAGAAGGCGAAACAGATCTTGAAAACAAAAGAGGGTTTCTCGAATAATATCGACAAGCCGGAGATGTATGAGCTGATGCGTGATGAATTTACGGCACCTCGCCCACAGAACCCGCTGATGAATCCCCTGATTCCGGAAATCGGCGATGACCCTCATCGCCGTAATGCCGCGCCGTCATTCAATCCCGCGGTGGAGGCAGATATTAATGAAGCGACCAAGCAATTCGTGAGCGGTAGTTTCGATACGAATGCGAGTAATGTAATATTTAAAAGGTCGAATGTGCCTGCGGAGCCCCCGAACCATACACCGGAAGAAACCTACGGCAAGTTATTCGGAACTTTAGGTGATAATGCGGCCTTTGATTCGTCGATGCGCCAGTTTCATCCGGTGGCGAATACAAGGATTCCGAACGACCAAGACGCATTTGCCAAGTTCTGTTACGGAGAGATGAAGTCGTGTAAGGAAGGCGATGAATTCGCATGTGGGCGTATCAATTCACGTCTTGGGGCGGTGGTAGGACATTAGTTCGACCGAATATTTAGACAGACAAACGCACACATAAATAAATATTTATTACTTATTTATTTATTTATTTATTTATATGCATAGAATACAAGAAAGGAATACACGAATCTAATCCAAACGGTGAAAAATGGCCTACGTTCATAACTTTGCTTTTGATAATATGTCGCGTATTGGTTGCGATACAGGCGATCTCTCGCAACGCAACGTCCAGAATCTGAATGCGGCCAACTATGCGCTGAACAACTTTTTTTCAACGGATTGTCAGATGGAGCGCCCGATTCAGTTTGCGACCAGCCAGCCCAACGTATTTTACAAAGGCGGCCATCATACTGGATTCGGTGGATGCAACATCGATACGAACTCTGAGCTGTCGATTGGAAGCCTGAACACGCATGCGAAGTGTAAATTGAGTCTTCTGGAGCGCCCATTCAAGACCGTCCCTTATTTAGGACGAGGCGCGGTGAATGTTGATTTTGAATCGAGAATGCTTCATGGTGACATGAATACCAACAAGAAGAGCATTACGCAACTTTCGGAGCAGTTGAACTCCGCCCATTCGGACTATCCTCTTCAAGAGGAATTTAAGGCGACGATTAACAATCCGGCGAATTATGTGGAAGGTGCGGCGGTGAATGGATGGATTCGCGGAGGTGTGCCTTCACGGGAGTTGGTCCGTGACCAAGAGCATTTATTTAACGGATCGCGTTAAGTATAAGAATTCTGCATTAGATATATAAAGGTATTCCTACATTTATATATATTAGATCGTCGTATTACATCGTCGTTTTCTATGTCCTCGCCAGAATCTCTCGAACACGAAGTTACAGAAGTATGCGCTGAGGTTGTTGATGCGGTGGCTACCGATTCCGCTCATGATACCACGAGTGGCGCTTCCACCGCCACCGCAACCGCCACCGCCACAGACGTGAGTGAAGTCGATCTATCGGGTTATAACTACGACCTTGTTCCGACGTATAAAATGATTGAAGACCTCGACGACCAAGACACCCTTTTTCGCATCCAATTTCTTCAAGCGTTCGGAATCACCAACGACGAATATCACCCCGAGATTATTTCGGCGGTTATCAACGACTTATACGAGAGATACATCGTCAATCCAGGAATACGGGAGTTGATTGAAGCGCATCCTTTGTATAATCCAAATGTCGGCGGTGGTGGCAGCGGTGGTCCATCCGATGAAGACGATAATGGTTCAGAAGGTGCTGGTATTCATCATGGCCGTCAGTCGGCGTCGGTATTTAATAACTCCGAAATGATATTTTGTATGATGTTTTCATTTCAGTTGTTTGACTTATTTCACAATTGTCTTCGCCATGCCAAACACAAACAAGAGATACCGGCTGAAATCCGCGATGAAATCATCGAGTGTTGGCGGACGATGTTTTAGGCGTCGTGAATCGTGAATATTATATAATAGTATTTCAATATATACCTCACTTCATTATGGCATCTACCCGAAATAAGAATACTCGCCCCGATTTTAAAATCGAGCAGAACGCACAGAACCTCGCACGCAATTACGTCGCATTTGAAAATAGCTATGCCGGTAAAGCATACGCACCTGCACTCGCCTATGAAAGTGTAGGCATTCTCCCCACCAAGATGTCTCGCGAACATTTCGCACAGAATTCGGTGGATATTGAATCCGCATTATTTGGTATTAATTCAACCAACCTCGTCGAGCCACAAGCAGCCGTCGTTCCACAGTTGAAGCAATTACCGGAGGTGAAGTTTTTTGACAGAATGGCGATGTTCATGCCGGAACCGCTGGTGGTGGAGAAGGCCGCGAGGCCGTTTCAACATGCGGAGGCAAAGTTGTTTTAAGGGGGTTGCGCCCCCCTACGGCGCACTCGTCCCTGGTCAGCGCCCCGATCGCGCACTCAACTCCGCCCAATTCGCCGCCGCTCAACAAGCAAGAGCAGCAGGTACTGCCGCCGGATTGTCTGGACGTGCTCTCGAAGTCAGCGCCGCCCAAGCAGTCATGCGCGTTCCATAAACAACATAAAACTATTCTCTCATGTAGTATCATAAACCGCTCTTTGAACCCCTCACTCCGTTCGTTCGCTCACTTCGATGCAAACTATCCACATCCCTAACCCCAACCCCCGCACTTCCCCCGCGGGTTTCTCCGGCTCTTTCAACGCCAACAACAACGGCTACAGCGGCTCCGGTCGCGTGACCGTCGGTGGTCCAAACCGAAGTGTATGGGCCGAAGGTCAGGTCGGTGGTGGCTGGTCTGGCCGCCCCAGTTTTGGCGGAATGGTCGGTGGAACTATCCGCTTTTAGGCATATTTTGATTCCATTCTCGTGATAAATAATGTATGAATATATTAGTTATTACGGTTTCTAATCATAAAGAACTCATATCAATGTAGGTCTTGGTGCTGCTGCTTCTGGTGGTGAATCACCACTCGGCCCATTTATCAACCCGCCATTTACCTTTTCGCCAAATCCCCAACGCAATCCAGATTATTCGACAAAAACAAATACACCACAGAAACCACTTCCTAAAAAAGATAGTATTCGAGATTATGATGATTTATACGAAACCAGAACACCAACAAAAAGTATTTCATTTTTATCCCCGTTACGTTCGCCGGCACCGCCGCCCCCATCAGGTAATGACGAGCAAATATTACTAGGACCCGATGACGCAAAAACATTGGGTTTTGATGACTAGGCGATAATTATAATATCCGTATTATATATATTTAGCAAAATGGTAAAATACGCGACGAATCGAAAGCGTTCGTATAAAAAACGGCGGATGATCCGCAAGTTGAAAAGGACCATGCGTCGTAAGATACATATGGTCGGGGGTGGTGGTAGCCCAGAAGAAGTGTTGTTTCAAGCATTGTTTCCACTTGTTGAGCAGGTCCTGCCGGGTGTATTTAAACTATTGATGGCGAATTTAGGTCCTTTTTTGAAAATTTTAATATTGTTAGGAAGAACAGCATCTCAGTTACATGGCGGTTCAAAGATGAGGTCATATCAAAGTGGCGGTGGTTTATCTCAATCCATGAAAACACAATTGATATCTATATTGACTAAATTGAAAATAAATTTTGTAAATAAATCTGACAAACCTGATGTAGTGGCTTGTATTGATACGCTTATTAAAAAATTTGAAGCAGAAGAAGTAGACCCAAATGAGTATGACCCGTCAAAGGATAATGTAGATATTTCCACATCAGAACTACAAACAGAGCTAAATGCAGCACCAGCGGCAGCACCAGCGGCAGCACCAGTGGCAGAAGTATCTACTGTCAGTCCTGCCTGGTTTGGTGCGTTCAAACAAAAATTAACTGAAAAAATCACCAATACACTGAATAGTAAGCTCGAGCGTATTCAAAGCAAATTTACTACTGAGGAATATAACTGCCTCATTACACTGAAAGACGCAGTTTTGACAGATGTTCGTGATACTATAAAAAATAAGTTTAATGATTTAATTACAAGACTACAAGAGTTGCCTGGTGCTGCTGCTGCTATTAGGGCATATGAGAAAGTAGTCGCTGGTTGGAACAATGTTAAGGGCAACATTATGGGCAGAGTAAGTGCTTTGGCGAATAGTGATACAGGTCAAACCATCGTCGCTCGTGCGGATGAATTAAAGAATAGATTAAGAAGTAATTTTGTGTGGAATTAAGTAATAACCCTACAACCTCGAATACGTTCTCCTCCAATATTTATCAATCTGTCCAACACATACATCGCCATTCGCCACCTGTCGTTGTGTCGGAATGCTGGTATGTGTCACTTCGGTGACAAGCACTTTTGTATCGCCTTGGGTCCAGTAACAATACGGCGGACTCGTCATCACATTTCCGTTGAATTTATGATGGCTCGGATTCGATACACGCATCGCTTGTGCTGCTT
>Ga0194131_10008592_pt1 | contig 13225 bp, 19 predicted proteins | sample TA2KigO120mmetaG_FD_148631 | JGI IMG/M metagenome (GOLD analysis project Ga0194131, IMG submission 148631) | Freshwater microbial communities from Lake Tanganyika, Tanzania - TA2015053 Kigoma Offshore 120m | ecosystem: Environmental > Aquatic > Freshwater > Lake | place: Tanzania: Lake... | reverse complement strand
ATCGAGAGCGGCCAGATCGAGACCATTGTCGGCGCCTTGGTGGTGCTGATCGGCGTCGGTTGGAGCGTGTGGGCCAAGAGGGCGCCGTCCGCGTGACGCTTTACGCCATCCTCGCCCTGGCGCTGGCTTGCATCGGCGCGGGCTTGTGGCTCTACCGGCGGGGGCGCATGGCGGAGCGGCTGTCGGTGACGGAAGGCGCGGTCGAGGCTGAGCGCCGGCGAGAGCGTGTGGATGCCAAGGTGGCCCGCATGGACGATGCTGAGCGTGGCGCTGAGCTTAAGCGCTGGGTGCGTGACGGCATCGACTGAGTGCGCCGGCTGGCGGCCGATCTGGCTGTCGGCCGAAGATGTGCTGACACGCGAGACGCAGCGACAAATCCTCAGTCACAATCTGCATGGCGAGGCGCGGGGGTGCTGGTAAACGCTTGACGTTGCCGCCGTCTACGGCGATTATGCGGCGTTTCTCCCCTGTTCAACTCGGCGCCTTCGGGCGCCGTTTTCTTTTCATTGCCAGATCGACCGGGACTGCGCGGCGAGTGGTCCTGGCATTGCCCCCGGCAGTAATTGCAGCGCCAGCAGTCCGCCTTTCGTCTCGCCAACTTCGACAAACCCCGCCTTCCGGTAGCTGTAGCCCCACAGCGGAGCGCCGCGATGTCGGATTGGAGGCACTTTCTTGCGGTCGATGAACGTGATCATGCCGATCTCTGGCGGTTCGCCATAATGCGCGCGTGTGGCGGCGACAGCCTGTCGGATCAAGTAGGAGGCGACGCCGGCGCCTTCGGAGCGAAAGGCTGAACATACCCATGCTCCAGCCCAGGCATGCCGTACCCATCGGGCGAAGGGCGCGCTGGTAACCCAGAAGGCGCGACCGCAGTCGGTCAGAAAGACGGCGCAACTGCCGGGCGGTACAAACTGCGGCGTGCCCGGCTTCTGACGATTGTAGTGGCGATCCGCCAGACGCGCGACAGCCGGGTCCGCTCGATGCGAAACGCACCAACGCTGAACGAGGCAATCACCTTCGAGGACGCGCATCAGCTTTCGATCCCCCGAACCTTCCCAGGCTTTCGGCGATTTGCGGGACGATGGCCGAGCATGTATTGATCGGTTCGGGGCCGAGCGCATAGACCGCGTTGCAACCCGCGCGCACCATCGCGGCATGCACGTTATCTCCGTCGGTCATGCCAGCCACTTCGCGCCGTCCGGTCCCTCGCCGGCGATCACGGCCGGCGCGGCGCCTCGATCGGCGATCAGAAGGCCGGCCAGCGCCACAAGCAGGCCCGCGTCGGGCGGGGTCTGTTGGATGCAGTATCTCATCAGCGCGCGCACCTGTTCGTCGCCAAGGGCGGCGGGAGGCGTCGCGCACGATGCCGGAACGGGCGCGGCCAAGACTGGCGGCGCCGGAACGGGCGCGGCCAAGGCCAAGGCCGGTGGCTCGGCCATGAACGGCTTCCCGCACTGCCAAGCGTAGTAGCCGCGCACAGCCCAGAGGATCTTCACGGGCAGCTGCGGGGCGGTGCGGATAAGCCTGTAATAACTTCGGTCGTAGCCGCACGCCTCCATGAGTTCGGGCGGCGTGAGTTCGAGCGCTCTGGCAATCTCCTCAATCTCAGCCACTGCGGCTCCCAGCTCGGAGGGCACAATCCTTTTGAATCTCCGTCTGATCTGCGTCTTGTTCATCTTTTGTCTCCCGTGCGTAGACGTTATCTCCGTCAGTCATGCCAGCCATTTCGCGGCGGCAAAGCCGAAACCGACGATGGTGGCGGCGACGATCAGCGCCATGCGGCAATCGGCAAGCCAGTCGGCTTTCGTTTGCTCGAAAAATAATCCGGGGTTGGCTTTGCCCGTGGCGTTTTTGATGTGCGCGGCCAAGTTTGAATCGGCGACATGGTTGCGTTTCGTCATGTGCTGTCCTCCCAATTCACGATCTGCCCGAGCCATGCCGCCCATTCCTCGCGGGCAACAACCAGGGAGGGCATTTCGTAGGTGTAGCCGGCACGCCCGCGCCGGCGTCGCAGCGAGGGGCAGACATCGCGCAGCAGTCGGCCCAACTCACGTTCGTCCGGCAACCGCGAGCGGATGTTGCGCTCCTGGGCGTAGCGCCTGAACGCGCCGCGAACTCGTTCGCAATCGGCTTCCCCGCACCAGTCCTCGCCAAAATCCGACGATGCAAGCCGGCCTGCCTGCAAGCTCGCGAGCCACCAGTCATGCGCCGGCTCCAATGTTGCCTCTTTCTGCGCCAGCAGTGCGTCAGTCGCCGGCGCCACGTTCAGGTTCAGGCCCACGATATCATATTCTCGCAGAAAACGCAAAAGCAGGCGGTCGCCGCCCGCCTGCATTCCGGCGAGCATCGCGCCAAAGAACGCGCCGTCCTGCTTGCGCCCCGCACCGACCTCGAACACCGCGAAGCGCCGCGCGTCATGCGCCGCCGGCACGAGCCAGCTTTCGTTGCCGAGGATGGCCAGTCGGAGCAGGTTATCGACGGGATAGACCTTCTCGCCCTTGTGCTCGATCATGTGCCGGCTGCCCGTTATCAGCCCCTTGAGCCGGCCTTCGGCTTTCTTGTCGCCGCCCCAGGTGACTTCATCGAGGGCCATGAACAGCAGCCGTTCCAGATGCCCGTTGAAATTGCTCGTCAGGTACCGAGCGTCGTCGGCGACCAGGAAATGCGGCCCGAGAAGCCGCCCGATGGTCTCCACGAGGACGTTCTTGCCCACGCCTTCGCCGCCGTGGAACACGACGGCGGTCAGGGGCTTCTCCCACGGGCGTTGGACCATGTGCGCGAACCAGCCCAGCAGCCAGCGGTTCAGCGCCTCGTCGCCCCGGCAGACATTGGCAAGCACATGGTCGAGGAACGCGGCCAGCGCGGCTTTGGCAACGGCCGGTGGCGATTCGTCCTCCGGCCACGGTTCGACGGCGAAACCTTCCCACAGATTATAGAATCGCTCCGGCGCTGGCCTGCCGGGGCAGAACACCAGGCCGTCGTAACTGCGCCGGCCCCGCCACCGCATCCACTCGACGGTCAGCGGCTTCTCGCTCTTGCCGACCTGCAATGTCAGGTATTCCAGCCGGCGGTGAAAAGCGCCCAGATCGATATGTTCGAGCCGGGTCCGGTTATGCTCGTCCCGCGTCTCCCACAAAACGTGGTCGCCGCCGCCCGCGAGTACGTAGGCAAACTCCCTGTTGAGCGCGTCCAGCGGATGGAGCACGCCGTTCACCTCCTGGGCAGGCTCGGCCGCCGGCCCGAAATCGGCTTCCGGCGCCGCCTCGCCCGGCTGGCGGGTGCCGTAGTCGAAGGCGTTGCCGATCTTCTTCAGCAGGTCTTCCGCCTGCCACGGCGGAGAACAGCGCTCGTTCCAATGCTCGGCCATGACCTCGAACGCCTGCTCCCGGTCTAGACCGAAATCCTTGAGCCGCGCGGCCACCTTATACGTCGTGCTGTCGCCGCCGCTGTTCTCGACCGCGAGCGGCGCTTCCTCCAGCAGGTATTGCTTCGCCCGCTTGGTCGCGCGCTTCGTGTCGAGATCGGGCCGGGGGCCGTCGCCTGTCCCCGCTTTGCGCGCCTTGGCCACGCCGCAGCGCTCGGCCAGCGCTTGCGGCGCGCGTGCCATCGCCCCGACCGGCATCTCGTAGGCCACGACGTAGCCGCCCCTGGAGCGCACGTCGAGGCCCGGCCCCAGCCGCTCGACGCTCGACCGGACGGCTTCCGGCGCCGCGAAGAACAGATGCCGGCCGCCGCTCGGCGTGCGCTGCTCGATCGTGGCTGGCAGTTCGACGCCGGCGAGTTCCAACGCCAGCAGCGAGGCTTCGCCGTTCTTGTTGCCCTTCACGTCAACATCGACGACCAGCAGCGCGCCGCCGTCGTCGCCGAACTTGCCGGTGAAAATGGCCGCGCGGTAGTCCGGCCGCGCGGTCCAGAGCTCGCGGATGCGTCCGGCATCGCGCGTGGCCCAGGTCTGCCAGCCCTTGATCGCGGGGCGCTTGTCAACTGCCGCCCGAGCGGGAAACACGAAGCAGCCGATGGCGGCCCAGGCCAGCGCCAGATCGAGATTGCTCATTTGCGATACCGCTTGCCGCGCCAGCCTTCGGCGACGACGGGCATGCCTTCCGCCCACGGCGGCAGCTCGACGAACAGCGCCGAATATTCCTCCAGCGACTTCGCCCTCGCCGGTATCTCGGCCACCGCCTCATCGTGCGCGTGCAGCACCACGGGGTAGTCCGCGCGCTCGACTTCCAGCATGCCGTGCGCCAGCAGGTCTCGGCAAACCGCCTGCGTGACGTTCTCCGCGAGCTTGCCGCCATAGGTGTGCGTCTCCTCCCATTTGTTTGTCAAGCCGTTGACGTGCATGTAGATCACCTGATCCCGAATCTCGCCCCAGGGCGTCTCCACCGGCTTGACCTGCGGGTAGGGGTAGGACAGCACTCGGCCACTGGGCAGCCGGCACAGCAGGAACGAGCCGGCGCGCTTGAATCTCACGGGCCGTGCCCCCGCCTCGAATACACCGCCGGGGCGCAGCACGGCCGTCCGCGCGGCGGTTTCGAGATCGTCCCAATAGCGGGCGATCGCGGGATTGATGCGACGCCAGCCGTCCCGCGAGGCGCGGACGGCATCGTCATCCAGCCCCAGTTTCAGACCTAGGTTGACTTCCATCGTGCGGAAGGCGTTAAGACCGCCCTGGTAGCCCAGCGCCAGTTCCATCGTCTTGCCCACTTGCCGGTAAGGCGCCGCTTCCGTGATCGACACCCCGCGAACACGCGAATAGGCCAGCAGATAGAGGTCGGGGCCTTCCTTCCGGTCGAACGCGCGATAGGCGTCAAGCTTCCAGTCCTCGCCGGCCAGCCACGCCAGGGCGCGGCCCTCGATGTTGGCGAAGTCGGCAGCCAGCAGGTCGTGTCCCGGCGCCGCCGTCAGCATGCCGCGCAGACACCAAGACAAGACTTCCAGCGGCGGCCCAAGGAACGCCCGCAGCCACTCCGCCGCCTCCGCCGGCTTCGTGTGCGTCATCGTCCAGAGCACTTGATCGACTTCCTCCGGCGCGATGCGCGGGCGCGGCAGGTTCTGCAATTGCACCTTGAAGCCGCCCCAGCGGCCCGTGGACGCGCGGTGGTAGACGAACATGCCCCGCAGGCGCCCGTCGGCCGACACCCCGTTCAGCATGGCTTGCAGCTTCGCCGTGGAGCTTTTCGCCGCCTCTTGCCGTAATTGCAAAGCCGCGCGGGCGGGGGCGGGCAGGTTTTCGCCGGCCAGCGCATCCAGCACCACCCCCTTGGCCAAGGCGTCGATCTTCACGCCCTGCTTCGCGAGCCAGCGGCCCAGGGCCGCTACTTCGGAGCAGGCGGATACCGCGCCGCCGGTCAGCCGGCGCATTTCTCCGTGCAGCCGCTCCAATTCGCGGGCGTAAAGCTGCATCGCGGCTTGCACGACCGGCAAGTCGATCTGCACGCCCCGGTCGTTTATCCGGCGGTCCAGCGCCCAGACGCGCCGCTCCGTCTCGGACAGCGGCGTCAGCCGGTGGAACAGCTCGGCTTCGGTTTCGCAATCCCGCCCGCAATACGCCGCCAGACGGTCGCGGCGCTCCCTGTCGTCCCACCACAAAGGCTGGCCGTCCGGAGCGTAGGCTCTGGGCTGGCACATTTGCAGCATCAGGCGATGCCCGGCCCAATCCTTGCGGGCATCAATCCCGGCCGCCGGCGCCGCCTTTTCGAGCGCGCCGGGCATTCCGGCGGCGTGAGCCACCGCCATGGTGCAGCGCATCTGTTCGAGCGCCAGCGGCGGCCAGCCGCGTCGCGGCGCCATGATCCGGTTCCACACCGCTAATTCGAACGCGGCATTGTGCGCCGCCACCGGCTTGCCCGCTTCGACGTGCTGCCGCAGCCGTTCGGGCAAGGGCGCTTCCGGCTGCCAGACCCCGAACTCGCCGCCCAGCCGCCAGGCCATGCACCAGGCCTCGGTGGTCGGGTGGTCGGCGTAGTTGTCGAGACCGGCAACCCGAAGATCGACCGTGGAGCGCGTCTCGAAGTCGATATGCAGGAATTCAGCCACGACCGGCCTCCGGGCAGAGGCAAAAGCACCGCCAGGGCTTCGCAGCCTTGGCGGCGCAAATCATCAGAACGGGGCTTCGCCGTCCTGATCGAATACCGAGCCGCCATTTTGCGCCACAGGCTCGAAATCGGCTTGCGGGCTGCTGCGCCCGCCCAAAGGCTCGCCCTCTCTCAGCTTCTGTATGTTTTGCAAACCGAACGCCACGCCCCGGTTGCCTGCTTGATCATAGGCGAAGGGCCGCACGGTGGCGCGGGCATAACAACCGGCATAAAACTGCCGTTCCTCGACGATATCCTGCACGTTGCTATCGACTAGGCCGGGCCGCTGCTTGGACGTCGCCACCACGAAGATTGCGCCCCGGACGTAGCCCTGCTTGTCGTCCTTTTCGCCCTGGTCCCGAAAGGGCGACCGGAGATTCTTGGGCCACCGGGCTTGGTCGGCGCCCCACTTCTCGACCGTCGCCGCCTTGACCGCCGCTTTTAACACAGACAGATCGGCCTTTGGCGCAAATAACATGGCCACGCTGTACTTCGGTTCTTGCCCCGGATCAATCGGGGCGCCGGGGCGAAAAATAAAGGGGTAGGAAACCCGGAACTCCGGGGTCATCACGTTCTCAGCCATCGGTACCACCCGTTCCATCGGTGTTTGGCGCCCTGAAATCCTCGACCGCGCTCCGGCGCACCGCCGGCCGCTTATCCGTGTCCGGCACGAGCGCATGGCCGGCACTTTCCTTGGTCACGAGTCCGTCGAGCACGGGGCGAGCTGATTTGGGCATCACCTTCTCCATTCGCGCCGGCGACAGCAAGGCTCGTGGCTCGAACATCATGTCGCGGGTGGCGAAAAAGGGATGCAGCGCCTCCAGCGCGGTCGTTTCGTTGATCCACTTCCTGGTCGCGCGCTTTTCCACCAGCTTGTATCCGGGCGGACAGCGGCCGGCCTCGGCCTCGGCGTAGGCGAACTGATCCAGCGCCTCCAGCCAGGCGCGGACCACCGCGCGGGCATCGAGCGCTCGCGCCAGCGCCACCGGATCGTAGGACAGCGCCGGTGCGAACTCGATCTTGGCCAGCGCCTGCGCCCTGTCCGCCAGGGCTGGGCAGACGGCGGCGGCCGGGCACCAGCGGCAATGCTCGCCCGGTACGAGCGGCGCGTCCGGCGTTTCCGTGGCCACGGCGAACGCTTTCAGGTCGGCAGCGAAATCCAGCAAATCGACAACATCGACCACCTCCACGCGGATTGCGCCATCCGGGTGAGGGCAGCGCGGCTGTATGACCACCATCGCCACCGTCGCGGCCGGGTAGCGCAGATTAAGCAGCGCGCCCAGCGCGTAATAGCGCAGTTGCGGGTTGTTCTCGACCTCGACCGGCACGCCGGCGCCGTGCTTGTAGTCGGCGACGATGAGCCGTTTGTCGTCCGGCCGCCAGATCACGCAATCGGCCGTCCCGAACAGGCCGGGATGCACCGCTCCCAGATCGAATCGCACTTCGATGTGCAGTTCGCCGCCTTGACGCTCCGCGCCGACCCAGCGCGTGTAGACGGACACCGCCTCAAGCAGATCGGCGTCTTCCACGGCCGCCAGAGCGGGCTGCCCGCTCAATTGCCGCGCGGCGAGCTCATGCGCCCGCGTGCCTTCCTCGGCATAGGCGCTTTTCGCCTCGGGCAGGCCCTCGCACAGCCGCACCGCACCGGGGCACCGGGACCATCGGTGCATGCCACTCGCGCCGATGGGGCTGTGCTCGGCGCTCACGTCAGCAGCTCGGCATCCCGAAGGATCAGCGCATATTTGTCCGGCGGCACCTGCCGGACATACTGAAACCCGTGGGCTTCCAGCGTGCGCTTCAGCTTATCAAACCCGCCTTCGACCGAACTGGCGAGCACCTGTAACTTGGCGCGGAAACCGGTTGCGTCGAGCGGCGCCCCCACGGCAGCGGCCGGAGGATTGCCGTCGGCCGTGGGGACTTCCGGCTCGGCCACCGGCGGGGGAGACTCCCGCGCTGCCAAGCTGCCGGTGTTATCCGCCACCGCCGGCTGGGCGGCGCCAGCCTCAATGCGGGTGGCCGGCGCGTCGGCATTCTTGCGCGGCCGGCCCCTCTTGCGCAAGGGTGCATCAGGCGCTTCGGCCGGCGTTTCGGGCGCCTCAGGCACGACGGCAGGCTCCCGCGCAGTCGGCAAGCCCAGCACTACGAGCATGCGCTCGCGGATTTCGGCGATCGTCTCGCCGCGAATCTCCACCGTGATCGTCATGGTATCTCCTATGCTCCCCATAAATCGGCGATGTTGTCATCCAACTCCAAGGCCGCCCGCCTGAGCGCGGCGGCGGCCAGTACGTCGCCGGCGATCCGCTCGGCCTCCAGCGGCAGCAGCGTGCGCACCAGCCGGTCGGGGTTGTCTTCGAGCAGGTGATGCTTGAGCGAGCGAATCAGGCCCGCCGTCGCCGCCTTGAGCAGTTCCGCCTGCTTGCGATCCTCGATGGTGGCCGCGCGCACCGGCTTGCGGAAACGACTATTCGTCGTCATCGGCCTCGACCTCGCGCGCCAAGATCACGGTCGCCCGGTAGTGGTCCAACAGGCGGGGGAGGTCGTCGCGCCAGAAGCGCAAGGCATCCCGTTCATGCCACGCCAGCTTGTCCGCCACCTGCTGGGCCAAGTGCTCGATTTCGTCCAAACGGTCTTCGTCAATCGTGTAAACGTCGTTGTCGGTCACAGCAACTGCCTCCCATACAGCGCCAGCAGCACGGCCTCCGCGCGGCCATCGTCCTTGACGCGTGGCCATAAATGCGCTTGGCGCGGCAGCAGGCGCGTGGCCATCTGCCGGGCGCCGTCCTTGCCCGTGGCGACGAGCCTCATGGCGCGCTTCCAGGCCGCCGGCGCCACCAGCCGGTAGGGCAGAAAATGCGCGGCCACCAGGGCTTGCGCCGCGCCGCAGGCGAAGCCGAACCGAAAGGTGCTCGCCACGCCCTGGCCCGGCATCGCACCCGGCTCCTCGACCACGGCGAGCGCGATATCGTCGGCATGCAAATCAATCCAGCCGGTCGCCGCCGTCAAGTCGATCTGACTGCGGCGCTTGCCCGTGGCCGTCGTCACCCTGTCGAGCGGCATGTCATAGACCGCGACCACCGGCACATCACCCTCACGCTCGACCAGCGCGAACGCGCCAAACAGGCCAGGGTCCACGCCCAGGATAAAGCGCTTCGTCAAAAGAAGTCCTCGGGCCGCAGCTTGACGCCGCGCCGTTTGGCGGCCAGATGCAGGCTGTCGATTGCCGCGCTAGGAATGCGCCCGCCCGTGCCGCCCTTGGTCCTCGGCGCGAACCAGCGGTAGAGTGTCGACAGGTTCCGCCGATGTCGCTTGTTGCCCGACGCCCGCGCCAGTTCATCGAGCGCGGACCAGACGCTCTTGATGCTGCCGAATTTGCGGGTCACGCGGTCGGCCGGACTCAGGTCTTCCACGGCGCCCCCAAGCGGGCTGTAGACCTCGCGCCATGCCGTTTCATAGTCCAGGCCGCCGGCGCGCAGCTTCCTGAACAGCTTCTTAGCCTCAGGCGATTGCGGGGTCATACTAGCGCGCCAAACGACCAGGTTGCGTATCCCCGCGGCAATTTGCGCCGGTGTTCTCGGCCGCACACGCTTTTTCACAGGCATACCCCGTTTGTTAGGCGCTTCCAGATTCAACAGGCCAGAACGCCGGCGGCGAGCCACAAGGCGAGCCCGAGTCCCAGGCAAATCGGTATGGTCATGCGTGCGATTATTTGCGACAAACGCGAGTCTGTCAAGTGTCGAATTTCCGCGTTTCCAGCAGCAACCGGATATACCGCGCCGCCGGCGCCGGCATCGGGCTATCGCCTCGCAGCCAGCGGCGCACGGTGCGATCCGCTACACCCAGATCACGTGCCAGCGCCCGCTGCCAGCGGGCGCCGTGCAGCGTCGTTCCCGCACGGCGCAGTTCGGTCGGTTTCATGCTGTTTCGCCTTCCGCTTGCGGCCGCCGTCATTGAATCCGCATCGGCATGATGACGTGCGTAATGCCGGCTTCCCCCGGACTGTCCAGCCGGATAGCGTGACTCTCCGGCGCGGTGGCATGGACACTCAGGCGAGCCATGCTTCCGGACATTGCCCCCAGGGCTTCGGAGAGGTAGCGCGCGTTAAGCCCGAGCTCCAGGCGCTCGATATTCTCGATCACGGCATCGGGCACGGGCTCGACTGCCGCGCCGTCCTCGGTCCCGGCGGTCAAGTTGAATAGGCCATCAGCCACCCGCAGCAGGATCGCGCTGTCCTTGCGTTCTCGTGCAAGCGCCGCCCGCTTGACCGCTTCCAGCAGCGGCTTCCGGGCGGCCGTGATGCTGCGGCCGGCATGCTCGGGCACGACGCGGGCATAATCGGGGAACTGTTTGTCGATCGGTCGCGTTGACAGGGAAACAAGGCCGAAGTCGAACGACACACGGCCCGCCGACATATCGGCCGACGGCGAAGACCAGCCGATTGTCAGCGGCACGGCATCGTCCGCCGGCAGCAGGTCGGCAAGCACTTTCACTGCCGACGCCGGCAGAATCATACCCGGCATTCCCGCCAAGTCCGTCACGTTGGAAGCGGGATGCTCCGCCAAGGCTAGCCGGTGGCCGTCCGTTGCCGCCGCGCGAAAGCCGCTGGTAGGCGCGTGCAACAACACTCCTTGGAGCTCAGGTCGCGTCGATTCCGTGCCCACGGCGTGCTTGACCGTCCGAAGCATGCGCCGGAACGTGCCAGCCGGGAGCGTGGCCCGGCCACATGGCTTGACAGTTAGAACGGGGAAATCCTCAAGAGGGGCGCCGGCGGACCATTTAACGGACGACGCTCCTGCCCGGATGCGCACACCAGACGCATCTGCCTCGACAGTAGTCCTCGATGCAGCTGCGCTTTTGACGTAATCCCGCAACCGGCGGGCCTCGACAAGTGCCTCGCCATCCGCTGCGTCGGCGGCGCATGGTAGCCGGATCTCAAGCCGGGTATCCAGGTCGGTACCAGTTACGGCAAGCACGCCAGCCGTCACGCTCAGCCGCGCGTGGCGCAGAACAGGGATGGGGCTTCGCGGGTCTGCGATCCGGTTGATTGCGACGAGCACGTTAGCAAGGTCTTTGCGGTCGGTTGTACACCACATTTTGCTTCTCCCATATCGGGCTTGATCGCCCGGCTATGCCGGCCGGCGGATACCGGCCGGCATCGCGGGACGGTCAGGCTAGGACGTGGCGATTTCGTCCGGGGTCACGGGTTCTCTCCTCTAGTCGGGCGGAACTGCCCGGGATTGCCGGCCAGCGGGTGCCGGCCGGCAAAGCGGGGCAGTTCTAGGCGTAGTCGGTGAAGCGGTCGGGTGCAAAGGCGCCCGTTTCCGCCTTGGGGGCGATGCGGTAAGCGTGGCAAAAGCTCTCGATACGGATGACGGGGGCGCCGCCGTAATTCTTGATGCGCTTGATGATCGGCGGCCCTGTGAATTGGCCTGGCGCCGGGGTGCAAAATCCGGCCATCTGCAAGTTGCAATGTGCAGAATTGCGGCCGATCGGGCGTATCTCAACGGTGCGATTGCCACAAAGTCGCGTGACTTGGTAATAGTCTATGTTGGTTTGGTCATATCCCCAAGATGCGCGAAAGATGTCGCCAAGCGCAACCTTTGGCGCCGGGGCGGCGCGTTCTTCGGCGCGACGAGCGGCTTTGTGGGCCTGCGTCATGCTGACGTTTTCCACAAACCGGGCAACATATTCGGCGAGTTTCTCGGGGGTTGTGAACGAATAATGAAACGCGGGCTTGCCGGCCTTGCCAACAAATCCCTTGCCGATAATCCGGCCGCTCGCGTTCATGGCGAAGACCTGCACGCCTAGGTCGGGGCGATCAAGATGCAGGGCATAGCCGCGCGTTGCGCATTCGCGCGTGTAGGCCAGTGTCTCGTTACGGTTTGGCATTTTCGGTCTCTCCTGCTGTCGGGCGGAACTGCCCGGTCATGCCGGCCGCGCGGGGCGGCCGGCAAGGCGGGGCAGTTCCTAGGCGATCACGGGCCGGCGGCGTTGCGGCGGCGCCGGCCGTTCGGCTAGGCGCGGCGGGTTGTGTAGACGATCGAGCGCGGCGGCGCGCGTTTCAAAGCGGCCGCCAATGGGGGTCTGGTGCGGACCGCGCACGATGAACCAGCCGCCCAGCAGCTTGTTGTAGATAATCCGAGTGCGCATTGGGGGGTTCTCTCCTTCGGTCGGGCGGAACTGCCCGGTGTTGCCGGCCGCGCGGGGCGGCCGGCAAGGCGGGGCAGTTACTTGTTGAGTTTGGTTTCCCAGTGCTCAAATTCGTCGCGCATGCCGAAGCTGGTGGCGACGCGGCGCAAATAGCCGGGCTCGGCCTGCTCGCAAAGGCGAGCCAGTTTCGCCTCCGCGACAAACGTGTCGTGGGTCAGGTGGTTGAGGGTGTGGTATTGCAAACGCATGCTCGCCTCAACCCCGGCGGGGTTAAGGTCCGGCGCGATCTTGAACAGGGTTTTTTGGTACATCGGGTTCTCTCCTTCGGTCGGGCGGAACTGCCCGGTGTTGCCGGCCGCGCGGGGCGGCCGGCAGGGCGGGCCGGTTAGACAACATCCTGCCAGCGCGCACAGGGCGGACCTAGATATGCCGTGATGCCCGACGCGTGCAGGCGCTCCATCAGTTCATGCTTAACCTGCTTGGCGCGGTTCATGCGCCAAATGGCGGGCTGGCTATCACAGTTCGAATAGACCCTGAGCGCCGCGCCGTCGAATAGGCGCGTGGTGTCGGCTTCGTCGGCGGGATTGTCGAGTTCAATATAGGCCTTTATGTCGCGGCCGAAGCCGTTGATATAGATCCGACGGTCGCGCCATATCGAAGCCCTGAATTCAGCGGCCTCAAGCGCGGCATACAACGCGACGATCTTCGTCATTGTCTCTCTCTCCTCTAGTCGGGCGGAACTGCCCGGTCATGCCGGCCGCGCGGGGCGGCCGGCAAGGCGGGGCAGTTCCTAGGCGGCCAAGGGCAGGCTTGGTTGCGCGGCCGGCGGCGCGATGACGGGGCGATCGGCCAATTTGCGGCCGGTGCGGGCGACGAGATACTCGAAAATATCGCTTGCGCGGGCGGCGGCGGTGAACAGGGCGCGGCTATCGGCTTTCAGCACGCCAAGCCAGTGTTTCAGATATTGCGCATGGTCTGGGCGGGGGCTGTCGCTGATGCCA
>Ga0194131_10008585_pt1 | contig 13230 bp, 14 predicted proteins | sample TA2KigO120mmetaG_FD_148631 | JGI IMG/M metagenome (GOLD analysis project Ga0194131, IMG submission 148631) | Freshwater microbial communities from Lake Tanganyika, Tanzania - TA2015053 Kigoma Offshore 120m | ecosystem: Environmental > Aquatic > Freshwater > Lake | place: Tanzania: Lake... | reverse complement strand
CGTCACGGCGGCGGGAAAGATCGTGCTCCGGTGCGGAGCGTCGTCGATCGAGATCGCGAACGCCGGCGTCCGGATCATGGCGCCGCGTATTGACCTGAACTAGCGAAGCGATCGGCCCTGACCGTGCTATTCAAGGGGGGAGCTTCACCGAACTCCTGGATGTAGTCACCGATCAACGAGCTTTCGACCTGCTTGTAGTTCGCCTCGACAGCCCAAGTTATGACGAGCTTGTGCGTGGGATACGCATGTTGCAACGCCGTAGCATACGCATAGGATCGAGTAGCGGTGTGCCGCGCGGTCTTGTGCAGCCCTTTAACCAGCAGTTTAATGCGCTTTTTTAGGTTCACGGATCGACCGATATAGAGAATTCCATCGCGATCTCTCTTGCACACTCGTGGAATCATTCGGGGACGCGCGCCAAGCCGGGTCAGCGACTGGAGTCGGTAAACCCCAGGACAGTCTTTCACCTGATCAATCCATGTCGGGCCTACCTTTTCGAAATTCGGACCATGCACGGGTTGCGGTCCCGACCATTTGAGCTTGGGCACGTTGTCTTCCCCGTTCATTGAGCGAATTCGGAACCTCATCATGCCGCAAGTGACCCGCCTTGGCGACTTGTGCACCGGCCACGGCTGCTGGCCGTCACGCCCATCGACCGGCGCCAGCCCGAATGTCCATGCCAATGGCATTCCCGTGCATCGCGTGGGCGATGGCTGGGCGGCGCATACCTGTCCGTCCATTCCCGAAACCCATGCCTCGGCGCTTGCCCAGGGGTCGAGCACGGTATTCGCGAATGGCAGGCGGCTCGGCCGCATCGGCGATCCCGTCGCGTGCGGCTCGGCGGTTGCAACCGGCAGCGCCGACGTATTTGCCGGAGGCTGATCTCGTGCTTGGCATGAATGCCGCCGACGGCACCGCGCTCGGCGATCTCGATCACCTGAAGCAATCGATCCGCGACATCCTCTCCACGCCGATCGGCTCGCGCGTCATGCGCCGGGACTATGGTTCCCGGCTGTTCCAGCTGATCGACCGACCGTTTGGGCCGGATCTGCTGGTCGACATTTATGTCGCCGTGGCTGACGCGCTCGATCGCTGGGAGCCGCGTCTCAAACTGACCCGAATCCGCGCAGCCGGCGCGGAACCGGGACGCATCGAGATCGCGCTGGAGGGGCTCTATCTGCCCCAGGGCAAGCCAATCAAACTCGACGGCATCGTGGTGGGTTGACCCGGCATGACGGCCTTGCCCGAATTGCCCCGGCCCGATGTGGTCGAGACGCTCGACTATGAAAACATCCTTGCCGAACTCGTCGGCGATTTTCGAACGCGCTACCCCCAATTCAGCGCGCTGCTCGAAAGCGATCCCGCGATCAAGCTTCTGGAGGTCGCCGCCTACCGCGAGTTGCTGCTGCGCCAGCGCGTCAACGATGCCGCGCGCGCCAACCTACTCGCCTTTGCCGGCGCGGCCGACCTCGATCATCTCGCCCAGTTCTATGGCGTCGAGCGGCTCGATGGCGAAGAGGACATAGCACTCCGGGCCCGCGTGCAGGCACGTATCGCCGGCTGGTCGACCGGCGGCACCGTGCCCGGCTATCGCTACCACGCACTCTCGGCGCATCCCGGCATCGAGGATGCGACGGTCGCGTCGCCTGGGCCGGGCTTGGTGGTGGTTTCGCTGTTGCCGCGCGGCGGTGCCGATGGCGAAGCGGCGTTGGCGGCCGCGACGGAACGTCTGCGCGACCCATCCGTGCGCGTGTTGACCGACACGATCGAGGTGCGGTTGGCCACGGCGGTGGCCATCGACGTGGCCGCGCGGGTGTGGCTAAGGCCGGACACGCCTGCGGGCCGCATGGCCGATATCGAGACCGCGCTGCGCACGACCTTCACCGCGGAGCGCGCGCTGGGCTGGGATGTGACGCGGTCGTGGATCGTGGCGCGGTTGCACCGGACCGGGGTGCATCGGATCGAGATCGACATGCCCGCAACCGACACCGTTGTCCCATCTGATGGCTACCCTGTGCTGGGGACTGTCTCGCTGACACTGGCCGGGCGCGGCTACTGACGTCTGATCTCGGTCATCTGTCATCTCATCCATGGACCCTTTGCTGCCGCCCAATCGGACGGCGCTCGATGTTGCGCTGTCAGAGACGCTCGGGCCGCGCCTTCTGGACCGCGCGCTCGGCATCCGCGGCCTCAAAGGCGATCCGGCCGACTCGATTCTGCCTTGGCTGGTCTGGGAATACGGGCTGGAAGAGCTGCTGCCCTGGCTCACCGATCCGCGTCGTGCGATTCGCGAGGGCGTGCTTTGGCAGCGACTGCGCGGCACGCCGCAGGCGCTAACGACTGCGCTCGGCTGGATCGATCTGGCGGCAGGTCTGGAGGAAGAGGGACCAGGCAACCGCTTCACCCTGTTTCAACTCCGGTTCGGCCAGGCGCCGGATCTGCCGGTGGTGCGGGCGGTTCTCCGGCTGGCCCAGCTGTCGGCGCCGGCGCGCGCCCGGCTGGCCCGGCTGTACAATCTTATATATGACGTCAGGCCATTCGTTCCGAGCCGGTCGCCCTGGGGCGATCTGCTCGGCGACTGGTCCGGGGTCATGGCTTGGGACGGCGGGCCGAAGCTGTCCTTCGGCCGCTTGCACGCCGGCGACGCTGCGCTGATCACATCGGCGGCGGCGCCCCAGTTCCGAATTCACGGGATCAGGGCGAGCGCCTGGGCGGTCGCCAACGTCGACCGCTTCCTGCTCGATGTCCATCGCCTCGGCGACGATCCCTGGCATGTCCTCAACCCGGAGGTCGCCGGTTCGCGGCTGCTTGCCGCCTGGACCGGCGGTCATGCCCTGCCCGATCCGGCGAACCTGGTGCCGCGGCGCGTGTTCGCCAGGGCGGCGATCGTACTGTCCGACGGTCCTCCGCTCGGCGACACCAATGCGGTGCTGCACATCAGGCGTATGGCTGAGATGGGCGGCATCTTCGCTCTCGACGGCGACCGGCTCGGCGATCTGGTCTGGCACCTCGACTTTGTGCCGATCGACGAGCGCTTCGACCGGACCCTTGAGAGGTCGGGCAGCTATGGTGATACCGGTCCGATCCGCCGGGGCGGGGACCGCTGGTCCGGTCATGGCGCGGCCGACATCGCCTGGTGGCCGATCCTCGATGAGCCTGACGACCGTCCGCTGCTGCCGGGTGCGGCGCACTTCAACGTGCGGGCCTATCAAGCGGCCTGGCCCGGCGCGGCTTGGCCGCGCACGCGCTGGCCGGACCGGCCCTGGTCAGCATTCGCCAGCCCATCCGTGCTGTTCGAGCACCAGGTGTTGCCGGCCTCGGCCGATCGCTTCGCAGGATTCGCGGTCGGTCTCGATCCGGCGTCGTTGCTCTGGTATCGCGGGCGCTTCGTCCCAGCACTTGCTGATGCCGGCGTCGCCGGCATTGCCACTGCCGGCACTCACGACGTGCACGTCATCTTGACGGACGCGCTCGACGACCGTCGCTGGGCGCGTCGTCGCTGGCCAGCCGCACCCTGGACGGTGCTGTCCCATCCCGCCGCGTCAGGCGCCCACACCATCAACTGATCGGAGCCAGCAATGGCCGTGCTCACCGCCACGGGCCGCGCCGCCGTCGCGGCGGCGGTCAAGGAGCGTGCCATCCATCTCGCCTGGGGGCGGGGTGACTCGGACTGGGAGACCAACAAATCGGTCACGGCTGCATTCGGCGCTGGCAACACTCTGTCGTTGGGCTGGCCCCATGTCGCCCAAGTCGTGGTCAAGTCCGAGGACGAGGCTACGACCTACGCTGCCGGTACCGACTACACCGTCGATAGCACCGGGGGCCTCGTGACGCGTCTGCCCGCTGGCACCATTCCCGCGCTCGCGACGGTCAAAGCATCGTTCAAGGTCGCCACGCCGCCGGAGACTCTCCAGGCGGCAAGCCTTATCGACGAGATCGGCCGCCGCGTCGTCACCACCAAGGCGTTCGTGACACCTGATCCGGACGGCGACATCACCGTGCCCAACGGCCGCTTCGCCGTCTCGGAGGCGGCGACTGCGCATCTCTATCTTGAGTTCCGTTACGACTTCGACGACGCGTCCGACCAGACCATCCGGGAACTGGGCGTCTTCGTCGACACCGTGACCGATCCCGCGCTGCCGCCGGGCCAGCGCTACTTCGAGGGTATGCAGATTACGAGCGCGGGAATCCTGCTCGTGCTGGAGAACATCGCGCCGATCGTGCGCACGCCGGCCACGCGCGAGACCTTTGTCTTCGTCATCAGCTTCTGAGCGCCAGCGCTCCCGATCTCCATCTTCTGACGTCCGTCGTCCGACCTCCGGAGACACGCAGTGCCGATAGTCAGTTATTACAACCGCTTCGACCGGGACAAACTGTTCGACCGGCTCAAGTTCCTGATTGGGCGGGGATTGCAGTCGGCCGAGCTTAACGAACTGCAGGACATCCTCATTCACCGACTGCGCGGCCTCGGCGATGCCGTGTTCAACGACGGCGATGTTATCAGGGGCGCCGCGGCAGTGATCGACGTCGCGACCGGCGTGGTTCGGATGGAAGCCGGCGACATCTATATCCGCGGTGCCGTCCGGCCTGTTCCGGCAGTCGAGTTTACGATCCCCGTTGATCAATCCGTCAACATCGGCGTGCGCCTGGTCGAGACCGATGTTACCGAACTCGAGGATCCCTCGCTGCTCGACCCCGGCGTCGGCACGCGCAACTACCAGGAGCCCGGCGCTTGGCGCGCCCGGGCGGCGCTCGCCTGGGGTTGGAACGGCGACGGCGGCACCGGCCAGTTCTTCCCAGTCTACCTCGTCGAGAACGGCGTGCTCGTCAATCAGGTGCCGCCGCCCCAGCTCGACGGCGTGACGCAAGCTATCGCCCGCTACGACCGCGAGTCCAACGGCTCCTATGTCGTCGCCGGCTTCCGCGTGATTGCGTTCGCACCCGCCGGCGGCCAGATGACGTTCACGGTCGAAGAGGGGGTCGCCAACGTCGAGGGCTTCAAGGTCTCGCGTAGCACCGCGACCCGGCTCGTCTATCCCGAAGATCCTGATATCCAGGCCGTCGAGAGCGAGCCTCATCTCTACTCCGGCTCCGGCGCCGCCGTGCGCGTCGACCTCAACCGCGTGCCCATTGCCGCGATCTCCGACACCGACGTGGTCGCGGAGAAGACGGTGACCCCGACGCGCGGGCCGTTCGCCGGCGGCTTGGACCCGCTGCCCGATCCGGCTGTCGTGCAGATCGTCGAGGTCAAGCAGGGCGGCACGACCTATGCCCAGGGCACGGACTACGTGCTCAACGCCGACCGGGTCGACTGGTCGCCGGCGGGGACCGAGCCCGCCACTGGTTCGACCTATACGGTCAAGTACCGGCGCGTCGCCAACGCCGTGCTCACGGGTCAGGACGCTACTGGCGTCACCATCGGCCCGCCCGCGGGCGAGAGCCTGGTTGCCGGACAGCTCATGCTAGTCGACTACACCTGGAAGCTGCCCCGGTTCGACCGCCTGGCGCTCGACCGCGATGGCGCGATCATCCGGCTCAAGGGCGTGGCGCACCCCTGGTCGGCCCAGCCGCCGCGTGCGCCGGCCGGGCTGCTCGGCATCGCGACTCTGGCGCTGACCTGGACAGGCACACCGGGGATTCGAAATGACGGCATACGCGCCGTGCCCTTTGCCGACATTGAGGACATGCGCCGCCAGATCGGCGACCTCTACGACCTTGTGGCCCTGGAGCGGCTGAGGACTGATACCTCCATTCGCGAGCCTGCGGCCAAGAAAGGCGTATTCGTCGATCCTTTCCTCGACGACGATCTGCGCGACCAGGGCATCGCCCAGACCGCAGCGATCGTCGACGGCATCCTGACGCTTCCCATCGCCGCCGTGGTAGCCGACACCTCCGCGCTCAACGGTGGCCGGCCCTGGACGCTGGACTACACTGTCGTGCCCTTGATCGAGCAGACGCTTCGATCGGGAACGATGCTAATCAATCCCTACCAGGCCTTCGAGCCCTTGCCGGCACGAGTTAGGCTGAACCCGGCAATCGACCAGTGGACGGTCCTTAACGTCCTCTGGGCCTCGGCGGTGACCCGGCGCTTCGTCAGCGTCAGCGGTGGCGGGCACATCCTGCGCAGCTCGACTAGCCAGCAGATCGAGCTCATGAGCCGGACCGAGACCTCGGACCAGTTCCTGCGCCAGCGCACGGTCGATTTCGAAGTGCGCGGCATGGATGGGGGCGAGGCGGTCCAACAGGTCAGCTTCGACGGTATTCCCGTCGCAACGACTCCGGCCTCGATCGCGGCCAGCGCAGAGGGAGTGGCCACGGGGCAATTCACTGTTCCCCCGAACCTTCCCGCCGGGTCCAAGCAGGTGCGCGTGCTCGGTGCCCAGGGCAGCATGGGCACATCAGGCTATGTCGGCCGCGGCATCATCACCACTGAGGAACGGCGCCTCGTCACCGTGCAGGTCGACGAATGGTACGACCCTCTGGCCCAGACTTTCACGCTGGCAGAGGGCCGGCATATCGCCGGGGTCGACTTCCAATTCGCGGCCAAGGGCGGGAATGCGCCGGTCGTGGTGCAGCTACGCGCGACGTTGACAGGCTTTCCCACCCGCGAGGTGCTGGCCGAGGCCTTCGTCGAAGCCGGTCAGATCGTCACCACGGGCTGGGTGCGCGCGACCTTCGACCCGGTCTGGCTCGCTGCAGACCGGGAATTTGCCATCGTCATCCTGACCGATGATGCCGAGCATGCCGTGCGCATCGCCGAACTCGGCAAATTCGATGCGGAGTCCAACCGCTGGATCGCGGCCCAGCCCTATCAGGTCGGCGTGCTGCTGTCCTCCTCGAACGCGAGCACCTGGACCGCGCACCAGAACCGGGATCTCACCTTCCGGCTGCTGGCCGCCCAATTCACCGGGGCCAGCCGGACCGTAAGCCTGGGCTCGATCACCATGTCCGATGTGTCCGACCTGATCGCGCTCGCCGGGGTCGAACGATCCGGACCTGACACCGAGGTCGAGCTGGTGTTCACGGTTTCGGGCGAGGCGATCCGAGTGGTGGACGGGCAAGTGGTGTCGCTCGATGCCCGCAAGACCGGAACGGCGACGGTGCAGGCCGTCCTCAAGGGCAGTGCGCTCCGCAGCCCTGTGCTGTTCCCCGGCGTACAGGCGATCCTTGGTAGTCTGAGTGAGACAGCCACCTATGTCTCTCGCCAGGTCACAGCGGGCACTGCCTCGACCGTCACCGTCGTGCTCGAGGCGAAGCTGCCCGGCGCTGCCGCCGTGGCGGTCGCTGCCGAGACGACAGTAGGCACCTATGTCCCTGTGCCGTTGGATCATACCGGCGGCGCCGATGACGGGTTCAGCGAGATGACCTTCAAGCTCGCCGGCTTCTCCCATGCCGCGACCCGCATCCGGCTCACCCTATCCGGCACGGTGCTCGACCGGCCCGAGGTGCGACGGCTGCGCGTCGTGGTGACGTGAGAATCAGATGCCAGGTGTCAGATGACAGATGTCAGAAGAATCGATCGTTGGGCTTCGCCTCTACAATCCGACATCGGTTTCCCATCGTCTGTCATCCGGCATCTGACATCTGACATCTGACATCTGACCTCCGATGCCCGATCCGACCAATAGCCCGAACCTGGGCTATCCCCTGCCGCATCCGGACAACATCGCGGCCGAGGATGCCACCCGTCTGCGCCAGGCGATCCTTGCCGTCGATGGCGATTTGCAAGTCCTGATCGACGGCCTCGCCGCGGTCGAGACGGTTCAGTCCGCTACGGCTGTTGGCCTTGCCGCCGTTCAAGCCAGGCAAGCCCGGATCGAAACCGCCATTCTGCTCGGCTTCGACTTCACCTGAGGTGATCCATGTCCGCCAACCTCCAGCCCGCGATCCAGGCGCTCGCCGATCGGATCGCGGCGATGGCCCCCAATGCGGCCGACGCCGACGCCGCCGTCCGCCTGGGCAAGGCGCTCGAAGGCCTGATCAACGCCGATGCCGTCGGCGCTGTTGAAGCCGTTCGTGACGGCGCCGTTCTGGCGGTCGATGCCGGCAAGGTGGCGGCGTTGGCCGATCTTCTCGCCGCCCGTGACGCGGCGCTCGCCGCCATCGCGGCGGCCACGGCGATCGACCTGCAAATGACCTATTCGATCCTACTGCGTTGACCACTAGGAGACCGGGACATGCCGCTGCTGCGCAAGACCTACGAGTTGCCCACCGCCGAGGGCGCGGTCCACACCGTGCCCTCGGGCCAAGCCGACACGGTTCATGGCGTCGTCGTGCAGAACACCACCAATGCCAACCGGCAGGTCACGGTCAAGCTGCGCGATGGCGAGGCCGGCGCCGACATCGTGTTGCTCAACGCGCTCACCGTCACCGCCAATACCAGGGTCGTCTGCCTGCTGGAATACGAGCGCTACAACCTCTTGGCCGGCGACACCGTTCGCGGGTTGGCCGATGCCGCCGGCGTCAAGCTCCGGCTCGACGCCATCCGCAACGCCCAGGCCTGAGATCCCCCATGACCGTCTCCATGTTCCGCGCCACCGGCGCCGGCGCCTTTACCATGGCCGAGATCAACGCCCGGTTAGCTGCCGGCACCTGGCCGCGCAACGCCGGCGACGAGACCAGCTTCCGCGCCCGGCATTTCACCTATCGCCTGCCCATGAACATGCGTTCGCCCTATGGCGGCCCGGGCTGGGCGACCTGCCGTGGTGCCGTCGTGCCGTTCCGCCGGCCCGGCACCAACGAGATTTGGCTGTTCGTCTACGATCTCTCCCACGTCACCAACGGCTCCACGACCGGCGGCGGCGCTGCTCAGCTTTCTCTGCTGAAGACCTCCTACGATGCGGCGACGGATGCCTGGACGGTGGTGCGCCGGAGCCTCACCGATTTCCTCTACTCCGCCTCCGTTATCATGCGCGACTTCTATCGCGGCCGGGCCTTCGACGTCGGGTCGGGCGTCGTGGTGGTGTTCACGGCCTATGCATATAGCTGGACCACCGGCGCCGGCATGGATGTCGCCAGCCATAGCTTCTACATCGCCTACAACGATACCAGCTACGCATTGCACCTGCCTGGCCCGACCAGCGGCGGCCATCGCCGGGGCTGGCTCTACCAGACCCGTGAGAACCAGTTCCTCGATCGCGGCATGGATGGTACGGCAACCTATCCCGGCACGGATTTCCGCTGGACTGCCTATAAGGACAGCGATGCCGGCAACACGGTCACCGTCCGCTCCAACATCTACGACAGCGACTATCTCTGGAGCGTGGCCAACGGCAAGGCCTGGGATCCCACCGGGTATAGCTTCGGTTCGGTGCATTCCAGCAATGGCGTGCCCGCTTGCTTCACGCTCAGCCACCAGGTCACCGGGTCCAAGGACCGGCATCTCTGGTTCTACGTCGACACCTCGGGCAACCTGCGCTGCACCCTCTTCGTCTGGAACATCGCGAACACCAGCACGAATACCACCAACTCCTGGACCCAGCGCTTCGACACGGTGATCGACAGCCTGGGCGGCGGAGCCGGCGCCTATGACCTACGCGGCATCATGCGGGTGTCCGACGATTATTACGTGTTCAACTACCGCGGCCATATCGGCTACGCGAAGCTCAACCTGACTTGGGGCGCGGAGTCCGTGCTCAATTCCGGCCGGCTCAGCCCGACGACCGGCGGCGCCAACGACAAATGCGTGTTCTGGGACACGCCTGTCATGCCGATCGACGCATCCCGGTTCTGGTACATGACCCAGATCTCGGGCACCTGGCAGCTCCGGCGGATGATCCTGGCGTCGGGCGCGCTCGCCGATGACGGCGTCGGCTACGACAGCACCATTGGCTCCGTCGCTGACTACCGGCCGCAGTTCGGCAGTACTTACGGCGATCACGTGCTCTGGTATGGCTGGACCGATCCATCCAATGCCAAGGGCATCCGCTTTTCCCTTGGCAATGCGCTCGACGGCTCCGGCTTGCTCTTGCGGCATGCGTCGCTGGTCAATGGCGTGATCGGCTGGGACAGTCAGGATCATCTGCTCGCCATCGACTCCGGCTTCGATGGGACCCAGCAGGTCAACGCCGTCACCAGCTATCAGCTGCTTCACGCGCTCCAATTCGGCAGCCTCAAGGCCTTCATGGCCATCCATGGCTGCAACATCACCTGCGTCAGCCTCTATCCCCCGGCGAACTGAAGGGACCTGAAATGAAAATCATCTGCCAAGACGGGCTCGCCCGCGTCATTGCCCCCGACGACGCCGTGCTCCAGTGGGGGCCCGATCGACTGCGCATCGGGCCGGTCGACTACATGAATTTCACCGAGGGCAACTGCACCGTGTTCGAAGGTGTGGAGGACGTGCCCAGCGATTTCGCTGCCAATCTCTATTTCTTCGACGGCGCGACCTGGACGCCCAATCCAGACGAGCCCAGGGCCGGATGACAGAGGTCAGATGTCGGATGTCAGATGCCGGATGTCAGATGTCGGATGTCAGAGTTTTGCGACCTCTTTCGGCTCTGAACTGTCGTCTGCATCCCGGATTCTGACTTCTGTCATCTGTCATCTGTCCTCTGACCTCTGACCTCCGGAGTCCGTCATGCCCGAACAATTCCTTCACGGTGTCGAGATCGTCGAGATCGACAGCGGTCCGCGACCTATTCGGACCGTCCGGTCCAGCGTCATCGGCCTGGTCGGCACGGCGCCGAAAGGACCGGTCAACACGCCCGTGCTGATTGCGGGCTCCCGCAGGGAAGCGGCGCTGGCCTTCGGCACGGGGCTCGGCACCATCCCCTGGGCGCTCGATGCCATCTTCGACCAGGCCGGCGCCCTTGTGGTGGTCATCAACGTGCTCGACACGGCCGTTCATAAGGTCGCGGTCGCCGCTACGTCCTTCGCTTTCGACGGGGCCGGCGCGATCGTCCTGCCGCATCGCTACGTGCGTAACGTCGTGGTCGCCGGGCCGGTGATCGCAAGCATGGCCTTCTCGGCCGCCGGCACCATCGCATTGCCCTCGGGCGCGACATCGATCCAGGTCCAGAGCGCCGACGGCGCCACTACTTACACCAGTCCGGACGATTTCACGCTCGCGGGCGCCCTCGTGACTCGGGTCGAGGGCGGCGATATCGCGGCCGAAGCCACGGTGCGCGTCAGCTATGCGTACGCGCTGGCTGCCGGCACGGATTACACGGTGGATTTTGATGCCGGCCGACTGGTGCTCGTTGCCGGTGGCGGGATCGTCGCGGGCGCCACGGTCAGTGTTGCCTACGACCGCCCGGATCCCGATGCCGTCGATCTCGCCGACATCGTCGGCGGCGTCGATCCGGCGACCGGTGCCTATCGTGGCGTCCAGGCTCTGTTGGCCGCCCAGAGCGTGGTCAAGGTGACACCGCGCATTCTTCTGGCCCCAGGCTTCACCCACCGGAAGCCGGAGGGATTTGCCAATCCCGTGGTAGCCGAGATGCTCGGCATTGCCGGGCGGCTGCGCGCCGTGATCGTCGCCGATGGTCCCAATGCCAGCGATGCCGCCGCCATCGGTTATCGCGAGGATTGGGGCAGCCCGCGGGTCTATGTCATCGACCCCTGGGTCCGGGTGCTCGATGCCTCGGGCGCGCTCGCCGACCAGCCCGCCAGTCCGCGCGTTGCCGGCCTCATCGCCGGCTCCGACAACGATCGCGGCTTCTGGTGGTCGCCGTCCAACCAGACTATCAACGGTATCGTCGGCACCAGCCGGCCCATCGACTTCGTGCTCGGCGACGCCAATGCGCGCGCCAACCTGCTCAACGAGAACGAGGTCGCGACCATCGTCCACCAGGATGGCTACCGGCTCTGGGGCAACCGCACCTGTTCGAGCGATCCCAAATGGGCGTTCCTCTCCGTGCGCCGCACCGCCGACATGATCAACGAGTCGCTCCAGCAAGCCCATCTCTGGGCGGTCGACCGCAACATCACGCGCACCTACCTGGAGGACGTGACCGAGGGCGTGTCGGCCTATCTGCGCCGGCTCCAGGCCCAGGGCGCCATCCTCGGCGGCAGGTGCTGGCCCGATCCCGATCTGAACACACCGGAGAGCATCGCGGATGGGCAGGTCTATTTCGACTTCGACTTCACACCGCCCTATCCGGCCGAGCACATCACCTTCCGCTCGCACCTCGTCAATGACTACATCACCGAAATCCTGAAGTGAGGCTGCCATGGCCATTCCCAAAATCGTCCGCAGCTTCTCGCTCTTCGTCGATGGTCGCGGCTATGCCGGCCGCGTCGAGGAATGCGCCCTGCCGAAGCTCTCGGTCAAGACCGAGGAGTGGCGCGGCGGTGGCATGGACGCGCCTGTTGAGATCGATGTCGGCATGGAGAAGCTGGAATGCGAGCTGACGATCGCCGAGCACGATCCCGAACTCTACCGGCGCTTCGGCCTCATCGACGGCAACGCCGTGCAGGCGACCCTGCGCGGCGCGCTCCAGGCCGACACCGGCGACGCCCAGCCCATGGTGGTGATCTTGCGCGGCATGATCCGGGAACTCGATGGCGGCAGCTTCAAGGCGGGCGAGAGGGGGAGCCTCAAGCTGTCGCTGGCATTGCGCTACTACAAGCTCGCGATCGGCGGCCAGGACCTGATCGAAATCGATGTCGACAATATGAAGCGCATCATTGCCGGCACCGATCGCATGCAATCCATCCGAACCGCGATCGGGATGTGAGGGCCCGGCGGCGGATGACAGAACCGACTTCCCAGGGAGATTGTGAATGAACGAAACCATCAACCTCGTCCATCCCGTGATGAGTGCCGGCGTCGAGCTGTGCTCGCTCTCCATGCGCCGGCCCAAGGTCCGCGATCAGCTCGCGGTGGAACGGGATAAGCGCTCGGAGGCCGAGAAGGAGGTGCGTCTCTTCGCCAACCTCTGCGAGGTGGCACCCGAGACCATCGAGGACCTCGACATGGCTGATTACGCCAAACTCCAGGAGACCTACCGGGGTTTTATCGGCTCGGGCCGGGTGAGTTGAGACGCGCCGTCCTGGCGTTGGCCGCGGTCACGGGCTGGGGGCTGGGCGAACTCCTTGACCTCGAGGCCGAGGAACTCGCGGCCTGGCTCGATGCCCTGATCTCGATGAGGGACCGCGGCACCATGCATGACACGGACTGATCCATGGCCGGCACCGTCTCCGCATCCGTCCAGGTCCTGATCGGGGCGGCACTCGCGGCATCCTTCGGCACCACCGTCGGCGCGGCGCAGTCGCGGCTGGCTCGGG
>Ga0194131_10008584_pt1 | contig 13233 bp, 8 predicted proteins | sample TA2KigO120mmetaG_FD_148631 | JGI IMG/M metagenome (GOLD analysis project Ga0194131, IMG submission 148631) | Freshwater microbial communities from Lake Tanganyika, Tanzania - TA2015053 Kigoma Offshore 120m | ecosystem: Environmental > Aquatic > Freshwater > Lake | place: Tanzania: Lake... | reverse complement strand
GTGCCCGCTACATCGCCCCTGCGCTCCGCCATTGCGCCCGCCTCGGTCCCCAAGTCTTGCGCCTCATCGGCCTCCGACTTTGACGGGGCCGTGCCCCTCACCCTAAGCGCGATCGATGACATTCTGTGTTACCATTTGCCATCGAAGAATGTTGGAATCTGAGCCATTGGTCAGTCTGACCAGATAACCGTGACTCATTGTAGGCGCCTCCTGATCGGAGGGGCCAGGATCTGAGGCAGGAGCCACGAGATCAACCGTGCGACAGCGTATTCTTCTCAACCTTTGCTCGGCGCTGATCCTGATGTTTCTGGGCGTGCCTGCGTCTGGTAAGGGAGCGGAGGCAAAGTCTGCACTAAAGCTGAAATCTCTCTTTCCATTGGGCGGCAGCCAGGGTTCCAGCTACGACGTCGTCCTCCGTGGCGAGAACCTGGATGGGGCGTATGCAGTCTGGCTGGATTGTGATCGCCTCCAGGCAGAGATTAGAGACGTCCGCGAAATCGAGGCGGACGAACCCGAAACTGAAACGGTCGAAGCCGCAGCGAAGGCGACTGACAAGACCAAGAAGTATCATGAAGTGCGGATCGCCATGACGATCGATCGAGCCGCCGGTCTCGGGGCGCACGCGCTGCGGCTGGCCACTTCAAGGGGGATTACCGGCGCGTTGTGGCATTTCGTAGATGCCGAGCCATCCGTTCTTGAAACCGGCCAGCCGCACGCCAGGTTGGCTGAGGCCCAACCTCTCAGCGTCCCACAAATTGTCAATGGGCGGTTAGCGAAGGCAGGAGAAGTCGATATCTACTCCTTCGAGGTGACCCGAGGACAGGAGTTGCAGCTGGAAGTTCGAGCTAGCGAACTTCCGCCCAACTCCGTGTCTGCAGACCCTCAGCTTGTCTTGTACGACCCGGTGGGGAGCTGGTTCGATCCGGGCCGAGGCATGCCTCTGGAGGCGACCGATCTTTGGCGTCCGCCGCTGGGCGAGGAGCAGGCCACTTCGCATCGCCTGCCCCGAGTCCGTCGCGTGTTTGAAAAAGCGGGACGCTACGCAGCTGAGGTGGGAACCGTAGACGGCCACAGCGGGCCCAACTATGCCTACCAACTCCGCATCACTCGAGTGGATCGCGCAAAGGCAGCGGCGCTCGAACGATGGGGGCCACTTGTTCCTGCAGCGCATGCAGGCGAGCGGGTGGCTTGGAAGAAGCGCAACTTCACGGCTGCCATGGGGACGGATTGGCTGAGTCGAATCGCTTCCCGATCCGGGCGTAGCGCTCCCGTAACGCTCGGAGTCGTTTCCGAAACCGAACCGAACGACGTCCCAGACCAGGCACTCGAGGTCCCGGTGCCGGCCATCGTGAAGGGTGTCGTGAGCCGGCCGGGCGACGTGGACTGGTTCCAGATCCAGGCGAAGGCAGGAGACAAGCTGGCGTTTGAAGCGGAAACACCCTTTCTGCCGCCGCCATTCTTCAATGCGCGCGTCGCACTCTTCGATCCTGGTGGGCAGGAGCTCGCCACGAACATCTATCGGGCCCTCGGGGGTGACGGAGACGACTGGATCAAGACCCTTGTGCCAAAGTTGCTTTACACCTTCGACAAGGCCGGCGCCTATCGTTTCCAGGTAAGGGATCTGACATCTCGACTGGGCGGCGAGGAGTTCAGGTACCGGCTGATGGTTCGGCCTCAAGTGCCCCACGTGGGCGAGGTCGCCATTCGAGGAGTGGATTGCGTGCGTCTTGTGGCTGGCGGGAGCCAAACCTTGAAGGTAGACGCGGAACTCGAAGAGGGCTTTGAGGGCGAAGTCGCCCTGGCCGCCGAGAATCTGCCGCCCGGTGTGAGTGCGGCGGCCGTCGTGAAAGCAAGCGACCGGGGAAGCAGCATGACAGCCAAGCCAGGAGGCCAGCTTCACAGAGAGAGACACTTCGGCCAGCAGCAGGCGGTGAGCATCATCCTTTTGGCTGATGCCGATGCACCATCCACATCACAGCCACACGCCGTGCGACTCGTGGCGCGCCCCGTGCTGGAAGGCAAGGCCACAGCACCGCTGCTGGCTCAAGAGATTCTGGTAACTGTAGCTGGTGCGAAGCGGCAGGTGGAGACCGTTGGCGGCGTGCCTGAGAGCGGAGGTCCCAAAGGAGCTCCTTGATTCCTTCTCCGGTAGCGGGATGGTAACTATGCGAGTCGTTCTGCTTCTTCTGACAGCAATGTTGGGTTCACGGGTGTGCTTCGCAGAACAGCCGGCACCTCCAAGACCCGCCAGTTTCGCGCGGGAGATTGTCTCGATCCTCACCAAACAGGGATGCAACAGCAGCTCATGCCATGGCGGGGTGAAAGGAAGGGGTGGGTTGAAACTGTCGCTCGACGGGCTCGACCCGCGCGAAGACTACAAATGGATCGTACAAGGCGGGACCTATCAGGTGCTCAGCCCGGAAGCGCTCCCGCCCATCACGCCGCGCGTGAGCTTGCAAGAACCGGAGAACAGCCTGCTGTTGCGCAAACCCGCGATGCAAGTCGTTCACGGAGGCGGAGAGATTTTCACGCCTGAATCGCCAGACTATGCAGCCATCCTTGAATGGGTGCGTGGGGGCGCAGCCTATGGGGAGGATGTCCAGAAGACTTTGCAGGGAATTGAGCCGTCGTCACGGGAGATTGTTCTGGGACCTGGCCACACCCATTCGCTTCGGGTGGTGGCGCGCTTTGCCGGAGGACGGCGCGAGGATGTCACCAGGGAAGTTCGGTACGAATCGCTAGACAGCACCGTCGCTACAGTGGAGCCGTCGGGCGTTCTTAAGGCGCTCCAAAAAGGTGAGACGGCTGTGATCCTGCGTTGGCTGGGACAGTTTGCCCACGTCCGGATCGGAGTTACCGACCAGGAACCAGCAAGCGATGCCGAGCTGCCGCGAAACAATTTTATCGATGACCACGTCTTTGCCAGGTTGCGGCGTTTCCGAATCCGGCCGTCGGAGTTGTCGAGCGACCATGAATTTGTCCGGCGCGTTTGCCTGGACTTGGCAGGCACGCTGCCGCCGCCCGACCGCGTCCGGGAGTTCCTCGCCAGCAAGGACCCCAAGAAACGAGAGAAGGTTGTCGAGGCGCTGCTGAACTCACCCGAGTACGTCGAGTTCTGGTCGCTACGTTTCGCCGATCTGTTCCGCGTCCGGGGCGAATACGGGTGGATTCTTCCCTTTTGGGAGTGGGTTCGACGGAATGTGGCTACCGACAAGCCGTACCATCAGGTGGCACGAGAGGCGATCGCTGTTCAGGGCTACGGAGGGGCGTCACACAAATACCAGTTCGGCATCAACAAACCTCCACCGATCGAGCAAATGGTCAATGAAACGATTCGAGTTTTCATGGGCCGCCGGCTGGATTGCGCGCAGTGCCACAACCACCCCTTCGACCGCTGGACTCAGAACCAGTATTGGGGGTTGGGCGCGTTCTTCGGCCGCATGACAAACACTGGCTGGGCTTTCGACAATGCGGTATTCGACGACCCCAACGGCCACGAGGTGGACTACGTCGAAAACGACCCAACTCTGAGGTTCCGTCCAGTGGCTCACCCGCGCACGAAGCAGCCACTGGCCGCGATGTTCATGGATGGAACGGCGTTGCCTGAGGATCGTCGCGATGATCCGCGACTGGCGCTGGCAAATTGGGTTGTTTCGCATCCTTATTTCGCAGAAGCGGCGGTGAATCGCATTTGGGGCTACTTCTTCGGGCGCGGTATTGTGGATCCCGTGGACGATTTCCGTGTGGTCAACCCGCCCACACATCCCGAACTGCTCGCAGCGTTGGCCCGTGACTTCGAACAGCATGGATACAGTCTCAAGCAGCTGATGCGTCGCATCGTCAACTCGCGGGCTTACCAGCTTTCGAGTCAAACGCATGAGCTCAACCGCCACGACCGGACGAACTACTCGCATGCTCTGCCCCGGCCGCTGGAAGCCGCCGTTCTGCTGGACGCGATCTCGCAAGTGACGGGCGTGCCCGAGGTTTTCGATAAGAACCCGGCCGGAAAGCGGGCGATTCAACTGCGCTTCCCGGCAGGCGCCTCGTTCCTGAGCGTCTTCGGGAGGCCGGCGCGGGACGCTGTGCCCGACCCCGGAGGACAGCTCAACCTGCGACAGGCGATGCACATGCTCGCCGGGACGACCTTCAACGCGAAACTTTCCAACGAAGCGGGTCGGTTGCATCGATTGTTGCAGAGTGGCGCCAGCGACCGCCAACTCGTCGAAGAGTTCTACCTGGCCGCGCTCTCGCGCTTTCCCACCGAGCGGGAATGGGCCGGCCTCCAGAAGATCTTCGCCGAGCGGCCTCGGCGTGAAGCGGCAGAAGACCTGGTCTGGGCGTTGATCACGGCGCGCGAGTTTGCAGAGAATCACTGAGAGGGAGGATCGGAGATGAGCCGCAATGACGCAAATCGCGCGGCCGCGGCGTGGAGCCGGCGCGACATTCTGCGGGTCGGGTCGCTCAGCTTTTTCGGCTTGGACCTGAGCCGCTATCTTCGCCTCCAGCACCTGATGGCAGACACCGGCAGCGCGCCCCGTGGCAAGGCTCAGGCCGCGATCTTGCTCTGGCTGAACGGTGGGCCAAGCCATGTCGACACCTGGGACCCGAAGCGCAACAGCTCCTTCAAGCCCATTGCGACCAACGTGCCAGGCATTCGGATTTCGGAACTGTTGCCGCGTGTGGCGCGCCACATGGACAAGCTGTCCCTTATCCGTTCCATGCACACCCTGGAGAACAACCACGGCATCGCCCATCATTATGCGATGACGGGGCATCGCCCCAACCCGGCGATGAAGTTTCCCTCGCTCGGCTCCATCATCTCCAAGGAGCTGGGCGCTCGGCTTAGCGTCCCGCCGTACGTCATGGTTCCCGACGGCAACTGGTTCGGAGAGCACTTCCGCGCGCACATGCTGGGCGCGAGCTACGATCCGATGGAAATCCCCGATCCCAGCGCCAAGAACTTTAAGATTCCCGATCTGCGGCTGCCCGATTCGATCTCGGTCGAGCGGCTCCAGCAGCGACGCGCCATGGCCGGGCTCGTCGATGCGCTGTACCGTGAACAGATGCACAGCGCCGAGCACGCCAGCCTGGACGTATTCCAGCAACAGGCGCTCGAGATGATCCTTTCGCCGGCCGTGCGGGAGGCGTTCGATCTGTCTAAGGAAACCGAACAGTTGAAAGACGCCTACGGCCGGAACACCGTTGGTCAAAGTGCTCTGATTGCCCGGAGGCTCGTGGAAGCTGGCAGCCGCTTCGTTACGGTTGTGGACCGCAATCGCCCTGAGAGTGGCGATTGGGATTCCCATGCCAACAACGACAAACGCCACCGCGATGTATTGGTTCCGGTGCTCGACCAAGTGTTGTCCACGCTGCTTGCCGATCTAGAACAACGTGGCCTCCTCTCCTCTACTATCGTGATCGCCATGGGGGAATTCGGACGCACGCCAGACATCAACCCGAACGGCGGACGGGACCACTGGCCACAATGCTGGTCGCTGGCGCTTGGCGGCGGAGGAATTCGCGGGGGGACGATCGTCGGCGAAAGCGACGAGCGCGGCGCCTACGTCAAAGATCGCATGGTCACCATCGGTGACTTGTTTGCCACCCTCTACAAGGCCCTAGGCATCGATTGGCACCGCGAGTATATGCATCCCATTGGCCGGCCGCTCAAGATTGCCAACTCTCTCGACGACAAGACGGGACAGCCGATCCAAGAGCTGGTTTAGAAGGCTCCAAACGTCCCTGGTGGAACCGCTCACAGAAGCGAGAATCTATGAATCGACCAAACTGGCGATGTGTTCGACTGATGAATCTGGTTCTCACCGTTACCTTGGGAGTGTCTTCGCCACGCTCCGAACTATGGTTGGCCGCCAACCACCTGAGGCAGGCTCAATCGCCGGCCACGGCGATCGAAAAACGCATCGTCCCAGGCAGTCCGGTGACGCCCTCTCTGACGCAAGCCTACGATCCGGAAAAGGGCCAGCGGTTCGTTGTCAACGCCGAGCATCGCATCCCAGCAGACATGATTGTCCAAGGCGACTCTGTGATTCTCCGCGCAAAGGGACTTGAGGCAACGCAGGTCCGTGAGGCCAGGTGGACTCTCAAGAAAGCGTCTGGAAAGCCGGTATTGACTGCCAGAGAAAAGCCTCTTGAAGCGGTATTCCGAGCCGACGGCTTTGGAGAAAACCTCATCGAGTTTTCTGCCCTGGCCGGCGGCAAGCGGATCACAGCCGAGACAACGGTCGTTGTCGAGTTTTCTACCGCCAACATGCTCGTGTCCCGCCAGCGCGTTTCGATGCCAACGGATGAGCCGTCCAAGCCCTTTGTGCGCCGCCCGCCCCTTGAAGCCAACAATCATCGAGAGCAGTGCACCGCGCGGAATCCCCACACCGGGCGGCTGGTCACGTTTTGGCAAGTTAATTATTTGGAAGGCCAGCCGGACGAGGGACCCATGGGTGTGGCGGTAATGCAGAGCGGCGATCACGGAGTCACTTGGACCGGCCAACGGTACCTCTACAGCAATTATCCGGACAACTCCGGCTGGGGCACGATTGGCTGGAACCAAAATGGCAACGATGGCAAAGGTGAATTCCTGCTCTTCACCTGTTCGCATGTACGCAGCCCCGGGAACCGGCTCATGCTTTTTCGCAGTCGGGATGACGGGGACAGCTGGCAGCACCTCGGAGACTACCAAAGTCCCATCGCAAAGGAATTCCAACGTGACAACGCCCTGCTGACCTATTTTGGCGTCAATCGCATGGTCGCAACCAAGCGCGGCACACTCGTGGCGCCGACGGTGAACAACTACTATGTCCGGGCTCTCTGGAGCGACGACAACGGTGCGAGCTGGCACAGCTCGAACCTCAACCAGAAATTTCCGCAAGGCGATGAGAATGCGATCGTTGAGACGGCGAATGGAGGCAAGCTCATCCTACTTGCCCGGCCTCACGGAGGAGGGTCGCCAATTCGCAATCATCGCTTCGAGAGCACCGATGGAGGCCGCAACTGGTCCGTGGCGGGGAAAAGCACGCTTCCGACGGCTGGAGTCAACCTGGGTCTCGACAAGATCGCGCAGCCCGGCCAACCCCAGCACGGGCACGTGTTGTACGCCTCGGCGGCTACGCGCACTGGACCGCACAAGGGCCGGCAACGCACGGTGCTGGCGATCAACGACGATGCGGTGAACGTCGACGAATCACGTTGGGATGTCCGCCTGCTTTGGGATGGCCAGGCCAACTACTCCGACGTGCTCTACCTTCCCGAAGACCGGAGTATTTTTGTCAGCATCGAGACGATTCAGCCAGGAAAAGAGTCGCCGCTTGGATATGAAGCGATACGATACTTCAAGCTCTCGTATCGTTACTGGCAGCACTTACCACGGTACAAGGTCGCATTTCCCGGCCAAGACTGATTACTTACCGTGAGCGGTGACGCGCGAGGAGACGGTGCTGCCTGGGTAATCGCGCGCCCCGCCGGCCGAAAGACGGACCTTGCAACGCAAGCCGATGCCTCACTGTGAGGACATAGAAGCGGGGGTTGCGGGGGTGACTCGGGATTGACTCCATTGCCCTTCTGCTGCAGAATTAACTCCTCTTCGCAGAAACCCTTTGCAGCTGTCTCTCTTAAAGGTTTTCAGGGTTGGTTATCTGGAATGTTAAGCAGAGGCCCACGTCCGAAGCAAGATCGCCGCACACGGTTCCTGTGGTGTTTCCTGGCGGGCGCAATCGTCGTGCCCCAGCCCCTCGTTCATGCAGCCACCGATGCCTCGTTCAACCAACACGTCCAACCATTACTGGCTGCACGCTGCAGTTCCTGTCACTCGGCAGAAAAGAAAACCAGCGGCTTTTCGATTGCAGATCTGGAGTCAGTCGTCTCGGGCGGGAACAAGCACGGCCGTGCAGTTCGAGAGGGGCAGCCAGCACTGAGTCCTTTGGTCAGGATGATCAAGGGCGAGATCGTGCCCCGAATGCCTTTGGGCGGGCAGCTTTCGGCTTCTGAAATCTCTGTTATCGAACAATGGATTGCCGAGCTCAGCCCGGAACAAACCAGTAGTTTCAAAGCGGAGCGCTGGCTATGGCCCTTCCAAAAACCTGTGAAGCACGAGCTGCCGAGGGTCAGGAGCTCAAGCTGGGTACGGAATCCCATCGATGCGTTCGTTCTGAGCAAGCTGGAAGAGAAGGGCATTTCACCTGCGCCGCCAGCATCGAACAGGACACTAGCGCGGCGTGTCTATTTTGACTTGATCGGCATGCCTCCCTCTCCTGAGGAATTGGAGGCCTTCTTGGAGGACTCGTCTCCCGATGCCTTCGAGAAACTAGTCAACAAGCTCCTCGATGACCCTCGATACGGAGAGCGTTGGGCTAGACACTGGCTCGATTTGGTTCGGTACGGTGAGAGCGACGGTCTGGAGGGTGACATTCTCCTGGGTAATGCTTGGCGGTACAGAGATTGGGTGATCGACGCCTTGAACTCAGACATGCCCTACGATCGTTTCGTCACGTTGCAGCTCGCCGGAGGAGATGAACACGGCAGCAAGGCTTGGTACCAGCCCGATGTTCAGGGCTACATCCCAGCCGGATTCCTGCGGCTGGCGCCTTGGGATCTTGGAAATCTGGCGTCGAACGAGTTGCGGCAAAGCTACCTGGACGAGGTGACTACCGCGACCGGCTCCATCTTTCTTGGCCTCAGCATCGGGTGCGCGCGTTGCCATGACCACAAGTACGATCCGATTCCGACGAAGGACTATTACCGCCTTCAGGCTTTCTTCAACGCGGTTCGGATTCCGCTTCCGTTGAACACCTCGGGCATCTCGCCCGAAGAAATCGAAGTCCCGTACAAAAACAAAGTGTTCGGGAAGATTGCGGAAGCGAAGGTGAAAGAGTATCGGGAACGTCTGGACAACGGACCGGAAAAACAGGCTCTTGACAGGTTGGAACAGGCACTACTAGAGAAGCTGATCGCCGCGAAAGTTGCGGAGGGATCGAAAGAGGCCCTCACGGCAGGCGATGTCCGGTTGGAGCTGTCCCGAAAGAACCAGAAGGTCTTCACGCTAGCCGAAAAAGAAAAGCATCAAGAATTGACAGAGGCATTCGACTACACACAGGAGCCGAAAGACAAGCAGGCCCTGGATGACCTCGAAGTGGAGCTCACAAAGAAGCTGGCTGCAGCCTATGTCCAGGGCAGCGAGGATCCTTTGGCCCGCTTTCAGGCGATCACTGTGACAGCGGTGCGTGCCGAGGTGCGAGGAGTGGATCGCCCGTCCAAGTACTTCAGCAAGGAGGAGAAGGAGCAGCACCGCAAGCTTACGGAGCAGATGGAGGTGCTGCGGCGCCGCCTATCGCGCTGGAGGCCGCTTGCTCTAACGGTGACCACAGTGCCCGGACCGCCGCTTGGCCCGGGAGTCCAGGCGACTCATGTCCTCAAGGGAGGAGACCATCAGCAACCTGGCGAACCGGTTGAGCCCGGGTTCCCGAGCGCCATTACGGGAAATCTGTTGCCTGCAGCACTCGAGGTGGATCGGTTCCGGCAGTTCCCAACCCGTGGCCGTCGTATGACGCTGGCGAAGTGGATCGCCAGCCCGGACAATCCCCTGACCGCTCGGGTCATGGCGAACCGAATCTGGCAGCATCATTTCGGAAAGGGAATTGTGGCCACACCGAGCGATTTCGGAACGAACGGAGAACGGCCGACCCATCCCGAATTGCTGGATTGGTTGGCGGTCAGGTTCTGCGAGGAAAACTGGAGCATCAAAGCGATGCATCGGCTGATGTTGACTTCGAATACCTATCGCCAGTCGGCTGAGAATCCAGCGACAGCCATGGCTGCCGATCCCGAAAACCGGCTGCTGTGGCGCTTTGACCGACGCCGCCTGGAGGCCGAGGCCATCCGGGATAGCCTGCTCTGCTTTAGCGGCAGGATGAATTCCGAACGTGGCGGCCCCAGCGTCTTCCCGCCACTGCCTGACGGTATGGACGACCTCACCCGCGCCAGCCGCCCTGGAGGCTCGATGTGGGAACCTAACGAGAACGACGAGGACGCCCGCCGCCGCTCCATCTACATTTTCCAGCGGCGCTCGTTACCATTGCCGATGATGGCTTCGTTCGACGCCCCGGTCTTCAACGAATCCTGCGAGCGGCGCAGCATCACCACGACGCCGCTGCAAGCCCTTTCGATGCTGAACGGCAGTCTAGTTAACGAAGAAGCTGTTTTCTTGGCCGCGCGTGTGCGCAAGGAAGTGGGTCCTGAGAAATCCGCGCAGATCAGCCGGCTGTTTGACATCGTCTTGAACCGCCCTCCTGACGTAGAAGAGCTGAGGCGATTCTCGCAGTTCGCAGGGTCGCTGGACGCGATTTGCAGGGTGTTGCTCAACTCGAACGAACTTTTCTATCTCGACTGATGTGTGGAGGTGTGGAATGAGAGAAGCGGAACAGCATCCATGGCTGAGTCGGAGGAACTTCCTCATCGAATCGCATCTCGGGTTAGGCGCGCTCGCGCTGTTCGACTTGCTGGCTGCCGATTCGCTGGCAAGCGCCCCCGGATCCGAAAGCTTGCCCCTCGCTCCGCGACCCCAACAGTTACAGGCGAAGGCCAAGCGCTGCATCTTCCTCTTCATGGAGGGAGGCGTCAGCCAGATGGACACCTTCGAGTACAGGCCGGCGCTCCAACGATATGCCGGACAGCAAATGCCTGCCTTTAGCGGAACGGCGGGACCGGTCGCAACACTCGGCGCCGCCCGCAACCGCGTGATCCCTTCGCCGTTTCGATTCGCCAGGCACGGCCAGTCTGGCCGATGGTTGTCCGAATTGTTTCCCCACCTGGCTACCACGGTTGACGATCTGGCGTTCTTGCACGGAATCATGGTGGATAGCAGCAACCACGCACCCGCTGTGTATCATACTTTGACGGGCCACATGATTCCAGGCAGCGCTTCGATCGGCTCGTGGATCACCTACGGCCTGGGTACTGAAAATCAGAACTTGCCAGGGTTTGTCGTCCTCGGGCAAGGAGTACCAGCAGTGGGTGGCACGGGCATTTGGAGCAATGGCTTTCTGCCGGCGGCCCATCAAGGCACGCTGTTTCGATCCGGATCGGCTCCAATCGTCGATCTGAATCAAAGGCCGGGAATGAGTCTGAAAGATCAACGCACCGAACTGGACTTGCTGCAGTGGCTCAACGAGCGACATGCTACGAAGCGCATGAACGCGAGTGAGCTCGAAGCCCGCATGGCGTCCTACGAGGTGGCGTTTCGAATGCAAACGGAAGCTCCCGAACTCATCAGCTTTGCCAAAGAGACGGATGCGACCCGGAAACTCTATGGGCTTGACGATCCCGCAACGGAGGTTTTTGGGCGCCAATGCCTGCTGGCGCGGCGCATGGTCGAGCGTGGCGTCCGGTTCGTGAAAGTGCTGCACGGCGCGGTGAAACCGTGGGACCAGCATGGCGACTTGGCTGGGCGGTTGCCCGTTCTTTGCAAGGAGGTCGATCGTCCTGTGACCGGCCTGCTGAAGGACCTGAAATCGCGTGGTTTGCTCGATGAGACGCTGGTCGTGTGGGCGTCCGAGATGGGACGAACGCCGTTCGATTCGAACGTAGTGTCAGACAAACCAGGGCGCGACCACAATCAATACGGCTTGGTCATGTGGATGGCTGGCGGCGAGATCCGACCCGGGTCCACGTTTGGACAAACCGATGATTTCTCGCTGCGCAGCGCTGAAACTCCGATTCCAATTCGAGACGTTCACGCGACGCTGCTTCGCCTCATGGGCCTCGACCAGAACCAATTGACGTTCCTTCACGCGGGTCGCTACAAGAAGCTGACCGACACGGGTGGCCGGGTGATCTCCGAGATCCTCACCTAACTCAGAGATCCTCTCGTGCCATCGAATCCAGCCAAACTACTTGCCACCCTGCCGCTCGCTGGCGTCATTCTCCTGGGTTTTGAGGAGTCTCCCAAGGTCTCGGGGGAACCTGTGAGCCCGGTCGAGTTCAAGCAGATGAGAATCACCGAGGCTTGGGCCAAGTACGATGGCGTGCTGACGTGGGGCAAGGGGCAATGTCTGGCGATTCTCGACGATGGCTGCGATTTGAAAGCTCCCGAGTGGCAAGTGAGTCTGCCGTGGGGGAAGAAGGTCGTTGCCGGCTACGACTCGATCGACCGGGACGACGATCCGACGCCGGTACCTCCTGGCTACCACGGAACCAGCGTCGGGTTTCCTTCCTCCCTCAACTACCAAGGAAAGTTGGGAGTGGCTTTCAACAACCAAATAGCTCCCATTCGCGCGCTGCGCTGTGTCGGGGGAAGATGCAAAGAGCGGGTTACACCCGAGCGGGACGCCGAATCGCTGGCTGCCGGACTACGATGGGTTATTGACAACCACGCCAGGTACAACATTACTGCTGTCAACCTCTCGCCGGGCGATGGACAGCGGCATCAACAGCCGGTGCCCACGGTCATCGACAAACCTCTCAAGCGCCTCAAAAAGTTGGGCATCTGGGTGAGCTCTCCTTGTGGCAATGCCATGCAGGTCGAAGGCATTTCGTGGCCGGCCTGCCAGCGGGATGTCTTTGGTGTCGGCGCTACCAAGCCGGGAGAAGACATTGCACACTTGAGCCGCTATCGGAACGCTGACATCTTGGTTCCTGCGCTGTACACCTCTTCCTCCAATGCCTTCATCGCGGGAGCGGCCATGGTCTTGCGAGAGGCGATCATGACAAGCCAATACCGATGGAAAAACGATGGTCACACCCTGCCTGAGGCCATGATGTCGATCTTCCAAAAGACCGGAGCCAAGGTGGAAGATCCCGAAAGTCATCTGACTTTTTCTCGGCTCGATTTGCTGGCTGCTCTCGACTACGTCTACCTCGCGAAGGAGAGGACGCTTTTGCCAGTCGAGGCAGCGCAGGATCCAGCCAGAACGGCAAAACAACCTTAGGCGCGTCTGCGAAAGAAGAAAAAGGCGCGCCCAAGGACGCGCCTTTGTGCTTCCTCTTGGGCTGCCGGCCAGACTATCAATAGTTGCGACAGTACCAGCACTAAGTGGTCTCTGCTGCATACTTAGTCTCAGCAAGTTGGAAGAAAGACAGAATCAGTTGACGAGAGCGCTGACTCGAAAGCAAGATTGAAAACAACGCCGCTTTGAACTCCGCCTTGGTGGCCACAAACCGTTTCGCCAGCCGCGCCTTGGCATGGTTCCAGACCTGTTCGTCCGGGTTGAGTTCCGGAGCGTAGCTGGG
>Ga0194131_10008583_pt1 | contig 13234 bp, 10 predicted proteins | sample TA2KigO120mmetaG_FD_148631 | JGI IMG/M metagenome (GOLD analysis project Ga0194131, IMG submission 148631) | Freshwater microbial communities from Lake Tanganyika, Tanzania - TA2015053 Kigoma Offshore 120m | ecosystem: Environmental > Aquatic > Freshwater > Lake | place: Tanzania: Lake... | reverse complement strand
AAGCCCGAAGCGCTGCAGACGGTGCTCGAGACGCTGCGCCCCTTCGCGCGCGGCAGGCTTGTCGTGGTGTTCGGCTGCGGCGGCGATCGCGATCGCGCCAAGCGGCCGGTGATGGGCGAGATCGCGACCCGCCTGGCCGATCTGACCTTGGTGACCGACGACAACCCGCGCAGCGAGGAGCCCGCGGCGATTCGTGCCGAAATCCTGCGCGGCATTCCGTCCGGCCGACGCAACTGGATCGAGGTATCGGACGGCCGGCATGCCGCCATCGAACAGGGTGTGGCGGCCCTGACCGGCGCCGACGATCTGCTGCTGATCGCTGGCAAGGGCCACGAGACGGGGCAGACCATCAAGGGCGTCACGCATCCATTCGACGACGCCGCGGTGGCGCGCGAACTGGTGGGGGCGCCATCGTGAGCCCGCTCTGGACCTCCGACGAGGTAGCGCAGGCGCTGACCGGCGCGCGGATCGCGGCCGCGTTCGTGGCCGACGGCGTCACGTTCGACAGCCGCGCCGTCGCCAAAGGTGATCTTTTTTTTGCTCTCAAAGGCGAGACCAGCGACGGCCACGACTTCGTCGCCGATGCCCTGAAGCGCGGGGCCGCCGCCGCCGTCGTGTCGCGCAATGTCGAAGGCGCTGGCGGTACGCTGATCCGCGTGCCCGACACGATGAAGGCGTTGGTCGAGCTCGGCCGCGCCGGCCGGCGGCGCAGCAGCGCGCGCATCGCCAGCGTCACCGGCTCGGTCGGCAAGACCAGCACCAAGGACGCTTTGCGTGCCGTGCTTTCGGCGCAGGCCCCGACCTCGGCCAGCGCGGCGTCGTACAACAACCATGTCGGTGTGCCGATCAGCCTCGCCCGGCTACCGCGCCAGGCGCGTTACGGCGTGTTCGAGATCGGCATGAACCATCCGGGCGAGATCGAACCGTTGGCGCGCCAGGTCGAAGCCCATGTCGGAGTGATCACAAATGTCGGGCCGGTCCATATCGGCCACATGGGCTCCGAGGAGGCGATCGCCGACGAAAAGGCCTGCCTGTTTGCCGGCATGGCGCCGGGGGCCGTGGCCGTGCTCAACCGTGACAATCGCCACTTCGATCGCCTCGCCGCGCATGCCCGCCGCTTCGGTGTCGCTCGCATCGTAAGTTTCGGCCGCTCCGAACTGGCCGACGCGCGGCTTCTCTCCTGCAGCCTGCAGGATTCGGGCAGCGACGTTGCGGCCTTGATCCACGGCCGGCGGATCGAGTATCGGCTGGGTGCGGCGGGCGAGCACTGGGTGCTGAACAGCGTCGCGGCGCTGGCCGTCGTCGAGGCGCTCGGTGCCGACCTCACGCAGGCCGCCGCTGCTCTTGCCACGGTGTCGGCCTCGCCGGGCCGCGGCGCGCGGCGCGTCCTGAAATTCGGTGGCGGGACTGTCGAATTTCTCGACGAGAGCTACAACGCCAACCCGGTGTCGGTCCGCGCCATGCTGGCGGTGTTGGCGAGGACGACGCCGGTGGCCGGCGGCCGGCGCCTGCTGGTGTTGGGTGACATGCGCGAGCTGGGCGAGGGGGCCGACGCCTATCATGCCGGGCTTGCCGACGCGGTGGCGTCGAGCGGCGCCGCGCAGGTCTTTCTGTGTGGGCCGCACATGCAGGCGCTGTGGCGGAAGCTCGCACCAGCGCAGCGCGCCGCGCATCGGCCGGACTCGGCGGCGCTCGCCGGCGAGGTCGCGGCGGCGCTGCGGGCGGGAGACGTGATCGCGGTGAAAGGCTCGTTGGGTTCGAAGATGAAGGCTGTTGTCGATGCCATCGTGGCGGCGAGCGACGGCGAGGTTGGGCGTTAGATGTTCTACAATCTGATCTATCCGCTGGCGGACGTGTTCGGTCCGTTCAACCTGTTCCGTTACTTGACGTTCCGGTCGATCGCGGCGTTCCTCACGGCGCTGGTGCTGAGCTTCCTGATCGGCGGGCCATTGATCCGCTGGCTGCGCAGCAAGCAGCGCCAGGGCCAGCCCATCCGGGACGACGGACCGGCCAGCCACCTCACCAAGAAGGGCACGCCGACCATGGGTGGCTTGCTCATCCTGATTACCCTCACTGTGACGACGCTGCTGTGGGCCGATCTCACCAATCGCTATGTCTGGATCGTGCTCGGCCTCACCCTCGCGTTCGGCGCCGTTGGCTTCTGGGACGACTTCCTCAAAGTCACCAAGCGCAACCCCAAGGGCGTGCCGGGCAAAATCAAGCTCGTCATCTCGATCGTCGTGGCGGGACTCGCTACCTGGCTGATAGCGCAGGCTTCGCCGCCGGGGCTGCGCAACATGCTGGCGCTGCCGTTCCTGAAGGACGTGCTGGTGCCGCTGGGCTTCGTGGGCTTCGTGGCCTTCGGCGTGCTGGTCATGGTCGGCGCCTCCAACGCCGTCAACTTGACGGACGGCCTGGACGGCCTCGCCATCGGTCCGGTGATCATGGCCTCGGCGGTGTTCGGCTTCATCGCCTACGTCGTGGGTAACATCATCCTCACCAACTATCTCTACCTTCATCATGTGCCGCGCTCGGGCGAGCTTGCCGTCCTGCTTGCTGCGCTGATCGGTGGCGGGCTGGGGTTCCTGTGGTTCAACGCCCCGCCGGCCATGGTGTTCATGGGCGATACCGGCTCGCTCGCCATCGGCGGCGCACTGGGTGCAGTGGCCGTGGTCACCAAGCACGAGATCGTGCTCGCCATCGTCGGCGGCCTGTTCGTGCTCGAGACCGTGTCGGTCATCGTGCAGGTCTTGTCCTACCGCTGGACCGGACGCCGCGTCTTCCGGATGGCGCCGCTGCATCATCACTTCGAACAGAAGGGCTGGGCTGAGCCGACCATCGTCGTTCGCTTCTGGATCATCGCCGCCATCCTTGCCATGGCCGGGCTGGCGACCTTGAAGTTGAGGTGACTGGATGATCGATCTCGGCATGCTCAAGGGCTCGTCGTTCGTCGTGCTGGGGCTGGCGCGCTCCGGCCTGGCGACGGTTCGTGCCCTGAAGGCCGCCGGGGTCGACTGCCTCGCCTGGGACGACAATGCCGCCTCGCGCGAGGCCGCCGGCGCCGCCGGCGCCGCGTTGGTCGAACCGGCGGCAATCGACTGGTCGCGCATCAGCGCTCTGGTCATCAGTCCCGGCATTCCCAATCTCCTGCCGAAACCTCACCCCATTGCCGCGGCCGCCCGCGCCGCTGGCAGGAAACTGATCTGCGACGTTGAGCTGCTGGCCCGCGCCCAGCCCCGGGCGCGCTTCATCGGCATCACTGGAACCAACGGCAAGTCGACCACGACAGCGCTGATCGGCCATGTCCTCAAGGAGGCCGGCCGTCGGTGCGAGGTCGGCGGCAATATCGGCCGCGGCGCGCTCGATCTCGAATCGCTGGGTGATGGCGGCCTCTACGTGCTGGAGCTGTCGTCCTATCAGCTCGAGCTGCTCGAGACCTTCCGCGCTCACGTCGCGATCTGGCTGAACATCACACCCGACCACATCGACCGCCATGGCGATCTCGCAGGCTACGTCGCGGCGAAAGCCAACATCTTCGCCCGCCAGCAGCCCGGTGACTGCGCCGTGATCGGCATCGACGATCAGCCGTCGCACGATGTCTGGGAGCGTCTGCGCGATCGCGGCGGCATCTCCGTCGTTCCCGTGGTGCGCGAGACATCGGTCGCCGGCGGCGTATCGTTCCGCGCCGGCAAGCTGGTCGACGCCGACGGCTACGCCGTGGACTTTGACGACGTCGCGACCTTGCCCGGCGATCACAATGCACAGAACGCCGCCTGCGCCTGGGCGGCCTGCCGCTGGCTCGACGTGCCGCGCGAAGCCATCGTGGCCGGGCTCAAGACCTATCCCGGCCTGCCACATCGCCAGGAGCGCGTCGCAGCCGTCGGCGACATCGTCTACGTCAACGACAGCAAGGCGACCAATGCCGACGCCACCGCGCGCGCCTTGTCGTCCTATCGCGACATCTATTGGATTCTCGGTGGTCAGGCCAAGGAGGGCGGCGTGGCGCCTCTGGCGCCCTGGTTCGACCGCATCCGCCATGCCTTCCTGATCGGCGAGGCGACCGAGCTGTTCGCCAGCCAACTCGAGGGTAAGGTCGCCTACAGTCGGTGCGGCGACCTCAGGTCGGCGCTCGACGCGGCCTACGCGCGCGCCCAGCGCGACGGCCGCGGCCCGGCCGTCGTCCTGCTGTCGCCGGCCTGCGCGTCTTGGGATCAATGGAAGAGCTATGAGCATCGCGGTGACGCGTTCCGCGTCATGGCCCGCGCCTTGCCGGGCGCCCGAGCCATGGGGAGGGCGGCGTGATCCAGGTTCCGCGCGACGACCGTAGCGTGATCGGCCAGTGGTGGTGGACCGTCGATCGCTGGTCGCTGGGCGCCATTCTGGCAATCATGGCGTTCGGCGTCATGCTGACGCTTGCCGCCTCGCCACCGGCCGCTGAGCGCATCGGGGCCGACTCCTTCGTCTTCGCTCGCCGTCAGTTCTTGTTCCTGCCGGTGGCTCTGCTCGTGATGCTGGCAATCTCGCTCGCCTCGCCGCGTCATATCCGTCGCTTGGCGTTGATCGTTTTTGGCGGCAGCATGGTGTTGCTGGCCGCGACTTTCGTGATCGGCGTCGAGATCAAGGGCGCGCGCCGCTGGATTTCGCTACCTGGTCTGTCGAGCCTGCAACCGTCGGAGTTCGTCAAGCCGAGCCTGGCAGTGATCTCGGCCTGGCTGTTGGCGCAGAGCCGCGCCGAGCGGCGGGCCCCGGGCTACATCTTGTCGACTCTGCTGGTGGGCGGCGTGCTGGCGCTCCTGGTGATGCAGCCCGATCTCGGTATGAGCGTCGTGGTGGCGATGGTGTGGGCGGCCCAGCTCTTCGTCGTCGGCCTGCCGATGTGGGTCGCGGTGTTCGGAGCGATGGTCGGCGCGGCCGGCCTGATCGGCGCTTACTTCACGTTCAGTCACGTTCGCAGTCGTTTCGACCGGTTTCTCGATCCGACGTCGGGCGACAACTATCAGGTCAATACGTCGCTGGAAGCATTCATGAACGGCTCGCTGTTCGGCCGCGGCCCCGGCGAGGGCACGGTCAAGGCGCAACTGCCCGACGCCCATACCGACTTCGTGATGGCAGTCGCCGGCGAGGAATTCGGCCTGGTCGTTTGCCTGGTGATCCTGGCGCTGTTCGCCTTCGTGACGCTGCGCTCGATGTCGCGCGCGTCGCGCGAGACCAGCCTGTTCATCACGCTCGCTGCTACAGGCCTCGCCGTGCAGTTTGGCTTGCAGGCGGCCATCAACATGGCATCGACCATCCAGCTCATCCCGGCCAAGGGCATGACCTTGCCGTTCATTTCCTATGGCGGCTCCTCGGCGCTGGCCATGGCGATCTGCATCGGCATGCTGCTGTCGCTGACACGCGAGCACGCCGGCCTCAGGGAGGCGGTGTGATGGCGGCCCTGCGCCCTGTAGTCCTGGCCGCTGGCGGCACCGGCGGGCACATCTTCCCCGCCGAGGCGTTGGCCGGCGAGTTGCAAGCGCGCGGCATGCCGTTTGCGTTGCTCACCGACGACCGCGGTCGGCAATGGCAGGGTGCGCTGGCAGTGCGGCCGGTCCACTGCATTCACGCGGCCAGCCCCAGCGGCTCGGTGGGCCAGAAGCTGTCGGCCCTGTTGGTATTGGCGCGCGGCCTGTTGGAGGCGTGGTGGGCGCTCGGGCGCATCGGCCCGTCGGCCGTGGTCGGCTTCGGTGGCTATGCCTCGGTGCCCACCATGATCGCCGCCCGGCTGCGCCGCCTGCCCGCCATGCTGCACGAGCAGAACGCGGTCTTGGGCAAGGCCAATCGGTTGGTGCTGGGAGGCGTCGGTCGCGTTGCCACGTCCTACGAAAACACGCGCTTCATCGCACGCGACGATGGTCGGGCGCGGCTGGTCGGCAATCCGGTGCGCGACCAGGTGCGCGCGCTGCGCGAGCAGCCCTATCGGCCGCCAGGCGAGGGTCGCGTGGTCGACATCGTGGTGTTCGGCGGCAGCCAAGGTGCCGCCTCGTTCGGCCAAGTCGTGCCGGAAGCCATCCTCTCGCTGCCGCAGGCGCTCCGCGCGCGGATTCGCCTGGTCCAGCAGTGTCGCCAAGAGGACTTCGACAAGGTCCGCCAGCGCTACACGCGTGGCGGCATCGTCGTCGAGCTGGCGCCGTTCTTCGCCGATTTGCCACGGCGGCTGGCGGCGGCACACTTGGTGATCGGCCGGGCCGGCGCATCGACCGTGGCCGAACTCGCCACCATCGGCCGCCCGTCGATCTTGATTCCGTATCCCCATGCCGCCGACGATCACCAGACGGCCAATGCCCGCGCTTTCGAGGCCGCCGGTGCCTGCGTCGTCATCCCGCACGGCGAGTTCGACGCCGTGGTCTTGGCCGGCCACTTGGCATCCCTGCTCGCGGCGCCGCAACGGTTGGCCGCAATGGCCGCCGCGGCGCACGCCGCCGGGAGGCCCGACGCGGCGGCGCGGCTCGCCGACCTGGTCGGCGAGATGACCGGGGCGATGCCCAAACAAGCAACAGGAGCCGCCGCATGAGGGCGCTGCCACTCGATCTCGGATTGATCCATTTTGTCGGCATCGGCGGCATCGGCATGTCGGGCATCGCCGAGGTGCTGCACAATCTCGGCTACAAGGTGCAGGGCAGCGATGTCGCCGATGGCGCCAACACCCGACGGCTTGCCGACCTTGGCATCAAGGTCGTGATCGGCCATCGCGCCGACAACATCGCCAGCGCCCAGGTCGTGGTCGTGTCGAGCGCCGTCAAGAAGGACAATCCCGAAGTGCTGGCCGCTCGCGCGCGGTTGCTGCCGGTGGTCCGGCGGGCCGAGATGCTGGGCGAGCTGATGCGGCTGAAATGGTCGGTCGCGGTCGGCGGCACGCACGGCAAGACCACGACCACGTCGATGATCGCCGCCATGCTCGATGCCGGGGGGCTCGACCCCACCGTCATCAACGGCGGCATCATCAACGCCTACGGCACCAATGCCCGATTGGGCGGCGGCGACTGGATGGTGGTCGAGTCCGACGAATCGGACGGCTCGTTCCTGCGCCTGCCCGCCACCATCGCGGTGGTCACCAACGTCGATCCCGAGCATCTCGACCACTACGGTACCTTCGATGCGCTGCGCGATGCCTTCGTGCGCTTCGTCGAAAACATTCCGTTCTACGGCTTCGCGGTGCTGTGCACCGATCATCCCGAGGTCCAGGCGCTGATCCCGCGCATCGTCGACCGCCGCATCATCACCTACGGTATCGGCGCCCATGCCGACGTGCGCGCTGTCAATCTGCGCCTCGACCGCGGCGGTGCCGACTTCGACGTCATGCTGGAGAATCGCACGACCAACGAATCGCGGGTCGTCAACGGGCTACGCCTGCCGATGTTCGGCCAGCACAATGTGCAGAATGCGCTGGCCGCCATCGCGGTCGCCCACGAGATGGGCTTGCCTGACGAGACGATCCGCCGCGCGCTGAGTTCGTTCGCTGGCGTCATGCGGCGCTTCACCAGGACCGGCGAGGCGCACGGCATCACGGTGATAGACGACTACGGCCACCATCCCGTGGAGATCGCCGCCGTGCTGCGTGCCGCGCGGCAAGCCTATGGCGGCTCGGGGCGGGTGATCGCCGTCATGCAGCCGCATCGCTACACCCGGCTGGCGGCGCTGAAGAACGAATTCGCCACTTGCTTCGGCGATGCCGACGCCGTGCTGATCGCCGATGTCTATGCTGCGGGAGAAGCGCCGATCGAGGGTGTCAACCGCGACATGCTGGTCGGTCTGGCGCGTCGTGCCGGTCATCGCGATGTCACGCCGCTGGCCGGCCCGGGCGACCTGCCCGGCCTGATCTGGCAGGCGGCGCGGCCGGGCGATGTCGTGGTCTGCCTCGGGGCCGGCAACATCACGGCGTGGGCGCACGCTTTGCCCGGCCAACTGCAGCAGATCGCGGCCAAGCAGGCCGGCCCGCGCGCCATCGCAAATGATCCGGGGACGGTCGCATGATGGCACTTGCCGCGCTCCCCCACCTGATCGACCGGTTGCCCAAGCCGCGCGGTCGGCTGACCGCCGACGCGCCGTTGGGACCGCAGACCTGGTTCCGCACCGGCGGCAACGCCGAGGTGCTGTTCCGGCCGGCCGATATCGGGGATCTGGCGACGTTCCTGTGCGAGTTGCCGGCCGATGTGCCGGTGACGGTGCTGGGCGTGGGCTCGAACGTCATCGTGCGCGACGGCGGCATCAAAGGAGTGGTGATCCGGCTGATGCGCGGCTTCACCGCCGTCGCGGTCGAAGGGCATGAGGTCGTGGCCGGCGCCGGCGCGCCCGACCTCAATGTCGCTCTGACGGCGCGCGAGCATTCGCTGGCTGGCCTCGAGTTCCTGAGCGGCATTCCCGGCACGATCGGTGGGGCTTTCCCGACCAACGCCGGCGCCTATGGCGGCGAGCTGGCAGAGGTCCTGATCTCGGCCGAAGCGGTGGATCGATCGGGCAGGGTCATCATCGTGACGCCGCGCGAGCTCGGCCTTTCGTATCGGCACAGCGATGCGCCGGCCGACTGGATCTTCACCTCGGCCCGGCTCAAGGCGGCGCCGGGCGACCAACTCGCCATCGCGCGGCGCATCAATGAGATCGACGCGGCGCGCGCCGATTCCCAACCGCGCAGCCGCACCGGCGGCTCGACCTTTGCCAATCCGCCTGGACACAAGGCGTGGGAGCTGATCGATCGGGCGGGATGTCGCGGCCTCAGAATCGGCGGTGCACAGGTCTCCGAGAAGCACACCAATTTCCTGATCAACACCGGCGACGCCACCGCGGCCGACATCGAGTCGCTGGGCGAGGAAGTGCGTCGCCGCGTGTTCGAGCAGAGCGGCGTGCGCCTCGAATGGGAAATCCGCCGCATCGGAGAGAAGCCGTGAGTCGCAAGGTCGCGGTCCTGATGGGTGGCTGGTCGCCTGAGCGCGAGGTCTCGCTCGTCAGCGGCAGCGCCTGCGCCCGGGGGTTGCGCGAAGGCGGCCACGAGGTCGTCGAGTACGATGTCACGCGCGACCTGTGTGCGCTGGTCGAGTTCCTGCGGCCGACCGGCGGCGGCGGGCCCGATGTCGTGTTCAATGCCTTGCACGGCAAGTACGGCGAAGACGGCTGCATTCAGGGCGTACTGGAGATCCTGGCGGTGCCGTACACCCATTCCGGCGTGATCGCCTCGGCGATCGCCATGGACAAGCCGATGGCCCGTCACGTCTTCACTTCGCTCGGCTTGCGCGTCGCCGAGGGTCGGGTGGTCGAACGCAAGTCGTTGGCTTGGGGCGATCCGATGCCGCGACCCTATGTCGTGAAGCCGATCGACCAGGGGTCGAGCGTCGGCGTGCATATCGTTCGCAACGGCGACAATCTCGCTGCGGTAGAGGCGGCCGAGGCGAAGTACGGCGATAGGGTGCTGGTCGAGAAGTTCGTGCCGGGACGCGAGCTGACCGTAGCGGTGCTGGGCGACCGGCCGCTGGCCGTCACCGAACTGCGGCCGCGGACCAAGTTCTACGACTACGAGGCGAAGTACACCGACGGCGTCACCGAGCACCTCGTGCCGGCGCCGATCCCCGGTGAGGTCTATGAGCTCGCCAAGGACTGGGCGCTCATGGCACACGAGGCGCTCGGCTGCTCGGGTCTGACACGCACGGACTTGCGTTGGGACGATTCGCAGCCGGGCACGTCTGGGCTGGTCGTTCTGGAGCTCAACACGCAACCCGGCATGACGCCGCTGTCGTTGGCGCCCGAGCAAGCCAAGTGGGCTGGCATCTCGTGGCCGCAGCTCATGACCTGGATGATCGACAATGCGAGGCACCCGTCATGACCGCGGCGCCTGCCAAGACAGCGCCGCGCAAGCGCGACTACGATCGCCGAAAGAAGCGCGGCCCGTTGCGCCGTACCGGCCAGCCGCTGTGGCGCCAGCCCATGGTGCTCGGCCTGGTGGTGTTGCTGCTGGGCAGCGGCGGCGGTGCGGGCTGGTGGGCGTGGCGCGAGGGCTGGTTGGTCGAAGCGCGCAGTCGGCTCGATGCCTTGACGCACGCCGCAATCGGCGCCGTCACGCCGTTCAAGCTGGTTGACGTCACGGTCGAGGGCCGCGAGTACGTCGAGAAGAGCGCCATCCTGGCGGCGCTGAACGTCAAGCCGGGCGATTCCCTGCTCGGCATCGACCTGCAGGCGTCGCGCCACCGGCTGGAGTCGATCGACTGGGTGGCGAGCGCCACCGTCGAGCGCCGCCTGCCCGACACTCTCTATGTCACCTTGGTCGAGCGTCGCGCCGTGGCAATCTGGCAGAACGGCCAGGAGTACACGCTGATCGACCGCGACGGCCGGACGGTGCGCGCCAGCCGCATGCCGCCCGGCGCCGAGACGCTGTTGCTGCTGGGCGGTCCGGGTGCGCCCGAACATGTCGGTGAGTTGCTGCTGCTTTTGGCCTATGAGCCCATGGTCGCACGCCAGTTGCGCGCGGCGGTGTGGATCGGCCGGCGGCGTTGGAACCTGATCCTGAACAACAATGTCGAGATCTGGCTGCCCGAAGAGGACGCGGTCGCCGCGCTGCAGCAGCTCGCCAAGCTCGACGAGAAATACAAGTTGCTGTCGCGCGAGTTCGGCGTGGTCGATCTGCGCCTGTCCGACAAGCTCTATCTGAGGAAGCGCGGTCCGGGCGAAGCGCCGCCCGGACCCGCCTGATGTCAGAAGGTCCCATGTGTATGCGTAGCGACGGGGGAGATCGTGGCTAAGACAAGAAACGGCGTGATTGCCGCACTCGACATCGGTACCAGCAAGGTCGTCTGCTTCGTTGCGCGTGTCGACGGGCAGGGCTTGCGCGTGGTCGGCATCGGCCACCAGCCGGCGCAGGGCATGCGGTCGGGCAACATCGTCGACATGGAGGCGGCGACCCGCGCCATCTCCTCGGCGGTGTCGACTGCCGAGGAGATGTGCGGCGAGCATGTGCGCGAGGTCATCGCCGGCGTCAGCGGCGGATCGGCTGCCTCACACAACCAGAGCCTGGAAGTCGCGATCGGCCATCACGAGATCGGCGAACGCGACGTGCGCCGCGTGCAGCAACACATCCACCTGCCGGCCGAGACCGCCGACCGCGACATCATCCACTCCGAGGCGATCGGCTATTCGGTCGACGGCACGCCGGTGCGCGATGCCCGCGGCATGTTCGGTGAGCGATTGGGCGTCGAGGTTCATCTGGTGACGGCCGCGAGCGGCGCCATGCGCAATCTCCAGGTCTGCGTGCGTCGCGCCCATCTCGAGATCGCCGACCGCGTCGTAGCGGCTCATGCCTCGGGCCTGAGCTCGTTGGTGTCCGACGAGCGCGACCTCGGCGTCACCTTGATCGACATGGGCGGCGGCACGACCTCGATCGCCGTCTTCTACGAAGGCCATCTGGTCCACGTCGATTCCATCCCTGTCGGCGGCGAGCACGTCACCCGCGACATCGCCCGCGGCCTGTCGACGCCGCTTGCCCATGCCGAGCGCATGAAGACCCAGATCGGCCGGGCCGTGGCCAAGCCCAACGACGAGTACGACATCATCGACGTGCCGCTGATCGGTGAGGAGGATCGTACTCGGCCCAACCACATCCCGCGCTCGATCCTGGTCGGCATCATCCGGCCGCGCGTCGAGGAGACCTTCGAGCTGGTGCGCAGTCGGCTGGAGGCCAGCGGTGTGGATAAGTTGGCCGGGGGCCGCGCCGTCCTGGTCGGCGGCGGCTGTCAGCTCGATGGCGTGCCCGAGATTGCCGCCGCAATCCTGAACAAGAAAGTGCGGACCGGTGGGCCTTTGCGGCTGGCCGGATTGGCCGATTCCACCGGCGGGCCGGCCTTTTCGGCCGCTGCCGGCCTGCTTGCCTTCGCGCTCAACAACCACGCGCTGGCCCAGGCCCAGCCAGCCGCGACCGAGACCCCATCGAGCCGAATTGGGCGGATTGGCAGTTGGATTAGGGAGAACTTTTAGGCAATATGTTGTGCGGGGATAGGCAATCCCCACAGGCTATTGATAAAAACCAACAAAAGCCGGTGGTGGTGAAGGGTCTCTGACAGAACGGATCCACACCGCCGCTCCGAGCAGATAACCCCCTCGTTTGCGTGGAGAGTGCCGAATGACAATCAACCTCAGCCTCCCTCAGAAGGAGTCCGAGATCAAACCGCGTATCACCGTGATCGGCGTCGGTGGCGCGGGCGGAAACGCCGTCAACAACATGATCAGTGCCGCGCTGGAAGGCGTGGAATTCATCGTCGCCAACACCGACGCCCAGGCGCTCGGCCAATCGCTTGCCGATCGCCGCGTGCAGCTCGGCATCACCATCACCCAGGGATTGGGTGCCGGAGCGCGGCCCGAGGTCGGCCGTCAGGCCGCCGAAGAGGCGCTGCCCGAGATCCTGCAATTGCTCGATGGCGCCAACATGGTGTTCGTCACCGCCGGCATGGGCGGCGGCACCGGCACCGGTGCGGCACCGGTGATCGCTGCGGCAGCGCGTGAACAGGGCATCCTGACCATCGGCGTCGTCACCAAGCCGTTCCACTTCGAAGGCCGTCGCCGCATGCAGGCGGCCGAGCAGGGCATCACCGAGCTGGAAAAGGTGGTCGACACGCTGATCGTCATCCCCAACCAGAACCTGTTCAAGATCGCCAACGAGAAGACGACCTTCGCCGACGCCTTCAAGATGGCCGACGACGTGCTGCACATGGGTGTGCGCGGCGTCACCGATCTGATGGTGATGCCTGGCCTGATCAACCTCGACTTCGCCGACATCCGCACCGTGATGGGCGAGATGGGCAAGGCGATGATGGGTACCGGCGAGGCCGAGGGCCAGGACCGCGCCCGCGTCGCCGCCGAGAGCGCCATCTCCAACCCGCTGTTGGAAGATCACTCGATGAAGGGCGCCAAGGGCGTGCTCATCAACATCACCGGCGGCCTCGACATGACCCTGCATGAGGTCGACGAGGCGGCCAACCGCATCCGCGAAGAAGTCGACGCCGACGCCAACATCATCTTCGGCTCGACCTTCGACGCGACCGTGCAGGGCCGCATGCGCGTGTCGGTCGTCGCCACGGGCATCGCTGCCATGGCGAGCCAGCAGCCGGCGCCCAACTACCTGTCGCTCGACATGAGCCGGCCGATCCAGACCGGCCAGCCCGCGCTCAGCCGCCCGGCCGCACCGCCTGTCGGCCGCGTCGCCATGCCGGCGGCGGCTGCG
>Ga0194131_10008582_pt1 | contig 13235 bp, 19 predicted proteins | sample TA2KigO120mmetaG_FD_148631 | JGI IMG/M metagenome (GOLD analysis project Ga0194131, IMG submission 148631) | Freshwater microbial communities from Lake Tanganyika, Tanzania - TA2015053 Kigoma Offshore 120m | ecosystem: Environmental > Aquatic > Freshwater > Lake | place: Tanzania: Lake... | reverse complement strand
TCGTTTATTACAATAATGAAAGAACTCATCAAGGCAAAATGTGCAACGGCAGAACGCCGATGGAAACATTGCTCAGTGGGAAACTGATTTGGGACGAAAAAAACTTGAACCAAATCTAACCTGACAGCCACCCTGAAAATTCGGTAACTGTCAGATCAGGTTTGAGCTAGTACAACAATTCCGAATCCGAATCGTTCAGACTGCTGAGAACGAAAATCCTGAAGCAATTACGTGCGAATAATTGGAATAATTTCGCCATCACCGCGCCGACGCAGGATGCCGGCAAAACCACCGTCGCCGTTAATCTTGCAATCGCCATGGCGATGGATGTCAACCAAACCGTCATGCTGGTCGATTTAGACTTACGTCACCCCAAGGTGCACTGGTTTTTCGGTTTGGAAAATGAAGTCGGCTTACGCGATTATTTTCTTTCCGACAAACCACTGTCAGATATCCTGATTAATCCGGGCATCGACCGTCTCACCATACTACCGGGCAGAGGACAAGCAATCGGCTCATCGGAAATTTTATCCAGCCCCAAAATGAAGCAATTAGTTAATGAGCTGAACAACAAACGGAATCAGTCCAGAATTATTATTTATAATCTGCCGCCCGTATTGGGAAGCGACGATGTGTTGTCCGCAATCGATTTTTACGACGCCTTGCTCATAGTTGTTGAAGAAGGCAAAAATAAACCCGATGAAGTCAAACAAACCTTGACCCTTTTATCGGGCAAAAAAATGCTCGGCACCGTATTAACTAAATCGCAAAATCCGCCGGAGTATTCAAGCCATTAATAAAACCGGTTACAGATTAATCCCATTAATCCTGATTATCAATCTCAAAAAATATCCACTTCACACGGCTGTGGGTCAGTTTAATCTGTTTTTCCATCGCATTAATCTCGTTCACCGCCGTGGCGACCGTCAGTTCCGGTTTCAGATTGGCTTTAATGGCAATCATGACCGAATTGCCATGATTAATCGCCCATAAATTAAGCACTTGAATAACACACGGTTGCTGCTCCAGATAGGTTTTCACCGCCAGCCGGATATCTTCCGCCGATTCGCCGATCAGCAATGAATGCACTTCCGCACCAACCAGGGCGGCAACGATAATTAACAAGCCCCCCTATCAGCATCGAACCTACCGCATCAAACACTGTATTGCCGGTTAATACCGTTAACCCTAAGCAAATCAAGGCAATTACTAAGCCCACCAAGGCGGCAATGTCCTCGCCTGTGACGACCATTAACTCACCGGAATGGGTTTCCTTAAACCATTGCCATAATGATCGTTCGCCCCGCTCTTCGGCCATGGCCGATAGTGCGCCTTTCAATGAAAATCCTTCCAGCAAGACCGATACCAACAACACAATCAACGCGATATTGGCGTTTTCAACCTTATGCGCATGGATTAAATGATCCACACCTTCATAAACAGCAAATACGCCGCCCACCGAAAACAACACAAAGGCCACCATCATCGACCAAATGTACGACTCGCGTTCGTAACCCATCGGGTGCTTCTGCGTAGCTTCTCTTACCGAACGTTTCATGCCGACCAGCAATAACACCTGATTGCCGCAATCCGCATACGAGTGAATGGCTTCCGCCAAAAGCGAGCCGGAACCGGTCCATAAGGCGGCCCCGGTTTTGGCGACAGCAATGCCTAAATTGGCGGAAAAAGCGTAGAGAACAGCTTTGGTGGAATTATTCGCTGACATGTATCGTTAATTAATGAATGATAAAAAAGAGTAATAATATCAGATTAATACGATTTAATCCCAGCGCTCGTCTTTCACCTGAACCCGGCCATCGACGATTCGCACCGGAAAACAAGCGATATCCTCATACGCCGGCGGCGCTTTCACCGCGCCGGTTTTAATACAAAACCGCGCACCGTGGCGAGGACAAATAATTTGATCGCCGTCGATCAAACCGTCGGCTATCGGCGCGCCGTCATGGCTGCACACGTCCTCGATGGCGTAAAATCCGCCGTCGATTTTAAACACCAGCACGTCGATGCCATCGACATCCACTATCACATTCTCGCCATCGCTTAATGCGGTTTCCGCGACGGCATCAACCCACTCCGACATCTTTACCTTAACCCCGCTTATTTAATATAAACATCATAACGTATTAATTTGCTTGAAAAACTCTCCGACGGTTTGCTGCCCAAAGGTTCGGCATAATCCGGACTTTTCACCACCACCCGCTTGCCCGCATTTGCCATTGCAGACTGAAATAACTGCCCCTTATCCACATCATCCCCGGCCAACGCCCGCAAGGCAACAATCGCTTTTTTTGCCAACGCCGATTTCTTGCGCTTGGGCGGAAACATCGGATCAAGGTAAATACAATCAGGTTTCTCTATTAATTCATTGAGTATCATAATCGCATCGCCGTGGATTAACTTCGGCACTTCCAAACCGAGTTGCCGCACCCACGCTTGCTGCGCCAATCGGCGATAGCCGTCTTCCAACAAAGCCGCCATTACCGGATGGCGTTCAATGCTGCTTACCCGATACCCCATACGAAACATCGCCAGACTGTCTTGTCCCCAACCTGCCGTGGCATCGACAATCGTTTCGGTTTTCCGCCCCAATGCTTGCGCCAATGCGCCCGTTTTCGCCATCGGCCAGGAACGCTGCTCGCCCTGGCGGTGTTCAATCTCAACAGCTAATCCCGACTTATTACTAAATCGACCATCCAGCAACTTTAGGCAATCGCCCTGCCAAGTTAAGTAAAGCTGGCACTTACAATTGTCAAGAACGTCAGCAAGCAGAAAGACAGAAACATTAAGCATATCAGCCAATTGCCGATATTTACCTATTTCACCTTCACCTTCGTACAGAACGGCAATCTGATCTTGCCAGCGGGCATCCATTCCGTTTGCCGATACGTTCGACTATTAATAACGTCTACGCGGCGGTGGCGGCGCATATCCGCTATTGTCGTCCGGCCAGAAGCGGTTGTGCGGCGACTGTCCTTCCTGACAGGCTTCCAAAATCCGCTTTTTGCACAAGGTTTCGCGCCATTCGTATTTCAGGAAAACTTTTTCCATGGTTGTCGGTTGCGGCTCGAAATTAACGATGGCCGTCGGGGAATATCGGTTTTCACCATAGCCAGTACCGGCTTCCGATTCCATTCGGGCGCGGCCTTTCGCTTCCGGTGCAGCTGCGGCACTGCCTTTATTCAGCATATCCGTCATTGGCGCAACCGGCGGACGCGGCTGTTCTGCATAAACCGCTACGGCAATCACACCCATTGCGGACGTGTCGCCCCAGGCCGCGGCGTAGGAATCCGCCGACTCGGTAAAATAAAAGCGATTGACTTGGTTTTGACTGCTGCGCCAACCTTCATATTCGCCCGACGTGTGCGGATTCAGAATGTACATACGTTCGGTATTTTGCAGGTAAGACTTCTGCCCGCTGATGATGTTGCGGCCATCTACTGCAATCACCAAGCCTACGCGCTGATCGCTGTTATTGCTGACTTTAACCCGATAGCGTTCGTCTCGATTTGCCTGAACATAAGCACGATATGAATTGCCATCATCGTTGACTGGATATTCCGGTAAGCTTCCGCTGTTATCGCCGATGACTTGGACTGCGACGGGCAAATATGGCCGTACGCCAAATATTTTTTGTTTGGTGTCGGGCGAATTGGCGCAGGCGGATAAAGCCAGTAAAAGCGAGGCTATTAATAACAAGTAATACTTTACCATGATGCGCAACCTCATCAGAACTGCGATTTAAAGAATGCTCCGGTAATGCTCCACTACTGGAAACGGTTCGTAAAAATGATGCAACAACGCTTTCCATTGTTGATAAGCATCCGACTTTCGGAAACCTTCCGTGTGCGTTTCTAATGTTACCCAGTTTACCAAAAGCAGATAGCGGTTTTCGGTTTCCAAACATTTTTGCAGTTGCAGAGAAATAAAGCCTGGTTGGGCGGAAATGATGGCTTTGGCTTGCGCGAACGCTGCCTCAAAATCGGCTTCTAAACCGTTTTTAACATCCAGGATAACAGCTTCGAGTATCAATTAATGAATCCTACTCAAGCAGGGATAGGGTCATTATCATCGTCATCCCCCCTTTAAGTTTACGCAATGCCTTGGCTTCAATTTGCCTTATTCTTTCACGGGTAACTTCGAATTGTTTGCCGATTTCTCAAGATTCGTTAAGTTATCAAAATTAATACCAAGCCTCTCTCTCAAAACCTTAGCTTCCCTTGCCATAAGATTTTTTATGATTTCTTCGTATTGGACTTGGGCTTTAAATTTCTCAAAATCATTTTCATTATCTGGCATAAATTACTCGCTTTAAAATTTATTCCGTGGAAACCGCTTCCTGTTGATTCTTCAACGCCGCATCCAGTGTATGCCACGCCAAGGTCGCGCATTTCACTCGCGCCGGATATTCGCGCACTCCTGCCAAAACCGCCAACTTGCCCACCGCTTCCAGTTGGATGTCTTCGCTTTTGCCAGTAGTCATTTCGTGGAAGGTAAGAAACAAGGCTTCGGCTTCGGCTTCGGTTTTGTCTTTGATGATTTCAGTCATCAGAGATACGGAAGCGGTCGAAATCGCGCAGCCGGAACCTTGAAAGCTGGCATCGGCGATTCTGTCGCCGTCCATTTTCAAATACAGCGTCAAGCGGTCGCCGCATAAGGGGTTAAAGCCTTCCACTTTGCGGTCAGCATCCTCAATTACCCGAAAGTTGCGCGGATTGCGGTTGTGGTCGAATATGACTTCTTGGTACAGATCGCGTAAATCTTCAAACATTAGCCGAACACCTTTATTAAGGATTTTATCCCTTCCATTAACACATCGATTTCTTGTTTCGTATTATACATGGCGAAGGATGCCCGCGCCGTGGCCGGTACACCGTAAAACTCCATGACCGGCATAGCGCAGTGATGGCCTGCCCTGATCGCAATCCCCAAGCTATCGAGCATGGTGCCGATGTCGTGCGGATGGATTTTGCCTAAGGTAAACGACAAAATCGCTCCCTTATCTTTCGCTTCGCCAATTATTTTTAAGCCGTCGATTTGCTTGGCTTGCTCGGTGGCATACGTCAGCAATTCGGCTTCATAAGCGGCAATGTCGGCCATGCCGATGCCATTAAGATAGCCGATGGCTGCGCCCAGGCCGATGACTTCGGCAATCGCCGGCGTTCCGGCTTCAAACTTGTGCGGCAAGGCGGCGTAAGTCGATTTTTCGAAAGTGACGGTGCGAATCATATCGCCGCCACCCTGATACGGCGGCATGGCTTCCAGAAAGGCTTGCTTGCCGTACAAAACGCCAATGCCGGACGGCCCGTACAACTTATGACCGGAAAACACGTAGAAATCGCAATCTAAAGTTTGTACATCCACCGGGATATGCGGAATGGCTTGTGCGCCGTCGAGCAGCACGGGAATGTCTTTGGCATGGGCAGCGGCGATGATGTCCTTGACCGGATTGATCGTACCCAAGGCATTGGACATGTGCACGACAGCGACCAATTTGGTTTTTTCATTCAGAAGCTGTGTGAAGTCGTCGAACAACAATTCACCGACCTGATTCATCGGCGCGACTCTCAATACCGCCTCGGTTTGCTCGCACAACATCTGCCAAGGCACAATGTTGGAATGGTGTTCCATTGCGGTAATCAAAATTTCGTCCCCGGCCTTGATGTTAGCTTTGCCGTAAGTTTGCGCGATAAGGTTGATGGCCTCGGTAGCACCGCGCACGAAGATGATTTCCTTGCTACTTTCGGCATTGATAAAGTCCCTGACCTTCTCCCGCGCCGCCTCGTATTTATCGGTGGAACGCACACTCAAGGTATGTACGCCGCGATGTATGTTGGCGTAATCATGCCGGTAAACATGGTTCATGCACTCGATGACGATGTCGGGTTTTTGGCAACTGGCGGCATTGTCCAGATACACCAAATCTTTGCCGCGGATTTTTTCGGCAAGGATAGGGAAGTCGGCGCGGATACGTTCGATTGGGAAAGTGGTCATGGGTTATAATTGAGTATCTTGCTTAAAAATTTTGATTGTTGCTTAATTAAAATCAAAGGGTTAAAGTATTACAAAGTTTAATATGGATTTCATCTTATGGACTCAATCATCACGCCTTTTCGCAAACATTTAACCGACATTCATGAATGGCACAAAATGGGTGAGGCCAAAATTTATCCGCCAGATAGTCACTTAGAACTTATTGAAGGAGAAATCATTGAAATGCCGCCTATTGGTTTTAAACATGCCGGCTATCTTAATCGCCTTGTCAAACTGCTTGTTAAAATTGTACCGGACGAAATTGTCACAAGCGCCCGAAACCCGCTTCAACTCGGTGATTTGTCCGAACCTCAACCCGATTTCATGTTGTTAAAGCCAAATTCGGATAGTTATTCGTCGCGCCTTCCAATTTCGGAGGATGTCTTGCTGCTAATCGAAATTGCCGACAGTTCACTCAATTTCGACCAAACACAAAAACTTCGTTTATATGCCCTACACAATATCCCCGAATATTGGTTGTTAAACCTTAACGATAACTGCCTGGAAGTTTATCGAAAACCTAAAGGCGAAGTGTTTGCCGAGAAAACCACCTTATATAATGGAGATAACATCACCTTGTCGCAATTGCAGGAATTAACGATTAAAGTTTCCGATATTCTGTAAAGAAATTGGCCATTAAATTTTAAGTACATTCACCGGCTCAAGGGCAAAACTTTGAGCTTGATAATCATCTGCATTATCTACACTAATCAATTTAGTCCACAGATAACCATAGGCATCGATTTCGTAAATTAACATTTCAGTGCCTACACATTTTTTAATCGCAAGAATTTCATTTTCAGGCAGATCATGAACTAACCATTCTGAGATTTCGACAATTTTAATTTTGTCGCCAACATTTAATTTACTGCCATTTCTATCAAGGGGCTCTAAAGGAAAACCAGCAGGGTAATTTATTTGGCTCAAATTGTTTCTCTTAAAGCCACTCTTTCTCCACCCCTTCCTGCGGAAACCGCTTCAAAACCTGCTCCAGTACCTTATCATGCAGGCTTTTTATCTTGATCTTCTCAACCATCTCATTAGCAAACGCAAAGGTCAGCATGTTGCGGGCGGTTTCTTCATCCACGCAGCGGGATTGCAAATAGAACACCGATTTTTCGTCAAGTTGCCCCACGGTTACGCCATGCCCGCATTTGACATCGTCGGCGTAAATTTCAAGTTGCGGCTTGGTGTCGGCTTCGGCATCGTTGGATAACAGCAGGTTGCGGTTGGACATCTGCGAATCGGTCTTTTGCGCGTTCTCCGCCACAATCACCCGGCCTTGGAACACGCCACGGGCGCGGTCGTCCAGTACGCCTTTGTACAATTCCTTACTGATACCATGCGGCTGCAAGTGATTGATGCGCGTATGATTATCCAAATGCTGACGGTTAACGCCCAGATATAAGCCGTTTAATTCGCACTCCGAAGCCTTGTCCATATCGACATGGACATCAGTGCGCGCCAGCAAACCACCGAAAGCAAAATTATGGTGGCTAAAGCGGGACGCCATGCCTTGTTTAACGTGCGTGCCGCCGAAGTGATAAGCCTTATCCGCTTCGCACTGCAATTTATGCAAGGTTATGTGCGCGTTTTCCCCGGTGAAGATTTCGGTGACGCTGGCCGTTAAATAAGTCTCGCCGGTGGTGGCGGCAAAGGATTCGATGACGGTCGCTTCGGTGGAACAATCCGCGACAATCAGGTTGCGCGTGGTTGCCGATACCTCGGCCTGGGTGACGACATTTAAAATTTGGATCGGTTTCGCCAACACTTGCTTGGTCGGGATGTGGATAAATACGCCATCGCTAAACCACGCCGTGTTGAATGCGATAAAGCCGTGGCTTTCGGCAGGTAACGCTTGCCCCAAGTAAGGTTGCACCCATTCGGGCTTTGACTCCAAGGCTGTCGCCATGCCGGAAACCAGAATGTTATCGGGCAAGCCATTAAGTGCGGATAACTCTGCCGAAAAATGACCGTCCACCAAAACCACTGTCCAGGCATCCGACAATAACTGAGATTGTAGACATTCTTTATCAATAAATTGTAGGTTGGGGTTAGTGGAAACGAACCCCAACATAGGCGCAAACAACTTCTTCTCGATGGCAGTGACGTTGGTGTAACGCCAGTCTTCCTCGCGCGGCGAAGGAAAACCGCTGGCGGCAAACTGCTGCAAGGCGGTTTTCCGCAAGCTTTGCAACCAAGGCAAATCTTGCCCCGGCAACGTGGTTGCCAAGTCTTGATAATTGTCGAGATAACGGCTCACGTTGCCCATTACGCCGCCACCCCGTTTTTGTTGCTTTCAACCCAGCTATAACCTTTTTCTTCCAGCTCGAGCGCCAGTTCCGGCCCGCCGGATTTGACGATTTTGCCGTGCGCCAGCACATGCACCACATCAGGCTTGATGTAATCGAGCAGGCGCTGGTAATGGGTAATCATCAAAAAGCCGCGATCGGGTGAACGCAACGAATTTACGCCATCGGCGACAATGCGCAAAGCGTCAATGTCCAGGCCGGAATCGGTTTCGTCCAGAATGCACAGCTGTGGTTCCAGAATGGCCATTTGCAGAATTTCGTTGCGTTTCTTTTCGCCACCGGAAAAGCCTTCGTTGACGGCGCGGTAAAGAAACTTCTCGTCCATCTCCAGCATTTTCACCTTATGCTTAACCAAGGTAAGAAAATCCATGGCATCGACTTCCGGCTGGCCGTGATGCTTACGCACCGCATTCAACGCGGCTTTCAGCAGATAAATATTGCTGACACCAGGGATTTCGACCGGGTATTGAAAGGCCAGGAATATCCCTTCCCGCGCCCGGATTTCCGGCGGCATCTCGGTTAAATCTTTGCCTTGATAACTGATTGAGCCTTGGGTGATCTCATAGCCCGCCTTGCCCGACAAAACATGCGACAAGGTACTTTTGCCGGAACCGTTCGGCCCCATGATGGCGTGGATTTCTCCCGCCTTTATTTCGAGGTTAATCCCTTTCAGGATGGGTTTGTCAGCGACGCTGACGTGGAGGTTTTCTATAAGGAGCATGTTCGTATTAACTGATTATGGAATGTAAAATTTATTGCTTAAATGATTCAAAAATGGCGATGTCTTTCTTTAGTAAATCATTGGCAATATCGGAAATTTGTACGCCTTTTCTGGCGGCAATGGTTGCTAAAAACTGTTGCACCGGTTCATCAAGATAGATCGGCAAGTTCAATTTAGCATTCGGACGGTAAAATTTGCCCAGAACACCTTTGCTGAAATCTATTTCAGCCGGTAAATCATCATCACTTTCAAAATCTATTGCTTTAGCCATAGATACACCTCTTGTTCATAATTGACCATCGGAATATATCCGACATTCCTGTTTGGTTGCTAATCGAGCGGAAATAATTCTAATTAAAGAACGGCTTGGATCAATAAGTGTGGGCAACAACCAATAAATCGCCATTGGTATTTTGACCCATCGTTAACCAGCGTTCTTCCTTATCACTATGCGCTTCATCGAAAACAGTCACCGCCGGCGGATCGAGAAATATTTGTGCGGCTTGCTCAAAACTAATGCCGTGCTTCTTGATGTTGGCGAGGGCTTTTCTGTCATCCCACTCGAAATCGTAAATATGTGACATTAATTTTTAAATTAACCTCAGGAACTCCTCATTCGGCGGAATACGCTTCGCTATTCCGCCCTACTGCACTTCAATCCAACCTAACCACCAATTACCGTCTTGCTTGATTACTGCTGTGTATTCAATTTTCATGACTTGACCAAAATTAATGTATTGAAATTGTTGGGGTTCATCTTATTCACCCCAACCTACCAAGCTAATGCAAATAAGATTTTATTTTTTCTATCCAATCTGGAATACTAATTTTTCTTATTTTACGTGTAGGAGAAATATCAAAAAGAGCAGGGTCAATATAGTCGCTTGACCAATATCGCCCTGTGATTTTTATGTCATCGAACGTAAGTTTTAATACACCGTACTCACCACGATTTGCATCCAAACAAAGTGCAAAATAAAAATCGTTGCCACTGACTTTAAATAAAGAGCCTGCCCATGAAGAATTGGGATTACCATTTTTTTCATAAGAAACACCACTTATATTTGTTTCCAAAAAAGAATGCTTAATATTAAAAGATAATATTCTTTGCTTTAGCACGATTAGTTTTCCCATTTGCATTCGTTATTAATCTCCAAGATTTGCCTTCATATGAACCACCAATAAACAAATTTCCGCTCAATTCAAACAGTTTTTTTGTAAATTTCTGCCAGCCTAATAACAAATAAAAACCACCAGCAGTTGAAGCAATTTGAAAAAGCTTTACTAACGAAAATATATCTTCGTTGAGCTCGTCTTGAAAATAAATATTAGTCGCGTGATAAAGAATTAATGCAATAAAGACAACAGTTATAAGTCCTGCTTTGAACCAGCTAGTTATCATATTTCCCCCTGCTTATTTATTATAATTTTCAAATGGGTAAAACATATCTCCAAAAAATCAATAATTACTATCAAAGGCCGTATTCACTAACCAACCGACCCTTCCAAACCCAGCCCCAACAACGCCTGCGCCTCGACCGCAAATTCCATCGGCAATTCCTTAAACACTTCCTTGCAGAAACCGTTGACGATCATGGAGACGGCATCTTCCGCCGATAAGCCCCGTTGCTGGCAGAAGAACAACTGGTCTTCGCTGATTTTGGAGGTAGTCGCTTCGTGTTCGACTTGCGCGGACGGCTGTTTGACTTCCACATAAGGGAAGGTGTGTGCGCCGCATTGGTCGCCGACCAGCAAGGAATCGCACTGGGTATAGTTGCGGGCGTTCTCGGCGTTTTTTAGCACTTTCACCAAGCCGCGATAGGTGTTTTGAGCGCGGCCTGCGCTGATGCCTTTGGACACAATCGTGCTGCGGGTGTTCTTGCCGATGTGGATCATCTTGGTGCCGGTGTCGGCCTGTTGCATATTGTTGGTGACGGCCACGGAATAAAACTCGCCGATGGTGTTGTCGCCGGTCAGCACACAGCTTGGGTACTTCCAAGTGATGGCGGAACCGGTTTCCACCTGCGTCCACGACACTTTGGCGTTGTCGCCCCGGCAATCGGCGCGCTTGGTGACGAAGTTGTAAATACCGCCTTTGCCGTCCTTGTCGCCCGGATACCAGTTTTGCACGGTGGAATATTTGATCTGCGCGTCTTTTAACGCGACCAGTTCGACCACAGCGGCATGAAGCTGGTTTTCATCGCGCATCGGTGCGGTGCAACCTTCCAGGTAACTGACATGACTGCCTTCGTCGGCGATAATCAGCGTGCGCTCGAACTGGCCGGTGTTGGCGGCGTTGATGCGGAAATAGGTGGATAATTCCATCGGGCAGCGCACGCCTTTGGGAATGTACACGAACGAGCCGTCGGTAAACACCGCTGAATTCAGCGCGGCAAAAAAGTTGTCGCCCGTCGGTACGACCGAACCAAGGTACTGCTTGACCAAATCGGGATAATCGCGGATGGCTTCGGAAATCGGGCAGAAAATAACCCCCGCCTCTTTCAGCTTGCCTTTAAAAGTGGTCGCGACCGAGACGCTATCAAAAACGGCATCGACGGCGATACCGGCCAACTTTTCTTGTTCATCCAAAGGAATTCCCAGCTTTTTATACGCCGCCAATACTTCGGGATCGACTTCATCCAGGCTTTTGGGGCCGTCTTTCTTTTTAGGAGCGGAGTAATAACTGATGGCCTGGTAATCGATCGGCTCGATCTTCAACTGCGCCCAATCCGGCGATGGCATGGTTTGCCAGTGCCGGAAGGCTTGCAGGCGAAACTCCAGCATGTACTCCGGCTCGTTTTTTACCTTAGACAATTTGACGATAACATCTTCGTCTAAACCGGGCGGAAAGGTGTCGGTTTCCAGTTCGGTGACAAAGCCTTGCTTGTAGCTCTGGCTGATAATTTTGTTAATTTCTTGGGTGCTGGCGGACATAAAAAACTAATCTCAACGATATAAACTGGCTACTGGAATCAGAACTTCTTGCGGCGTATTAATCGGCTTTATCATATCCGCCAAGGTGATAGACGCTAGAGTCTGATAGATGACCTGATTAATTAATCCCCAATTGGAGCCAATCCCGCAACCAGAAGCCTGTTCACAACCTTCATGGCTGATGCTGCATTCCGTTAACGCTATCGGCCCTTCCAGCGCAGCAATCACTTCCGCTACTGAAATCTTATCCGGCTTTCTGGCTAACGAGTAACCGCCATTAATCCCTCTTGTGGATACCAAAACCTTGGCATTAACTAAAATTTTCAATAACTTACTTACTGTCGGCAAAGCAATTCCCGTCGCCGAAGCAATATCCATGGCTGAATACAACGGCAAATTTTCTTTCGCCATGTAGCTAAGAATGACCGTTGCATAATCTGTTAATTTGCTTAAACGCAGCATACTAGCTCCAATTAATTGTGGACTATTTTAGTCCTATTTTAGCCCTATGTAAAGAGACAGATGATTTGCTATGATTGGTGTGTAAATTAATAAGTTATGCTGGATATTTCCATTAGTCATTAATGGTTGAAAACAGCAAGTGTGCAGAGGCGAACCATGACCATCAAAAAAACCCAAATCGATCCCGCCAAATCCACGCAATTGGTAGCGGAAGCCAGAAAACAGCAGGAAGAGCGCGAGCAATCTTATCGCGGACAGGCGCTAAAAATGTATCCCTGGATTTGCGGGCGTTGCGGGCGGGAGTTTACTCACAAAAACCTGGCCGAACTCACCGTGCATCACCGCAACCACAACCACGACGACAACCCGCCCGACGGCAGCAATTGGGAGTTATTGTGCCTATACTGTCATGATAATGAACACCAGAAGTACGAGGAGATGCGCTTTGCGGGTTCGCAATCGAAACCGGCGAATTCAGACAACCAACATGCAGGCAGCCATAATCCGTTTGCGAATTTGAAGGAGATAATGGGAAAGAAATAGTACGTAGTATTCGAGTATTCTCAAAACTAAGCAGAAACATTTTTATGAAAACACTGTTTAAAGCATTAAATGCACTAGTTCCGATCTAATCTGACACAGCTCTTGAAAAAGCGAGCGTTACCGAGTTTGATAAGGGTGTCGAATCCGTAATCAAACTTAACCAGAGGTAACGCTCATGCCACATACTAACAACCCAATCATCAAACATAAAG
>Ga0194131_10008578_pt1 | contig 13238 bp, 9 predicted proteins | sample TA2KigO120mmetaG_FD_148631 | JGI IMG/M metagenome (GOLD analysis project Ga0194131, IMG submission 148631) | Freshwater microbial communities from Lake Tanganyika, Tanzania - TA2015053 Kigoma Offshore 120m | ecosystem: Environmental > Aquatic > Freshwater > Lake | place: Tanzania: Lake... | reverse complement strand
CGGTGGTCGCTCTGTCGTTATAACGGGATGGGCAGATAACGGCGGAACGGTCGGAAACATCCGATTCGGTATACGCTGAACGGTTGCCGGAATGGATCGCGCAGACGCTTGAAGCGACACGAACGGACATGGAGCATATAGACGGATTTGCCGTCTCCATCGGTCCCGGATCGTATACCGGTCTGCGGATCGGTCTGAGCGTGGCCAAGGGGCTGGCGTACGCTACGGGCAAGCCGTTGGTCGCCGTTCCCACGCTCGACGCCGTCGCCTATACGACCGGTTGCGCCCAGTTTCCGGTGTGTGCGCTCTTAGACGCTCGGCGCGGGCAGGTCTATGCGGCCGAATACCTTACGGATACCGGATGGCCCGAACGAACGACACCGTTCAAGGTGGGCGCGATAGAGGAGATCGTTCGGGAACTCACACCACCCGTTCTTTTTGCCGGAACCGGGGCGGAAGCGTATCGGCCACGCATCGAAGCGCTATGGAGCGACGGCGCGTTTTTTCTCCCGTCGGGGTTGAGCCGTCTTCACGCGGTTCCGGTAGCATTTCTCGGACTCCGCGCGCTAAAAGCCGGAGAACGAGCCTCGCTATACGATTTGGAGCCGCTGTATCTTCGAAAACCGATGTATGTCAAATCCGGCGAAACGTCACCCTCGTAACTTTTCCGTCCCTGATACGGATGTCCACCCATAAGGTCATGCAAGATATTTCGGTGCATATCGAGCGGATGCGGATCGAACATCTGCCGACCGTGCTGTGTATAGAGCAGGCTTCTTATTCGGATCCGTGGTCCGAGGCGGCATTTGGCAAAGAGATCGAAAACACGGTGATATCCATGCCCGTGGTAGCCACTCGAAACGGAGCGGTTGCGGGGTATCTGGTCGCTTGGCTGGTAGCGGGCGAGGCGCATATCGGGAATGTGGCGGTTGCGCTGGAACACCGGCGCAAAGGGGTGGGGCGGCAGATGTTGGCATGGCTGTTGGCGCACGCCGCAACATGCGGGTGTACCCTATGCTCGCTTGAGGTTCGTGTTTCGAATCTGGCAGCGCAAAACCTCTATGCCGGATTCGGTTTTCGGGCGGCGGCGCTACGCAAGGGATACTACACCCACCCTGTCGAAGACGCGGTCGTGATGCTCAAAACTTTGAACCCCGTCGAAGAAGTTGATTGACGCCGATGCGAAACGCCGTATATATGCAGATCCCGTCGAGCGTCGACAGGCGCTTTTTCTTTCCGGATGTTCCGCCATGTGGCGAACGGTCTCAGGCGGGGATGGGAGGAGGGTAAACAAGAATGGAAATTTCTTTTCCCAAATGTCTGAAGTGTAATATCGGCGTGCTGGTTCCCTTGTCGGACTACGGCCGAGACGGAGCTACGATCGAATATAAGGCATGGGCTTGCACCAACCCGAATTGCGGGTTCAATATCCGTATTGACAACGGGGACATTAGTTTTGGCCGTCCTACGGCACCGTCCACGAAATAAACCGGCAAACGGCTTACAGAAAAGGAGCTTTTATGGCGCGGGTACTGGTAACGGGGAGCAAGGGCACGATCGGGCGTCCGCTGGTTCAGGAACTGCGACGACGAGGACACGACGTCTGGCAGATGGACCTCCAGCATCAGGCCGACATGCAGTATATCCGTGCCGACGTCAGCAACCATCGCCAGTTGGCGCGTGTCTTCGAGGGACAGAACTACGACTTCGTGTACCATCTTGCGGCCGAATTCGGACGACTCAATGGAGAAGAATACTACGATACGCTCTGGGAAACTAACGTCATCGGAACACGCAATATCCTCGAATGGCAACGCAAGTGCGGGTTCAAACTTATCTTCGCCAGTTCGTCGGAAATATACGGGGAGCGGCATGGAGAGGTGCTTACCGAAGATATTCCGCTTCAGCACTCAATCATTCAGCACAACGACTACGCGCTCACCAAATGGGTAAACGAAATTCAGATCATGAATTTCGAAAAACGCTACGGAAATCCGTGTCTCCGTCTCCGTTTCTTTAACGCCTACGGCCCCGGCGAGCACTATCACCATTATCGTAGCGTCGTATGTCTGTTTTGCTACCGAGCCATGTTTGACATTCCATACACCGTCTACAAAGGCTACCACCGCGTTTTTATGTATATCGATGATTTTATACCTACGCTTGCCAACGCACTCGACGCTTTTGTTCCGGGAGAGGTGATCAATGTGGGCGGGGTCGAGTTTCGCAGCGTACACGAGTTAAGCGATCTGATTCTCCAGCATCTTGGAAAAGACGACCGTCTGGTCGAGTATATGCCTGAAGATCGCCACAACGTCCTCAACAAACAGCCGGACATCTCGAAAGCTCGCGACATCCTGAAACACAATCCCCACGTTACGCTCGAAGAAGGCGTGCCCGCCACCATAAAATGGATGAAGTCCGTTTACCTCAAGTGATCTCCATGACTCCGTCCGATGGGACGTCGCGCCCGGATATCAGCCTGATTATTCCCGCTCTTAACGAAGAGGGAAATCTGACCCCTCTTGTCGAGCGAATTCGGGAAATCTTGCGCGAATACGACCTCAATGCCGAAATCCTTATTGTAGACGATTGCAGTCCGGATGGAACACTTAGGGAGGCGCAGGGGTTGCAGGACAGATATCCGGAGGTGCGGGCGTTGCACAAACCCCTGCCGCATGGGCTGGGACGCGGCGTCCGCTTCGGTATTTCACATGCTGCCGGACGCATGGGCGTCGTGGTGATGGCCGACGGAGTAGATCCGCTTGCCACGATAGCGGACTTCAAACGGGCCATCATAGAGGGCGGAGCGCATCTGGCGCTTTTGTCCCGCTACATGCACGAAGGTGACGCCGATACCATCCCTTGGTCGTACAAGTCGTTTCAATATCTGTTTCGGTGGATCGCCTATCTGCTTGTCGGGATCGATCTGAAAGACACGACCTACGCTTATCGCGCTTTCGATTTGGACTACGTCCGCGCGATCGCGCTGAAAAGCGATGGATTCGAGATATCTCCGGAGATTACCTTTTCTGTATTTCTAAGCGGCGGGCGCATCGCAGAGGTGCGAGGGCGTCAGACCCGCCGGGTCACGGGAATGTCCAAATTCGTGTTTCGTCGGGCCGCCGGTGGGTATTCCCGCGTACTGCTGAAAGCATTTGCCCGGCGGTGTCTTCGCCAAGCCTGGTAGATCATCCATCCCCTTTCCCTACCTGGACGCTCCTGCGGGAATCGATCTTTTCACATGACGCTCATTGCCGCTTTTCCTCTACGTGTTTGGCATTTTTTTCTTGCGCGATACCAAAACCGAGCACTTGCCGGATACGATCTGGTGTGTTTGTTTGCGGTAGCAATGGCGTTTTGCGGTGTAGATCGGATCTCCCTGTGGATCGATGAAGCGGAAACCGGTTTTGTCGCAAAAGGGACGCTGACCGCCGGATACCCCATCGCGCACGACGGCGTCCAAAAATATCCCGGTAAAACGAGCTACTACCATAAAAACCTTACCTGGATGGAACTCCCATGGCTTCAATTTTATACGACAGCGCTGTCTTTTCTGTTTCTGGAACCCGACGGCTGGAGTGCTCGGTTTCCCTTTATCGTCATCGGTCTTGCCGCCGCGATCCCGTCTTATTGCGTCGCTCGGACGCTGTTCGGGACCGCGGCAGCGCGCATCATGCTCCCGATGCTGCTCTTTTCCGTCCCCTATCTGACGCATATCCGTCAGTGTCGGTATTTTGCCCTGCTGGCGCTCGGTTCGGCCGTCGGGGTGTATGCTTATCTGAGGATTAAAGAAAACAAACCCGGAGGGTGGGCACTTTTCTCCGGAGCCGCCATTTTTCTTTTTCACAGCCATTATGCCTACTTTTTTGGCTATATGGGCGGATGGGTGTGTTGGATACTGCTGTTCGACCGCCCGAAACAATGGAAACCGCTATTGCTGGCCGCTGGATGTATTTTTGTGTTTACCTTTCCCTTTGCCCTGTACGTAAACCTGTTTACTCGACGAAACGCCTATGGAAGCTGGTCGCTTTGGCATACGGCATCCAGCCTTGGATACTACGCCAGGATGATTCACCAGCATATCGTCCCGTGGCTTTTATTTCCGGCGTTTTCGATTTTTTTCACACGGACGTTTCGCCGGCCGGTCCATTTTGTCGGACTGGCCCTCCCGGTTTTGCTGATGGTCTATCTGCTGATTCCTGCGCGTCCGCAAAGCTTTGTACGTATCCAAGATGTGGTTGGGGTGTTGCTTTTTGTCGGCGCGGCGATATGCGTCTATACGCAATGGCCGGGCGGTGGTCTTCGGATAAACGGCGACATACGGCAGAACGGCGCGCGATTTCTGATGATATGGCTGACAGGGGCACTGGTCTCGCTTTCCCTCATTCTTCCCAACCACGCCTTCCGTTATCTTATTGGTTTTCTTCCTTTTTTCTATATGCTCACGGCCTGTTTACTGATTCGTCTTTGGCAACGATCAAAACCGATCTCGTTGCTGACCGGCATCGTTTTGACGACTACAAATGTGTTTTCCGTGCTTCCGGTTACGCTCGTCTCAGTGCTAACCGTTTCCGCCGGCTTACTCATGCGCCCTGTGACCTGGCTTCCACCGGCGCTGACCTCCGCGCTTACCGACGGATACACACCGGAAGAAATCCGCGAACGAGCCAATCCCGTGCTAAAAGGCATCGGCACGGAAATCGCCCGACAGGGGACGCTCCGCTCTCCGCTCTACGACTACTTTTACGAGATCTCCCATCCCTACGGCGGACCGGTGGAAACCGTCGTCGCTTATCTGAACACCCATGCCAAGACGGGGGATACATTTTCTTCGGACTGCGACGCGGTAACACTGGCCTTTCATACGGGTCTGCGTTTCCGGTCGATAGAAGAAAAACCCGAATGGATCAGTCTGAGACCGTTCCGGTTTTACATGACCCATCCGTCGGCTGAGATACGAACGCTTTACGACTTGACGCTCATGTCTTCTTATGACAAAATCGAATTGAATGCGCCCGATTTCGAAAATATCGACTACAACTTGCCGGATCCGGATACGCATATTTTTTATCCTGAACGTTTTGCCGGGCCGCGGATGATACTGTTGCGGCGAAAACATGGTCTTGAGTGAGCGCACGCTCCGGAGGAACGCTCCATGCTGACGCTGGGCATCGATACTTCATGCGACGATACGGGTGTTGCGATCGTCGAGGATTTTACACGGATACGGGCAAACGTCATCTCGTCGCAAGGGATTCATCTTGAATACGGAGGAGTGGTCCCGGAGTTGGCCTCGCGTGCGCACCTTACCCTGCTCTTGCCCGCCTTGGATGGGGTATTCGAGCAGTCGAAGCTTCGCCCCGAACAGTTGGACGCCATCGCGGTTACGCGCGGCCCCGGTCTGGCCGGGTGTCTGCTCATCGGGGTGTCCGTCGCCCGCACGCTGTCGTTGACATGGAAAAGACCCGTGATCGGTGTCAATCATCTGGAAGGTCACATTTTTGCGGGCAGGCTGGCCGATCCCTCTCTGACACCGCCTTTCGTAGCGCTCATCGTCTCCGGAGGCCATACACTACTGACGCTGGTGCGTGATTGGGGCGACTACGTCTTGCTGGGGCAGACCCGCGATGATGCAGCCGGGGAGGCTTTCGACAAGGTTTCCAAGTTGTTGGGGACCGGGTTTCCGGGCGGCCCGGTCATCGACCGGCTGGCCGAAAAGGGTGATTCGGCTTTTATCGGCTTTCCGCGTCCCTTTTTGGACCGGGTGGGTTATGAATTTAGCTTTAGCGGTATCAAAACGGCGGTTCGGACCTATTTGGCGGGAAAACCAGCAGAAGTCGTACAGCGAGATCTTGTCCACATTGCGGCGAGTTTTCAGGCGGCGGTCGTGGAGGTGCTGACGGAAAAGACGGTGCAAGCGGCGCGGATGGCCGGGGTAACGCATATTCTACTGACAGGCGGAGTGGCGTGCAACCGGGCGTTGCGGGCAAAGATGACCGAACGCGGGAAACCGCTTGGGTTGTCGGTCTGCTATCCGCCTCCGGTGCTCAGTACGGACAATGGAGCCATGATCGCCGCGGCCGGGGCTTTCCGTTTCGCCCATTGCCCCGGACATTCGAAACTTTCGGTCGATCCGCGCGCCGTGCTCGAAACATCGCCTACCACCAAACCGTAAATCCTATGGCCATTGCAGGCCCGGCCCGATTTCTTTGCGAAAATTCATCCGGATGGTCGAGGTCGGCAAGATGCGCATCTACATGCGCATCCGCCATATTGAATACGTGAACGCCAAACAGCCCGAACAACAAACGGCTTCCGGTCGGCGTCAGTCCGTTGCCCGGCGTATCTCGCTGTAAAAGCACCCCGGTTGCCAGTGCGGCTTCGAGCAAGGCCACCACCGTACCCTTCCGCTTCTTTCCGTTATACCACTGCCCCCATCCCGGCAGGATAGAGGACCGCAAAAAAGCGCCGCGTGGGGAAGGCCGTGCGGTTAGGGAGACCGGCTCGCCCGTACGGAGCGTATCGGTTTGCGCCCCGCATTTCAAAACGAAAACCGCCAAATACCAACACACGACGACCGGAACACGAAAACCGAACATGGGAAACCCTATCCCCATAGTAGGAACGCGGCATGCCGCGCCTGATTATATCCCGATTATACTGAGCACGGTTCCTATTTGGGATGCTCTGACGATCTCATCCGTTCGTCAGGCGCACGGATCAGCAGGCTCACCCCGAACGGCCTCACCTCATCATCTTTTCTATCCGTGCTCATATATACGCCCAACAACATACGCTCCCGCCCGGCTAAGTGTCAATAACAGCCATCGGTAAAATTCTCCGGAACATTTGGAGGGTATCCGGAGTTAGCAGGATATACGGATTCCGGTGAAATTTCTTGACAGGAGTCGTTTGTAGTGCGTAAGATAAACCCATCTTGAAGATGATAGTTTTGTCCTGCCTCGATACGCGAATTTCCGCATCTTGCATGACTCCGGCATAACACCTTGTGCACCCCGGCCACCGAAAAAGCGTTCCGGCTTCCGGTCCGGAAGTCTCCAACCTGTATTTGAGCATACAAAGGAGTTTTGGATGGCTCGTCTGACAATCCCTCTGCTTGCTGCTCTCTTTATGCTGGCCGGAGTGCGGGAGACCGTTGCACAGTCGGACTATTTTGGGCAAAACAAAGTACAGTATCGCAATTTCAAATGGAATATCCTGACGACGTCGCATTTCGAAATCTTTTACTATGATGGAGAAGAGGAAACGGCCAACGACGCTGCGCGGATGGCCGAACGAAGCTACAACCGGTTGAGCCGTCTGCTTCGCCACCGGTTTAGCGAACCCATACCCATCATTCTTTATGCGTCTCACGCTGATTTTCAGCAGACCAACATTCTGACCGACTTTTTGAGCGAAGGAACCGGCGGGGTTACCGAGTTTAACAAAAGCCGTGTTTTTCTGCCGTTTACGGGGTCGTACGCCGAACTTGAGCACGTACTGACCCACGAATTGGTTCACGCCTTCCAAGGCGATATTCTTTACGGAAACGGCCCCAGTGCCTCGGTACTCAATCCGCTTGCCTTTTCCGCGCCCCTCTGGTTTATGGAGGGCATGGCCGAATACCTGTCCATAGGGCGCGTCGATGAGCATACCGACATGTGGCTCAGGGATGCCGCCCTGCAAGGATATCTGCCTCCCTCCATACCTGAAATGGATTACAGTTTTGGCGTTTACCGCTTTGGACAGGGGTTGTGGACGTATATCGGCGAGCGATACGGCGATGAAAAAGTGGGCGAAATTCTTCGGAAAACCGGACGCCTGCGCAACGTAGAGGAAGCCTTCAAGTCTTCGATCGGTAAAGATCTCAAGGAGTTGTCCGACGACTGGACCGAATATGTCCGCAAAACCTATCTGCCTCAGATCGCTCAGTACGATAAACCACAGAAATTTGCCCGCCAGTTGACCGATATCCGCAAGGGCAAGGCCAATTTTCATCTTGCCCCGGCCATTTCTCCACGCGGCGACAAAATGGTCTTCATCTCCAACCAAAGTTTATATAACGACATGTACCTCGCCTCCGCGATCGACGGTAGCATCATGAGAAAGCTGGTAGAGGGAGAACGGTCGGCGGATTTCGAGTCGCTTCGTTTTTTTACTACTTCGATTTCCTGGTCTCCGGACGAAAAATTTATCGCCTTTCCCGCCAAGATAGGCCCACAGGACGCGCTGTATATCATGGAGGTGCGCCGACGCAAAGTCGTGCGCCGTATCAAGGTGGAACTGGACGGTCTTAGCTCTCCGGCATGGTCACCGGACGGAAAACATCTTGTTTTCGTAGGCTTGAAAGGAGGTCAGTCGGACCTTTACACGATCGACGTAAACGGTAGAAATTTGAAGGCGATTACGCGGGACCGGTACACGGACCGGGATCCGGTTTGGTCGCCGGATGGCAAAAAAATTGCTTTCTCTACCGACCGAGGTCCGGCAACCGATTTTCACAACTTGACGTTCGGGCATCAGCAATTGGCTCTCTACGATTTTGAATCGGGCGAAATCCAACTGCTTCCGGACCAGTACGGAAAAAGCATTTCGCCTCAATGGTCCGAAGACGGTTCTAAAATTGCCTTTGTATCCGATCGTACGGGTATTTCCAACGTGTTTATCATGGACCTGAACACGGGGAAAAGCTATCAGATCACCAATATCCTGACCGGGGTCACCAACGTAACGGCGGTGGGGCCGGCCATCAGTTGGTCGCAAAAAGGCAACCGGCTTATTTTTACCGCGCTTTCATGGGGTGGATGGGACGTTTTTGCCATCAGCGATCCCAATCGGCTTATGAAAGAGCCGTATGTACACCCCGAAACCGCCGGCCCTCCCATACAGCTCGCGCCGCCGCAACGCACGGCCTTGCAAACCGCTCCCACGGATAGCATGGGCCGAAGCGCAGAGGTTCCGATCGATACCGCTTCGACCGCGCTAGACACCACGCCCGACTCGGTCGCACTACCCGGTATGAGGATCAGACCGCTGACCACAGACCTCTCGGACTCGACCCTGAGCCAGATAAGCGGTCAGTACCGGGAATTGCCCGATACCTCGGTTTGGTCGGACGGAACCTTCAAGACAAGACCCTACAAACCGCGTTTTACCCTCGACTATATCGGAGGAAATGCGGGGTATGCCACGAACATAGGTTTTGTAGGCAGTTCGTTGCTTTCTTTTAGTGACGTACTGGGCAATCACAATCTTCTCATCGGAGCCAACATCTTTGGCTCCATTACCGATGCGGACCTGTTGGCGCAATACACCAACCGATCGAATAGAACCAACTGGGGCATAGCACTTTTTCAATACCGATTCGACCTGCTCTATACCTTTCTCAGCCCGGTGTTGACTCAGACACAGACACAGATCAACCGGGGCGTGGGTGTTTCGATAAGCCGCCCGTTTAGTCGGTTCAATCGGTTCGAGTTAGGGGTTCAGGGCGTAAACCGAACGCGTGAGTTGGTGGACGTGTCTTTCAGCAGTCTTTTCGGGATACGAAGAACCCGTCGCGGCAGTCTCGGCAATGTCAGTTTCGTACAACCCAGCGCCGCGCTCGTAACCGACAACATCCTGTACGGCATTACCGGGCCCATCGCGGGTTCCCGCGGACGTATCGAAGTAATGCCGACCTTTGGGCAGCTTCAGTTTACCCGTTTTCTCGTCGATTACCGAAAATACTTCAACGTGTTCCAACGCTATGCTTTCGCCTTTCGTTTCTATGGCATGGCCAGCCACGGAAGAGACCAGGAACTCTTTCCTTTCGGCGGTCCGTACGATTTCAGGGGTATGGACTTCTGGGCGGTCTGGGGGAGCAAAAACGCGCTGTTTAACAGCGAATTCCGGTTTCCGCTGGTGGATTATTTAGCTTTTGGCTGGCCGCTTCCGCTTGTGCTTCAACAGATTCGCGGCTCGCTGTACTTGGACGTAGGTAGCGCATGGGATCAGAAAACCAGCGCCATTCAGGCCGGGCAGTACAGTGGTTACCCCAATGCAGGCACACTGACAAACGGCCGGCTCGTGCGAGGCAACGGACTGGGGCCGGGAACCATAGAAGAGGTGTCGGGAGGACCGGTAGGGGCGTCTTACGGATTCGGAATCAGTTCTCGGCTCGGTTTTCTCGTACTCAAATTCGATATCGCCCGACAGATCGATCTGGGCATGCGCCCCGCATGGTACAACAACGAAGGTCTACCCGGCATTCCCGGCGGAATCGAGTCCGAATTTCCCGGAACCCGATCATTCCGGTTGCGTCAGGCCCTTAACGACAATAAATTCTTTTTCACGATCGGCGCAGACTTCTAAACGTCTTTTGTAAGTCGGTCCTATTGGATACATAAGCAGATCGCGGACAAGAGAAAAACAAAACGTTGTCGTTGGCAATTTCCCCGGCAAGGCGCTCATGCAGACATCTCAGGATCCCGAACCCCTTCGGGCCGGGCAGTACAATGCTACCCTGATCTATATTCATCCGATCCAAGAAGAGCTAATGGTGATCCGGGTGCGCCCCGATGACGGCGTACCCCCTTATCTACCGGGACAGTATACCACACTCGGTCTCGGAGATTGGGAACCTACCAACGACCCGGCCCACAACGAAGAAGTCGGCGAAAACCTGAAAAACCGGCTTATCCGACGAGCCTATTCGATCTCCTATCCCATCTTCCGGGAAGATGCTCGTGCCATCGTACGCCCTGAAGAACTAGACTATTACGAGTTCTATATTACGTTGGTACAACGCAAAGGAGAACCGGGCCAAGAACCCTCGCTGACCCCGCGTCTTTTTGGGCTCAAAAAAGGCGAACGGTTGTGGGTAGGGACAAAGGTCACCGGTCACTACACCCTTGACGGCATCAAACGGGATAATCAGATCGTTCTGGCTGCCACCGGCACGGGTGAAGCACCTCATAATTGCATGGCCGCCCATTTGCTCCGCACCGGACACCGAGGCTCGATCGTATCCATAATATGTGTCCGATACACGCAAGATCTAGGCTATAAAGCTACACATGAACAGCTTGCCCGCATGTTTCCCCAGTACCACTATATTACCCTGACTACACGGGAAAAGGAAACTCTGAACCAGAAGGTATATATCCAGGATCTGGTCGTCTCCGGGGAGTTGGAGACACGCACGGGTATCTGCCTTGATCCGGCCATGACCCATGTGTATCTATGCGGAAACCCCTCCATGATCGGCGTACCCAAGCACATAGAGGGCGTCAAAACATACCCCTCCCCTCCCGGCATGGTGGAATTGCTCGAATCCAGAGGGTTTAAAGCGGATTACAAAAAAGAAAGAGGAAATATCCACTTCGAAGAATACTGGTAGCCGTGCCTGTTACCGGAACCGCTCCCAGCGTTGCGCGCACCGTAGCGTTCAACCCGAAGTAAGTCTTGCCAGTTCGTCCTGCATCCACGCCGCAAGCTTTTCCATCGCCTCGCTTAGCAATCGAAAAGTAAAGATCGCCTCTTGCAGGTCGCCTTCTTTACCCATCCGTTCCAGACGATCTGCCAGACCCGCTACCGTCTCGGCCCCAAAGTGTTTCGACATGCCTTTGAGCGTATGGGCTGCGTACCTGACTTGCTCTGAATCTCCCTTCGCTATTGCACTGTGGAGCGTTTCGAGCGTCCGAGGAGACTCCTCCAGAAAAAGCGAAAGCATCGGCCTAAGCAGTTCGGGCGACTCCGCGATCTGTTCGGGCAACTCCATATCGCCCGGACGCTCCGGCAACATACGCGACGGCGCTTCGGGTATAAAAATACGAATCTGCTCCAGCAATTTTTCCATGTCCAAGGGTTTGGAAAGATAACCGTCCATCCCCGCTTTGAGACATCGCTCTCGGTCATCGGTCGTCGCGTGGGCCGTCAGAGCGATCAGGCATGTTTTCTTCGCGTTTTCCGACTCCTGTGCCCGGATACGCCGGGCCGTCTCCAATCCGTCCATGATCGGCATTTCTACGTCTATGAATACAAGATCGTACGACGACGCACAAAGGGCCGCAAGAGCCACTTCCCCGTTTTCCGCCTCTTCGACCCGGCAACCTCGTCGCTTGAGCAACGCCAACATAAAATACCGGCTGGTCGGATTGTCTTCCACCACCAGAATACGCAACCCGTCGAGTACCGCAGATGCTACGGGTAGGGCTGTGTAGGACGTTTCCATCCGGGCGGGGTACCCCACTCGTACCGTACAACAGAACAAACTGCCTACCCCTTCCGTGCTCTCCACCGACACGGTTCCGCCCATGAGCGCAACCAGTTGGGAAACGATGGTAAGCCCCAGCCCGGTACCGCCAAACCGCCGCGTCGTAGAGGCATCCGCCTGAGAAAAAGCGTCGAAAATCTTCTGCTGTCGGTCCTGCGGAATACCGATCCCCGTGTCTCGGACGCTAAAACGGAGCGTGCGAAAATTTTTTTCCTCTTCCGGAAAAGAGGGATAGTCAAGACAACTCACGATCACCTCCACGCTCCCGCGTTCGGTAAACTTGATGGCGTTGCCCGCCAAATTCATCAACACCTGCCGAATACGGCCCGGATCCCCCACTACCCACTCCGGCACTTCGGGAAGCACCTTATAGGAAAAGGCCAACCCTTTGCGCTCCGCACCTACGCGAAGCCCCGCCATCATGTCCGCCAGACTTTCCCTGACGTCGAACGGCGTGGATTCGACGACCATCTTACCCGCTTCGAGTCTGGAGAAATCCAACAGGTCGTTCATTACGGTCAACAGCGATAGGGCGGAACTCCGGATCAGCCGAATGTATTCGTGCTGCTCATCCGTAAGATCGGTGTCGAGCGCAAGGTCTATCATACCGAGAATCCCGTTCATCGGGGTTCGGATTTCATGGCTTAGATTGGCCAGAAACTGACTTTTGGCCTGATTGGCCGTCTCGGCTTCTTCTTTGGCCTGCACCAGCGCCGCCTCGATACGTTTGCGGTCGGTGATGTCCTCTTGGACGCATACCCAGAACTTTTCCCCGGCCTGATTGACAAACGACGAGATTCTTGCATCCGTAACAAACGCCAAACCGTTCTTGCGACGATTTTCGAACTCCCCGTGCCAGAACCCCTTGTGCTGTAACTGAGAGATCACCTCGCTTACCATGCGCATGTTTTCTTCCGGAGGTTTGGTATTGAGCACGGTGACATGCTGCCCGATCAACTCGCCCGGCATATAACCAAAC
>Ga0194131_10008574_pt1 | contig 13240 bp, 10 predicted proteins | sample TA2KigO120mmetaG_FD_148631 | JGI IMG/M metagenome (GOLD analysis project Ga0194131, IMG submission 148631) | Freshwater microbial communities from Lake Tanganyika, Tanzania - TA2015053 Kigoma Offshore 120m | ecosystem: Environmental > Aquatic > Freshwater > Lake | place: Tanzania: Lake... | reverse complement strand
GATAAACAATGGAAAATTAGAATTTGTGATAGAAAAACAAGAGAGCCATATAAAATTTTTTCAGAAAAAATTGATCCAGTCTCGGATAGGCTATTTAATGAATCAGTCAAGATTTTTGTCGGAATTGTACTAGGAATTACTGATCCAGTGCATCATAATTCAAAGAGAAAATGTGACGCATGCAGTCTGAAAAATCTTTGTGAATTTAGAATTTTGTAGAGTTATTGCCAAAAAAAACAATTTATTTTTGACGTCTTGAAGATTTTAGATCAGCCCATTTTTTTAGCAAGTTGACAATTATCATAATGGATAGATAATTTCCAATTATAGAACATGGCATTTCTAGCCCCACCACTTGCCATTTTCCTTTAGTCGCTTAACCTCGTCTAAAAAGATGCACGTGCATTCATCTTCAAGGCAGCCACACAGATTCATTGCAAATCTATCAACTGGCTTTTTTGTTTCTTCCATAATGACTTGGTCAAGAATGGAGAGTTGGTATTCATTGGTTGGTTCAGCGATATTATGCCCCTCGCTGACTGGGATTTGGTATGAAATGATTTGTTTCATACAAAACATTCATCAAAGTGACTATTGGGAATAAATTTGGATTATACGAGAATTATTTGGATAGTTTTGTTTTAACTCGGATAGAGATTCTTCGATTTCTTTGTTGAATTTGTTTTCAGGAAATTCTCATAGGATTTGATTACCTGCTCGTATTTCTTGAGAATGCATGTATAGAGCCCGGGTTTTCTTTAATTCCACCCGCATTATTAAAACAGGTAGTCTGATATTTACAAAATCGACATTTTGATGATACTTCGCCCGAGGGAATATTTTCCGACTCGATATGATTTTGAATCTCAGATACTCTGCTCTTAATCCATCCACTCAAATCTCTAAGTGGGATTTCAAAATTAACCATATCATTCATGTCTGCATAAATTAGATTCAATTTGTGAACAGGAATGATTTTTGAAAAAATCGTATAGTATGCTTGAATCTGCATAATATGATCATTTATTGGAAGAAATCCTTTCTCGGATAATTCTGTAACATTATCAATCGTTTTAAGATCTAAAATAGTCATTGTCTTGTAATCATACATGTCTAATCTGCCGCAAACCTTGATTTTTCTTCCATCATCAAGGATTACATCTAAACTACCTTCCAGCTCATTCCAGCTATATGCATCAGACATGTTATGAAGCAGATTACCTCTAACTGATGACCACAAATCACCAATATTATCGGCAATCATGTCTTCCTGGCGATATCTAGATTTTTTAAAAAACGTATTTCTTTTGCACCTAACTAGTTCGGTTACTGAATAGGTTTGCTCCTTGAAGGGTTTTCTAATACCATTACTAGATTTTAGGTAATCGACTAGTTCTTCAGGTAATTCAATTTGCTTGTACGTTGTGTTTTCTTGTCTTTGCATACTTTGATTATTCATTTCTCTAAGATATGCTTAAAAGTGAATTATCCAATTATTTTTCGTACAAAATGACAATACTAATTGCACCAATTGGCATCACTACGGACCATGTAAAGTCTTGGCTGAGAGAATATTCCAGAGACGCAGAAGTTTTATGGTTGATTCATAGTAAAAAAAGCCCAGATTATGACTTTCCTAAAATTGCCAAGGATTTGATCAAAGATATAAAAAAATCAAACAATCAATTAGAAATTAAACTTAAAGTAATTGATGATGCTTTTTCAATAGAGCCAACTTTTGATGCAATTCATGAGATAATCAACGAAGAAGAAAAAAGAAACGAAGTAATGGTCAGAAAAGATTTCTTGTTGAACATTACTGGTGGGACTAATATTATGAGTTCTGGAACAATGATCGCTGCGACGTTCTTTGGTACTGCGGCTCATTACGTTTTAAAACCACAGCCAGGAGATAAGAAAAAAAAATATGTCATTGACATACCCGTCAAACCAATCGGTTCTGCCAAAATGAAAGAATCGCACAAAAAGGTCCTCGACATCATAGCTAATCACCAGTATATCGTTGAAAACACTCCTATTGGAGTAGATTCCACTCCAATGTTGGGAAAGATATCTAGGAAGGATCTTTTAGATGAAATGGACTGGAATAAGGCCAAGAGTACGACACTTAATGGAATTACAACCAAGCTTTCAGCTGATGGATACATTACAGTTATTCCATACGTAGAATACTATGTCTTGCCCAATGGAAAAAAGCTGGAATTCAACACCAAATTGGACAAGTCAGAAAATCCGCCAGTAATACATTATGAAGAGTCTTCCTTTAGTACAAAGCAAAAGGCAAAATGGCCATTATTTATAGAAAAAAATTCCAGAGAAACAATGTTTGAGATTACAACTTTAGGAAAATTCACCTCTAGAAATTCAATGATGTTTTAATTTTTACGAATAATTTTAAATTCTAATTATATTATATTTTACCATGCCTGAACGTGGTACTTTTGAATCTATTGAGGACATACCAATAGAACCGTATCGACGACTTCCTCCTGTACGTTCATCTAAATATACTCGCGAAGAAGAAACTCTAAATCAAAATCAAATTATCGATGTCCAATCAGACTCGAAAATCAAAGAATTGTGGAGTAAATTAAGAGATGAAGATAACCCTTTAAAAAAAATAGAAATTTGTGGATGCATTCTAAATAATGACAAATCAAATTTAGATGTGCAGCACATATTGATGAATTGTTATTTCGATTTAGATAGAGCAAATGATGCTGAAAAAAAATTTAAAGAGATTGAGGCCTTACACGGAAACACGGTGGCTTTTTATTTTGTAAAAGGTGATTTTCTTAAGCATACAAATAGAATCCTAGAATCCATCGAATGGTATCGAAAAGCACTAGACGAGTCACCTAATGATTATAAATTTTTAAACGAATTGGGAAATTCATATCGTGCAAACGGTGAATTTGATAAAGCTATGGCGCATTATGATGAGGCCCTGAAAATAAAGCCGGATTATGTTTATGCGCTAGGTAACAAAGGCATCGCACTGTATAATCTCAAAAAATACGAGGAGGCAATCAAATGCTATGAGGAGGTATTGAGAATGAAGCCGGATCATGTTAAAGCGCTAAATAACAAAGGCATCGCACTGTCTAATCTCAAAAAATACGAGGAGGCAATCAAATGCTATGAGGAGGCCCTGAGAATAAAGCCGGATTATGTTAATGGGCTATATAACAAAGGCGATGCACTGGATAATCTCGGGAGGTATGAGGAGGAAATGAAATGCTATGATGAGGCTTTGAAAATAAAGCCGGATGATGTTGATGCGCTAGAAAGAAAAGGATTTCTTCTGTTTATTAGCGGTATTGATGAGGACGCAATCAAATGCTATGATGAGGCTTTGAAAATAAATCCTTGTGATACAAATTTACTATATAAGAAATCCATTGCACTGTCTAATCTCAAAAAATACGAGGAGTTAATCAAATGCTATGAGGAGACCCTGAAAATAAAGCCGGATTATGTTTATGCGCTATATATCAAAGGCGATGCACTGTCTAATCTCAAAAAATACGAGGAGGCAATCAAATGCTATGATGAGGTATTGAGAATAAAGCCGGATGATGTTGATGCGCTAAATAACAAAGGCGATGCACTGTCTAATCTCAAAAAATACGAGGAGGCAATCAAATGCTATGATGAGGTATTGAGAATAAAGCCGGATGATGTTGATGCGCTAAATAACAAAGGCGATGCACTGCATGATTTCTGGAGGGATATAGAGGAAATGAAATTCTATGATGCGCTAAATAACAAAGGCATCGCACTGTCTAATCTCAAAAAATACGAGGAGGCAATCAAATGCTATGAGGAGGTATTGAGAATAAAGCCGGATCATGTTGATGCGCTAAATAACAAAGCCAATTTACTGTCTGAACTCGGAAAACTCCCAGAAGCATTAGATTGATTCGAGAAATCCTAGGAGAATTTGCTGGAAATAAAAATCAACAAAGAGCTCGAAGACTATCTTCCGATTTAATACAAAAACTATCCAAATAGTTTTCGTATAATCCAAATTTATTGAAAAGTAAGACTTCGACGATATATTATGTATGAAATCACACATTTCATATCCAATCCCAGGAGGCAAGGGGAATATTGCCTTAGAAATTTCCACACAGATTAGAGCAATCTGTGCAGCATGCGAGTCAGGATTCGCAGTAATTCTGGAGGTCTCAGCACAATGACTCTGGAATATAAAGACCCACCAAATGTCAAAGTTGAATTTGCAATGGTGCGATGCACCTGTTGCAATTCGATGGTCCCAGGAAAAAAAATCCACTGGGAACAAGAAGAGAAGAAAAAGCCCGAGGAAATCTGCCTCTGGATGCCTTGCAAGGCATGTGAAAAATGGCTAGGACATCTTGAGTTGGACAACAAGAATGAACTAGACGGGCTATGCATCGATTGCTTCAAAGAGGAGACTGACCAATGAGTCTTTTATTTGATACAATCCAGTGCAAAAGCTGTCAGAAACCACTGACTCTGGTAGAGGACGACATAATTTGCACCAAGTGCGGCACAGTCTATGAACAAAAACCCATAGACATTAGCTATGATTACGACAAAAAAGAAGACGGTAGGGGTGGAAGAAGTGGTCCATCATATGATCCAAAATTTGGATTACCTGAAACTACAATCGGCATGCCTTATGTTGGCAATACTCAGGGCAGAGCAAGCTATGTCGAAAACCTACAAGCAAAACGACTGCGATTGACAGACAAGCGACTAAAGACAGACATTGTAGGTATCGGCGCAAATATGGACATACAAAAAATCTCTGCCAAATTAGGTTTGGGAAATCAAACTATTGATTTAGCAAAGCAAATCTTTAATCAGTGTCGTGCAAAAAAGCTACTCAAAGGTAGAGATAGTAAAATTTTTGCAGTTGGTTGTGCATATACTGCATGCAAAATTCAAAACATCCCAAGAACCGTCAAGGACTTTTGTAAAGATATGAATGTATCAAAGCAGGAATTAATTGCAATGCATCACTTGATATCTCAAAACATCAATTTTGAGCAAAAATTTCTAGAGCCAGAATCATGCATTACTAGAATTTCTGATAGAATTCCTATCAGCCTCAAGACAGAGTCAATAGCAAAAGCAATTTTGCAAAAATATCCAAACAGATTGGGAAAAAACCCAATAATCTTAATGGCTGCAGCAATTTATCTAGCAGCGCAAGATAGGGAAGAAATCTCCCAGGCAAAGCTAGCATTGGCAACAGGTTGCTCAGAGGTAGCAATAGGACTACGAGTCCGTGATATGAAAAAACACATCAAATCCTAGTCAAGCTAATGCAGATTTTAAGAATGATTTCAAACAAAATCATTCATAATTAAATAAATATTATTAGCAGTAGAATATTGCATGGTCAATTATAGATGTCCTTATTGTGATGAATCTCTGAAAATTGAAGAATTAGGAGAAAGATTTCGGTTTGCATGTCAGAAATACGATATACATAAATCGATTTATTTTGAAAAAAAATCGGAAAATCGTGATGTAGAATATAAAAAATTCAAGGATTCCATTCCTTCACTCCAAGTAAAAAATTACCAATCTGAAAAATTCGCTAATGAACTTAACAGTGTACTTAGGGCAAGTGAAGCTATTGATACGTTAAAAATAGAAAATTATAGGAAAAAAAATACAAAGCAAGACTATCGTGAAAAAGTAATTAGTGATCAACCAGAAAAAGTAAATAGTGATCAACCTGATCTAAAATTTAAAATTTCTCCCAAGTCAAAAAATACTATTTTACAAAATGCTGATAACATAATTAATGAGGAGTACTTTTTTAAAGAATTCAAGCATGAATGTATCCTAAAAATTTTACAAAATAAACAAATTACAGTCGTAGATAAAAAGATTTATGAAGAAACTAATGCCGAGTATGGAAAGTTTAGTGATATTAAAATTAATGAAAAATTAGTTAATTTAATTAAGAAATTTGGAATCAAAGAACTGTACAAACATCAAATAGAAGCATTTGAAAAAATTTCTGCGGGGAGAAATGTCCTAATCACTACGCCAACAGCATCAGGAAAAACTGAGGCATTCATTTTACCTATTTTGAATTACTTCTTAATGAATCCGGCTAGCGATAATACTGCATTTCTGACCTACCCTACTAAGGCTCTAGCCAAGGATCAATTTGAAAAAATATCTGAATATTGCAAATCCCTAAACATAAGACTCTCAAGATTAGACGGAGATACTGGTAGTGAACAACAGATTATAGGAAATTCAGTAAAAGCTGAAAGAGACTTGATAATTGATTCCAAGCCTCAAATAATAATCACAAATATCGACTTTATTCATGCCCATCTGAGACAGGATTATCCATTCTCAAATGAATTTAAAAAACTACTTGTCAAAATGAAATTTATCGTATTTGATGAATTTCACAAATATGATAAAAAATTCGGAGCCGAGACTCATGAAATTATTCTCAGATTACAAAGATTTACTAAAAACTATCAAACAATTGCTGCATCCGCAACAATCGATTCTTCGGAACCTGAAATTTTTGCAAAAAATGTATTGGCTATTGATGATATTTCTCTCATAACTGGAAAGGGTTCGAACAACAAAAAAATTCTGTATGTTTTATACCCACAATCGATCATAACTGATGATGCAGACGAATATTCGCAATCAAGACTTCAACGTTTAAAACTTATTTCAGAGATTTTTATTGATTTGGTTTCTTGTGGGCTAAAAACTATGGCCTTTTCAAATACACGCATGGGGGCCGAAGAAATTTTTCTAGAAGCAAAAGAATCAATTGAATGTGTAATACATCGTGACGGACTTTTGCAGGAGGAAAAAATTAAGTCGCAAGATCAATTCGCAAAAGGTCAAGTTAACGGCCTGGTATCAACTCCAACATTTGAATTGGGCATAGATATAGGCGATGTTGATGCTGTAGTTACTGAATTTGTTCCTTTTTCTGTATTAAAGCAGAGAATTGGTCGCTCTGGCAGAGATTCATTAACTGGTAATCCGAGAATATCCTACGGATTCATGATTCTTGACAGTAACGATCCTATATCGCGGTATTATCTTGAAAATATTAAGGATTACTATAAACACAATGCTGAACAATCAATTAACATTGAAAATAAAAACATCAAATATACGCATGCTTTGTTTTCAGCACAAGATAAACCAATTGCAGAAAATGAATTGTCAAATCCATTCCTAAAGAAACTACATGATGAAAAAATTCTGAAAACTAACGATTTTGATTCAACTAAATATATGATCAATCATGATTTGATTAGTCAGAAGGCTCTAAAAAATTACAGTATCAGAGATATTGGGGCAAGAGTTGAGATAAAAAATAATTTTACAAAAATCGGGGAGTGGAATATGCCCATTGCATTTGAGAAACTTCATCCTGAAGCAGTCTATATTCATAATGGAAGATTTTATCAGGTAAAAAATTTTAATCAAGATGATTCTGATAATTTGTATTGTATTGTTGATGATTTTGCTGACAAGAATTCACGTACAATCCCAATTATTGAAAAATTTATAGTAATAGAAGACATAATTGAGTCTAAAGATCTTTTTGGAATAAAGATTAATCTATGCTATATCAAAATTGATAAAATCATTGAATCAGCTAAGATGTATTGTATTGATAAAAATAAAACTAGTATAAAATATCTAAAAGAAGCATTTGCAAGAGGATTTCCTACAATAGGTATTGAAATTGATTTTACCCAAATTAAGAATAAACTCAATCAAAGTCCAGATTTTTCATCAAATCAATACAAGTGTTTTCATACCTTAGAACACCTTCTAATACATGCAGGGAACATGATTGCTGGTGGAATTTATAGTGATATAGATGGATTAAACCAAGCAGAGAAAAATAGAATTTATCTCTTTGACAGATCAGCTAATGGTGGAAATGGAGCATGTAACAAACTCTTTGACATTTTTGAAGATTCGTTACATCGAGCAAAGGACATCCTTGAGGAATGTACGTGCACTGATGGGTGTCCCCTATGCATTCAAAGATTTCAATGTAATATTTACAATAAAGAATTAAACAAGGGTGCCACTAAAACAATGTTGGATATAATATTGGATAGTTAAGGTTCCAGTCCGTCAATCATCCATTGGCAATTAGGTTCTTGTTCACAATAATTTTTTAACCAATTAATCAATTTGAAAATCCCTCCATCTATCAGATGTGTTTCGGCAAAATCATCCGTAGATCTAATACATCTACCCCAGCCTTGGACTAAAGTGAATGCTGCATCACATGTATAGAATTCTTCTCCAAACTGACTTTTAAAATAAGACATATATCCATCGTGAAATTTGTAAGGGGCGGTTGCGATAATACAGAATTCACCTAGTTTTCCAACCAAGTTAATTCCATTCCACATTGAGGGAGATATCAAAACTGAATTGTCCTTATACCGATGAATTTCAATTAATTTTTCATTATCAGTTACAGAGTTTTTATTATTTGAAGAATTTTGAGAAGAATGAGTTAAACGTTCGTAGACTTTAAGATCAAGTTTTTCGATTTTTTTGATGATTCTATCACGATCATCTTTTGCACCTACTAAAATCAATCCTTTTTTACCCTGATTTTGATTGACTAGTATAATTATTTTTTTAGAAATATCTTCAATAAAACGATCATATTTTCCAGGATCCTTCTGTTTTAGAATTTTATGTAAAACAGCAGCATAATCCTTAGTGATTGGACGATTTTGTTTGGGAATCATGCCTGGGAAAGATTCGAAAATGTAACTAGCGTCAGGTAGGTTTAACATCTTTGGAAAATATTTTCTATGTAATGTGGATGAAAGAAAAATAATTTTGTCATAATCATCAAAAATTTGTTTTGCTTTGATATGTATTCGGTAATCTTCAAGGGTGATTTTAGACTCTTCATATCTTATGCTTCCAAAATTAAAATTTTGATTAATATTTTTTTTCAATTCAAAAATTAATTCCGACGATGACTCTAATGCTTTCCTAATATTTTTTAAATCGAAAATTTCTTTATTACTAAGTGATGTATGATCTTTCATTTGACATGGAAATGATTGGAGATGAGGTTTGTGTTTGTCACATTTAATAAAAGAACCATTTTTAAATTGCTCAATTAATAATTTACATCCATCACAATCTTTGATCAGTTTTTTGTGTTCAACACAATTATTTTCATCACGATGTAAGTTGATATGATCATCAGACTCTAAAAATTTTATACATTCCGTGTGTAGTGAAATTTCTTTAATACGATCTTCTAGATGTTTATTTATGGTATCGATTTTTTGAATAAAATCTAGCCATTTTTTATTATCTATATCCATTTTTAATTGGCTTTCAGAAATGTTGGATTTTTTCAAAACATCGCTCAACTTTCCGAGATCTAATTCTGATGTCTGCGCTTTGAGTAATTCAGCCGGAAACATGTGTGCTTCATCACAGATCAACAACTTTGTTTTATCTGATATATCGAAACCATGAGTCTGGAGAACGTGTTCTTGCATCTTATCTTCATCGTATAATGACGTTTCTGACTCTTTACATAACATACACTTTACTGGCGAACTAATTTGATGAACCCCTTTTCTATGTTCAAATAATCTATTTATCGTCGGAAATGTCTTGCCACATTTTTGGTCATCACATTTTATATGTTCAACAATTTTAGAAGTTTTTAAATAAACTTGATAATTATAAACAGCGAAATTACTTAGTTTACTTTTCATGAATTGTTCAAAATATGTACAGATATCGGTTTTTCTTGTTAATAATTTATTTTTCTCTATAACCGCTTCCGAGCCTTGAGGAATTAAATCCTTTAAGAGCGTCATATAAAATTTTAATTTGTATTTAATTATGAAAGTTTTATTCTGATCACGAATGTATTTTCTTTCTTCTTTAGTAAGTAAATCAGAAGCTTTCATTATTCGGATATTCTCTGGCAAGTCATCTAATTTTTTTATATTTTCTATGTAGGGAATATCACTCTCAATTTTGAATTTACTTTTCCCGTGAATTGTAATTTTTTCGTTTTCAGTGTTTTGATTCTCGATATGAAAATCATTAACACTACATTTGAATTCACAATTTTCGCAATTTCCAAATGAACAATCTTTCAGCCAATTCTTTTGTGCACATTTAAAATTAGGTTTACCTTTAACTTGTAATATCCAAGGAAAACTTTTTACATATTGTTTTTGTAAAGATTTTTGATCAGTGAGAATCGTGGCGCCTCCTAAGGTCAAGGCTGAAATTGCAGCAATGTGTGATTTTCCAATTCCAGTCGGCGCATTAATTATGATAAATTTTTTATCACTACAAAGAGAATCTTCAAGAAATTTTGTTATTTCAGTAAACATCTCCCTTTCCGGATCATTATTTTCGGGAAACTTGAGTTTCAGATATTCATTAGTTGTTTTAGGATTTATAAAACTTGTTTTTGTTTCAATATTATTTTTTGAAATATTCTCATAGCAAGTACTATGCTTATAGCAAGTGCTATTTTTTTCATTAATTATCATACCGCATATTAGACAAAATCTAATTATGCTTCACCATGCATGTTATCATATTCTTTTTCTGTTAAATAAAATTTCCATGCCATTCCCTCATCTGCAGTCCTGATATTTTCTGGAACCTTGCTTAGATATTCTCCTCCTGTGGATGGGTCAGTGTATCTAAGTAATTTGATGACTCGATGTGGAATTACTCCTTTGATCTCGTATAGTTTGTTTCCACGCTTTGACGAATTTTTGAGCTTGGCATTCCATCTTCTCAAGAAATCCCCGTAGTGTGTAGATACTAAGATTGAATATTCCCTACGAAATCTCTCATTTTTTAGATATTCTTGCTCATTTACAATGTATGATCTACCTCCAACTGAAATATTGTATCTTCTTGCAGAATTACCTTGTCTATTTCTGATTCTTCGATTTCGCATTCTAGTGATATGAATTGAATTTCTGAGTTTATACAATACACACAAAGCAATTATTGGAATGGAAATATACCAGTGAGTAATAGCTAGTGTAATTACTACTATTAACAATATAATTCCGAGAATTACAAACACAGAGATTATGAAAAAAACGCCGAAATTTACCATCTAATCTAGTACTGAAACATCCCTGGATCTTGTCAATGTCCTAATTTCATTTACAGAGACGTCAGAAAATGGATCATATTCTCTCTCATTTACGATTACATACTTTCCTTGTGGAATATCTAAGGTATTGTGTTCTTGATGAGTTAGCCTAGTTTGTTGGGAAATATCGATGTATTTTACAGCCTGTCCATTCTCTGTACTTTCATACATTTGAAATGCACCAACTAGCTTATGATGATGTCCCGTCTTTTCACCCATTGCCACAATATCGGATTTGATGTTTCTAGCATTTTTGGGAATATCTGTTACTTCGCGAAAAAGAATATCCCCGTGGCGTAATATCCTGCCTTGTTCTTTAATCATAGCACAACACCCTTGAACATATTTTCATAAGAGCAATTTTCGATGTTAAGGCCATCATCCATTAGATATTTGCAGTTATTTTGCATACTGTATAATCATCAAGCAGCATATAAGGCGATGGCTAAAAATTATCCAAATTAATTTTGGATAATTCAAAAAATTTGGGAATAAGGTCTATTGACACATGTAATTATGAAAAAACTAAATCAAAAAAATACCATAGACAAGATAGTGGTGAGTAGAGAATGAATCCGATTGAAAAGCAACTACCTGAAATATGGAAACTGATGAGAGAATACTATGATTTTCAAAATGAAACTGACCGTGCGAAGATAATTTCGTTACTCCTTGAAGATGTTGGATTTGTAACATATGAAGGGTGTAAAAAAGTTGCCGAATCCCTTAAAACATACACATTCGCAGAGTTACCATTAGGAGTTCAAACAGAAATGATAAACACTGATTTGAGGTGGAGTTATCCTCACATAAAACAAATTGAACGACCTGACGTACAGGAATTGGTGTAACCATGTCACAGAACCTAACCGTGGTCGAATGGGTTGATTTTTGGTACCATAAGGTAGGTGTAAATGTAATACCTGTAATATCCCGTAACAAGGGACACCCAGAGAAAGGATTTGGTAGAATCAAATACACCAATTATCAAATTGGGGAAAAAAATGTAAATTTTTTACTTGAACTAATCCCAGAAAACATTTTGGAAGAATGGAAGTCAAACAATCTTTTCAATGTTGTTTAGCTATACTGAGAGGAAAAGTTTGAAGGTGAACACATACTGGAAAATATCTCATATCATAGACTTGGACAACGGCAAGGCAATAGTGGAGGTTTTCCCAAAAGGAATGGATTGCGCAAAAACAAAAACGTGGATAGAATACTATTAGTGTAATTCTTTTGTATGAACTTTTTATAAATAAGATTTTATGTCAATAAAAAGAATTTTAATTAATTTTTGATTTTAATGAATTTAATAATTCGGTCATTTTTTTATTATCGGGATAATATTCCAGTGTAAGTAGTGCCCATTTTTTTGATTCTTCAAACATGCCAATTTTGTATAAAAGAATACTTTTGTCTTCAAGCGATACTCTGGATTTTTTATTGTAAGATAATGACGCATCGAAACAGTACAATGCATCCTGAAATCTTTCCAAATTCATGAGAGCGTATCCCTTTGTATGCCAAATGAAGTCTCTGTTAGAATCCAAGTCAATTGCCTTGTTGACATATTCTAATGATTTTAAGAAGTTAGTTCTTAATGCCAAATGCCACGCAATTTTATTGTATGTAATTGGATCATTTGGTTTTATTCTCAATACCTCATCATAGCATTTGATTGCCTCCTCGTATTTTTTGAGATTAGACAGTGCATCGCCTTTGTTATTTAGCGCATAATGATAATCCGGCTTTATTCTCAGGGCCTCCTCATAGCATTTGATTGCCTCCTCGTATTTTTTGAGATCAGACAGTGCATTGCCTTTGTTATTTAGCGCATAATGATAATCCGGCTTTATTCTCAGGGCCTCCTCATAGCATTTGATTGCCTCCTCGTATTTTTCGAGATTAGACAGTGCATCGCCTTTGTTATTTAGCGCATAATGATAATCCGGCTTTATTCTCAGGGCCTCCTCATAGCATTTGATTGCCTCCTCGTATTTTTTGAGATTAGACAGTGCGATGCCTTTG
>Ga0194131_10008573_pt1 | contig 13242 bp, 10 predicted proteins | sample TA2KigO120mmetaG_FD_148631 | JGI IMG/M metagenome (GOLD analysis project Ga0194131, IMG submission 148631) | Freshwater microbial communities from Lake Tanganyika, Tanzania - TA2015053 Kigoma Offshore 120m | ecosystem: Environmental > Aquatic > Freshwater > Lake | place: Tanzania: Lake... | reverse complement strand
TGACCGCCGCGAGCTTGAACTCGCGGTTGAACTTTCTTCGTGACACGGACATGACTCAAATTCTCCTTTGGGAATTTTTGTGTGTCTAGACTCGTGTCTCAGATTTGGGGACAACTCCACGTCGAACTCCACTAGTTCACATGCAAAGAGGTCGCCGAGGCACCGGGGATGCGCATCTGACCGTTTCAACTCGGTGCGCATCGACTCGATTCCGCGAAGGGTCAAAGTGTATACGCAATTCTGGTCATAGTTGAGAAGCAAGATTCTTGAGGTTGTGTGCTGATGATTGAGCCTGAAAGGTCGAGATCCATCAGATCGAAAGTCCAGGCCATCTCCAACGGAAAGTGTGAGCAAGCGGGCATCGTGCATACTTTCCTTGGCGAAAAATTGCCACGCGCTCGCGCTCAATCGGGGTCGTAGTATGTTCAGCGATTTTTCGTATTCGACCACCGTCTCCTCGAAGCGCCGCGCGGCGTCAGCCTGCCTCTGTCTGCGCTGCCTCGTCCATCCATTCGCGGCAGCGATCAGTTTGTACGTGAAATATTTCATCCAAGACCCAAGTATAGACTCGCGCGACGACGAGCCTGCGACTCTTCCCAACTTGCCGCTCAGCGTCGAGCCATCGATATAGACGGACGAAGTGCACCCCTTGCACTTCTACATATCGCGGTGTATATGTAGAAGTCGGAGGCCTCACACGTGAGTTCACCGAAATCGGATCTGCCCCAGGGGACGCTGGACCTACTGATCCTGAAGATCGCCGGGCTGGGTCCGGTGCATGGGTATGCGATCGCCCAGCGGTTGGAGCAAGTCACCTCCGACGTGGTTCAGGTACCGCAGGGCTCGCTGTACCCCGCGCTGCACCGGTTGGAGAATCGCGGGCATTTGAAGGCCGATTGGCGCGTGACCGAGAGCGGGCGCGAGGCCAAATTTTATTCGCTCACGCGGAAGGGCCGCACGCGGCTTGACTCCGAAACCGCGGGATGGCTGCGTTTGGCCGAGGCCGTCGGCGTGGTGCTGCATCTGAAGAAGGGAGTCTCCGAATGATGCGGCGGAAGCAGCGGGAGAGCGATCTGGAGCGTGAGCTGCGGTTTCATTTGGAAGAGCGCGCCGCCGACTTGATGGCGCGGGGCGCGACGCGGGAAGAGGCGATGCGACGCGCTCGCATCGAACTCGGCGGCGTGGAGCAGGTGCGCGAGGGGTGTCGAGACGTACGGCCGTTTCACTGGTTGGAGCGAGTATTCGCCGAAACGATTCTTGCGATTCGCGGCATGCGGAGGAATCCATTGTCGACTCTGGCCGTGGTGCTCACGATCGCTGTTTGCGTGGCGGTAAACACAGCGGTCTTCACGGTCGTCGATTCGCTGCTGCTGCGGCCGCTGCCGTTCGCGGACGCGGATCAGTTGATTACGATGGAGAACCTTTACCCGCGCGCGGGAGTGACCGAACAGGACGGCGGCGCGGCCTCGGGAGATCTATTCGATCGCACGGGCCAAATGCCCGCGGTCGCGGAACATGCGCTGTACCGATACTTCGCTTTTCCCGTGGATCGAGGCGGCGTCCCGGTCCAAGTTCGAGGGATCGGCGTTTCTCAGGGATTTTTGCCGCTGCTGCGCGTTCGGCCTTCGGAAGGCCGTTTGTTCCAGTCCGACGAAAGCGATCCGGGCAAAGGAAACGTCGTTATGTTGACCGCGGGGTTCGCCCGCGAATTGTTTGGCGACCAGCCCGCCACCGGCAAGACAATTCGGCTGGGAAATTGCGAGTGCCTGATCGTCGGTGTGCTTCCGGCGAGCTTTCGATTCGTAACTCCGGAGATCCAGTACCTGATCCCGCTCGCGCTCGGAGCGAATGAGAAGCGGAGCCGGCACTCCAACAACTACGGGTATGTGGCGCGCCTGCGGCCGGGTGCAACGGTTGCGCAGGCGCAGTCGCAGTTGGACGCGATCAATGCGCGAATTACCGAGTCGCTGCCGGAGCTGCGGGAACTGCTGACGAACGCGGGCTTTCACACGCGCGTAACTCCGCTGCAAGACTGGCTGATGCGGCATGTGAAGCCGAGCCTGCAACTGTTGTGGGTTGGCGCGGCGCTGGTTCTCGTGATCGGCGCAGTGAATGTCGCGGGGTTGTCGCTGGCGAGGGCAAGCGCTCGGGTGCGAGAGACGGCTACGCGCGTGGCGCTCGGCGGAACGCGGCGAGACATCGTCATCCATTGCCTGCTTGAGAATCTGCTGCCCGCGGCGATTGGCGCGGCGATCGGCGCGGCCGGCGGTTGGCTGGCGCTGGGTGCGTTGAACAGTTCACTATTGCCCGGCGCCGCCGCGATCGAGATGTCGGGAGTCGTTGTGGCATATGCCTGTGCAGGGGCGTTGTGCAGCGGTATCGCCGCGGGGCTTGCGGCCGCGATGCCCGCGCGGAGGATGCAGTTGTCGGCCGCAATCGCCGATGGCGGGCGCGGCGGGACTTCGAGATTTTCCTTTTCGAGGCGCCTGCTCGTCGTCGTGCAGATCGGACTGGCGTTCGTTTTGTTCAATGGCGCGGCGTTGTTGACGGCGACGCTGCGCGAGTTGGGCCGGGTCGATCCCGGCTATCGTTTGACGGAGGTCATGACCGCCTCAACGTATGCAAACAGCGCCGGTTTCCAGGTGTCGATCGAGCGCGCGCGAACAGCGATGGCGGCGATTCCGGGCGTGGCCTCGGTGTCGGCTGGATCGGAGGCGCCGCTGTCGGCGGGCTTCGACGACAACGTCGTGATGGCGGAGGGTTACACGATGAAACAGGGCGAGTCGGCGATCTCGCCGATTCGATTGCACGTCATGCCGGGCTACTTTGAAACGCTTGGCATTCGGTTAGTCAGCGGGCGAACGTTCGATGAGCGCGACACAGAGCAATCGCCCGCCGTCGTCGTAGTCGATGAGCGGCTGGCGCAGCGATTCTGGCCCGGGCAGAACGCGGTCGGCCGGAAGCTGTACTATCCGGGGCAGGCACAGAACTTGTTGTTAGTGGTTGGTGTTGTCGGTTCGGCGCGCATGCAGAACCTCGATGGGAAGGGCAATCCGAACGGGACCTTCTATGTCGCGTGGAAGCAGGCTTCGACGCGGCGTGTAACGTTCGTGTGGCGCGGCAACGCGGGAACGGTCGAGGCAGTACGCCGGGAATTCGCGCGGAACGTTCCGGGTGCGGCGTTGTTCGATATTCGCTCGATGACCCAGCGGCAGGAATTGACGCTGGCTTCGCGCCAGGCGGCGCATTCGCTGGCGATGGTGTTTGCGTTCGTAGCGGTGTTGTTGGCCGCTATCGGCATCCATGGGTTGCTCGCGTTCTTTGTGGAGCAGCGGCGGCGGGAGATCGGGATTCGCATGGCGATAGGCTGTGAGCCGCGCGGGATCTTCGCGATGTTCTTGCGCAACGGGCTGATGCTGACGGCTTTCGGCGTGGCTGCGGGCACGGCGCTTTCGATGGCGCTGCGCGATTGGATTGCGGGGCAGCTTTACGGGGTCGGCGCGATGGAGCCGGCCGTTGTGGCCCTGTCGATTGCGGCGATTGTGTTTGTTGCGGGGATGTCGGCGGCGGCGCCGGCTTGGCGCGCGGCGCGGTTGGATCCGGTGCGGGTGCTGGGGGACGGATAAGGTACCCGACTCTGTTAGAGTACAGAGGCGGAATCGTCCGGAGCAGGAGGGTTTCATGGATTGGAAACAGGTCGAAACACTCGCGCGCGAGGCATACCGCGCGGCTGTGAACGAGTGGATCGGCGGCGCCCGCATTCAGGGCGGTAAGGTGAACGGGCCGGAGCTACTGCTGTCGACCGGAGGGCTTGCCCGCAGCTCGAACATCGAACAAAACGTGCTTCAGTCGTTGTCGAAGGGGAGCGTTCCGCCGCAGATAGCACAAGGTCTGGCGCGTGCGCTGGCATCGGCGTGGAACACATGGGCCGCCGGGTTTCAAATGCGCATACCGAAGGCGTTTCCTACTCTCGCGGCCGTACCTGGGCGGGTTGCGCCGAGAACTCCGACCGCGCCAATCTTACTGCGCCTGGGCAGTTCGAGTGGCGAGAGGGCGATGCAATCGCTACAGTTGGCGGGCGTGTTGACGAATGCTCTGCGGTCCCAGGCGCGCATGCTGCCTGAAAATCTTGATGAGTCTATGCGCTCACTGGCCACTTGGGTGGGCACAAGTTTTGAGGAGTGGAAAGGCCATGTGACCATGGTCAATTTGACGGGCGGCGGCTCGGTCCCGACTTTCGCGCCGCCGTACGTACCGGTCGGCCCGGTGATCCAGGGAGAGATTAAGAGCGCCGGGCCGTTGTTTGCCGGTCCGCGTTTCGGAAAAATTGCAATATAGCGCGGCACGATGAGAGTCTTACTCATCAATCCGCCCTCGCCCGAGCAATTAGGATCGCCGCTGTTGGGGCTTGAGTATGTGGCGGCGGCGATGATGTCGCACGGCCACGAGGTGCGCGTGATCGACGCGGCCGCGCGCTACTTTCCGCACGAGGCCGAATGGGTTGCGCGGGAAGCGAGGGGTTTTTCGCCGGAGTTGATCGGCGTGAGCCTTTTCACGCGATGGGCGTGGCATGCGTATCAACTTGTAGAGCGGCTTCGCGGTGGCACATGGACACTGGTGGCTGGGGGCGCGCATACGACGGTCCGGCCTGAAGAGACTCTGCGCCGGGGCTTCGATGTGGCGTTGGCGGGTGAGGCCGAACACAGCTTGCCGCGGCTGGCCAAATGGCTGCGCGGCGAAGACGACATCGCAACGATTCCGGGTGCGGCGTTTCCTGTACAAGGCGGCGGAATCGGCTACGGCCCGCCGGCCGCGTTCGTGGAAGACTTGGATTTGCTCGCGCCGCCCTATCTGGCGCAGAGCTTGTTCGACCCTGCCTGGTATAGTGCGCCGGGCGCGGATTGGGCGGACACACCCGCGCCTGGCGGCATTCTTACGAGCCGCGGTTGTCCGGCCCGGTGCACGTTTTGCGCGAATCATGTCACGGGGCGATCGTTCCGGCATCGCAGCGCTCGAAGTGTCACCGATGAGATCAACGCGTGGCATGATCTTTGCGGCATGCGTTACTTTCCCTGTTGGGACGATGCTCTGACGGCCAGTCCGGCGCGGCTGACGGCGCTCTGCGAGGCCATCGAACGCGACGTCCGGTTTCCCTTTTCGTTCGGCGCGATTACCCGCGCGAACATGGTGACGCGCGAACTGTTGCGGACGATGCGCCGCGCCGGACTGTGCCATGTCAACTTCGGCGTAGAAAGCGGCGATGACGAGATCCTGCGGGCGATCAAGAAAGGCATCCGCACCGAGCAGGTGGTGCGGGCTCTGGAATGGGCAAAAGAGGAGGGCCTTGTCACCGCTTGCAACTTCATGCTCGGCTTTCCGCAAGAGACGCCCGTCGAGGTGGAGCGCACGCTGCGTTTCATGGAGCGCATCGCGCCCATGGTGGATTCGTTCAGCACGATGGGTGTTGTGGTGCCGTTTCCCGGCACGCCGCTCTACGATGATTTTCAGTTCGAGTATGGCTTCAAGGGCTGGTGGCTCGATCCTGCCTACACCCGGTACCAAGCGCCGCCGGGGCTTGATGACCCGGACGCCTTCTATCGCTATTACGTCGACGACGCGAACCTCGAACTCGATTTCTTCCGGTACAGTCCGGCTATGAAAACTGCGATTCGCGAGTGCCTGCGATTCAAGAGCGAACACAATTTGCGCAAGATGGGGCTGATGCCGGCGCTGGGAGTGCGGTAGTGCAAGGCCCGTGGGAATTCTCCGAAACCCCGCTGTTTTACGAGGCGTTCTGTGAGAAGCATGATCGCTACCGGAGTGCGAATTCCGTGCTGATCCGCAAGGGGCGCCTTTCGGCATCGGTGTCGCGCGTGCTCGATGTGGGCGCGGGCACCGGCCGCACGGCCGAGGCCGCACTTGGGAGGCTCGGGCCGGAAGCGCGCGTTGTCTGCGTTGAACCATCGGCGGCGATGCGGCGTGCCGGAAAATCGAGGCTGATCGATTCGCGCATCCGATGGCGAACGGCGTTGCCCGTGCGGCCCGCTTCTTTCGATCGCATTTTGTGCGGCGCCGCGATCTGGCAGATGTCTCCGCTGGCCGAAACCTTGAGGCGATTCGCGGGGCTGCTCCGCGAGGGCGGCGCGCTGTGTTTCAACATTCCCGGCCTCTATTTGCAGGAGGCCGACGCTCCTGGCGGCGGCGATGATCCTCATCTACTCGCGCTTCCGGCGCGGGTGTTCCGCGGGCGGGCTGACGGCGCGATATCGGCGTACGAACCGTTGACGGCGCGGTTGGTGGAAGACGCGTTGCGTGCCGTGGGGCTGCGCGCTACGGCGTGGTCGCACCGAATTCGATTGAAGCAGGAGGCGTATGCGGCGTGGCTCAAGATTCCGGTGTTGACTGAACATTGTTGGAGCGGGCTGTCGCCCCAAGAGCGTGCGCGCCGGATCGACGGCGCTCTCGGCAGAGTGGACCGTGCGTCGTGGAGATGGGAGACGTGGAAGGGATGGACCGCTTGGAAATTAGGGTGAAGCCCTTCGAGGATGCGACGCCGTTTCTGCCGCGGCCGGAGCGGCTGCAAGCGATGGCCGAGCGCGACGGCTTCGTGTACTTGCACAAACTCGTGCCAGAGGATGTGATCCTGGCGCTGCGCGGCGTCGTGCTCGACTACGCGCGGGAGGCCGGGTGGCTCGATCCGAATGGGAGGCCCGGCGAGGCCCTCGCGTTTCCCGGCAGACGGGTGGGCGGATATCAGGAAGATGATTGGATAAGTCTTCAGGTGCGCGTTCAGAATCAGGCGGAAATGTGGGCGGTCGGCGATCACACCGCCATCCATCGTGCGCTGCGCGCCGTGAGCGGGCGATCGAGCTATCTCTGTTTGAGCACCGCCAACACCTGCCGAGTGTTTTCCCCGCACCCCGATATGGCGACGCAGCCGCATCAGGACGCTAATTATTGCCGGTTCATCGACGACTTCTGGACGGTGTGGCTGCCGTTGGGCGACTGCCCGCGTAAAGACGGCCCGCTGGCGCTTCTCGCTGGATCTCACCACAACGGACTGCGCGATCACACGGGGCTTGGCATTGTTGATGGCGGGGTCGTTGTTCCGGAAGACACCGTGTGGACGTCGGGAGACTTCTCTTGCGGCGACGCGGTTTTGTTCCGGCCGCTTACGCTGCACCGCTCCTTGCCGAACCGGAGTGAAACGCGCCTTCGTTTGTCGGCCGATTTTCGCTACGGGTTTTGGGATGACACATCGCCGATCGACTGGCGGTCGCGATCGGCGGCGGCGTTTGATTCGAACGACTGATCCGGCTTCCGCGTGATAGAGTCATCGAGTGATGAACTGGAAAATTTCGCTTGTCATTTCGCTGGGCGTCGCGGCGCAGCAGCCGATTGGAACGGGCTTTTCGCCGGAGCGTGTCGCGCGGTTGAAGGCCGCCCTGAAAGAAACCGTCGATAAGAAGGAGTTCGCCGGCATTCATGTCGCCGTGATGAAGAAGGGCAAGCTGGCGATCAATGAATCGTTCGGCTATCAGGACATGGAAGCGGGCAAACCAATGCGCCCGGACACGATCATGCGCATGGCGTCAATGACCAAGCCGATCGCGTCGGCGGCGGTGATGATTCTCTCCGAAGAAGGCAAGTTTCATCTCGACGATCCGATTTCGAAGTGGATTCCGGGCATGGAGAAAGTCCGGGTGCTGGAAAGCGAAGACTCCGATGGCACGCACACAGTTCCGCTGAAGCGCGAGATTACGGTGAAACATTTGCTGACGCATACGTCGGGATTGTACAACTCGAAGGCCTACGCAAAGCATGGAACGTTTGGCCGCAACCTTACATTGAAAGAGATGGCGGCGAAGTTACCGGAAGTTCCGCTGTCGCATCAACCGGGCGAGGCTTGGCGTTACGGCATGTCGATAGACGTGCTCGGCTACCTGGTTGAGGTGTGGAGCGGGAAGACGTTCGATGTGTTTTTGCAGGAGCGCATCTTCACGCCTCTGGGCATGAAGGACACCGGTTTCCACGTTGCGAAAGAAAAACTCGACCGCGTGTCGAAGGTGTACACGCTGGGCGAAGGCGGCGTGGTGCGGCCCGCGCAGCAACGCGGCGATCCGAGTGTGGCGCCAAGATTTTTCAGCGGCGGCGGCGGGTTGTATTCGACCGCGCCCGACTATCTGCGCTTTTGCCAGCTGCTGATTAATGGCGGAGTGCTCGACGGGAAGCGGGTCTTGGCGCGTACGACGGTGGATTACATGTTCCGCAATCACGTCCCCGTGAACATGATCGTGCCGGAGGGGCCGAACGGCCGCACGGGCCACGGCTTCGGATTCGGTGGCGCGGTGCTGGTTGATCCGTCGGCGTATCAGGTGTTGAGCGTCGAGGGCGACTACAACTGGGGCGGCGCGAACGGCACGTATTTTTGGATCGACCGCAAGAATGAGATGGCCGCCGTGTGGATGGTGCAGCGGCCGCCGTTCACGGCGCCGCCTTCGAAGCGGTTCAAGATTTTGGTTTATCAGGCGCTCGAATAGATCCACGCCGTGGCGCGGTGCGTAATTGATGGCATGACTACCATCGAACAAGTTCAGGATTTGTACGCGGCCTTTGGGCGCGGAGACATCGCCTACATACTAGGGCACATCGCACCGGATTGCCAATGGATCGTCGCGGGCGAGGGCGTTCCGAACACGGGCCGCTACACTGGCCCGGCCGGCGCAGGCGAGTTTTTCAAGCGGCTGGCCGCCACCGAAGAGGTAACTCGATTCGAGCCGCGCGAGTACTTCACCAATGCGGCCGGAGACGTCGTCGCGCACGGTTTTGAGGAGTGCCGCATCATCGCGAACGGCCGCATGGTGTCGACGAACTGGATGATGTTGTTCCGCTTCCGCGACGGGAAAGTAGTGCACTTCGAGACGTTCTACGATACGTCCGCTTACGCCGCCGCGCATCGCGGTTGAAGAATTCCTGGCCGCTGTGCTATTCTGCAAGAACGGACGTTATCAGACGGGGACGTAGTTCAGTTGGTTAGAACGCCGGCCTGTCACGTCGGAGGTCGCGGGTTCGAGCCCCGTCGTCCCCGCCATACCCTTCTGGTAAAATCCGTATGCAATCATAAGAGGTACGTAAGGAGCGCTTTACGCGCTCCTTTTTCGTTATGCATCCCCAAAACGCTCCCAAAATCCATCTCGTCAACGGCCCCGACTACCGCGAAGGCTACTCCAACAGCGTGCAAGTCCGCGCCAATCTGTGGGACTTCTTCCTGATGTTCGGGATTCTTACGCCGTCCGCGCAGGATGCCGTGACTATCCAGAACTTCCAGGGTGTCTATCTGAGCCCGCAGCAGGCGAAAGCGCTGCTTAATGTCCTGCAGCAGAACGTTTCGCAGTACGAAGCCACGTTCGGCGAGATCAAGATCGAACCGCCGCATCCGAGCGGTACGGGCCCCGTACAGTAAGTCTGAACGTGATAGCATGAACGCACCTGGGTCATGCGACACACACTACTAAGCAACGCGCGCACAACGGACTCGCTTCGCCTCCGCCATCGGGCGAGTTCCTCGCCCATTAGGGGCCGTGCCTTCGCCGCCTGTGCGCTTCTCGCACTCGCGCTTTCGACGGCGGCTTTCGCGCAAACTGCACAATTGACGGGCCGGATTCTCGATCCTTCCGGCGCGGCGGTGCCTGGCGCCGCGATTCAGTTGCGAAATATCGCCAACGGCGCCGAGCGCGCGGCGGAGTCCAATCCCGCCGGGCTCTACACGATTCCACTACTGAATCCCGGCGTCTACGACATCACGGTGAAGCACACCGGCTTCAAGCCGCAGACGCAGACGGGCATTGCGTTGGTTGTCGATCAACGCGCGACGCTTGACATCACGCTGCAGGTCGGCGCCGTTACCGAGCAGGTCGAAGTGCGCGCGGCGGTGAGCCGTTTGAATACGGTGGAAGCGTCGCAAGGCCAAGTGATCGACAATCAGCGGATCGTGGAGATGCCGCTGAACGGGCGCAACTACATCGATCTGGCGTTGATGTCGGGCGGCGCGGTGCAGGCGGCGCCGGGTTCGCGCATCGGCGGCTTTTCGGCGGGTGGGCAACGCGTGAGCCAGAACAACTACGTGGTGGACGGCATCGATAACAATTCGGTCGAACTGGCCGCGGCGGGCCGCCGGGCGGAGATGGTGCAGCCGTCGATCGACGCGATTCAAGAGTTCAAAGTGCAGACGAATTCGTACGCCGCCGAATACGGGCGCGGCATGGGCGGCGTCGTTAATCTGACGATCAAGTCGGGCACCAACGACATTCACGGCACCGCGTTCGAGTTTCTGCGCAACGAGAAGCTCGACGCGAAGAACTTCTTTGATCCGGTGAATCGCCCGAAGCCGCCATTTAAGCGCAATCAGTACGGCTTTTCGATCGGCGGGCCGGTGGTGTTTCCGAAACTCTACAATGGCCGGAACAAGACGTTTTTCTTCGGCGACTACGAAGGCACTCGCATCCGCGAATCGTCGACCATCGTGAGCAACATCCCCACGGCGCGCATGCGCACGGGCGATTTCGGCGAACTGCTTTCGGGCCGGAATCTCGCCATCATCGACCCGGCGGCGAATAACCAGCCGTTCCCTTCCAACATCATCCCCGCCGCGCGGATCGACCGCGTTTCGCGCCAATTGATTGGCCTATATCCGGCGACGCAGAACGCGAACCTTGCGGCCAACTTCACCCACCTGCCGCCGCGCATTCAAGACGTCGACAAATGGGACGTTCGGATCGATCAGAACATCGGCTCGAAAATCACCTCGTTCTGGCGGCTGAGCAAACACGACACGAGCTTGCCCGACACGGCCAGTCTGCCGGCGCCCGCGTTTGGAGGCGGAAATCTCGACTACATCACCGAGGGTTACAACACCGGCGCCGGGTTCAACTGGATCCTAACGCCGAACCTGATCGCCAGCGTGCGCGGCGGCTGGAACTTCGCTCTGTTCAAGCGGAACAATCCGGCGTCGGCGCTTGGCGTTTTTCACAACGAAAAGTACGGCATTCCGGGCGCGGCCGAGCGCGTCGACGGCGGGTTCTCGCAGATGTCGTTGACCGGGTATCGCGCTCTCGGCATCGGCGGATTCAACCCGGTCGACCGCGACTCGCAGAACCGGCAGTTGACCGGCGACATCAGTTGGGTGCGCGGCCGCCACACGGTAAAAGCGGGAGCGGGTGTGATCCGTTCGCAAAACCCGGTACTCAACATTCGGAACGTGTTGGGGAACTGGACGTTTGACTCGCGTTATACGCGCGACGGCGCGGCCGACTTTCTGCTGGGGCTCGCTTCGGCGTGGAACTGGCAGTCGGCCGTGAATGTCCAGATGCGAACGTACAACGCCAGTTTTTACGGCCAGGACGATTGGAAAATATCCGATCGATTGACGCTGAACTTCGGCCTTCGTTATGAAGTTTCGCCGCCGTGGATCGAGCGGTACAACAAGATGAGCATCTTCGACATCGACACCAATCGCGGCAATCCGGCGATCGTCGCAGCCAAGAGCGGCGGATCGCGATATGACCGCGCGCTGATCTCCACCGACAGAAACAATTGGATGCCGCGTCTTGGTTTTGCGCTCAAGGTCAATGACAGAACCGTTGTGCGTTCGGGCTACGGCATGTTCTTTGCGTACATGGAAAACATGGGCGACTCGGAGCACTTGATCGGCAATCCTCCGAATGCGTTCGGCGTGACGCTGGCGGGTTCGAACACCGCGCCGGCGCTTGTGTTGCAAACCGGGCCGGCGGCGGGAGCGACGAGCCTCGATCGGGCGACGGGCTTGCAGTTCTCGTCGTTCGAGCGCAATCCGAAACTGTCCGTAGCGCACCAGTGGAACTTCGATGTGCAGCGCGAGATCGGGAAGGACTGGCTGGTTGAGATCGGATATTCCGGCTCGCGCGGATTGCATCTGCTGCGGCAACTGGAAGCGAACTTCTCGCCGGCCGGCCCCGGAGCCGTCAACAATAAGCGGATCTTTTCGCGGATTGCGATTCCGGGAACGAACATCGTCGCTTCGCCGCTTGGCAATACATTCAGCCACCGCTATGACGGAAACAACATCTATCACGCGATGATCGCCAAAGTGGAGCGGCGATTCTCGAACGGGTTCACGGTGCTGGCGTCGTATACGTGGTCGAAGAATATCGGCGATACGTGTGGATCCGCGGTGCAGGGTAATACCACGGGCTGTGGCTATCAGGACATGTTCAATCTGCGCAACGAGCGTGGCATCGACAACCAGGATATTCCGCACCGCTTCGTGACGTCGGCGCTTTACGAGCTACCGTTCCTGCGGAAGAACCGCGTGCTTGGAGGCTGGACAATCGGCTCGATCGTAACCGCGGCGTCCAATGTTCCGTTCACGCCGACGGTCGGCGGGAATCCGGCGAACTCCGCGGGCATCGCCACCGTGAATCGCCCGAACGTGACCGGCGCGGCGTATTCCGGCGAACGCACGGTGCAGCGCGATTTCAATACCGCGGCATTTGTGGCCAACTCGCAGTTCCAATACGGCAACGCGGGGAGGAACATTCTGCGGCAGCGCTCGCACTTTAACTGGGATTTTTCAACGCACAAGAATTTCCAACTGGCCGAACGGCTGCGGCTGCAATTCCGGTTCGAGGCGTTCTCGTTTTCGAACACACCGCGTTTCGGCACGCCAGGGAATGTCGTCGGCACGGCGAACTTCGGTGTGATCACATCGGCGGCGACGCCTCGGAATTTGCAGGTCGCGCTTAAGCTCGTCTGGTAAAAAAATAACCGAATTCGCAAGCCGCCAGCGCTCCTGATAGCCAGGAGGATGTTCGGGTTTGCGAACATCGCCACCGAAACATTCAGAGGCATCTTTGCGTCTGCGACCGGAGGTGCGGCTGGGACGACGCTGCTCACCGCGGGCGAGAACTTCTGAATTGGTAGCGTACTGATAGTTCTGGAACTTAAATTCCGGAAATAGCTACGCACAAAAGGGTTGCAGGCGTATTACACTGGACCGACAACCAAACTAGCCCGAAGTTCCCCTTGGCAAAACGGGGCAATCGACACACTCCAAACGAGTTAGACGAAGAGGAGGGTGTGTGGCGCTGGGAACAAAGTGTTAGGGTGTGACGCCGAGGAGGTGAAAAGCGCGGAGTTGAACGGGGGTAGGCGAGGCAAGCATTTGGAAGGACTGGTCGCGCATGCGAACCTGATTTTGAGTCAGCG